>Ga0172376_10000456_pt1 | contig 52811 bp, 46 predicted proteins | sample Lak35m_FD_121114 | JGI IMG/M metagenome (GOLD analysis project Ga0172376, IMG submission 121114) | Freshwater microbial communities from Kabuno Bay, South-Kivu, Congo - kab_092012_35m | ecosystem: Environmental > Aquatic > Freshwater > Lake | place: Democratic Republic of the Congo: South-Kivu...
CCCGGCCCTACCGGTCCTGCCGGCCCTACCGGCCCTACCGGCCTTACGGGCGAACCCGGCCCTACCGGTCCTGCCGGCCCTACCGGCCCTACCGGCCCTACCGGCCTTACGGGCGAACCCGGCCCTACCGGTCCTGCCGGCCCTACCGGTCCTGCCGGTCCCATCGGGCCCGTCGGGCCCACAGGCACTCCTGGATCTACCGGGCCTGTGGGTCCAGTTGGCCCAATTGGCCCGCCCGGACAAAGCGCGACGGGCATCACATTCTTTGCATATCAAAATGCTGATCGCACTATTTCGTCATTCACTGCAACGACCACTTCTAGAACCTTCTCTCTTTATTGCTTTGCCGAGCTATACGACACGAACGGAAACTATGATTTATCGAAAGGCTACTACGAAGCACCATTCACCGGTGTGTACGAATTTTCATTTGGAGCAAAAGTAACAATAACTAGCAGTGCGCAAGGTGGAGCAATCACGCTTCAAATGGGTCTGGATCTAGATGATTCTCTGAATGACTCATCTGTGTCAATTATTACCGGATCGGTGCAGCCAAACATAGTAACTGTTCCTGTCGCTGCCGCAACTGCCTACTATGCTTATCACACGGCACAGGTCTCCCTTACGACAGGGCAGAGAGTTACTCCAAAGATCCTGCTGTCGAATATAACTACCAGTAAATCACTAGGCCCGATTGTGATACAGCCCATCAGCGGACAGTCAACGACTGCAACATTTATTTCGGGCAAGTTCCTGGGCTAATTGTAAATACAAGCATGAAGGGTGAATGGTGTTACTATACTAACTTCTTGTCGGCCGCCGAGTGCGAGGCTGTCATTGCCTCGACGCCGCAATCAATCCGCGCCCAGATCGGAACCAGTGAGTCGTCGGCAGTAGACGAAAGCTACCGCCGCTCAAACATAGCATGGTTGCCAAAGACTGAGCACAAGGATCTTTATTCTAGGATCTGGGGTATTGCGATTGAAGCAAACCGCGAATTTTTCGGGTTTCACATAGACGATGTAGAAAATCTGCAGCTTACAGAATACAGTGCGGAGTACAGGGGAGAGTACAAGGAGCACCAGGATATCACCTGGCCCGGGGCGCGCCAGCGCAAGCTCAGCTGCGTTATACAGCTAACAGATCCATCGCGATACTCAGGTGGTACCCTAACTCTAAGGGCCAGGCAGCTGCCACCTCAAGAGATAATATCAAAACAGGGAAGTGTGATCTTTTTCCCGTCATTCCTGTAGCATGCCGTAACACCGGTTTCAGAAGGAATGCGCCACAGCCTGGTCGCCTGGTTCAGCGGGCCAGCATTTAAATAGGGCCACCATTTTCTTTTAATCCTATAGCAGGCTAGTGGGTGAAAAATGGCTAACGAAAAAGAGTTCTCGCTGGTTCGTGGAAAAGATAGCGTACCTGGCGAGTCAGTTAATGTTGATTTGGCGCAGCAGCAGCTAGCTAATGTAGATGCGCTCGGAGCTGCCGCTGGTCGCAAAATAGCGGAGCAGTTGGGCGCAGCTATCTGCCAGCAGGCGATAGAGGCAGCCACAAATACAAGCGATGCTTTCGGCAATGCAGTCGAAGCTCTGCTTGACTGCTTTGAGCATACAGAAGGCGAACCTGATAGCGCAGAAATGATCGCTGGTTTTCAGATAGAGCGACATGGGCCAGGTCCGCAGGACGTCACCGTAATGATCCCTGGTGTAGGGCACATACCTGGTGCGACTGCGATAGAGAACGATCAAGAACTACACGACAAGTTTACCGATAGCCTTTTCGCGGCAATGGTAAGTGCTTTGAAGCCAATGTGTGCGACCGCATGGAAAGCCAAGTCGCAGCGCCCTGCAAAACGTAGTCCCGCTATTTAGAAAAAAGTGAGGAAACATGGCCGGCAAATATGACCACATAGATTTCAAACCACCGAAGAGCGTTGCTGATGCGGCAGCTCGTGGCCTGGAACTGCGCCAAAAGGCAAAGAAGAGCCACAAAGGCGGCTTGACCACCGGCCAAGCGAAAAAAGAGGGCGTTGGGTCAGGCGTTCAGCGCGCAGTTAATCTAAAGAATCGGAATACCATGAGTCCTGAAACCGTACGCAGGATGCTGCGGTTTTTTATGAGGCATGCGAAGAGCGCAAAGATAGATCCAGGCAAAACACCCCTGACTGACAAAGGCTACCAGGCACATTTAATTTGGGGCGGCAATCCTGGTTATGCCTGGGCTCGCAAGATCGTGCGCCAGATGGACGCCGCGGACGAGAAAGCCAAGAAAAAGAAGAAAAAAGCACGAGCCGCTCTTATTCCGGTCTTTGAGCAGATCGTGCGCACCGCAGGAGTAGTCGAAGAGGCACTCGAGGGCATCCGCCCATCTGAGCTTGTAATACTAGCAGGCATCTTTGACGCCGCCGGTCTGTACTCAGAGGCGGATGCACTGGATGCAATACTGGAAAAGGTTGCAAGCAAAACCCAGGATCAGAATAGCGATTATTGAAACTGGAACACGTCTTTCCCTACTTAATTTGTAGAGGGCAAGAATACAGCGCCCTCCAGCCGATATCGCTTATGTGCATGAGAAAGCACGAGAGCATGATAGAAATATGGCTATCCGGGCGTATAGGTGTAATTTTTCTTCAAGAGGAGATGATTACTCTAAACAACTTGGATCATACCATCTATCGTGGCGAACACAAGCCGGAAGTGATTCATGCTGCTGATTGCAGGGTCGCCTTATCACGGCACCTGGATAATAACTCCGACCTATTTGAGTCAGATCTGGCAGAGAGAATACATTGGTTCTATATGTACCTTGAGGAAAAATGAAACTCGAAGAGGCCCGCTACCAGTATGTTATAATGTCTAATAACAAGATGGGCATAGAGGATATTGCAGTAGGTACAATTACTGAAATAGCTGATTACTATTTACCATCGGACATCTTGCACATCAGCCTAAGTGGACAGTACCGCAGTGTTGGGTTGGCCAGCCTCCCGGCCATTAGTGCTGCGAGAATGTCTGCACTATTTCAGCGAACTATCACAGCGATATACATGGAAATCTTTTGAAGCTATCTACACTAGGCATACGCTTCATTGTCGATGACGAGGAGGCTGCCGAACCGTCACAGAATCGACCGACAACGCTTATCCTTAATGGAAGAGCGCTCTGGATCCTGTCGTGCTGCTCGTGGGGATTCTACCTTGTCCCCGATGACGATGCTGTACTTACAAACCTAACGGCAAACCCCTCAATAGCATACAGCCGCAAAGATCTTGCACATATCATCGTAGACAGCCCCGGATTTGCGGATACATCTGCGACAACGAAGATGCAAAAAGTGCGGGAAGCAATCGCAGCCCGCGCTTCTAGGGAGCTATCTGATTTTGCCGTAGGCGCAATCAACTGGTGGTTAGATCAGGCCCTTGAAAACGATAACCAATCACCCTGACGGTCGTTCTTGTAGCGCACAATAGTCCAGCCAGCGGCCTCGTACTGAGCGATGAACGCCAGCAGCACCTTCTCCTCGTATTCAAACAGAGGAGCAATTATAGCATGCCGCACATCCACCTGACGACCATCGGCAAAGAAGTTGGCGAGGTGCAGGTCAACTTCGGTCTGCACCTCCGCAATAACTCCTAGCTGCTCATCAGTTAGTTCTAGAACTTCATCTGGTGTTGCTGGCATGCCGCCTCCTGTCAGATCTCAACGCTCGGCTTCCCCTTTACTGGTAGTTGAATAAACCAGTGGAATTTCTCTCCAATGTGGTCTATTGCATAGATAGGCTCTTCACGCACAAGCTTCCAGCCATCGCCAAGATCAGCAGCCATGCTGATGACCTCCATGCGGCTGATCGCCTTGCCGTGCAGGGAGACCTCTACGACGTAAAACGAACGCCCCAAGCTCGGCATAACTAGCTCGCAAGAAGTATTTCGAACAGACACTTCCGTGCCGGGAAACATGCGCGAAACACCGGCCTGTATCTCTTCAGCATGGTTCTCTGCAAGCTGACAGTATTGCTGTTTCGAGGCAGCTAGTTTTGCTTCTAGTGCGGCCTCTTCGGATAGCGGCGCGGTGGCGCATGCCGTGAATAAACCAAGAAAAGCCACAAGTACAAAACGTTTCATATCTACCTCTTACTGCAGTTGCGAGCACTAAGTAACTCGGGCTTGAGTGATATAGAAAAAAAGAAAACGAGCCGAGAACCAGTCCCGACTCGCTAGCAAACCACTGCCGCGGATGTGGCTCCTTATACTACATTTTAATTACTGGCATGCCTCGCACTCGCCCTTACTAGCCTGTACGCCTGCCTGGGTATAGATGTAGTACAAACCTAGGATGTCTGGGTCATGGAATGCCGTCTTGTGACATTCTGAAATCCAGGCTGGATCCTCGTCTGCTGCAAAGAACAGATTTAGGCTCTGCCACTGATCGATGTACTTGGCGCGAGCGGCTGCCATGCGCAGTACAGTTTTCTGGTTAATTTCGAAAGCAGTCTTGAAAACAGCCTTTTCCTCGTCACTTAGCCAAGTGACATGCTGAACCGAACCCTGTTTATCAACTAGATCGTTGATCACTTCGTCCGTATATACTCCGCGCTCCTTCATTAGATTTAGGAGCGGGACTACGATGCGATCTACTTCACCAGCCGCAGAGGTTTGCGTATAGGTCATAGCCGGATCAGGAGAGATGCCTTCTGAAACGCCGCCCATAAGTAGTGCCGTATTGTGGGATACGACTCCATTTGCAAGCAGGTAGCAGTGCTCCACCGGAACCTCTACGTCCATGGTAGCAAGAACACCCTGGCCTAGAACTACTGACTTAACCTTCCAGCCAGCATGGCACTCCATGCCCCTCTCGAGGTTTTCCGTCTCCACCCAGTCACCGTTAAGTAGCTGGTACTTATGATTTCCAGTAGACTGAGCACGATAGACTTCGCCAGAGCTGTTCTGGAATTCGATGTCATAATGCTGCTCAAAACCGTTGAAGAAGAACCGCTCAACACTTTGTGAGCCACCTGGTGTCGCAACAGTTACCGGAGACTCCAGATTAAACCACTGCTTAGCGTTGCTTGAGACGGACATAATACTGGCCTTGCTGACAAAATCAAAGCCATCGCCTGTTCGCAGGTGTGCTGCATAAACAGTTGTCTCTACGCCTGCGCGCATTACGCGCACCTGATCATCGTACTTTAGCTTAACTCGGCGACCGTCCTCAAGAGAAACATGGATCGAGGTCAGCTCTTCGATATCTATACCCTGCGACTCAAGAATCTGGAAATAAGACATATTGCCAGCCGCAGTCTGAATTACCGTATCACCTGGCATGCATGACTTGGTGGGAGGAAGTGCGATATTGTGGGTGTTGCGCACACCATGCCCTACACACCACTCCGGTTCACCCAGCTCTTGAGCCATCCATACGGATGCGCGCTTTGACTCCTCAAACATGTGTTTGAAAATCTCAATATTCTTGAAGTGAGCCTCAAGGCCCTCGTAGGCCAGGCGGCTGTTCTGGAGATAGGTATGGAACCCGCATACGCCAAGACCTAGGGCTCGGCCAGCGCGAGTGAATGCGACAGCCTTGTGCAGCATTGGCTCATGCTCGGCCTTCTCAAGGAACTCAGAAATTACACAATCCAGAAACACAGTGGCCCAGAAAACAGCATCGGTATTCTTCCACGTATCATAGTGCACAAGATTCATATTTGAGAGTACACATGTATATGTGTAGTCCTTGCTGGAGTGCAGCATGATTTCGTTGCAAAGCTGAGGAGACTTGATATCCAGGCCGCGCTCAACGTACATTGGCGGGCGCTTTGCATTTGCCTTGTCTGGGAAGAAGAAGTAGCCGCGGCCAGTTACCATCTTCATCTTCATGGCCTTCTGGTAGCGTCGAACGGCTTCTGGATCGCCAGCATCGAGCTTCTCGATAAAGGCAGCGCTGACGTTCCAACCGACGTTGCAATCGTCGACTTCGGCCATTACAAAGTCCGCAAGCTCATCAAAGTCGCCGTGGTCGATAGGTAGATAGCCTGCCCATGCACCTCGGCGGGTGCCCTGGCTCACATCGCGCGAGTCCTGAACAAAGCCCTTGAACACTGGCAGGACGCCAGAGGCTTTGCCGCCTCGGCTGATCTTGGAGCCACGCGGGCGAATATCACCCAGGTAAGCAGCCGTGCCAAAGCCATTCTTTGTTAGCATGGCAGTTTCGTGGCGCACTCCAAAGAATTCGGTGATTTCATCGCCGACATAGGTGCCGCTGCAGCTAATAGGCATACCCTTGTTCGTGCCCATGTTCGACAGGACAGGGGTACTGGGACTGAGCCAGCCATCCCACAGCATCTGGAAAAACTTCTCACGAGCCTCTTCTTCCTTGCCGATATGGCGCAGGTGACGGGCCGCGGTTGCGGCAATTCGCTCAAACTGACCGCGTACGGCACGGTCGGTGCCGCTCAGATAGCGCTCCTTGAACATCTGCCAACCGGCAGTGCTATACCACTCAGGAATGAGTCCCTGAGCCTGTAGTTCTTTGCGTTCAGCAGATAGTTTTTCGTAGAGATCCATACTATTTCCTCACCAAGTAAATCCAGATTCATCCCAGTTACGATTGTACTCTTTTCCTGCTCCAGCAAAAAAGTCATTGTAGCCGTAGTTGTTGATCCCACGGTAAAACCAGGCAGACACGCGATCCTCTTCTGGATCAACGCTGAATGCTGGCGCCATTCCTAGCTGGGACAGGCATACATTCAGACGGCTCTTCACAAAGGTTTGCATCTGCTCCTTTGTGATGCCTTCGATATCGCCCTTTTCGAAAATCATATCAACGATGCGGTGCTCGTGATCAAAAAGCCGCTGAGCAACCGCCATGATCTTGCCCTGTAGCTGGGCCATGTATTCCTCTCCTGGAGACATCTCCTCTAGGAGCTGCTTGAACGCCCATGCGCCGCCCATGCTGTGCAAGTTCTCGTCACGAACACTGAAGTTAATGCCGCGCACAACATTGTTCAGCTTATTCTTGCCCTTTGACTGGAAGTGCTTTAGGAAGGCAAATGAGCTGTATAGTACTGCGCCCTCTACCATTGAGAAGCCGGCCAGTGACATTAGCGGGTCATCGCCACTAACAATTTCATCAATAAACGCCATGCGGTCTGCAAGCACGGGATCGTTTACATACGACAGATAGAACTCGTCGGTATTTAGATGCAGCAGCTCATTGATCTTGTTGTAGAACGGCTTATGTACTGCAAGCTCGAACATGCTAAAGGTGCTAGCCATGCGCATCAGTTCTGGGCGAGGGAAGAGCCGCATAAAGCGCCCGCCCCAGTATTCCGCGCCGGCCTTTAGCTCATAAAGGGTAAATAGGCGCAGTGTCGTAATCACACCATGCTTCTCGGCAGGAGTCATATTGACCAGAATGTCCTGGACGTCCTTTTCAACTTTAATCTCATCTGGTAGCCAAAAAATCTTCAATTGCTTGTTTGTAAACTCCACAGCTTGTGGATAATCAACTACAAAGCTCTCAGTCTTAGTCATTAAACGCGGAGAGTCGACCATAAAATCCTCACTAATCATGGGCTCCAGAGCCCCCTAGCTTTATCTGCCAGACCTATCCGGTGACGTCGTCAGACATCAGAGGTATTGTTTGTTGTCCTTATTGATTGGTGAAAAGAGGTGCTTCAGAAAGCGGCAATGGGCGGCTTTATCACCACCCATTGTATGCGATTTTGCATTAAAGGAGGCTCTAGAAAGAGCCCTATTTCCTATCAATATTTGATTCGCCTACTATTTCAGTCGCCTCATACCTAATCAATTGGGCACGCGATCCTGCATCTGACGCCTCCATAAACCTGCGAGAAGCCTGCCCGGCATTCTTATAGAAGCGCCATTTGCCATCTACCCATACGATATAGAGCTGGGTAGGAGGCTGGCTGAGATAGTCTTTTTTCTCTTTTCTTGCCATGTATCAGGTTACAACTTTGTACTTCTGCAACCACTGCTCGAGTGACATCTCTTTAACATCCTTCATCATGTCGATTACAGCCTTGTAGTCGGACCGGTCGAATCCGGGTCGCAGATCGCTGTAGTCTACCTCTGCAATGATCTTGGTGTCGACCAACACCTTTACGTCGGCCTTGCAAAAGCGCAGCTGATAGGTCGGCCCACTATGGCCCTCTGCACCGAGATCGAAATCATCGTCCGTTGGAGCGACGCGTACAAATTCTGACTCTTCAAAAACATTCTCGTTGTCGTTCACAAGATTACCTTTATCCTTATCAGCTAATGCGCATGTAAACTGAATCTTCGGTCTGCAGATGATAGTCCTTGCCTGAGTCAAGTACCAAGTCCTCGCCATTATCACCGGCGCCCTCTACGACAAACTCCATATCAGTAGGGCAGCGTACACGATTGCCGATCACTGGATTGATGTACACAAGATCGCCTGGCTTAAGCTGACAGGCAAGGAAATCATTGGTATCGGCGCGGAGCTTACCAGGGCCACAGGCGACCACCCGGGCTAGGCTAAGTGACTGCTTTGCAAGCTCGTCATGAACGAGGATCTTGCCGGCCTGCTTCTGAAACAGCGGCTCGAGCAGGACTCGGTCAAACAGCGGCTTAATCTTCTTTCTCTGCTTTTTTTCTGCTTGCTGATTCAATGGTTGCATAATCAAGCTCCTCTTTCCTCTTTAACTTATTCTTCTGGGTGCCGGCAATTATACCGTTAGCTACCCGCAGGCCACTGATCGCTGCCTGCACAAAACTGCGTTGGTGTCCACTCACATCCCCCATCATATAAAACCCAGACGTGGTAGTTTCGCCTACTGGAGTAAGCGAGTACTTTCTGACATTTAGGCGCGCTTCTGGTCCAAAGACCATGGCGCGGCTCGTAATCTGTGGTATAAGCTTAGATAGATCACGGATGGCGGCTGTGAATGCCGCGTATTCTGGGATAGGGCTGAGTACAGACTCGCCATTAAGAAGCTTTGATACCGGCTCCCTGAGCAGCTGAAAGTCGCTAAGTACGTTACTAAGAGCGACCAGGCGCTGCTGATCAGCTGCCGGGCTGCTTGATGAACGGGTGTGGGAGATGGCAAAGCTTGTATAGGTTTTCTTGCCGTTGTGGCACTGTCGGGAATTGGCAATTTTAAGTTCACCAACCTCTTCCGTCTCTACGTTCATCTTGCGAATAGGCATAGAGGTTTCCCACTCGCCCCAAATCAGCTTGTGCTCAAAGTCTTTTGACAGAGCATTGTCTAGGTGGTAAGTGGGCATCTCTAGTCGAAGACCGATGTCATACTGGTCGGCATGAAACTCTGTTGAGAAATTCTTCGGTAGATCTTCCCACCACTGCTGAGAAGAGCGCCCAGTGGATAGGATAACCTTCTTGGCTCGGTATGAAAAGTCGTCGGTCTTAATCAGAAAGTGGGCGGGGGTCTGTCCGGCTGCTGGCAGCTTCTCAATGCCCTCGATATCACACTTGTGGATGATATTGATGTTGCGCTTTAGCACCATATGCATGCGATCAGCACAGCGAATAAACTGCTCTTCTGAGAGGGTACAAACTTCGCGACCACTCACCTCAAAACCAGCATCCGTGGCAGCTTTTACGATCTTCTTAGTGAGCTTTGGCTTCTTGAACTTTAGAGCAGAGCCATAATAGTGTTGCATGTGATCTGCGAACTGCTTCCACTCAGTGTCCGAGAATCCCGAGCCACCTACTGAGGGATCTTTGAACAAGCGAGCGCTGCTACGGGCAGATGCGCCCAGCCAGCAGTAACCGATGTTGCGGGCGTCGTTAAGACGACGGGCCTTTTCTAGAAGCGCAACTGTGAGATTGGTGGAACTGGCAAGTTCTATCGCAGCCATTACACCTGCAGCGCCGCCGCCAATGATAATTACGTCATATATGATATCCATCACTTAGTCTCCGCGTGATTTACCGAGCGCCGTTTTGCAAGAGCGTCCTGAAGCGCACCGATGAGATCGGAGACCGCCGCATCACTTAGTAGCGCACTACTGTCGACGATATAAGTGCCAGACTTGCCAGACAGAGTGAGGAGTACCTGCTCCTCTGAGCCCACAAATCTCGTGCTAATTTTTATCTCGCCATTACCTGTATCAAGAGTCTTTTCAAACATCGTGGCCATCCTCGATTCGGCGGGGCTATCTCTTATTGAGCCAGGCACACATAACGGCACCGTAGCATAATAGGAGCTTACATCAAAAAGAGAAAGCCGGCATTAGTAGCCGGCTTTGTAAAAAAAGAAAACTGCTTTATCGTGCTTGTTTATCCCATGCAGGACGCATGATTTCCGGATTAAATCCGTGAGCCATGTAGTCAGAAATCCTCTCGGCATAATTTAGTGTTTTATCGCCAACATTCTTATGATCACCTGTAAGCGGTGCCGCTGCGCCAAGCCAATTTAGAACGCCCTGAACGCCAGCGTGATATGCCATTACTGCAAGCTCCCACTTGAGATCCCAACCAAAACCTTCAAATGCCTGCGTATTCGGGCTTTGACCCATTCTATCGTGGGCATGCCGGAGGTAGCTCGCTGCCTTGCTGGCGACCTCTTTGATATCGGCAACATCTTTTATATTTTGCTGCTTGTGAAAGGTTGGAGTGACCTGTAGCAAACCTTTTGCAGCTCCGTCTTCTGAAACAGCCGTCGGATCGCCCGAGCTTTCAAGAAAAGCCATCACCCCAAGAAGACCAGTAGGCAAGTTCGCGGACTTTTCAGCCTCAGAAAGCACCTGGAGCATGTCATCAAAAGTTATGTCCTTGTGCTTTGCCGGTATCTTTAGCGGAGGCGGAGGCGGCTTCTTCGCCTTGTCCTCTGCCGTAATAAATAGCTTGAATTTTTTGCTCATCACAGCTCCGTATAAAACTAAAGAAAGGCCTTCCACTCTTCAGGTATTTCCTTGATAAAGTAGAATGCGTCTACTGCGTGGGCCTTGGGTTCCTGCAGCATGCGCATGCCGGCTTCTTCTGGGGTATAGCAGTCCTTATAATTATTGCAAGTCTTACAGGCAGTTACGCAATTCTTATAGGTAGATGACCCGCCTCGGCTGCGCGGAAGAACGTGGTCAATCGTAAGATTCTTGCCAGTTGGCGAGGTGTAGCCGCAGTATACACAGGCATACCCATCGCGTGCAAAAACATTACTCTTTCTATATCTGCCATTCTCTGCCTTGCGCAGCCATCTATAGGGATCAGGGGTTTTGACGAGCAAGCGAATTGCGGCTGGTCGCCCGTCTGGATATTCGCAAACAACCTCTGCTTTGCCACGGAACATTACTAGATCTAGACACTTACGCGAATTTACTGCCGAAATTGGCTGGTAAGACTGAGTAAGAAGCAGGGTCAGATCACTCATGGGGCCTCTGGCAAATTCCGCCAGCAGGATTGGGCTGGCAGCTAGTTGATAGAGGCGCGGTTTTTAGCCAGACTAGGCCTTTGACCAGCAACTGGAGTTCGGGTCGCAGCATAAGATATCCTTACTAATTTGATAGCCTTCAGGCATGAGATACCGCAAGCTGCCAGAAATAGAGACTGGATTTAAGAAAAATCTTACTGCGAATGGCAAGCGCTTCAAGGCCGTGCCAGGCGTTTTTTCATACGTATTCGGCCTACAGGCGCCGAAGGCTACCCACTTCCTCGATAAGAAGCTCAAGAAAAACAAGATTGTGCTCCATTTTACTGCGGGAGTACTAACAGGCGATATCTTTACCCTGACCCAAAATACCGTGAGCACTGCGTTTGTGCTCGCACGGGACGGCACCGCCTACCAGTTGTTTGATCCGGCTCTTTCAGCCTATCACCTTGGTATTGGACCTGGGTACAAGAACAGCGAAGCATCCTTCTCATCAATTGCGATAGAGATCTCTAATCTCGGGCCGCTTAAACGGGTGGGCGACAAGCTGATTGATATTTACGGCAAGGAATACTGCAGCATGGCTGACACGGCAGCTTATGATGCGGTCTCATTTCGCGGCTACGATTACTACTGCAGTTATACTGACGAGCAGTACGCAACCTTAGCGCGTCTGGTGCCGGATATCTGTGATCGATACGGTATACCGCAAACGCTGCTACCAGAAAGCCAGCGATTCCTAACTGCTCCGGCTGCTGCGCGAGCACCGGGAGTAGGAATAGTCTCTCATGTCAATTACAGAACTGACAAGTTCGACCTAGCGCCCAACTTTAAGTGGGGCAAGCTGATCTAGTAGCCGCTAATCATAAGATCTTCCATTTCAAATAAATCCGGCTCGCTGGAGGCTGCTCGTGAGATGCCCAGTGGAATTACCTGAGTGGTATCATCGTTGCCGGATGGTATCTCGATATGCCATTCATCGTTCTTGATAAAAGAATTAGGCCAGAATGACTCTTTAAAGTCAAACGTTACACATAGATTATTGGTAGCGAGATCACGCGCAATACCTACCATGTCCAGCGACCGATCCGTAGGGAATATGCTTACTGATCCCGAGCGGCCATAGGCGCTTTGTTCAACAAAGAGCTTGGCAATACGCCCTACAGCCTTGCCATCAAAAGAGACGGCGCCATCCTTAGAAACACTAAGCCTTCCAATATTCATTACTACCCCTTTCAAATGCGACGAACCCACATATAGGTTTCTATATTTCTCTTGAAGCCGGGATGTGTAGCAAGAAATGCCTCTTTTGCCCAGCTCATGTCATGGTAGAATTTTGCCACCATCTTGCTAAATTCGCGAGTCTGAGTATACTCGATTGTGCCAGCCCTATGACCGTTGACCCATATTGATGCTCGACCTCCTTCGGCAATACCAATCCCACTTACATGACATGCAGCGCCGAATAGAACCGATGCATCAACATCCTCAGACAGCACTGAGCGGTAGTACAGAGGATGCTTTGCCTGTATCCAGTCTAGCCTGATCCGCTGCTCCATTTCCCAGCCGACTCCTCGGTCTCGAAATTCCTGCAGTAGATAGGCGATAGGCATCTGCTTCATTAACAAGTTGCTTATCACAAATACGCCGTAGTTATCTAACTTCATGTATCTTCCAAATGCAGCAGGGGCTCGGATCAGTGCGATCCGAGCCCCTGCTTCTTGGTGTACAGTTACTTCACATTAGTTCGGCTGCTGCCGCTGCAAAGTCACTACGCTCACCCTTCACCAGGTTCAGGCAGCTCGCCCACTGCGTACCTCTGAACGTTTCCACCAATACTGCAAGACCGTTATCAGTAGAACTTACGCGAGGATTGTCAATCTGCTCGAGATCGCCAGTGACTACCAGTTTCGAACCTTCGCCGATACGGGTAGCGATTGTCTTCATCTCGTGACGGGTGAGGGATTGGCCCTCGTCCAAAATTACGAATGTTTTGTTGAGTGAACGACCGCGCATAAAGGTAGGTGGTACAACCTCGATTGCCCCGCTCTCCATGTACATGTCAAGATTCTTGCTCTTGCCCTTCATAAGAACATCAAGGTTGTCGTAAAGTGGCCCAGCCCAGGCAGCCATCTTTTCTTCCATAGAGCCTGGAAGGAAGCCGACATCCTTGCCAACTGGCACCGGCGGACGGATTATCAGTATTTTTTCTACAGTGCGCTTCTCGAGTAGAGCATCCAGAGCGGCCGCTACTGCTAGTAGGGTTTTGCCGCTGCCGGCCTTGCCAACAAGAGTAACGAGCGGAATATCCTCGCGAGCAAGTGCATCAAGTGCACACATCTGGTCCACGTTCTTGTGGCGGATGCCGAACAAGCCCTGCTTACCAGTTACGACATCAAGATGTTTGCCATCGAAAAAGCCAATAGCGGTCGTTGTCGTACGAATCTCAGAGCGCAGCATTACATAGCTGTTCTGGACGATGTCCCAGCCCGGAAGCGGCTCTATTCTTGAGTTCGCATAAAATAGGTTTATAATATCATCGGGCACGCTGATCTCGCGAATCGCCTGATACTCTACCTTGCTGGCCAGTCCAGCGCCCCAGCCGCTGGCATTGATGCCAGAAAGAGCTGCCTTGATGCGGACGTTTACGTCATTGCTCAGGAGTACAAAGCTGACCCCCGACTCCAGAAGCTGGCCACCTACTGCTACCAGGCAGTCATCGGTTGGCATATTTAGCTCTTGGTCCATGACCACATACACTGTATTGTGGTATTCGGTTCGCACGCCTGAGGCCAGGTCGCCCTCGGTTCGGGCACGGTCCAACCACTTGCTTACCAGGCGGCTGGCAAGGCCGATTGTGCCAGGCTCGTACTTCTTCTTATCTAGCTCACAAATAACACTATACGTAAGAACTACCTCGATATCTGGCTGCGTAACAAATTCGGGATAGGACAACAGGACATTAGTGTCAACCAAGTATTTCAATGTGTGCTCCGGTTATTCTGGTTCTGCGTAGCTAAATAGTAGTACTACCTTACCCGGTCCGTGGGCCTTGCTTCTAACTCGCTGGGGGTCACGCCAGCGACCAATTACCTGTCGCTCAGTAGAAAAGTATACAGTAGTTTCCCCTGCTGCCAGATTATAAAGAATATCTATTCCGTGAGTAATTAAAAAATCTGACCAGGGTCGCAGCTTTACCTCCCCTTCTGGGGGATAAAGAGCGGCGGCCGCGGCCAGATTTATACCCATTTTAGACAAAATACGAAAAACCCACCGTCGCTGATGATCTAGGGCTGCTTTTCCTAGATCAGGCTCGCTAACGATGAGTATTTCGTTAAAGTCTTTAATCATTATATTGGGATTGCTCCCACATGAGTTGCATTACAATTATTAGAGTTAAAAGTCTGCATCCGAATAATCGAACCCGCCCTCCTCGTCGCCATTGCCAAAGTCTAGCTTACCAGTAGAGCTGATTTCGTACTGACCGAGGTCATCCGCCACAGTAGGAAGCGGCTCTGGAGCAGGCAGGGCATCCTCAAACTTATCAAGCTCAGCAGGGGTAGATGGCGCTCCGTCATAAATACGCATACGGTCAAAACCCTTGGTAAAAGTTAGCAACCCCTTGTTACCATCGCGCATCTTGGTCAGGTACATAGGCATATCTACGTAATTCTCTTCCTGGTCACGACAGCCGATTTGCATAACAATATTGGCGTTTTGGCTGATCTGGGCCGAACGGGCAATACGGGTGGTATTGTAATTCTGATCCTTTAGGGAGTTATTCTTGCCCTGTGGACGATTAACCTGTACGCCAGTAATTACCGGCACAGAAGCAGAACGAGCAAACTCATGTAGACCTGCGGCAATTTGCCCCTGTGCCTGCCAGTCTGCATCCTCACCCTTGCCAGTGCTGCTGCCAGCCATAATACCCATGTAGTCTACAATAACGAGGTGTACCGGGAACTTCTCACGCAGCTCCTGGAATTTGATCTCAATGTCCTCGACCGTAGCGCCACGAGGAATATCTACCACATAAAACTTGTTCTGCTTATCGTATTCTGCGATAAAGTCAATAGTGTCCATCAGCTTCTTCTCCTCTGTGGGATTCAAGCTGGACTTACGAAGGCTGCTGAATGGTAGCTCGGCAACCGAACTCAGGATACGTCGATTTAGATAACCTGCCGTACCAAACTTGCCGCGATTGCTGCGTGGCATTTCAAGGGTAAAATACAGCACATTCTTGCCAGTGGGCAGGATTTCGCGCCCAACCCGATTCGTGCCGAGCCAGGCATTAATTCCCATATTCATCATGACAAGGCTCTTGCCAGTGCCTTCCATGCCGGCTACAATGATAAGCTCTGATGGCTGGAAACCGTTTGTTAGATTGTCCAAGCTTGGCAAACCTACTGTGACGCCGCGGTAGCCGTGAGGATCCTTGCGAACAGCCTCATACTCCGCCCGCATATTGCTCATGTCTGCGCCAAGGCTGCCTTCGTCAAACACCTCTACGCGATTGAGCGAAGCGATATCATTCCAAGCCTTGTGGTACATGTCGTTGAGCTCGTCGGCTTTTGCACCGGCGGTGAGCGCCTCCGAAATGGAGTCAATGTACTTGCGCGCTACTACAAGGTTGTAGCGGTCACGGAATTCTTTCATGTAGAAAGGAAAGTCGGTGTCGCTATTCGGGAGGGATGACATGCGCTTGAATAGTGACTCCGCAAACCCCGCAGTCTCTACCATCTTAAGGCGCTGACAGTGCTCTAGAAATGCTTCTTGGCTGATAACAGAATTAACTGTTGGGTCAGTGAAGATCTCATATAGCAGTCGAAAGACCTGGTCGGGACCAGGCGCAAAATACTCACTACGAATACCGCGGTTAATCATATCAAGCATATACCTGCGTCCCATGAACGCGTACTTGAGCATGATCCCGTCAATCTTTTCTACTTTCATAATCCCTCAGAGCAGGCGGCGCCTGCTTAGCTTGGCTCGTAAGCACACTCATAGCACGCAGCAGCGGTTTGCTGCCAGACGCAGTTCAGCTGCGCCCACGCCCTTGCCGGAAATCAAGGCCTAGCGCAGTTACCGTCTTGCTAACAGGCGCAAGCAGACTCAGAATGGCACGCCCGTACTGGCCATCAAACACAGGCTTTAGAGATTCGTGATTTGTGGCGAAAAGAGTTGGCAACTTATTCTGTACCCGCTCACGAATGATCTTCTCTACTGCAGAACCAAAGAATGCCCGACCCTCTTCCGAGGTAGGAATATGCCGACTATCGATCTCATCAAATGCGATAAAATCAGACTTGGTGCATAGCCGCAGATACTCATCACGAGTGGTGCGGGAACCGATATACAGCGACATATCCGTAATCGAAGTATAGTACGCCGAATAACCTGCTCGCAGAGCAGTCTTCAACACGCTACACATCCCATACGTCTTGCCTACACCATACGGGCCTGCAAAGATAAATCCCTGGCCATCGTTATAGTTCTGCTTAAGGTCACCCACATAGGAGTATACTGTTTGCTTTATGTCATCGGAACCAACAAAGCTGCTCATGGGCAGCATCCAGTAGGCAACGGGAATATTGGCATCAGCCATCGCGTCGACAAACTGGTGCTGCTGCATGGACAGCTTGTGCTGATCCTTGAAGGCTAGTGCTTTATTTTTTGGAATCCTCAACTTTTAATCCCTGTATCGGAAGATCCGGTAGTTTCGTTGTAGGGCTAACAAGTCCCACGATGTTATTAACCAGACTTGCTACTGCTGCACTCGGGTTCTGCGCATGAATGGGCGGCTTGCTACGGCACTCCAAGGTCACTAGATTGCCACTTTTTGTAATGCCGACAACATTGTGAGTCTTTAGATTATCCTTGAGTTCGGCATTTGCAAAGATATCCGAGACCAGTCCTTCGCGAACATGCTCCGCTGCAAAATTAGCCTCATCAGTATAGACCGAATAACTGCCAACGGCGGATCCAGATAACTCCACGATAACCTGGAATTCTTTGCTGGCGTCTGGCTCATCATCATATGGCTCTGGTGGCGGAGCACTGCGCAGCTTCTCCTGTACAGCAGCTGCAAAAGCAGGCGCCAGAGTAGGCGGAGAGGCAATTGGAGAGCTCGCAACCGGAAGTGGTGGCTGGAGTGGCGGCTCGGGCTGGCGTGGCGTTGGCTCGATCCTGGCGCGCCCTTCTGGCTCCGATCCATCCAGATCCTGGATGTAGGCAACCTTCTCAATAGGAACAATAGTCGTCCTACCATCCAGCATCAAAACATAGTGATCGCCGTCCTCTGTTACCGAGTCTGCCTTTAGGCTGCGGCGGCGCTGAGTATCTAAGACAATTCGCTTCATTCTGCCTCCAAGCCCTGTACGTTAAGGTCGTTGTCAATCAGCTTCTTCTTGTACAACTCCTGAATAAACCGATCCAGATCTGGATTAGAATCGATCTTTGCAGGAGCTGCGCGCAACAGCTGCTGCAAGTCTCCGAAATCAACCAGCTGGGTCATGCGCAGCACCGAGGGGGCATTTTCCTGGATCCACTCAAGCATCTTGCTGGGCACAGGAGTAGAGCGGGTAATGATTTTCTTCTTAGCAGCCTGGTGCTTGAATAGGCCGATTACATTTGGGGCCAACATTACGCTCATGCTGGTTATCTTCTTCTTCCTAGACTGAACTTTGTTAAGGAAAAACCAATCGATGTATTCGCGGGCCTCGGTAGCCGAGTTTCCGAAGCTGGCAAGAAGTCGTCTGCAAAACACTGCCTCAGCACCACGGAAAAGACCCTGTGGAGTTAGACTTAGCGTATACTCCATGCTATAGGCAGTTCGATACTTCTCGCAAAAATAGCCGAGCACGCAGGAGATGTGGTTTTTTTGATCACTCCAGGCTTCTTCATCCTTCCAAAGAAGAGAGTAGCGCTCAGCCCACTTAATCCAGTCCTCGATCTTGTGATCGCACTTATCGCACTGCAGATACGGGATGTTGTCGCTTGTGAAGCTACAGACAAATGTGCCCCCGCAGGTCTTGGGGGCATGAGTTCCGAAGTCTTGTTTTTTCATTTTTTACCTATCGAGGCCTGCATGTCTGGGCCGGCAGAGATCTTGAATCTACTCTCTAGACGATACGCCTCATAACGCGAAGACGAGTGCTTTTTAACAAAATGGCACTGATCCCAGGTCTCTACTACAAGTGCATCCGTCTTGCCCTTGGCCGAGCGAATGACTCTGCCTATCCGCTGCAGGGCCTTTGCCGTAGACTTGCCGCCACCTGCTAGTACGAGTGCATCAAGTGCCGGAAGATCGATACCCTGGTCAAAAACCGAAGACGCCAGGACCAGATCCAGCTCACCGCGCTTGAAACGCGCTTTTATGTCCTCGCGCTCATCCATTGAGAGCGCTCCAGTTACCATCTCATAGCGAACATCAGGCGGCAGCATGTTCTCTAGCGCCCTGCCGTGTTTGATGTCACGGAATAGCAGCAGTGGCTTGCGACCAAGCTCTAGTAGCTTAGTCGTATTATCGATCAGCATCTGGTTGCGCGCTTCATTTTCAACAATATAGGCTTTTTTAACATCTGCCCATTTCTTGGGCAGCTTGTAGTCTGGCGGCACATCTCTAAAGGCAATTCGCGGCTCTACGAGCCAACCTAGATCGATAAGGTCTGAAGCCCGAATGTCGACAATGCTCTTGCCAAAAGCTGCAGTCAGGAGAATGTCTGCACCGTCACTGCGCCATGGCGTGCCCGAGAAGCCGAAACGATTCGAGGCAGATTTAGAATTACGCATGATTGCCTGGATCGAGGCTGCTGCGGCAAACTGGGATTCATCAAGTATGACGAGCCGGGCGCCTTCTACCATTTCACGAATATTGCGCTTTTGCTCGTCTGATGGCTTCCACTTGTCTTCGGCCACATCCTCTTCGGAATCGCCTTCATTCTTTGTATTATATGCAGCTGCGGCACTCCATACACTGCACACCGTAACCTGTTTTATGCTGCAGTTGCCACCACCTACTAGACCGGCCTCAATGCCAAGACATGATTCGATAGTGTCTTTTACCTGAGTGAGCAAGTCTAGGCTCACGACATAGACAACAGTCTGCGTATTATACGCACCGCACAGCGCAGAGATGACGGTTGTCTTGCCAGCACCGGTGGCCATCTTAACAGTTCCTCGGCCGGCATCGACTGCACGCTCAATAGCCTTTTCCTGGTAATCGCGAAGTGGGTGGCCATGCCAGGCCATTTTTGCTGTTACCTTCAGAGACTCGCGCATATCTTCGACAACTGGAGAAATTCCAAAACCCGCCAAAATGGAGCGGACATCCTCTACAAGACCGGCAGGAAATTGCAGGTGTCTGTTGAGTAGGCGCACACGCCCGTCCCAATGACCCATCTTCACTGCGAAGCTGTATCTAGAATTGCTCTGAATATAACTGAGAGATCTGCCAAGAGCATCTATGATGCCCTGATCATCTAGGCCCGAGATCTCAGCGTGGCAGTTGTAGACTTTGATTGATACTTGAGACATGACATGTTTTTACAGCCTCGTAGTAGCGTTCAATCTGCATATATGATCAACTCGTTGCCGACTACTTCTGCGCCTGGAAAAAGACTGCGCAGGAGATCGGTATCAGCGGGCAGAACTCCGGTGAGATAAAATACAACGCTAATGGCATGCGGCTCCTGGCGTATCTTGCCGCGAGTGAGCGGCAGAGCAAACCGTGTGCATTGCATGTCTACATCGCACAGCGCTGGCTGCCGCATATGTATAGAAAAAAACCAAACTGTAGAAAATGCTGCAACATGGAAATATATATCCGCAGGCAACCAGCGATCCATATTTGCCGCCATTATCGTATCATGCGTAGAAACAGCAATACCCCATAGATCTACCAGGGCATGATCCAGATCGCGCGTATAGATTAGTCTATTTGCTTCGGCAAACATGCCCCTAAAGCCTTCGAATCCGCTTTCTGCTGGAGTTTCGTTGTACAAGGCCCACTTGGCAAGCTTCACCAAAAAATACTGAACTACAAATAGAAAGGCCGGCGATATGCCGGCCCTTCTGCAAATGCTGCTGCAATCAGCGTTTGCGATCAACCTTATTTCCTAGCAGCTTGCCAATCGCGCTCTGCTGCTGTTTGGCCTTAGCAATCATCTGATCTGCTTTGCTAAGAGTACCCTTGCCAGTACCCATTTGCATTCCAGCAGCAGTCTTTTTCTTCTTCTCTTCGATCTTGGCCAGGTGCTTGTCGGCCTCCCGCTTTAGCTCATCTACCCGGCGAGTAGGTAGGCCCATGCCGCTAAAGATGAAGCTAATTTTGATGTCGTCTGAGTCGTCCTCTGGTGATACGGCGTAAATGCCCTTGAATGAACGGGAAGAGTCAAACTCATCCGAAATATACTTGAAAAGATAGGCAATGTTCGCATATGGAATGGTGTCAAGAACTTCCTTCTTGGCTGTTACCAGGATACCTACGGCCTGAGCCTCCTTGAGATCAAAGTCATCTGCCGGCAGAGCATCTGGCAGCTTGCGGATCATCGCGCTAAGTAGGGCGGCATCGTCGCCCTCGTACTCATCCTTTGACACATTCATGCTGCCAAAAAGCGCACAGTTGCCGGCCTCAAGTAGTGCTCGGCTAAGATCCATGGCATCCATTACCTCGAGGTCCGATGGAATCGCAGTAACCGTGTTAAACAGGTGCAGGGGCTCGATAGCGCTGCGATTGCTGACCTCCCAGAACTTTGACGGGGAAAGGCTTGGGAACGAGTTCTCGATCTTGGCATTGTCGATAACGATAAGACTGTTGACTACGCCGCGGCGTGAGAAGTCGGCAAGGCGGCTCAGGGTCTCCATAGCGTTAAACTTGCTCTGGTTATCGTCAAAGCTGCCAGGAAGCGCGCATAGCACAAGTAGCGGCTTGCCAAGCTGTGACAGCATATCTACGAGAGGAACCGCACTGCCGCTACCGCTACCGCCACCGAGTGACAGGGTAAGGACAGCAACGTCACAGTCACCAAGGATAGGCGTGACAAACTCTGCTACCTGCTCGCTATTATTAACAATCGCTGCCTGGCCAATCTCGATATCCTTGCCGCTGCCTGAGATCGTATAGTCGATGAGCAGCCGACGGGCCTCTGGGATACTAAGGGTATCAAGATCCTGCTTAGCAGTATTGATCGCACAGGCATCATAGCCAAAGCGATGAAATACCTCTGCCATGCGACCGCCTGCCTGGCCGGAGCCGACAACGCCCAACTTCAAACTAATATGCTGTTTTGTTCCGATTTTCATTTCTTTCTCCTGAAGAATTGTGGCTGGTGCGACCTGTACAACTGGGCCATTAAGATCTGCCTCTAGGGCGTCAATTAGTTCCTGGTCTGATGCTGCATCTCTGATAATTTCAACAGCATTTTTCTTTACTGTGATTTCCATCTCGCCTCGCTGTTATACAAACCAGGTATTTGACTGATACCAAGCAGCAGTATGCAGGATCGCTGCCTGCAGCGCTGTGTTGGCCGATTCCCGTGAACGCGCAGCTTCCCACACTTCTTTGTTTGACGTAGTAATGCCACTAGCGCTACCCCATTTTCCACCAGACTCAATAAAAGACATAAGTTGATCGTATAGATCCTTGATATAGATAAGCGTTCGCTTTGCATCTGGCGGAGGCGTTTCAGAAAACAGGAGCTGAGCGATCCCTTCGTTCCGTGGCTGACGCGGGCCAAACGGCTCAGGCGTCAGGAATATACTGCGCACACCTGACTGCTGCGGGTCCTGGCCTACGTAACAGCAGGTGAAACGATTCTGCAGCACCTGTGGCACTGCGGTTGTGATGATAATAATATCGGGAGACTCTACCTGAAGTCGCATGTCAATTGCAGCATGATCTGCCGTAGTAATCTGCCAGTCAAAGCGACTACGACTGCGGCGCGGGCCTTCCATATGCCGGTACGGAGGAGCCCCTACGAATACTCCAAAGATATCGTTCTTTGTATACTGCAACATGTAATTGCAGATGTTGCTGCCAACAAAAGTGTCGGCTCCCCAAACCGCTATTTTCATGAAAACCTACTATCTAAATACGATCAACAAGCCCGTACCTTTGCGCTAGAAAAAAAGCACTAAGCCCATAACCGTTTACGTTATTTACAGCAGACAGTATGCTATTCGAAGTAGCGAGGATCGTACCGGACCGCCCTTCGGTATCATAGAATTCAGTTGCGCCCATAATAGCAGCAAGGTGCTGGCCAGGAGCGAGAGGATCTAGCCCGATTGCAAGGTACTTGACCACAGACGGCTGAGGACCTACTGTGCCGCCTGGCAAATAGCAAAGATTGAATGTCGAAGTGTCAATCCCCGCATCGCTAACCTGCTTAAGAGCTTGACGATTTACCATGTATAGCGTGCTGCGAGAACCTGGGAATGAATACACCCCTCCGACATAAGGGCTGCCCTGTTGCCAAAAGGTAATATCGGGCGATTCCTGCAGCCCGACCGCATATGCCGGATCTTCAGCAATTATGATGGAAAAATAGCTGGTTATGTCCGGCACAGTGGACAGATCAATACTGCGACCAAGAATAAGGGCCCGGGCGCCAGGCAAAAACCCAGCGAGCTCAGAAGGCCCGAATTTGGCATCAGTATTAGATAGGTATTTATCCTTGTTCGGCATTGATCTCTTCCATTACCTCTTCCCAAGCAGCGCCTTTGATAACTTCACTATAAGCATAGAAAACATTATCAGGCGTCACATGGAGCTTGCTGGCCCTCTGTTTAAATCCGGATAAAAAACCTCCGCGTACTGCATCCTGCCAAGTTATTTGGCTTAATTCATATTCTTTGTTCGGCATTCCAGAAAATATCTCATCTATCATAAAGGAGAACATAAATGGCGTGAACGAGCCTAGCACCAGGGCTTCGTCCCACGCCATCTCCTTCATAATCTCGTAAACTTGCTCTTCTGGGGGCGCAGGCGAGTAACGAAGCCAAGAGCGCAACTTGCTGCTTGGCATGGTAAACGGTGAAACCCTGTAGAACTGCTGGTCCTCAACCCAGGAAGGGTCAGCTGAAACCGCAAGTCGGCGAACTGCTCGTGACCCTACGACCGCATCGATGTGTCGCTGAATGAGCGGCACGCCAGCAGCATCATAGCGCCAAGCCGGCGACTTATCAAGTAGGAGGATAACATTCATGGCGACCTCCAGGCAGAGGAAACAAGGCTGAGCAAGACCGAATCAACCCTATTCTGACCGATTTGGTACTGGGACTTGCGGGCACCTTCGGCGATAAAGCCGGCAGACTCCAGGATTCCGAGAATTCCATTTCCATCAAGTACTTCGATAGAAACTTTATTTAGTCCAAGGCTGTTAAAGCACCAGTCAAGCGCAACATCCAGCGTCTTCCTATCTGGGATACTGCGAGAGGCATCAGGACCGATACAGAAGATGACAAGCTCGGCGCGCCGCGCAGGTACTGAGTGATTTGTGATGCCTACATATCCCACTAAGTAAGATTTAAGGTTTTTCTCTGCAACAATAACCTGCTCTGCGGACATCTCCGCTCGCAAGGCAGACCATGAGCCGGCATTACTGAGACCAGTCCTTCCAAGCAACAGTCCCTTGCCAGAATTGAGAATATCGATGAGCAGTGGCCCATCGGCATCCATGTGGTTGCGCAGGCTTATGCTTAGCTCTTTTGCGTTGCTCATAGAATGCATCCGTATTCAGAAATCGACATAAGCGCGCCACCTGCAAATGAGTGCTGGCGCATACGCACCTCGGGCGCAAAACCTAGCTCCCTCAGAGAATCCGCCAGGGATTCATGGTCAGACATAATAACTAGATTGATCTTTATGGCACCTGAGGTTGCAGCCATACGCTGCAACATGCGTACGGCTTTCTTTATATCCTCTACCGTACCCTTCTCAAAAGCAGCATGAAACCTGATCGATTGGTGGGCAAGATTCTGAGCGTAGTCAACTACGCCGATCATGACGCCATCATCCTCCTGGATGCCAAAGATCGGAGTGCTGCTGTCGCTGGCCTTGAGAGTGTCCCTGTCAATACGCAGGGAACCCTTCTGGGCGCACAGCAGAACATGGCCTCTCTTGGCTATGGATGTGATTAGGTCAGGCGCTTTTTCAAATGGAACAAGAATCATTTTGCCAACTCCAGCATCTGATGTGCGGCAGCCTTCCATGTAAAGCGATCTGCTGTGGCACGCATCTGGTCGCGGAGCGGATCGATCAAAGCAGAATAATTTAGGTAGGCCTGACGCATCATGTAACCAAATACCGCTTCATCTGGGCGACCAACGACTCCCTTTGGCATTTCAAGGGCACTCTTCCAGTTAAGGCTCTCAAATGGATGTGCGCCATACTGCTCCTGCGGCAGAGCGGGTTCGATATTAACCGGGCACAGGATAGAATTGGCCTTATTTAGAAATTCTAGCTGACCGCCATAATCCGGCGCAATAACAAGAGAACCGCAGCTCATAGCCTCTAGAAAAGGCATGCCCCAGCCTTCTCCTACTGTAGCAAGACAAAAGACATGTGCCGCTCGATATAGTGCCGCAAGACTAGGGATCCTCTTGCCCAGCACCTTTACCTGAGGCATCTTGGCACCGTACTTGGCCTTCATAGCAGCAAGGTATGGCCGCAAATCCTGCTCAAAGCCCTGGCGCGTATCGCCGGCATCAAAAAGCTTTGTCTTTATAATCAGGACAACATCATCTGCTGCAGTAAACTGCTCGCAGTAAATCTGCAGCAGGCGATCAAGCTGCTTGCGGTAGTGCGGCTCTGCTACGGCTAGAAAGACAAAGGGCGATCCTGAAATGCCAAGCTTCTTGAGATCCAGTGGTTTGATGTTTTCATTGAAAATAGCACGATCTACTCCAGAATGAATAATCCGGATGCGATGTTCGTGAGCGCCTGCGCGACGGAATACATCCGCGACGAACTGGCTACTGGCCACCAGGTAATCGGGCACATTGATGTTCTCGCGGAAGAAAGGAGGCAGGATACTGCTCTCATAATCAAACCTGCCGATCTTGACTCGGCTGCTGTTTAGGAAGCGATCTGGAAAATTCTTTGGAATGGTGTATGTGATGTCGATATCAAACGGTGCGCCTGCCATCTTAGTCTTTAGGCGCTGTGCTTCGGCTGCGGCACGGGACTCACTCCAGTACTGCATCCCATCATATCCATTTGTGCTAATGAGGCTAACATCATGGCCTTCGCCCTCTGCGGCAAGCAGAAGGCGTTCCATTACTCTTGACCATGACAGATCTGCGCGACCCCAGGTAAAGCTTCGGATAAACATCAGGCTCCTTTCGGAGCCCGCGTCTACCAGAGGGCGGCAAGCTCCGTACTACTCACAACTCGCGGAGAATTTCTCCAGCCAGCTTTCTTCAGATTGACGATAACATAGATACGTGTTCTTACCTCTGGACGAATATCATTGTTCACGATATTGTATGCGCGTACACGCAAAAGTCCAGTATCGTGATCGATGTATGTACCTACTGCCTCGTCTGCGCTGTCGCCAACCCCATCATAGTCTACATAGCCATCTACCGCAAAACCAAGGTTCTTGGCAAACGAGCTGACCTGTACCTCGAATGTCACCTGGCCACTTGCAAGCGCCTGGGTTGTGACAAGGGTGCCATCGCTAAAGCGCATGCGGTTTTTCACAAAGACGTCAAAAATGTTGATTTCTTTTTCCGAGTCGCCGTCTGGAAGCTCTAGTTCTACAAGGGCGCGCTCGTAATCAAGGCGATGATGGCTGCCATCTGGATTTAGGATATTTCCAGTGAGATAGATGTCGCCAGGAGCAATCAAATTGTTCTGACCACCGGTAGGGGGAATGGCGGACAGATCTGCAGGAGTAAATGCGGTCGCCGCAGAGATGACAAACCGGCGTAGGTCTGTGATCTGCACGCCACTCTCGCGCCACACCCGTACTGGGGCGATAGAGAAGTCTACTGGAGCGGCAAATGTGGATAGCAGATCGGTATCGATATCATGAACAGCAAGGTTACTGTTGCCATCTGTATCCAGGTACTCGATTCTGCCTAGCAGTGGTTCCACAACAAGACGAATTCTGTTGAACTGGCCCTGCCCATTCGGAAAACCTGTGCCGGAATTTAGAAAATCATTCAGCGCGGCAACATCGGCCGAAGTAATCTCAGTATCGGTATTAAGGTTTGCCTTCAGAATATCAACTAACTGAACGCTTTCAGCAGCGATATCTGCCTGCTGTGCTGCAGCGGTGCGCGTACCAGTTGTTGCCAGGTTGACACTATAACCAAGCAGCGCCTGCTGCGCAGCCAGATCTGAAACAGTAATTTCGCCATCAGAGTCAACGTCACCGTAGCCGTCAACAATAAACTGCTGCGAAACAATCCGGTAGCGCAGCGAAGGCTTAAGGATATTAGGAGTGATTATGCTGCCAACAACATTGTAGTTAACAAGATCAGCTGAAGGATTCGGAATATCTAGGATGTTATTCCTAAATAGTCCTGGGTAATAAACAGTTCCGGTGATAACTGGGTTTGCGCGCGGGTTAGTATCTGCTCCCGAGGCAACAACAACCAGATTTGGTTTATTGCGAATTAGATCTTCGACCTCTGACAGGCGCAGGCTCGAAAGCTCCGGGGTATCGATCTCACGAGAGGCCTGCCTGTCGCCTGTAGCGGGGTGTGTTACGAAGTCGAGTAGCTCGGCAGCTGACTGCACGACTAGGTAGTTGTCAACGTCTGTGGACGAATCTGCGAACGCTACGCCGCGCTCGGCATACTGGGTCTGGAGAGCTTTTTCGTTCACAAAGGTCTTGGGACTCTTGATGCGAGCGCCTTCGTCGACTGCAACTCCCGAAGCCGTACGGAAAGCGTCGCCACAGATCCGGTACCAGGTCGTGCGATCTTTGACGTCTGTCCAAATTCCGCCCGAGAATATAGTGAAACGGCCCGCCCCCGACTGGAAGTCCTCATCTTCCCTCTTAGTATACGGGTCTATACCGGTATATACGGGTACTACCGGTATACTAACGGTACCAGTAGCTGTGCTACCGGTACGACGCACAGTAAGAGCATACCAAGCATCCTCTTCCAGGGTAGAAAGATTTGCATTACCTATTGAGGTTTCTGAGAAGACAAAGTCTACTGGCTGATGCTCGGGTCCGAGTTCTACTCCCTGCTCGGCCATACCGGCCTGATCAAGGCTAACCTCAGCGATATATTCGGTTTCTGGATCAAAGTCAATAAGCGTATCTGGCAGAAACCTGGTTGAGCATGAAAAGGTCTCGCTGTTCAGTAGTCGCTTGATACCTACTGAAATAGAACCAGTCCAGGAAGCTCCACTGTCCAGTGCAAGTAGCAGTTGTACTTTTTGAATGTTATTCCCGCGCATGCGGAATTTCTGAGCATAGATGATTTCAGACGAACCACCTTGGCTGAAAAGCTTTGTTTCAGAGACTGTTGTATTTACTGCCAGATCATCAACAGAATAAGAGAAGCGCAGAGCTTCATCCAGAATTTGCTCTAGATTGTTGCCGCTGTTGTACAGTTTGTACTTTGAAAAGATAATATCAGGTGTACGTGATTGGTTCGCCACGATGGTATCAGCTGCGGGCAAGAAAGAGCTTGCCTCGGCAACCACTACACGACCGGCTAGATTAAAGCTGCCGTAGCCATCAATTCGAGCGTCAGTATTGCCGAACACATTCTGGAACAGGACGTTCTCAACTACCTTAAAGTGACCGTAAGTCTGGTACAAACCATCTGCAGGACAGCGAATGTGCTCATAATAGATATTGTCGTTAAAGTCTGTTCCTAGAACGGTACAGATAATTGGTAGAAATTCGGTGGCGCGACTATCAGAAACCCGGACAGAGATCTGGTTGCCCTCTGCACGATCCGAGCATACGTATGCCTCTGGTAGAATGCCGCGACCATCAAAAACACCCGTGCTTACCCAGGCCGACTGCGTCAGACTAAGAGCATTTGTGTCGAAGATAACGCGATCAATAGTTTGCTCTAGCTGAATGCCTGTGCCAGAAGAGCCGTCGGTCGCCTCCGCTACGGCGTTTAGCCAGGCATCCTGCTCTGCCCGCAGATCATTGGTCGTGACCTTCTGAAAATCGTACCAGTGGGGTCTCTTCTGTGTCATCTGTGCGCCTCAGTCCTCTTGTTTGAACTTTGAAAACAGCCGCATGTGGGCTGGCTTAATCCTCTGGTACAAGCCCAGCAGGGCTTCTCTGTTCCTGGATGACGATAGTATTTTATTAAATCCGTCATCTATCTCGACTCCTATTGAATACAGGGATGCCTCTGGAGTCAGTAGATTTGCTAGGAAATCGCTTTCTGACTCGCTTCGATTAAAGTCAAAAAGCCCTTTTGTATAAACATCTGATATTACAGGGAATATTGCAGAGGTATTATTATTCCATGCTAGGTCGTAATCAAAGGCGCCTACCCGGGTTGGCTGCCTGGCTATTGAGCTAAAACGGAGATTATCCATTCTCATTAGATATGGCTGAGCTCCGGAGAAGTCTGCACCAAGGCTTATTACACTGAACTCGTCTGTTAGGTTTATGTCGTCGATCAGTGCCTGGGACCCAGAGACGCTAGTAGATGAGGTACCCCAAACATGACCGCTGCCCCAGACGAAACCCGGAGTACCCCATGTGACAATGTTATTCTCAATGCCATCAACGAACATCCGCATCTGATCGATATTATCTACATTTGACACATCCCATGTGCACATAATACGATGCCAGCTGCCTCGAGACCAGTTTATTTCTCGAGAAATGACACGAGTAACGTTGCTTGCAGTTATTGCAAAATTAACGTTATTGTAGCCATCGAGATATATGGAGATGCGGTCTCCTGAGAAGTCAATAGGAGTATATTCGACAACAACCTCGGTTCGCTGAGCCGGAAGGCGGATCGGTAGGCGCAGCGTCCTGCTGTCTGGACCCACACTTTTCACACCAAGCAGATTTGTGCGCTCACGGTCTGAGCGCAAGTATACGCGGCTAACCGCACGCACCTTAAAGGGCAGAACAATCGTGGTAGAGGTTGTGCTCGTTATATTGAGGGTTTTCCTGGATGTGATGTCCATGATAAAGCGATAATCGCCCGCCTCATAGTACGTATCAAGCATTGGAGAAAGAAAAAACTCTATCGTTCCGGCCTTGGGAGCAACAAGCTGCCGCGCATTGTCCAGCACGACGGGGGAGTCTATATAGAGAGCATCTTCAAACTCGGAATTGACGGACTCCGATGTGGTCTTGAATTGTCCCAGGAATGTAGAGTAGATGCCAGCTTTCTGCGCAACTCTCTCATTAAGGTCAAGCAGCAAAGTGGTTTCTGGCAGTGCAATAGGCGGATATGGTGATAGGTGTAGGCCGGTATGGGATAGTCCTTCTGCAGTCTCACCAGCTCGCACATCTGTCAGGGTACGGTTGTAGAACGCAGGATACTCGATAATTGCATCGCCACTATTTTGACCATTTATATCTGCTCCGATTACAAGCTGGGCTTTTTCGCGAATTCCAATAGAAATAGGAGACGGGTAGTCTATGAGGTAGTAACCTGGAGCTAGGATGTAGTCCAAGTCAGTTCCGGCCTGCCGGAATGTGAAAACTCCATTATCATAGCTGTACAGCGCAGCGTGATCACCGAAATTCTCTGAGATAAGGAATGACTGCGCCTCTAGCACGGAAATAGCAGCAGCCGGGTAGGCCGCATTCACAGGAGTGCATACTATAGTGATATCTGTGATAGAGGTCCAGAATTCAGCAGTAGTCTGCAGGCCAGACTCAGTAAATGAAAGCACCTCTGACGTTGGACCGCCGTAGGTTGTACCATTTATAGTAACAGTATGAGGACCGGGGTCAAGATTACTGCCATCCAGCAGTACTGTGATCCGCTTGCCCTCTACTGCATTAGAGGGCTGTGGTACTCCAGTAAACGTACCTGAGATCGGGCTGGAGCCGGAAAAGCTACCAGAAGCAAAATCAAAAGATGTCCCAGCAAAAACTGAAGCTCGCTCAAGGATTACCTTGTATACATCTACCGACTCCAGGTCTAGTGGCGGAGCAGTTCTAGTAATTAGCTGATTTGGTCCGATCACAGATACCTCATCCTTAAACCAAGATTTTTACAGTCCTGCTCAACCAGAGGGTTGGACGCATGCAAGCGCCTGGCACCTAGAAAGACTTAGACCAAGCGTGTTGACAATAATGGTGTCACCAGGCGCTAGACCATCATAGATAGTAATTGCAAATTTTCCAGCAACGCGCTCGACAACGTACTGCGGGAAATTGCCATCTTCCCCAACTAGCTCAGCGCCATTGACAAATACGGCAAAAGATGTCTCCGTATTCGTTGAAAGTATATAGGTTTGAGGGTTTACCGAGAAACGCACGCCATCTAGAGTTAACGTTAGTGCAGTATTTAGCACTAGCTCGTTGGTGGACACAGATACCACCGTATACGGACTACCTAGACCATCATTTGTTTCTTCTAGGATAACCACCTCGTCGCCTGGTACAATTCCTGCAGCAACAAAGTCAGCAGACTCAGACGATAGCGTTGCCGAGCCGGCAAGAGTGACTCCGTCTTCGAAAACGACTGTTGTCTTCGTCGGGACCGCGAGAGTTTCTGCAGCAACAGAGCGAAATAAACTACCAGGAATGAATGGGTGACCATACCGCTGAAGATTGGGCACCTCTACTCCATCTATGAACAGGTGCATTTCATCCTGGCCCTCTGGGCTGTCAAGGCGCCATGAGGCTCCGACGCTGTGCAGGTCGCCAGCATCCCAGCTCCTTATGTCCGAGCTTAGCTGCCAGTTGCGACGGCCCGTGCCATCCACAACTCGGAAAACCAGGAATCCGCTTTCGTCCCGGAATAGCGATAGCCTGGAATTATCTGCTGCTCCAGTGTCGAATATGTAATTAGGCCGGCTGGCAACAAACGCAAGCGAATCGCTATAGATTGACTGCGCCACTGGACCGGTTTCATCGACATAGCCATCGGCCAGGAATGGACCGGCAGTGTCATTTGCGTCAATCTGTAAATCGATCTGCAACTGCGATAGTGTCGTGGTTCGGACGTCAGTAATTTCAAGATCTAGAGCGCTATTGACGTAGCCATCCGCCACAGATGAAAAGATTCCATCTGTAGATATAGTGCCTGCAAGGCTTGAGCCAGCTACCCCTACAAAAGTTACCTGCCACTGCTGCAGATCCGTGTCGTACCATATGAACAAGCCAGTATTGACACCAAACTGGCGAGGACGTCCGCTGACACCGGCATTATCTTCAAGTGACAGGGTAAAGGGAACCGCAGCAGGGTTGTTACCAGCAGCTCCGAGCCAGATCTCGTCAGCGGGCAGATTGATGTCAAATGTTACACTGGCATTGTTGTTCTGGCCGTTCCAATTCGGACGGATCTTGCAGAAGAATGAGCCATTGCGATAGCTGACCACCTTCTCTGATGGCAATTGTATGTGCGCAGAAGAGGTATCCAGGCCAGAACCCCACCGGCCTGGGCCGTAGACAGGGCTTCCCACTACGAGCGGCTCTGCTGGATAAAGGTTATCGCGACCAAGAGTCCACTCATTAAACGTGAGCTCCTGTATCTCAGGTTTGATCAGGGTTGGGATTTCAGCCATTGCCTGCATAGAGGCTAGCGTTGGACCTCCAGCAAAAACCTGCATAGTTGCGCGAGTAAGATCACGTATTGTCTCACGAGAGACCTCTAGATCTGCACTTAGCAGCTCGGGGAGACCCATCATAACAGCAAAATTCTCGCCAAGTTCTCTACGTAGTGCGCCATATCTAAAAGTGCAATAGTAATCGGTGCCAGCAAGAGGCGGACGCAGCCAGCGGATCTGGTTATCGCCCCACTCATAATCAATCCGGAGACGATCAACCAGATATTCGTAATCTAGGAACAGCGACCCAAAGCTATAATCTACTGCAAGTGCAGTGCCAACCGGAATTGATTGTGCAGCTGTATTGTTGAAAGTCAAAACATTGCCAGAAATCGTATCAACAGCACGATCCCAGTAATTGGTCAGTCCAGTAGCCGGCAGATTTTGCAAGTCATTTACTAGGTATACCGCGCGTACATCGCGAGCCTCGTACGTAGTCATTGTGCGGTAGCCGTCGCTTGGATCGGTGTCTAGCAAGACCCATGCAACATCAGCTTCCTGTGAGTTGAATGGAATATCAACCTGGACAATAGTTGGAGACAGAACCTGAATGATCTGGCGATCAGAATCGCCCACAAGCCGGAGAATGTGATTGCCATCATTCATGTCAGCAGAGAAGATTGCATCGGGAGCCCGGAATATGTCAGTTCCGAATTCCCAACTGCCGAGACGCCCCCACTGCTTGGCGCCGAATAGAATGATGTTGTCTGAATTTCCATTAAAAAAGCGCTCAGTTGTAGATAGCAGTGTGCGTGGAAATACCGTGTCATTGCTAAAGCGCCTGTGATCTATAACCCGAATCGGCTCAGTGCTCGGAGTAGCCGCATATCGCAAAACATCCACTGAAGTGATCTGTGTGTTTGTTGTTAAAATTTCTCCACAGATGTAGTTGGCGGCACCAATAAAGAAATCAGCAGTAGTGCTTCCACGGAAGTACAATGTGCCAGTCGAATAGTTAAGGGTATAATCACCTACGGCGACCAGTTTGGCGAGGTTTGTATCTAGATCCTGGAGAACTTCGTCGTAATAGAACTCGCGAACCAGATATGATGAATCAGGGGAAAAAGAGCTGTTTGTGGCAGAACCTATTAGCGGTTCGGACGCAGCCATAACGGGTGAAAATTGCAAATTTACAGAATAGATCGCGTCCCCGCCCACAGTCTTGACAACGGTGGCAATAAACAGATCTTCTCGCAGTATTTTTCGGAAATTTGCCCCCTCTGAAAAAACTTCCTGCCGACGTGGTAGCTGGGCGCCGGAAATTTGAATCTGATGCCGGTTAAAATAGCTGGCAGAGTACAATTCACCAGTGGTTTCATTGAAAACACGAAAAACATCAGTGATTGGCGAGTAGTTTGTTGTGATGCGGTCGTTGCCAACGATACGATTCTCTACATATTCTCCAAGCGACTCATTGTGCACCTCTGCAACGTAGTCTACGCCCGGGATAAGTACGCTTTCATATCGGAACTCTACAGTAACCTCTTCCCCCGCCAGTGCTCTCGCTGCAGTAGCAACGATTTCTGAAGTTTCTACATCAAGTACAAAGTCTACTCCAGCGGAATAGATCTGTTTATAGCTATAGGTCGCAACAGGCGGTATAGAACCTGTTCCAATTCCGCTGATATCAGCCCCATAGACAAGGACTTGCCCAGTGGAATAATCTACAGAAAACTCTCCCGGCTCTGCTGGAGGAGAAAGGCGATCAAATGGCACTTCGCGAACAAATGCCGGATGCGTCTGGGAGTAGGGACCTCCGGAAAGACTTGGCGACGGATCTAGAAATGCGACTCCGTCTGAAAAAAGAGGGTTCCCTTCAGTGTCTGTAATGGGAAAGTTAGATAGAGAGAATACATTTGAAGCAGCAGGAGTGCGCTCGCGCACCGCGTTCCGTATTTGAAAAATTTCGATAGAACCATCTATCGGCTTGCGCGATACATCGTCATAAGCATATACCACAATCCACTCGTCTAGTGGCGTAGGAACAGGTATTGACAGGGAAGATACCGCTGCCGGATCCAATAGGATCTGCCTGTCGCTAAGAGAGAAGTTTGTATATGCAAAAGTGGTGTCGTACCGATTGCTGCGCAAGCCTACTGGAAAACTGGTGATGTCGTAGGGGTAATCGTTGCCACCTTGGCGCAGAGTTACCGCAAGCACCTGTGTCACCGGCCCGTTGGCCACTTTTAGGCTAAGGCCAGAAAAGCTGTTCTCAAGCTGTTCTGCATTTGATACCGTCTCTGTTACGATTTGCTGACGTAGCGAGTACGGTGTGGCTGGAAATGAATCAAGAACCGGATTGGCGAACTGTGGCGTGCTGGAGAACTGCTCAGAATTCGCAGCGGAGAAGTTGAATCGCGAAATTACTGTCGCTGCATCAGTTGGTCGCAGCGAAACTCGATCAATCTGGAATGCAGACTCCTGCGGCAAGCGATCAGCATACGACTCGCCGCGCACCATAAGAGCGTCCCGCACTATTTCCTGCAAATAAATAGAATTAGACTTCTGACGGATTGAGGCGCGAGCACCGGACAAGTGCTCCGCTAGGTTCGTCAGGTGCTTGTGGAGTAGGTTGTCCTCTGCGCCATCATACACAGACGTGAGTACGTCCAGCATTGTCTCGCGCAGGGCATTTGGAGCCTCGATGCCGACAAAAACAAACTTGTTATCTACGCCATCAATCTGCAGTGGCTCGCCACTCTCAGACTCAAAACGCTGGAAGTCCGTATCCTGCAGTATGAGTGTATAGCTTACTAGCGGAGTCGAAAGACTGTGCGTAAGCGTTACGACCTTGCCTTCTACCTGTACAGACTGGATAGCAAGAGCCGGCTCATTGCTAAAATTACTCAGGATTGAGAAATTATCAACAGTGAGCCCGATGCTCGGGAAGTCGCTGAAGCCGATCTGAATTGAATCTGGTCCGCGTACAGAAGTTGCTATTGCCCGAAACATAGATCACCTACTGACGATATTTACTACAACCGAATTAGGCGTAAAGAATTTATCGTCCTTTCCGACAATGCTCTTCTTGATGCCCGCCGCATCCTCTGAGTTAAACTGTATGAGGACAACGCGGTCGACGCCAGATACGCTATACACAGCGTTGATTATATCGCTAGCGTCAATTGTGGCGCCGCCAACCTGGCTGGTGATAAAGTCAGAGATGCGCTGCTGGATGCTGCTCTGCAGAACAGAGGTAGAGCCTGTAAACGTCGGTAGTGGCGTTACCTCGGCTTCCACCCAAAGCGGCACGGAATCCTTCTTACGAACGAGGATATCTCCACCAATAGGTCGAACTGGCTCGATAGCAAGGGTTAGGTCCGCCATAAGCCGATCATAATTGTATGAGACGGTTATGCGCTCACCCTCCTTGGGAGCGGTATACGAGTAGTTCGCAAAATACTGCGAATTTGTCGTTGGCTGAGTAAACGCAGATATTGCAATGCTGCCTGTTAGCAGATTTGATAGGTTGCGGAAACCCGAGTCGACTCGAACCTCGTCTACGAACAGGTATTTTTCAGAAGTAAACTGGTCGCCTGCAGAAGACACCGTAATGCGTTCAATGGCAGGATATGTGATATAGAAAGTAACCGCAAGGCCTGTGCCACTGATCGGGGCAGCATCAGCATTTGCCGTTGTGCTAGAAAGAGCAAATGAAGTTGCGTTAAGAGTGGTATTTTGGATAGCACCACGATCCCAGGTTGGGTTGGCAATTTCGTAATTCTGGAGGTCGTAGGCAAACCTTGTACCACGCGATACGCCATTGACAATGTTGACGCTTGCTACGCTGGCAACACGGGCCAATTGTACGCCAGCAGGCAGCGAACCAAGCTCCTGTCTGATCCGTTCCGAGAGATCAATCTGGAGGCCCTCGTTGGTGCTGCTAAAGACGGCATCTATGCGACGCCACGCGAGACCGCTTAGTAGAATGCGACCAGAAGATGCTGTATTAGAAAGAGTTAGGCGCAGGTAGGTCGGAGCAATCCGGAGCGGGTCTGTGCGAATGCCAGAACTCCATACGAATGCCGTGGGCTGAGTACCGGTAAGTGAGCCACCAACTGACCACTCATTCTCTACGCCAAAAGCGGGCAGTGCTGACAGGGAGGTTGTTGGCAGAAGCTCTAGGTGGCTTGAAATGTAGTCGACAAGAAGCGGCGTGAGAGGATCGATGCTTGAAGCAAGAACAATCTTGTTACCAGAGAAGCTGCCGGTATCGATGTCTTCTGGGCTAAAAATATCGACATTGTTGTATCGCACAGTTGCTGGCTCGCCTTCAAGAAGCAGCGAGTCAGACGGCAGGGTAAGAGTACTACCGCTTACACTGCCATCTCCAACAGCAGTGGCAAAAACTTCGCGCCCATCGGCATCCTTGACTGACAGCAGGCTCGTGATGTCATCTGAAAGAATGAGTTTGCCACCGGAACGCAGTACCGTCTCTTCGGTGTACGTGTATACGTTAATGACTTTGCTGATCGGCTGAGCTGTCAGCAGGTGGTAACCATCGATAACGGAATATAGGGACTCAGTAGCCTCCAGCTCTACGCGATTAGCATAACCCCAGTCAATGCTGTCATTAGCTGTTCGAATGCGGTTGCTGTCTACGATATTATCATAGTCCGTGTAGCCATCATACTGCAGCGACCAGGCATAACTGGCTTCTACAATATCAGTGCTGCGTGGCAGGGTTGCTCCCGATATCTGAATGCGACCGGTTGTATTCAGGGCCCCGGCCTCGCCGTCAGGATTCTGAGAAACAATTCGGTAACGCTCGCCGGTAGTAATATTTGTGATTCGATCTACAGAAAATACGGGTGTGTGCCTAACTGTGATGAACTGGCGATTTACTGTGTCAATTGTGGCAACTTCGCGCACAACAGGGATGTTCTGAGTGACGGAACTGATGCTGCGGACATCAGTAAAGTCTAGCGGATCCTGGCTATTCAACTGCGGTTTAGAAATCTGCTCATTTGGCAAATCTATCTGATCCGATATAAAGCTAATGCGATCAAAACCAAATGCGCTGCCACGGAAACTACCATCATCTTTTACCAGCTTAAAATTGCCACGCTCTACGCCGTTCTCATCAGTGAAAGCTGGCACAAAATTGGGGCCAGAGGCAGTGCCAGAAAGAGAGACAACGGAATCTACTGGTTGAAATGGGAATACGCCTGTGTCAAGCGCCTCTTTGCGGCGCTGAGCCATATCTAGCTCGGTAGACGCTCCTCGCTGACCAAGGACAATATCATTAACAGGAGAAGTGGGATCCTGGGTGCCGGAACGGTCATTGTATATAAAGGATTCTGAGTTCCTTTGAATGTCGGAGCCCTGTACGAGGATATCGGCCTTGCCGCCTGTTCCGCTGCTGATAATAGTCGCATTGCCAAGCTCATCTTCTACGGTTATCGTGCCGTCGCGGGTCATGAACGGATTGCCCGGGCCGATCAGGGCGCTAGAAATGACTCGCTGATCGGCATTCACGATGCTCAAATAGGCCGATTCAGTACCTGTATTTGCACCACGGAAAACTGCGAGAATTCGCGCTCGAAAAGCGTCATCTGACTCGATATTGCTGCCATTCGAGAATGACGTTACGTTGGTAATATTCGAGATGCCTGGGATGTTGTGGCCGATAAGTTGGAATCGCCCGATTCTGCCGGCTACACCGGGAGCAACTGCCTGCACAGAGACCTCAACGGCGAACTGGTCAAGTATGCCGGCAAGCTGCAGATCGCTGGACAGCCGTACTGCGTTGGAGCGGTACAGGTTTGGGCGGGCCGCGTCAATAAGAGTATCGCTTACGGTGCGAAAACGCTGGCCATTTCGCGAAACAAACAGGCTGTTGGCCGGAATTGAAATGTTCGCATCAAGGGTGTTCGTTGTCAGTACTGCAACGCCACGGGAGGTTGTACCGGTGTTACGGGAAAGACCGTAATTTCGTGCAATTTTATCCAGATCTGTGCCACCGGCAGCAACGATTGCCTGGAAACCTGCAGAGCTACGCAGCTCGTCATATAGCTGTGCGATCATGGTAGCCGGCAAGTCTACCATTGTATCTCGAATAACACTGCCAGGATTAAGATTTGCATCGGGCTGCGCCAAGCGCAAGAAGTCAAGCATCGAAAGGATAACTTCTTCTAATGTCCTAATACGCGCCACGATTCACCTTTAAATACTGAGAGATAGCTCTTCTTGCAATATTCTGCCTGATCTAGTCTTAATCGTTATTACAATGATAACTGCCCGGGGATCTGAAGAAGGCAGCACTTGAACTGCTTCTAGGCTCAGTATCGCCTCGCTAGGAGTCAGTACCTGGCCTGCCCTCGCCTGCTGTTCCTGTAGTGACTTTAAGTTTTCTACGGAAGAGCTTATGCTCCTGATTATTTCCGCCTTTAGCAGATCCTGACGAAGCCCGGATCCAACAACCTTGTCCGGTATGGTGGATCCATACCACTTATGGGCTAAATTAGTACCAACGGCTGTCGCAATAATCTTTATCACATCTTGCGACAACTTCTCCTGGTTGCGAGCCAGTTCAAAATCACCATTCGGGCCTAGCTGAAAGCTGCCATTGACAAGTTTTAGGTCAAAGCTCATTTTTTGTCCTTTTTAGCCTCGAATACGGCGGTCGCAAAATCGAGAACCTCGGTTACGCGGCCCTTTAGCCTGTTCAGAGCTATAGGAGCCGGTATGTCTCCCAAGAATTGCAGGCTATTTATGTCATCGAATGGATTGCCTGTATTCGGTGTCAGCGTATTCAGTCCCGGTATACGGCGAAGACGTGCACGAGCATCCTTATTCAGCAAACCAACGAGGTCATTCACTGGAGATATATATAATGCAATCATTATCGCTAGGAAATCAAAGATAGAAAATCCGAGAGTTTCTCCTGTGTAAACATCCATCCGTTGGCGAGATCGCTCCAGCTCGGCCCGCTGGCGATCCCTTTCCTGAAGCTTGGTGGCAAGCTTGGTCCGGAGCTCCTCCCGGTCTACGGTGCAGATTTGCAGTATAATGTCCTCAAATGTATCAGATCGGGCCTTTTCCGAATCTATCAGGTCTGCAATCCTGGTTACTGTGTCTGATGCAGAGGCAGAAGCGGAATTACCCAGAGTAAAAAATACAGATAACTTGGCAATCTCTGCCTCAAGCTCAGCTATTTCCTTATCAAGAGTCGGTGCCTTTATCTTTTTGGCTATTTCGACGCCCTCTTTGCCAGCCTCGTTAAGCAGCCTAATTTGATCATCATAGGTTATATCGTAACTACCTTGCCTTACGTCTGGACTGCGCCCGTTCAGGACTGGAACGTAAGAGACCCTCTCAAGAGCTCGCAAAATGGCCTCTCTAGCCTCGGAATAGGCACCTGCGCACTCCGAGATAAAGCTATATAGCTTTTGAATGAGACGGAGGGAAAGTAGACTCTGCCCTTCGCTGCGCTGCAATTCATTTCTAAGTTGCTCTACGCTTGCCGTCGTGGCTGCGCCAGAAGTCTGAGCGCCTGCGGCAGAGGAGGCGGTTTTTACAATAGAATCAACAAGTTGCGAAGCGGCCTGCTCATCATATAACGGAGCAAGCTTTGAAAGTATTATGTACTCAATTAGTGGACGCTGCTGGCGAATATCGGCAACAAAGCTCTCATTATCATAGAAAAGCGGTGCAGTGGCTCTCTCACGAGGATATACGGTAACGTCACCACAAACGACCATGGGAAACAACTTTTGACGCGAAGATGGCTGAGCAGAACCGCTATCATCTTTGGGCGCCCCAACATTTGGCAGGACTCTGTTTACCATTAGTTTGGTGCCCCTTAGAATATTACTAGGGCTCGCGGGAGGCGGCACATCAAGCGGGCGATTCTGGGCCAGAGTCTTTTCCCGATCCTCGAGCTGCGTTAGATCATCTTCGTCGAGTCCCAATTCAGATGCCGTGAAATAGTTTATTGTGCCATCCTGACTCTTTTGTGCAAGATTAAACTCTGTTAGTGCAGAGTCCCTTCGCACGGCAGGGAGACCTATGGCGCGATACAAGGCATTGAGAGCTGATTCGCCAGTCACAGATCCTAGGTCTTCATCTGATCGAGCTGGTATTTGACCAGGCTTCAGCGGATCGTCCGATCTCATGGACAAAACTATATTCACTATATTCGTGTACAGTGCACTGATATCCGCTTTCGCATTTATAAATGTCGAAGAGTCGATGGTGCTTTGCTTGTTTACCGGATTGTTCGCCATCAGCGCCTCCTGCCACCAGCAGACGGTAGATATTGCCTATCCTGCCTGCGCGGTCTAAGGCTGCCATCGACAAATCGTACTTGCAACACCTTGGGCGGGAATCCGCGGGCTGGCGCATCTTGCTCAGCAGTCGCACAAACATCATTTGTTACAAAATAGGCTCGCAAGTCTGCAATACCGGTGGTTTTTGCGCTTAGCTCGGCAGAGTAAGTACCAGTAGCGGGATCAAATACTGTTTCTGACAGCTCGCCATGAGTAGTAGTGAAAAGGCACTGCACGTTAATATTGGATGGCAGCCCAACAAGCGAAGGCTGTCCGCCATCTGGCCCGATGCTGCGCGGCTGGAATGAAACCGTTGCTTTTGATGATCCAGAGATATCAACGGTCTGATTTGATACAGAGAATATGCTATTTACCGAATCTACCGAAACGCACAGGGCGCGCTCGAGGATGTCTTTCCAAACATCGATTTCGGCTTGCACCTTTGGTACGAAAGTGGTCAGTGGATCCACTCGCGGGTTGATGAGCAGACTGCGAATAGATTCTCTTAGGTCATCAGCAAAACCTGATATATCAGGAATAGGGGTTCCCAGGATATCCGTTATATTTCCGGTGTACGGGGGCCCCGCGAGACTGCCAAACTCACTTCGAGAAGCGGCTACGCTAGACAGACAACCGGTGGTGAAGGTATTAACCAGCTCCTGGCACACTTCTTCGCGCGGAATAAGAAAGTAATTACAAGAATCTCCGCTGCTTACGGGCGGTAGCGTGCAAAGTTCGCGATTACCAAGCGTTGCCACTACTGTTCGCGTTTGTCCAGGTAGTCCATCAAGTCGAATAGACTGCAATGGGAACTGGCGCATCACGCTGGTGGTGCCTGCAGCAAAAGTCTCTGCAGCCTGCGAAGTGAGTCCTTCGAATGGCCGATCATCGACGATAGCAATTACAGTGCTGCTTACAATGCGGCTAACCTTGAACTCTCCGTCAAATCTGCCATCAGCCGGTGAGCGCATAATCAATAGAGAATTTCCCGCAGAAAGCCTATGTGGTGAGGAAAATGTAATTTCTACAGTTTTCGTACTAGGTATCTGCCGAATAGACTGCGGATTAAGATCAATATCTAGTGCAGCGGTAAACCCGCGAGGAGAAAACTTTTGCAAATCAAATAGCACCGAGCCTAGTGGCTCGTCGGCGCTTGGGATTGGCGATGGGGATATCAGTAGCTCCTCTATCGAACGATACATCGGCACTTCTGACCCGACGGTCGCTAGGTCGCTAGCCCCGAAAAGATTTGCTGAAAAGAGTGCAGTGCTAAATGTTACGTCAAAAGTATCGCTTCCAGAGTTCGGAGGAGTTATCGTCAATCTTCCGGCCGGAGAATTGCGCACGATCTGCGGGCAGTCGTCGCAGCAATCCGTGTCATCTGATCCTCCGGTGGGAATTCCGCAAATATTTGCAATTCCGCCACCCGCAAAAGAAGCTATGAGACTAAGTATCGCCTGAATAGGACTCAGGATTGCAAGGTCATTCAGAATATCCTGGACTATTCCGCATATCTTCTGGAAAGCAGCATTCTGAGCAGATGGCAACTCCACTGCTTCGGCGATAAGTGTTACGTTATCCGCGATCTCAAGTAGTTTGGGCAGTGCCACAAGAATTATGCCGCCAAGAATAAGGATTATTGTTTTTGCGACTTGAATTATGATCAGTAGTACGGCTGCAGCCGGAAAAAGCGAGGCAAGCTTGAACAAGGCGGCGAAGAGCGGGATCATCGCCTGCGCAATTTTGATTGGATTCGGTATTGCGCAGATAACATTGATGATCGCAATGATGATATCGATAACTAGCTTCACAGGTCCAAGCACCATCATGATGGTGCTTATTGCCGTCATCATCGGCTGAAGAAAAGCCAGGATATCAGTGGCCTCTGGGTGCGCATCCATTGATTTTTCAGTGCCGCCAGGAAGATTGTTAATTTTGTATATTTCGTTAGACGTAATAACGCCATCTAGCTGTGGCTTTGACGGATCAAAAGGCACACCTGACCCAGGCAACAGGGCAGAAAACGACTCTAGCACTAGGGCCGCGGCATCGGTTACGGGCAACGGGGATTCGTCGCCAGTAAAACAACCTGCTGCATTTGGATCGTCTGCCATCAGAGCTTCTTCCCGTCTCTCTCGACTACGCGCTTGCGCTGTACAATCTTGCCATCTGCGCTATACTTGCCGAAAAGACCCATTCGTTCGCCATTGATCAGCACAGTGTCGCCGGCATTTATAATTACATTCTTAGCTGCCTCGAAAACGATATTCTTCTCTGGAGCACTTCTGAGATATATGTTCCCATTGATTACTTCTATTGAAGCAGGCCCAGTATCAGAGTGTACAAAAATCTTTAAATTTGAGGCTTGGGTCTTGCTTTCATCAGTAGCCTTACTGCTGGCACCCAGAACAATAGTCGCGTTACCATCACCTGCCAGCATTACGGAGTTATTCAGTTTATCTTTGCCAAGTCTTCCAATTAGGGAGCCGGCAGTATCCAGGACTATTGATTTACCATCCGCCTGATCAAGGCCAACAGATAGTTCTAGGCTACCATCTGCGTTTATGTTAAGGCTGCGTCCACCAGCATTAGCACTGGAACCAGTATTTGACAGCGACGTTGCGGAAAGGACATCGCTTTCAAAGATATCGCGATAACTCACGCGAGATGAACGCGTAGCATAACCATCTATGTACCACTTGCTAGACACACCTATCGTAGTAGGTAGGCTCAGAATGTCACTAAAACCGGGGTCGTGATATGGCATTGTCCAGCGGAAGTCGCGCTGCCCAGAAGTACCCCTGCGAACGCTGAGCGACTCGGGAGCATAGCTTCCTTCAATCGGCAGTCCATTTTCCCTGGATACAGAAGAGTAATTCAGATGTAGAATATCCCTCTTCGGACCGATTTCTGTCTCCTGGCTCTTGTCATTAGCAGTGGATCCGCTGTTCCGGACTGCATAGTCAGTAGAGCTGGTGTCGTCGCTAGTTTCCACCAAATACGAAGATGAAATGTATCTGGCATGAACAGGTATATTTCCAGTAGGAGAAGACGCAGGAATATTTATCTTGGTTTGACCCTCGCCGTCTACATCAATACTCCAGCGAGAGTGATCAGAAATTGTCTCAGGACTGCCGGCGAACGGTCCGGTAATACTATCTTTGCCTACGGACTCTGACTCTTTTCGAGAATTAAGCTCTACATGTAGCTTCAGGCTACGCCGCAGTGTGCGGTACTGCGCCTCTATGCGCTTTTTCTCGTCATCTGATTGAAATTGCTGAACCGGTATAACATTTCGGTTTAGATCCAGAACGTTGCCGTACACGTCTACGGCAGTGCCGATCAAGGTTTCTGATAGTAGATTATACTGAAGTGGCCCAAGACCGAATGCATCTGTTCTGCTGCCCTGGCGCTCCGTTTTTATATCAGAGAATGACGCAGATAGCTGGGTCCCTTCGTACAGGTCTTTTTCTTTGGCTGGATTTGTAGCCGCAAAGTCACGAGAAAACTCATACACAACGCTACGCTGCTCAACGAACGGAGGATTTCTGCGCCCGCTGCCCTGCTCAGTGAGCTTGACAATCCCAAGAGAAGGGTCGCGTCCAATCTCGCTTAGAAAATCATCAAATCCTGGGTCCGCCAAGCGATCATCTGAGCGCAGCGACAACTGCGCCACTGGCTCGCGCCGGACAACGCCGCTTACACTGTAGCCGGACGCATAGCTGGTATACGCGCCACTAGCATAAGTGCCTATTGCATCAGATGGACTAAGTGATACGTTGGAGATTTTGCCGAAGCGATGCAGGACCTCTCCATCCAGGGCATACTTCGAGTATGTGGTTGCGCCACCTTTTATCATCACCTCGCCCGGAAGGGCCTCTGGACGAGGAAAATACGATGTAGAGATCGAATCAGAAAGAGATGGGCCTCGCGTGCTGCTGTCAAGGATCTGATCATTTAGATAGCACACGACGTGCATTCGGTTCATGAGGCCGCGCCCAACAAGGACGAGAGCTCCGTCTGGTGGATCTACAAAAATGCCAGTTCCAGAGACAGCCATAGGTTGTGGACTATCGATCTCGACCTGAGCCTCGCCCGGTGCGCGGTCGAGAAACTCCACAAAGCATGTGGAAACACCATTGTTAGAGCGGGGACGGCGAATGCGACCTGGTCGCAATGCAGTAATTATAGTGCCCAGGGATGATGCCACGCTAACCTCGGATTATTTAACTTTTTTCTGTATCACAAGAACTACGTCATAAGCATTTACAGGCAAATCCACAGTTCTTGAACCAGTCGACGGAACAGAGCCACCAGAAGCCTGGCTGCCAGTTGCATCAAGTATCTGGCCGGTTGCAGCCCCAACGACACCAAAACCGAGCGAAGATGCCGTTCTCTCCGCACTAGACTTGGTGCTCGGAGGCCCTGCGGGTATGCTTACTGGCGAGGCCGACACCCAAGCCTCTTCCGATGGAAATGGTAGTTTGTCGCGGTTTTCATCAGTCGGATCTTTTGATATGTCAATCAGGAGAGGAGGGCGAATTTCTGAATTTGAAACCGCCGGTGAGGAGGTCTGTATCGCTGGCACCGGCAAAGGGGTGGCGGACGGATCTGTTGGTGCAGTCCCACCAGGATTGCCGCCATCCAGAAGTCTGCCGATCTCTTTAGAAGCTATCTGCGCAAAGAAGCCTGCCGCTGCCTTTAGACCACTGCGATCTGCGACCTGAGATTCAGACGTGGTTTTTGTATCTACGTAATAGCCACGAACCTCTATGTAGCTTTCAGTGTCTGGCGCCATAATTGTGCGAGCACGAGCGCGGAGAACAATGTTCTGCAGAGCGCGCTCATTGCTATTAAGGAAAGCGTTTGCGACACCAGACGCGTCGTCGGAGGGAGATCCAGTGCTTGCGGCTAGAAATTGTTGCCGCAGAACAGGATTAGCATGCAGAGTGCCGAGATTAATTACGCTTGCGCCCGTAGAAGTGCGGCGCGAGCGATTGTCTGCGGACGTCTCGCTTCTATAGTTCTTTGCGATTGCACTAGCTCCCGTGGGAATAGCGCCAGCGATGTCGATTGGAGTCGGTATTATATCGCCTACAGCCCGGCCGTACTCGAGCTCAAGGCTAGTCGTAAAAGTACCGTTGTTGAGATTAATATCATGCGATATGCCAGTGACATAGTAAATCATGCCACGGTAGTTTACGTATACGTTGTCACCTAGTTGATAATGCTCGTTGCCCATCAGCGTAATACGGCCTGCGTGAATTCGTCTGCGCTGAGTAGTGAGCAACAGGGCTGCGTATGGTGCACATTGCAGCTCGGCGGAAGTCATGTCCGGTCGATATTTGGTCTGGTCAGCACGAAACCCGTACTGGCGCCATGAATCAAAATCAGTCGCAACTGCAGTCAGCGACGGCACAGAGCCAATAGATCCAGGAGAGACTATGAAGTCGACTGAGCCCTGTACGCGCTGCTGAGTAAATGAAGGTGGATTGTGAGAAAAACCAGAGTTGATTATTACCCCATCTTCAATAATGAAGCGCTTGCCACTGCGCGGGCCATCCAGGTTCGCCAGATCATTTTCTATAAACCTCTCTAGTCCAGGCGGCAGGCCTAGGTTGCCTGTGAAAAGCTGTCTAAGCGAGAGCGCGCTGGAGCTGAGATCAGTTCCGAAAAAGTTAAGGGCGCGCTCGAACTGTCCAAGGCTAGTATCACTGCTGCTGCGCCCGATTACATCGGAAATTGATCTCAGGATGCCTCTGCGAATATTTAGATAGCCAGAGATATTGCTCAGGGCTGCGTTCGCCGCAAACCTAGAATCAGGATCACGCAGCTTCGCAAGACGACTATCGGCCTCTGCCTGGGCCGCAGCACGAGCGGAATCACTGGTAAAATTTTCGCCATTCAGCTGCTTCTTTGTCAGAATTACGCTGACAAGTTTGCTATTAGTAACAACACCTGCTGCGAAGCTATTCCTCAGTTCACCTATCTCGTTAAGAGTCGATAGTCTGCTCGTTGGTCCGAAAACAAAGCCACCCCGAGCATTGCCGCTCTCAGCATTGGCCACTCGCTCTATCTCAAAGTCAATAGCGCGATTGTCAAGTTCAAAGAGCGTGACATTATCATTAATCTTAATAATCTTAATAAGTGGCGCAACAGCAGCAGAATTCCCATCTACAACAGTCTGCTCAATTCCTAACGAGTACAGCTCATATGCAATATTGAGCTCATTCTTCAACAGACTGCCGCGCAACGCATCTCCGCGTGACTCAAACAGACTCTTGACAAAAGATGGCAATATTCCCTTGCTATCAGCAGGCTCACGACGAAGTACCTCTAACATAAGGCTCAGCGGCGTTCTATTGTACCGCGGCGGGCGCAGCACAAGATTGCCATTGTGGTCTGCAAAGAACTCTAGCTGCAAAGCCTCGGCCGCCGACCTAACTATCTCTTTCGGGGTCTTGTACTCGGCATCGTAAAGAGAAAAACGACCCAGGTTTGCAGCAAAAGACTGAATGCTAAACTCGGTATCATAATCAGAAGAAACTACAAAGAAGTTTTTATCCTGATTAAAACGCACATCCTCGGGTTTACGTTTCAAGCGATACACTATGTCGCTATCTCGCTCGCGAGCATTGACGTCATCTACAGAGATAAAAGTGTTATTGCCCTCTAATGATATTTGTACACCTGGGGGCAGGCTGGCCTGGAGCTGAGTCAGCTGGTTGTTGAGGTCTGAGATTTGGCTGCTTATGCGCGCCTTCTCCGCGTCAATGCCACCAGGCTCATTTATGCCCTGCGACCTTAGCCGAGACAGGTCTTTTTCAAGCTTTAGCAGCTCAGAAATCTTTTTATTAGCCTGAGTACTAAGGCCTTTTAGAGAATTCTGCAGCTGGAAGTAGGTGACTACCGACTCACGATCAAGCGTCTGATTTTTCGCCGGAACAAAGTTACCGTAGTATCGGTTTGTTCGACCAACATAGTCAAATATGTAGTTAAAGAAATCTCGTGATAAGTTTGCTGAGTCTGCGCTAAAGCCGCCTACTTTTGAAACGCCCTCTAGAAATGTGCCATAATCATACGGCTGTCCTGTGATAAGGATACTCGCAATATTCGCCGCATCTAGCTTTGCAAATGGCTGCTGAAAGGGAGATAGTCCGCCTGTTGCGCCACCACCACCCGGCTCGTTAAGCGTTGTGGAGATAATGCCCTGCTTCCACTTGTAAACCAGTCCTGGCGTATGCGTGACGATGGCGACGTTATTGCGCTTGTCCTGTAGCAGGCTGCGATCAAGCAGAGAGGCGCCAGTATTTGGCCCTGATGGAATTCGCAGGAACTGCGCCCGCTGTTTGTTTGTTGCAGAAAGCTCAAGACGATCCGCAATTATGAGGCCGGATCCCGGATCTACTGCAGAATCAAGATCAAACGGAGTCAGAGGATCATTGACGGCACCAAATGTATTATTCAAGGATGGGGACAGAGTAAAGAGACTGAGCTCTAGATACTTTGTGTTGTCGCTGCAGCGCACAGAAACAGAGAATGCGCCGCTTTGACCCGAATAGTCATCAGATACCGAATCTACTAGACCGGAAAATATACATGATCCATCATCACGAAAAATGCTTCTTTTTCTAATACTCTGGTACAGCCAAAACGGAATAGATGGAGCAATAGCTAATCGCTCTTGCTCTATAAGATTATTGTCAATCTCGTCACTCATAGATGTGCGAGAGACATCTGCGAGGTCATTAATGCCTGTTAGCGGAGTGATATCCTGCGTATTGCCGTTGGCAAACACCGTCACCTGGTCCATTGGTTGAATTATGTGCTGGCCAAGAAAATCCCGCCGCAGACGATCACGTACGCCGGCTAGTCCCGGATTAACATCTCGCGTTATATCGTATGAAAGTTTGGTTGCGGCATAGTATTCGCCCAACTGCAGCAGCACCTGGTTGATCAAGGCAATCTCTTCTCGGGTTATACCAAGACGAAGAGCATCAGCCACGTCGTTGGCGGATGTCAGCTGTCTCTTCCAGCTCCAGTAAGTAGGATCCTCTGCGCTAATAATTCCGAGGCTGGCGACCGGCTGCTCTTCTTCGAACTCGAATGATATTTCGCGCTGGCCGCGCTCCCTGCGCAGGGCAGTCAGCTTGCGATCAGCCTCACGAGCAAGCGAAAGACGAAACTCTGAGCTGCCGCGTAGTGCACTACTAAATGCGCCAGCGGCTGAAGTAGCCGACCGCAAAGCAATTTCAATATCGGTATCGTTGATCAGCATCAGCTGATACGGATCTTCGATCTGCAGGCCAGCCGAACCCTGTCCCTCAATAGAAGATGAAACCGTAATGGACGTTACCATGTTTAGCTCTATGGTGCCGGTACCAGGCCCTAACCCTGAGTAATCGGGCTGCTTGGGATCCTCTACCCAGCGAGTATATGCGGAGGCCTTGCTGCGCTCATTTCGCTCTTTCAGAGCATACAGCTGCTGCAGGAACTGAAACACTCCTGGCGTACCAAGTCCTGCCGCTTCGGTACTAGAAAGAAATACGGCCCCAAGAGCAGGGTCAAGAGAAACAGTATTACTAAAAGCCCCAGCGATATTTAGAGCGCCCTCAAGAGCACCGTCGAAGAGAGTGTCTATCGTAAGAAATCCGGTGGTCTCGTATATTGATGAGATATTTACTAGGCTCTCGTAGAAGGCGATCTCGTCGCACTTGCGCTTAAGCAGAGCTTTGACACAGCGTAGATAGAGCTTCTCATCATCGTCGAGAAACTTGATATCATAGTTGTTGCTAAGTGAGCCGAATTGCTTTTTCTTGACAAAGATGGTGGCTTTCGGGCGCTGAGCATACTGCTTTCGCTTAGAGGAAACCTTTACCCCTGGGTAGGAGCGCTCCTTTGTCTGAACTCCCGCTATATCATAGGTGCCATCTTCGACGTAGCTGTTCTGAAATGCCATAGCAGTTTGCGTGGCTTTGCCGAGAAACGCCACAGCAGTTTGCGTGACCTTGTTGAGGCCGCTGAGTACTGGCTCTACGAGCTTATCGAAATCAGTAGATGACTCCGAAGGAGTGGTGGACGCAAACTGCGTCTTGGCGGTTCCAGTGAAAATAGGCATATTTACTCTTACAGATCTAGCTACCTGAAGCGCGGGTCGTCAAGAAGATTGGTGCCAGCTGAAATAGGGCGAGGGGTTCGCGCAGATGAATTTATAGCAAATTGGTCCCTGTCAAAGACGGACTGAGGGGTCTGCAAGCTCTCCCTCGTAGGAAACTGCTGCGCAGTGCTCTCATTCTGGACATCGGCAGGAGGCTCTAAGACGAACCCGGGGGCGTCGACTTCTGGCAGGCTGTAGTTGGTCTTGCTATTAGAGTCAGACTGTCCCTCGGGCCTGCGGTGCCAGGGCATGAAGTTTATGCGTTCGCCTATCTTTGCATAAGCCGCAAATGATAGGCTATAATCAAAAAGGCCGGGCGACTGAGCGTTCTCGGTAAAATTAAATGAAGTGAAGTATCCGCGATACATTACTCCTTGAAAGTGCATCTCTACAGCCGCTGCAAGCGAAGCCAGCGTTGGAAAGGGTTGAGTATAGACGTCGGGCACAACCGTGGAAGCAAGGCCGCTGACAGCCTCGCTGCCTATAATACTACCACTTTGCAATCCTAGATTAAACACTGACTCTATGCTGCTCGCAGCCTTTGGATTGGCATCTAACTGCCTAGCGATGCTTTCAAATGACAGCTGCTCAGATCTGTAGATTTTTTCTAGCAGGTTGATGCCCTCTATACCAGAACTACCGGTAGTGCCGCTGACACTTATTGTTATCATATTCTCGCCAGCATACTGGTAAATAAAGCCAGCCTTTGTGCGAGTGCTCTGAGAAATCTTTGACTGCTCTATTCGTAGTTCGTTCGGGTTGATGTACATTTCGACAAATCCAAAGCCGGGCGTTCGCCACAGGATAACATCCCGAGACGTCCTGTATCGAGCAGGAGTTGTGCCATCATTGATCAGTAGGACGCTATTGTTTTTTTGCATATTGAGTGTTATTTTTAGACGTTGTATGTCTTATTGATCTCGTCTCTGAAGGCGTCAACTGCGGCTGCTTTTATCCAATCTCGTGCCTCGCCTTTGAGTTCGATTTGTAGCTTCAGATCTGCTATTTTTGTCGCAGCGGCACTTATTTCCTTGGCAGCTGCATCTAGCGCACCCATGCCTGTGCCTGTTGCAGATAATCCGCCTGCTCCTACGCCAGATAGAGTCTCGATAACCCGGTTGCTCTCGGCCTTTACCACCTGCTGAGTATCAGTCGCAGTTTTCGTAAACTCTTCTACAACCATATTTTGAGTATTTTCAAGACCAGCTTTTAACTCTCTGTAAATAGCATCCTGCGCCCCCCGTGTTGCAGCACGAGTCTCTCTAGCAGAGGCTCCCGACGCCGCCCTAGCAGCGTCCTCTGCTTCGGCACGCGGAGATTCCAACCGCTCCGTTTTCACAGGGCCTTTAGGCTGACCAAAGTCAGCCAGCGCCTTTACAAAGCTCTCTGTGCCGGCACCTGCATTTCCGAGATTCAAAAATCCTGCCGCTAGCTTGTCGCTGGTTTCCATCACTTTGACGGACCCGTCTGCATACGCAGCATTAAATCTAGCCAAATCGGCTCCGGCACCGGCCATCTCTTGTGCAATATCAAGAGCTCCTCTGCCAAATTGTGCCTTTTCAACAGCCATCGCACCGAGACCCGGGCCACCCTGGGCACGTATCGTCTCTACGTCAATTGCTCCGCGCTTGCTGGCAGCGAATATATCGCTCGCCTGCGCACTGCCCTTGCCAAGATTCATTTCCTCGAGCATCTTGACTTGCTGATAAAACGTCTGCTCTTGGCCAGATGCTACCGCTTCCTGCAATGTCATAACAGGAGCTCCGCTAAGTTCCTCTATTCTCGCAATTGCTTCATCGAATATTCCTTGAAGAGCATCTTTGTCACCAGACTGTAGAGCTGCATCTAGGCGCACAATTGATTCAATTGCACCGCCACCTCCCGCAAGCTCGGTTCCCATGCCAACAAACGCCTTCATTTGATCGGTCATGCCGGCAATTCCGGCTGCCACGCTCTGAAATGCCTGGACCGAAGCGCCTATGCGATTTGGAGCAGCTTTGCTGATAAAGCGATCAAGCATCGCGGCAGCTTCCTCGGTGTTATCACCAAAAGAACTAAATTGGCGCGCGGCCGTCATTACTTCTGCATGAAACTTACTTACCGGTAGCAAGGTATTGGCCGCTGCCTTGGCAATGGTCTCGATGCTCTGCACTGCATTCTTTCCACCGGCACCCATGGTGAAAGTTAGCTCATTGAAGGTGGTCGTCATCTCTTTAATATCAATTCCGGTCGCACGGGCGGCCATGGCAATTGCCTCGGCTCCCTTGATGACAGTATCCGTACCTCCAATTTTTGCCTCTATCTCAATTCCCCCTAGTTGAGCGCCATAGTTCTCAAGGCCACTGTAGACTGCCTTGAGCTCTGCAGCTGCCTGCTCCCCGCTTATACCTAGGCGGGCCCTGAGGTTTATGGCCGTCTTAGCGAACTCTTTTTGAAATGCAAATGCAGCGTCTCTACCCGCAGCATTTGCCGAATTGGCAGTGTCGATTGAGGACTTAAAAGGGTTTACTTGTATCTTGGATATCTCCCCTGCGGCAGTTCGATAGTCAGCTAAGTTTCCAAGAAATTCAGTTGCTTTGCGATTTACTACTGCAATGCTAGACTCTGCAGCATCAAATCCCTTGGCAAGAGCAAACCCGGCACCTACCTTTCCAACATCCTTCATTCCCGTAAGCAGACCGCCTAGGGACGATGCCTTGCTCATGTCGAAGTCAACCGGTACTACAATCCCAGCACCCTCTGCTACTTTTTTAAACGCTCCGCTAAGAGCCGAGCGAGCCTCGACAACGCCATCTTCTACCGATTTGCTAAACTCAGGCCCAAATATATCAGAAGCAATATCTCCAATAGCGCTTTTAAGAGATTTATTTACACTGCTTGCAAACGTAGCTACAGCCTTGCTTATGTCTGGATTGTCCGCGCTTAGGTCTGCTGCCAGCTGCTTGATCGCTGCACCGGTCGCATTCTTGAACTGCCCAGTTGTCGCATCTGGGAATGCTTTCCTGATCTTTGCGATAGCATCTTTTATGCTAGATCTTGCCTTTTCGAGTATATTGTCGTCAATCTTCGAACCCTGATTAAGGGTTCCGATAAGATCGTTGATATCATCCTCGTCCACTCAGCACCTACTTCTGCTCAAGATTCTTGCGGATTTGCTCTTCGGTCAGGTGCCCGCCTGAAATGGCACGCAGGGTTTTGACCATTGACTCGTCTGTGACGCGCTTTGAATTAGCTCGTGCGGTACGAACCTGCTCCACGCCACGAGGATTAATGAAGCTAG
>Ga0172376_10000458_pt1 | contig 52765 bp, 44 predicted proteins | sample Lak35m_FD_121114 | JGI IMG/M metagenome (GOLD analysis project Ga0172376, IMG submission 121114) | Freshwater microbial communities from Kabuno Bay, South-Kivu, Congo - kab_092012_35m | ecosystem: Environmental > Aquatic > Freshwater > Lake | place: Democratic Republic of the Congo: South-Kivu...
GCGGCGACGAATCGCGATCTCGAAGCCGAGGTTGCCAAGGGCACGTTCCGCGAAGACCTCTACTACCGGCTCAACATGATCGAGCTGCGAGTGCCCGCGCTCCGCGAGCGGATGGAAGACATCCCCGAGTTCATCGAATTTTTCGCGCAGCAATTCGCGGATCGTTATCGCCTGCCGGTCTGGCAGCCCTCCCCGGAGACGCTCGCCGAATTCTGCAGCTTTGATTGGCCGGGCAATGTGCGGCAGCTCGCCCATGTGATCGAGCAGGCGTATGTGCTGCAGACCGAGCCGCAAGTGCCCGTGCGGGCTGCGGCGCGGAGTGCGAGCGGATCCGGCAGTCTGCCGTGCCTCGATCTGGCGAAGCTTCGTCAGGAGGCGATCAGGCAGGCCCTCGCGATCACTCGCGGCCACAAGGCCCGTGCGGCCAAGCTGCTCGGCGTGCACGCCAACACGATGACGCGGCTTCTCCGCGACACGGACTCCGAGTAGGGCGGCGTAGGTCGACCGCTACTTCCCTCGTAGACCGCTTCGTCCCGAAGCGGATCCCGATCCGCTTGCGGAGCAAGCGGTCTACTACCGGGGGAGCTTGCAGGTGCCGTCGTCGCAGGAGCCGGCGATTCGCAGGCGGTTGCGGGCGATGAACCGATAGATCGCCGCCCAGAGAGGCCCTGTGCCGGGCACGTGGAGCAGCGCGGCGAGCGGCCAGAGAAGCGGCAGCCGGCGGGAGAGATACTTCACGGCGTCGGCGCCGCCGCGGGCCTGGCCCGCCCGATCGACGACGACCATCTGCGCGAGCAGGTCGTCATGCGAGAGCTCCGGAAAATCACGGCCCACGCTCGGGTCGTGGAGCGAGGTGAAGGCGAGCGTGCTCCCGAGATCCAGCCCGTGCAGGATCGCGATCTGGCTGCGGCAGAACCGGCAACGGCCATCGTAGAGAACGGTGTCGCGGGCGGGCTTCGTCTGCGTGGAGATGGTGTTCATGGGCTCGTGAGACTTCCCATGAAGTGTAGGCGCCGCCCGCGCGTCAGATTTTCGAAAAATCCCTCGCCGCCTTCGTGGGCAGCGAGAAGAAGTTGAGCACCGTGACGGCGCCCGCGGAGATCAGGGTCCAGGGAGCCCAGTCGGGGGCGGTGAAGACCTGCGGCCCACCGCGACCGTCGAGCGACTGGATCACCGCCGAATCGATCACGAGCAATTCAACGCCGACGATGCAGGCGAAGACGCCAGCCGCGAGTAAAAAGCTCTTCCACATAATGGGTCTTTCGGCTTCCCGTCGTTTGGGGCATGAGCGCGACAGGAAGTGGCGCAGGCTGTGAGGGCTGGCGCGGTTGTGAGGGGCAGAGGAGACCGCGAGAACGTAGACCGCTTGCTCCGCAAGCGGGTCTGCCGGCGAGGCGGATTGAGGATCCGCTTGCGGAGCAAGCGGTCTACCGCTCGGCGTCGGCGACGTGGGGGGGCTGCTCGATGGCGTCGGAGGCGGGGCGAGCCGGCCGGCGGTCGGTGTCGGTGCCCGGCACGAGCTGCGGGGTGCCGGTCGAGGCCTCGACGATGTCGCGGAGCTCGGTGCCGTCGATCACTTCGCACTCGATCAGCCGCCGTGTCACGGCCTCGAGGGCGCCGCGACGGGTTTCGAGGATGCGTCGCACCTGTTCGATCCCGGCGTCGATGATCCGGCGGACCTCCTGATCGATCTCGCGGGCGGTCTCCTCGCTATGGCTGCGGGCATTCGGCACGTCGGCACCGGCCGCGGCCAAAAACGGCGAGCGCGGGCTTTCGCGATAGGTGACGCGGCCGAGCCGGCTCATGCCATAGTCCATCACCATGGCCCGCGCCATTTCGCTCGCCCGCTCGAGGTCGTTTTGGGCACCAGTGGAGACGTCGGCGTAGACCATCTCCTCGGCGAGCGTGCCGGCGAGGAGCACCTGGATGCGGCTCTCGAGCTCGCTTTGCGTCATCAGGTAGCGGTCGTCCTCCGGCCGCTGCATCGTGTAGCCGAGGGCCGCGAGGCCGCGCGGGATGATCGAGACCTTGTGGACAGGGTCGGTGTTGGGCAGCGAGAAGGCGACGAGCGCATGGGCCGCCTCGTGATAGGCCACCCGCTTCTTCTCGTCTTCATGGATCACACGCTTCTTCTTTTCGAGGCCCGCCGTCACCCGCTCGACTCCCTCGTTGAATTCCTCCATGCCGACGGAGGTCTTGTTGTTGCGGGCCGCCAGGAGCGCCGCCTCGTTGACGAGATTGGCGAGATCGGCGCCGCAGAAGCCGGAGGTGATCCGTGCGATCTGCTCGAGATTCACCGACGGATTGAGCTTCACCTCGGCGACATGCACCCGCAGGATCTCCTCGCGACCGCGAACGTCGGGCCGGTCGACGAGCACGTGGCGGTCGAACCTACCCGGCCGCAGCAGGGCTGGATCGAGCGTTTCGGGACGATTCGTGGCGGCCATCACGATCACGCCGCTGTTGGAGCCGAAGCCGTCCATCTCCACGAGCAACGCGTTGAGCGTCTGCTCGCGCTCGTCGTGGCCGCCGACCACGCTCGTGCCGCGGGTCTTGCCGAGCGCGTCGAGCTCGTCGATGAAGATGATGCAGGGAGCCTTCGCCTCGGCCTGCTGAAACATGTCGCGCACCCGCGCCGCGCCGACGCCGACGAACATTTCGACGAAGTCGCTGCCGGAAAGGCCGAAGAAGGGCACGCCCGCCTCGCCGGCGATCGCCTTGGCGAGCAGCGTCTTGCCGGTTCCCGGCGGGCCGACCAGGAGCACGCCCTTGGGGATGTGGCCGCCGAGTACCTGGTATTTCTCGGGGCTGCGGAGAAACTCCACGACCTCGCGGAGCTCCTCGACCGCCTCGTCGATGCCGGCCACGTCGTCGAACGTGATGCCGAGATCCTCCTGGGCATACATCTTGCCGCGGCTGCGACCGAAGGCCATCGGGCTGCCGGCCCCGCCGATCCGGCGCAGCATCAGGAAGAAGAGCATCCCGAAGAGCCCGGTGAGCAAGAGCATCGGCAGCCAGTTGCGCCAGGGGCTCGGGGCCTCCTCATAGCGGAACGGTACGCGGTTTTCCGCGAGCAGTTTGGAGAGCTGCCCCTCGGAATTTTCGCTTGGCAGCTTGGCGGTGCGGAAGCGGCGCCGCTGCCCCGCGGCGGCCTCGCGGGCGGTGGGCTTGCCGCCCTCCGGGGCGAGTTGGCGCACGCTGCCGGAGACCTGGAAGGCGCCGATCACGACGTCGTCGATGTCGGCATACCGGCTCGGATGCCGGGAATCGTCACCCGGCTGGTCCACCTCGATGAACCGCGGCTCCTTGCCGCCGACATCGCGTCGACCGGCCGCTCGGATCAGGTTTTCGAGATCACTGTAGGAAAGCTCGACCTCGGGGGTCGCATTGACGAGGCTCAGCGCGAAGAGGCCGGCGACTCCGACGGCGATGAGCGACCAGACGAGATTCGATCCGGCCAACGGCGGCCTGCGGTCAGCGGGCCGCTTCGGGAAGGTTTGTTTTTTTGGCATGGTGTGGTCCGCCCATCCTATGCCCTACAAAACCGCCGGACAAACCGGTGGCGGCGGTTTCCAAAGTGGAAGTCTCGCCCGGAAAAATCTAGACTTATTCGGTTACGGCATGAGTCCGCGCCGGCGGCAGCCGCTGCTCCATCGATCTTCCCAATGCCCCCACCCGTCCCTCCCGCCGCGACCTCATCCGGCGGCGGCCTGAACGTGGCCGTGCTCGGCTCGACCGGCAGCGTGGGTGTGAGCACGCTCGAGGTGATCGCGGCCTCGGAGGGGCGATTCGTGCCCTTCCTCCTGGCCGCCAACACGAGCACGCAGGCCTTGGCGGAGCAGGCCCGAGCATTCCGCCCGCAGTGGGTGGTCGTGGCCGATGCCGCCGCCGCCGGCAGCATCGATGCCGCCGCGCTGCCGGCGGGCACGCGGCTCGCGATCGGCCCCGATGCCCTCGACGAACTCGTGCGGTCGCCCGAAGTGGATCGCGTGGTGTCGGCCATCGTGGGGGCGGCCGGCCTGCGGAGCACCTGGGCCGCGATCGAGGCGGGAAAGACGGTCGCCCTGGCCAACAAGGAGACGCTCGTCATGGCGGGGCCGCTCGTCATGCGGCTCGCGGAGCGGTCGGGCGCCACGATCCTGCCCGTCGACAGCGAGCACTCGGCCATCCACCAGGCGCTGCGATCCGGCACGCTCGATGAAGTGCGACGGATCGTGCTGACGGCCAGCGGCGGTCCCTTCCGCACCTGGCCGCGGGAATCGCTCGCCGCGGCCACGCCGGCGGAAGCCCTCAAGCATCCGACCTGGTCGATGGGCCGGAAGATCACGATCGACTCGGCGACGATGATGAACAAGGCGCTCGAGCTCATCGAGGCGCGGTGGCTGTTCGGCGTGCCGGCCGAGAAGCTCGCAGTGTTGGTCCACCCGCAATCGATCGTCCATTCGCTCGTGGAATTCGTCGATGGCTCGGTGATGGCGCAGCTGAGCCCGCCCGACATGAAGCTGCCGATCCAATACGCACTCGCCCATCCGCAGCGGACTGCCGGCCCCGCGCGGCGGTTCGATTTCGCGCAGGCCATGCGGCTGGAATTCGAGCCGCCCGATCCCGTGCGGTTTCCGGCGGTGCGGCTCGGCCATGAGGCGGCGTCCCGCGGCGGCACGTGCGGCGCCGTCTTGAACGCAGCCAACGAGGAGGCCGTGCGCGGTTTTCTCGAGGGCGAACTGCGGTTTCCCGACATTGCGGAAGTGTGTGCGCGGGTGCTCGGCGAGCATCCGTTCCAGCCCGATCCTTCGCTCGACGATGTCCGTCGACTCGATGCATGGGCCAGACAGGAGGTCGTGAAGTGGGCGGTGTGCTGATGGCGACGACGTGGCTCGTGGCGACGACGTGGCTCGAATGGATCATTCAGCCCTCGAGCTGGTGGGTGATCCTGCAGGTGGCCCTCGGGCTCGGGTTCGTGATCTTCGTGCACGAACTGGGCCACTTCCTCGTGGCGAAGGCCTGTGGCGTGAAGTGCGAGAAATTTTTCCTCGGCTTCGATGTCGGCGGCCTGACGCTCGCGAGCTTCAAGTGGGGCGAGACGGAATACGGCATCGGCGCGCTACCGCTTGGTGGCTACGTGAAGATGCTCGGGCAGGACGACAATCCGGCCGCCGCCGCCAAGGAGGCCGAGCGCGCGCGGGCGGCACTCGCCTCGGGCGACCTGCCGCCGGAGCCGACGTCCGGCCCGCATCCAGCCTGGGATCCCCGCAGCTATCCTGCGCAGAGCGTGCCGGAGCGGATGGCGATCATCTCGGCCGGTGTGATCATGAACGTGATCTTCGCGATCCTGATGGCGGCCTGGGCCTACGGGCTCGGCGTGAAGGAGCTCACCTGCGAGGTGTCGGGCGTGCGACCCGGCGGCGCGGCCTGGCGGGCGGGCCTCCGCACCGGCGACGAGATCACCGCGATCGGCACGACCAAGGACCCGATCTTTTCCGACCTGCAGAAGGGGGTCACGCTCGGCGACGTGGCGAAGGGGGTCGATTTCACGATCCATCGGCCGGCGGATGATTCCACGCAGACGCTCACGCTCCGCCCCGACACCGATCTCGGCGTGCCGACCGTCGGCGTGACGAGCCCCTTCTCGCTCACGCTCCCGGCGGATCTCCGCGAGGGTCTGCCGGGTGCGGCCGGTCGCGCCCGCCCGCCGCTCGCGGCCGGTGACACGATCACCGCGGTCGATGGCATGCCGGTAAAGACCTACGCGGAATTGGTCGCGCTGCTTTTGCAACGGTTGGACAAGCCCGCCACGCTGTCGGTCAGCCGCCAGCCGAAGGCGGCGGGCGGGGCCGCAGAGACGCTCTCGATCGAGCTTGCGCCACAGGCCGCCCGCTCGACCGGCATGACGATGACGATGATCGACGTGAAGGCCGTGCAGGCCAGGTCGCCGGCCGCCGCCGCCGGCATCGAGCCCGGCGACCGGCTCCTCGCCGTCGATGGGCAGCCGATCGCCGATCCGCTGCTGCTCGATGAAGTGCTCCGCAGGCAAGCCGGCACGCCGGTGAAGCTCACGCTCGCCCGCGCCGGCGCCGAACGCGAGGTGGACGTGACGCCGCGGGCCGTGTCGTGGATCGAGGAATCGCGGTGGCCGTCGAGCCCGGTGTCGGTGTCGTCGCTCGGTGTCGCGGTCGGCGTCGATGCGCTCGTCGCGGCGGTCGATCCCGACGGCCCGGCCGCCCGCGCCGGCATCAAGCCCGGCGAGCGGGTGACACGCGTCGTGTTCGTCTCGCCCGAGGAGCAAAAGTCTGGCGAACGGAAAAATGCCGAAGGCGGGCTCGAGCTTTCGACGAAGTCGCCGAGCTGGCCCTACGTGATGGCGGCGCTGCAGCAGGTCGCTGCCGGCACCCGGCTCGATCTGGTCGTCGAAGACGCCGAAGGCACGAAGCGCGATGTCTCGCTCGATCCCGTCGATGCGCCGGATCGCTTCGTCGCCGATCGCGGACTACTCTTCGAGCCGCTTACGCGGATGGTGCGGGCTGGCTCGTTCCTCTCGGCGCTCAAGCACGGTTTCGGGAAGGCGATCGACGACCTGTCGCTCGTCTACAAGTTTCTCCACAAGCTCACGAGCAACCAGATCAGCCCGCGGCTGCTCGGCGGCCCGATCGAGATCGCCAAGCAGGCGGGCAAGTCGGCCGAGGAGGGTTTCAGTCGGTTTCTGCTCTTTTTGACGATGCTCAGCGCGAATCTGGCGGTCGTGAATTTTCTGCCCATCCCCGTTTTGGACGGCGGGCATATGGTGTTTCTGGTGTATGAGCTGCTCCGCGGCAAGCCGCCGAGCGAGGGCGTGGTGGCCGCGCTCTCCTACCTCGGCTTGGCGCTGATCCTCACGCTGATGATGTTCGTCTTTGGACTCGACCTGGGCCTGATACCGAGGCGTTGATTCCGTGAAAGCGTATGTGTTTGACGTCGTGGGCACGCTTGTCGAGCCGTGGCCGCGGGTCAGTCGGGCTTACGCGATCGCCGGACACTCGCACGGGATCGAGCTCGCCGAGGATCTGATCGCGAAGCGGTTTGCGGCCGCCTGGCAGCGGCAGGAGGCGATCGACGCCGCGGGCTCCCCGGCCTTTGCCACCAGCAGAGCCCGCGAGATGGAGCGGTGGCGAGGCATCGTCGAAGATGTGTTCGCCCAGGCGCCGGAGAGCGACGCGATCTTCGCCGACCTCTGGGCGCACTTCGCGCGGCCGGAGGCGTGGCGGCCACTGCCGGAGGGCGTGCGTCTGATCGAGGAGGCGAAGCGATCCGGGGCCGTCGTCGCCCTAGCGAGCAATTTCGATGAGCGGCTGCTCGAGATCGCGCGGGTGGTCGAGCCGCTCACGCTTGCCGACCATGTCTTTGCATCCTCGGAACTCGGCTGGCGGAAGCCGTCCCCGGAATTCTTCCGTGCGGTGGAACGGCGGCTGGACCGAGCTGCCGACGAATTGGTGCTCATCGGCGACGACCCGGCGCTCGACATCGAAGCAGCGCGGCGGGCCGGCTGGCAGGCCGTTGCCATCGGCGCGGTGATGGCGTGAGCATGCATGCGAAGCCGTCGGCGATCAGGCCGCGGCGAGCGCTTCCTGTGCCACCCGCAGGCATTCGCGGATGTCGTCGAGCGGGTTCTTGGGATTTTCCTCGTATTCCAGCGACAGCGCGGCATCGGCTGGGAAGCCGACCTGTTCCAACGCGGCAAACACCGCCGGCACGTCGAGATGGCCGCGGCCGAGGATGACGCCCTCGGTCTTGTCCCGCATCTCCTTGAAGTCCTTGAGGTGGATGCCGTAGAGCCGGCCCTTTAGCAGCCGGATCACCTCCGTCGGCTTCTCGGCGGACCGGGTGAAGTGGCCGAGGTCGGCGCAGGCCCCGATCCGTTCGTCGCGGCCCTCGATCGCCCGGAGGACGTCGACGACCTTGTTGAAGCGGTGCTTCGGGCCGTGGTTGTGGATCGCGATGCGGATGTCGAATTCGTTGACCAGGTCATCGAGACTGTCAAACGCCTCCGGAGCCGGGTCGGCGCCGAGGATCCTGATGCCGGCGGCCTTGGCGAACTCAAACACCTTTCGATTCGAGGCTGCGTTGCCGCCGAAGCCGTGGACGCCGTGGGCGGTGATCGTCAGGCCGAGGTCGGCCAGCCGCCTGTTCATCGCGGCGATCTGCTCGGGGGTGGACGAGATCGGATACATGCCCGGGTAGAACTCGACGAATCGAAACCCGAGATCCTTCGCATGCTGCAGGGCCTCGTCGACTGGATAGCCGCGGAGCGAATAGAGCTGGATGCCGAGGTGGAGCGGGCTCGCGTCGGCTGCAGCGGCGCGAGTCGCGCCAGGCAGGATCGCGGCAGCGGAAAGCCCGCCGCAGGCGGCAAGAAAATGTCGGCGGGAGGGGCGGTGGGAATGCATGGCGGATCCTGGTGGGGGCTTATGGCGGGAGCAGGGCGAGTATATCTCCTCGCTGTGGAGCAGACAGGCACGGAGGCCTGTCGTACTCGAGGCCGGTATGATCGCTTGCCATGAACACCAAGGGTGAGCGTCCAGCTGTTCCACTACCGGCCACGGTGCGGGCGCTCGGCTGGACGAGCTTCTTCACCGATCTTTCGAGCGAGGCGATCTATCCGCTCCTGCCGGCGTTTCTGATCCGTGAGCTCGGAGGATCGGCGCTCAGCGTCGGATTGATCGATGGCCTCGCCAACGCCGTGACGGCGATCGTACGGCTGCCGTCGGGGGCTGTGTCTGACTGGCTCGGCCGCCGGCCTCTCGTCCTTTTCGGCTACGGGCTCTCGGCGGTCGTGAGGCCGCTGATGGGGCTCGTGGCCTCGCCGCTTGGCGCGGTCGCCGTGCGGGCCGCTGACCGGTTTGGGAAGGGAATCAGGGCCGCTCCACGCGACGCGCTCGTGGCGGACCTCGTGGAGCCCGCCATCCGTGGTCGGGCTTTTGGCCACATCCGCGCGATGGATCACGCCGGCGCCGCATGTGGGCCGCTCGTGGCGATGCTCTTTCTGCTGCTCTTCCCAGGCCGGGAGCGGATGCTTTTCCTGCTGGCCGTGCTGCCCGGTCTCGTCACGCTCGCCGTCATCTGGCGATTCGTCCGCGACGCTCCTGCGCGGACGCCGATCGCCGCCCGCACGGCCCTCGCGCCGCAGCTCGAGCGCCGGCAGTGGCCGCTCTTGGCAGCCGTGGCGGTTTGGGCGCTCGGCGCTTCGAGCGAACAGTTTTTATTGCTGCGGGCCGCCGAGCTGGGAGTGCCGGCGGCGCTGGTGCCGCTCGTCTGGCTTGGAGTCAGCCTCGCCAAGAGCGGAACGGCGATGTATGCCGGCAGGCTTGCCGACCGCTGGAAGCCCCAACGGGCGCTCGCTGTCGGCTGGCTCGCCTTCGCGGCGGCCTACGGTGGGCTCGCCGTCAGCGGCCACTTGGCGGCGGCGCTGCCGCTGATGGCAATCGTCGGGATCGCGTATGGACTCGCCGAACCCGCGGAGCGCGCAGTTGTGTCGCTCCTGGCTGCCGAGGGCCGACAGGGGAGCGCCTTCGGCTGGTATGCGCTCGCGCAGGGAGTGATGGCCCTGCCTGCGGGGTTGCTCGCCGGCTGGCTCTGGCAGCAAGGGCCGCATGGGCCGACGTGGGCGTTTGGAGCGACCGCCGCGCTCGCGGTGCTAGCGTGCGGGATGCTTGTTACGGTCGGTAGTAGACCGCTTCCTCCGGAAGCGGATCTGGATCCGCCTCGGGACGAAGCGGTCTGCCGGGCAGGCTGAAGCTGATTGAGTGGCAGGCTGAAGCCTACCTTACTACGGGCGCTCGGCGCCGGTGTCGAGGACGGCCATGAAGGCTTTTTGCGGGATGTCGACGCTTCCGATGCTCTTCATCCGCTTCTTGCCTTCCTTCTGCTTCGCCCAGAGCTTCTTCTTGCGGGAGATGTCGCCGCCGTAGCACTTGGCCGTGACGTTTTTCCGCATCGCGGAGATCGTCTCGCGGGCGATCACCTTCGTGCCGATCGCCGCCTGCAGGGCGATCTCGAACATGTGGCGGTCGATCTCGCCGCGGAGCTTCTTCACGATCGCCCGGCCGCGGCGGTCGGCATCCCGCCGATCGCAGATGATGGAAAGCGCATCGACCTTCTTGCCGCCGACGAGGATGTCGAGCCGCACGAGGTCGGCCGGAAAGTACCCGATGAGCTCGTAGTCCATCGTGCCGTAGCCGCGGGTCACGCTCTTGAGCTTGTCGTGGAGGTCGTAGATCACCTCCGCCAGCGGCAGGTCGAACGTGAGCATCGCCCGGGTGGGAGAGAGATACTCCGTCTTCAGATAGACGCCGCGGCGATCGGTCGACAGCTGCATGATCGGGCCGATGAATTCCACCGGCACCAGGAAATTCGTCCGCACGATCGGCTGGCGGAATTCCTCGATCTGCCCCGTGTCGGGCACGTCCTGGGGATTCGTGATCTCGATCGTCTCGCCGTCGCTCTTCAAGATCTGGTAGGTGACGTTTGGCGCCGTCTGCACGAGGTCGAGATCGGCCTCCTGCTCCAGCCGCTGCTGGATGATCTCCATGTGGAGCAGCCCGAGAAACCCGCAGCGAAACCCGAACCCGAGCGCCTCGCTCGATTCGGGGGCAAACTCGAACGACGGATCGTTGATCGCCAGCTTCTCGAGCGAATCCCGCAGTTCCTCGAAGTTCTCCCCCTCGCTCGGATAGAGGCCGCAATAGACCATCCGCTGCGGCGGCTTGTAGCCGGGGAGTGCGGCCGCGGCCTGATCGCCGGGGATCGTCACCGTGTCGCCGATGTGGACCTGCTTCACGTCCTTGATGTTGCAGACGAGATAGCCCACCTGGCCGGCGGCGAGCTCCTCGCAGGCCCGCCGCTGCGGGACGAACTGGCCGAGCTCGAGCACTTCGTGCGTCACGCCAGTCCGCAGGAAGCGGATCTTCTGCCCCTTCTTGATCGTGCCATCGATGAGCCTCACATACGTGATCGCGCCGCGATAGCTGTCGTAGTGGCTGTCGAAGATCATCGCCCGCAGGGTCGCGTTCGGATCGCCCTTGGGCGGCGGAATCCGCTCCACGATCGCCCCGAGCAAATCGTCGATGCCGATGCCCGTCTTCGCGCTCGCCTTGATCACTTCGGTCGGATCGATCGCGAGGCTCTGCTCCATCTCGGCGAGCACCTCTTCGACCCGGGCATGGACGAGATCGACCTTGTTGATCACCGGCACGATCGCCAGGTTCTGGTTGATCGCCGCATACGCATTCGCGACCGTCTGCGCCTCGACCCCCTGGAAGGCATCGACCAGGAGCACAGCGCCCTCGCAGCAGGCAAGGCTGCGCGACACCTCGTAGTGAAAGTCGACGTGGCCGGGGGTGTCGATCAGGTTGAGCTCGTAGAGCTCCCCCTTGTGCCGATACTCCATCCGCACCGCCCGCGCCTTGATCGTGATGCCCCGCTGCCGCTCGAGCTCCATGTCGTCGAGCATCTGCTCCTTGAGCTGACGCTTCTCCACGGTGCCGGTGGATTCAAGCAGCCGGTCGGCGAGCGTGCTCTTGCCGTGGTCGATGTGGGCGATGATCGAAAAATTGCGGATGTGTTTGCAGTCGATAGGCATGACGAGATTCTAGCCGACAAAAAGGTGTCAGGACTCTTTTCCGGCTTTAGCGGACCCGACTTGCAACGGGGGCGAGCCGGAAAAGAGTCCTGACACCTTTTTGTCGGCTAGGCGGGCCAGGCCGGCGGCGCCGATGTAGCCGGCGTCGCCGCCCAAGTTCGCGAAGCGGATGATCGTCTTTTCGGCGAGCGTGGGGAACGTGCGCGATCGCACTTCCTGCCGCACGCGGTCGAGAAACGCTTTGCCGACCGGGGCTGCCTCGCCGCCGAAGGTCATCGCGCCGCCGATCACGACCGCCTCCGGGTCGATCGTGTGCATGAGCGTCACGATGCCGATGCCGAGCCAGCGGGCCGCGTCGAGGACGATGTCGAGGGAGACCTGGTCGCCGGCCTCCGCCTCGCGGGAAACCAACAGCGGCGTGAGTTCCTCGCCGCCGGACACCGCGCGGGCCAGACGGCTCGAAGGATCACGGGCGACCGCCGCGGTCGCGCGGGCCTTCACCGCCGTCGCGCTCGCATAGGCCTCGAGGTGGCCGGGCTGGCCGCAGGGGCAGACGCGGGCCGCGTCGGATGTGTCGACGATGATGTGCCCACACTCGGAGCCGTGGCTGTGGGCGCCTTCGACGTTCGTGTCGCCGATGATGATCCCGCCCCCCACGCCGGTGCCGAGCGTGAGCAGCACGAGACTCGAAAACTCCCGTGCCGAGCCCATCCAGAATTCGCCGTAGGCCGCGGCATTGGCGTCGTTGGCAAATGTCACCGGCCGGCCACAGTGGAGCGCCACGCGATCGCGGATCGGGAATCCGTCCCAGCCCGGCAGATTGCCGGCGCGGATGATCACGCCCGTGGGAAGGTCCTGCGGGCCCGGCGTGCCGAGGCCGACGCGGGCGATGTCGCCCGGCGCGATGCCGACGAGACTGCAGAGCGCGTGCACGCTTTGCCCCATCCGCGCCGCCGTGTCTTCAGGCCCACGGGTGGCGTGCGTCGGCTCGGTGTGGAAGGCGAGCGTGCGGCCGCGGTCGTCGACGAGTCCGGCCTTGATGTTCGTGCCGCCGAGATCAACGCCCGCGTAGAACGGACGCACCGCCTCGGCGAGCGGCAGCCGTTTATTCTGCATCGGCCGGCAACCTGCTCACCTCGACCGATGGCGTGGGGCCCGTGCAGGCTTTCATGAAGGCCACGAGGTCGGCCTGCTCCTGATCCGTCAGCTTGAGCGGACGGATCTTGTCGCTCAGATGCGGATTGGGATGGCCGCCCTTGTCGTACCACTCGACCACTTCCTCGAGCATGGCCACCGAGCCGTCGTGCATATAGGGGGCCGTGAGGGCGACGTTGCGCACCGTAGGCGTCTTGAACGCGCCGGTGTCTTTCGGGTCTTTCGTGACGACGAAGCGGCCGAGATCGGGCTCCGGTTTGTCCATGCCGATGCCGATGTTGTGATATTTCTCGTCGGCCAGATTCGCGCCCACGTGGCAGGCGGTGCAGTTGCCCTTCTCGGTGAAGAAGATCTCGCGGCCGCGCTTCGCCTCCTCCGACATCTGATGCGCTTCGACCGCGGCCTTCGCCTCTGCATATCGCCTGGCGAGGTCGGGGTCCTCAGCGATGTCTTCCTCGTCGAGGCCGGCGAAGGCCCGCATTTGCTCGTTGTAGTCGTAGGGAGACGGGGCCGTGACGAGCGCCCGCTCGAAGGCGGCGATCGCCTGGCCGACGCGATCGATCGAAAGCTCGCCGAAAATCCGCTCGAACTGCTGCGTGTAGACTGGGATCTCCCCGAGCCGCTTCACCACGCCCTCGTGGGTGAATCCCATCTCGATCGGGTTTTGAATCGGGCCGACGGCCTGCGCTTCGAGCGAATCGACGCGACCGTCCCAGAACTGCGGGCCCGAGAGGATGCGGTTGAACGAGACGGGCGAGTTGCGGCCCCCCTTTTGACCTCGGATGCCGACGCCGGTCGTCGTGTGGGCGGTGTAGCCTTCAGAGGGATTGTGGCAGCTGGCGCAGCTCACCGTGGAGTCGGCCGAGAGGCGGGGATCGAAGTAGAGCTGGCGTCCGAGCTCGATCTTCGCGCGGGTGAGCGGATTTTTGTCGAGGCCGGTGATCTGCGCCGCGCCCTGCGACAGGCCGAGCGGCAGGACCGGCTCGAGCTCGATGAAGTTTTTCGGATTGGCGAGCCACTGGTCGATCTCGGCGAGCGTGATCGGGCCAGTGCCCGGCACGCCGGCGGTGAGCGTTGGATCGCCGAGGGCCACCCGCTCGCGCGGAGCGGCGGATGGCGGGGCTGACGAGCCGTCGGTCGGCTCGGGCTGCGGCGCTGGCGGGTCTGCTTCCCGGAGTGCGTCATCGATCCGCTGGTCGGCGGCCGCCTTGGCGTCGTCGATCTTCTTCGTGGCCGCGGCGGCCGCGTCGATGACGGCCTTGGTACGGATCGCAGTGTTGGCTGCTTTGCCGTCGGCGGGCGCGAGCTCGATCGCCTCGATCTCGACCACCTGCTGCTTCGGGGCAGGGGCGGTCGGGGCACAGCCGATGCTTGCCAGCATGACCAGCGTCGCCGGCAGGACGAAGCCACGGAAATTGCACACGGTATTCGGCTCCTGGGAGGGCATACGAATCAGCGTCGTTGCGGACTTCTATCTTAAGGCCTCGGCGACGCCTCGCCAACGCGGCGGGCGGCAAACGGCAGGGGCCGGATTTGTGGGGTAGGATTCGGGGGCGGGATGCGCGGCATGGTCGCCGCGACCGTCGCAATCGCTCCACGTGCCTGAATCGCAGCGGAAGTCATGGGCGGGCTGAACGACAACGCGGAGTTCATCCAGGAGTTTCTCGTCGAATCGACGGAGAACCTCGATCAACTCGACCGTGACTTGATCGCCCTCGAGCAGGCCCCCGCCGACGAGGATCGCCTGGCGAGCATTTTTCGCACCGTCCATACCATCAAGGGCAATAGCGGCTTCTTCGGCTTCTCGAAGCTCGGCGCCCTGACCCACAGCGGCGAGCACCTGCTCGGTAAGTTGCGCGACGGCAAACTGTCGTTCGATGACCGCGTGACCGGATCGCTCTATTCGATGGTCGATGCGGTGCGGTCGATCCTGCAATCGATCGAAGCGACCGGCAGCGAAGGGGAGCAGGATTTTCGCGAACTGGCCCAGAGGCTCACCGCCGTCGCCGCCGGGGAAGGGTCTGCCGTCGCGGCCAAGCCGACGGCCGCGGCACCCAAGCCGGTGGAGAAGCCGCCCATCCCAGCACCGGCGCCGAGCCGAGCACCGGCGCTGAGCCTGAGCGTCGATCCAGGTGCTTTCGCACCGGAGCCGCCTGAAGTGCCCGCTGAGAAAGCCGCCGACAAGTCTGCTGAGCCGCCGCCCGCCCGCTCCGCCACGGAGAGCACGATCCGGGTGGACGTGGGGCTCGTGGCGTCGATCCTCGATCTCGTCGGCGAACTGGTCCTTGCGCGCAACCAGCTGCGGAGCATCGAGAACATCGATCCGGCCATGCAGGCTGTCGTGCAGCGGATCAACGCGGTCACCAATGCCCTGCAGGAGACCGCCGTCAAAACCCGCCTCCAGCCGATCGAGCAGGTCTTCAGCAAATTTCCGCGCACGGTGCGCGACCTCGCCGTGGCCTGCGGCAAGGAAGTGCGGCTCGTAATCGATGGCGCCGACACCGAGCTCGACCGCACGCTGATCGAGAGCATCCGCGATCCGCTCACACACCTCGTCCGCAATGCCGTGGACCACGGCATCGAGTCCCCTGCGATCCGCGAGGCCGCGGGGAAGCCGCGGGCGGGCACGCTCTCGCTGCGGGCCTTCAATGAGAGCGGCCAGGTCACGATCGAGGTGCAGGACGACGGCGGCGGCATCCCCGTCGAGGCGGTTCGCGCAAAGGCGGTGGCAAAGGGCCTCGTCGCGGCGGATGTCGCGGCAACCCTGCCCGACGAGCAGGTGCTGCAATTCATCTTTGCGCCGGGCTTCTCCACCGCCGCAGCCGTCACGGCCGTCTCGGGCCGCGGCGTGGGCATGGATGTCGTGAAGACGAATATCGAGGCGATCGGCGGCACCGTCGATCTGCAAAGTGTCGCCGGCGTGGGGACGACGATCCGCGTCCGCGTGCCGCTGACGCTCGCGATCATGCCCGCGCTCATCATCCGCTCCGGGAGTGAGCGGCTGGCGATTCCGCAGGCGGCCGTCAGCGAGCTGGTGCCGCTGCGGCCCGATCGCGACGGCGCCCGCATCGAGGGGCTCGAGGGGGCGGCGGTCATCCGCCTCCGCGGCCGGCTGGTGCCGGTCGTGTTTCTTGACGAGTTTTTGGGGCTCCGTGACGGCACCGCCTGCCGCGACGATGGGACGGTCGTGGTCGTGCGGGTCGATGACCATGAATTCGGGATCGTCGTCGATGGTCTGCGGACCGCGGGCGGCGGCTCGGTGGTGGCGGCCACGGCCGAAGTCGCAAGCCTGACGACGATCGTCGTGAAGCCGATCGGCAGCCTGCTCGCCCAGGCGGGGATCTATGCGGGCGCGTCGGTGCTGGGAGACGGGCGCGTGGTGCTCATCCTCGACCTGCGCGGCCTGTTACGGGCGGCCGAACTGCCGCCGGTGAAGCAGCCGGCGGAGGTGTCGGTGGCCGGCGGCGCGACGGGCAAGACAGGTGGCGACGACCGTTACCTCGTGTGTCGCACGGCCGCCGGGCGGCGGATCGCGATGCCGCTGGCCGTGGTGAGGCGGCTCGAACATGTGCCCGCGAACGACCTGCAGTCGGTCGGCGCGAAGCGGGTCGTGCGCCGTGGCGATGTCTTTACGCCCGTGGTCGATGCCGACGGGCTCCTCGGATCCGTGCCGGTGTTGCAGCCCGACACCGTGCACCTGGTCGTGCTTGGCGAGACGGCCGGAGGCGTCGGCCTTGCGGTGCGGCAGATCCTCGACGTGGCGCTGGCCGAGTCGCCGCTGCAGACCGCGCTTGCCTCCTGCGGCGTGGTTGGCTCGCTCTCGCTCGGTGGCATCGCCACCGAGGTGATCGACATCGATTCAGCCCGGGCCGCGAATCAACCATGACCGCTTCATCCGAGCGCGTGCAGCAGGCGTGCGCCTTCATGGTCGCGGACCACTGTTTCGCGATCGATGCGGACCTTGTCACCGAGGTATTGCCTGGCGGCAGCCTCTCGCCCGTGCCGCTCGCCCCGGAGTCGATCGTCGGTCTGTTGCATCTGCGCGGCCGGATCGTGCCGGTGATCGACATGCGTCGCCGGCTTGGCTTCGCGGCGCCGCCGCCCTCGGCGGTGCGCACGCATCTCGTGCTGCGGCAGCAGGACGAGTGGTATAGCCTGCTGGTCGACGAGGTGCTCGACGTGCACGACTACCCGGCCGAGCGGATCGAGCAGCCGGCCAAGCCGGTCGGCCCGGCTACCGACGCCGTCAGCGGGGTTTTCCCCGGCCCGGCCGGTCTCGTGCATTTCCTCGATCCGCAGCGCATAGTTCAGTCTCTCGTCCGGCAGCGGACGGCCCCTTTCATCAGGCATGGAGCATCGCATGGCGGATAGCGTCTCCGACAAACCCTCGCTTCTTTCCGGCTGGCTCTCGCTGCTCGGCAATCGGTTGCTCATGTCGCTGCTGGCCGTGTCGCTGATTCCGCTGGCGCTGACGGGCATTGCCATGTATCGCTCGGCGGCCGACTCACTGCGGCAGCAGGCATTCAACCAGCTCGAGACCGTCCGCACGATCACGGCAAAGTCGGTCGAGCGCTACTTCGCCGGGCTGCAGGACCAGCTGCGGGTGGCTTCCGAGGATCGGATGACGGTCGATGCCCTGCGCCAGTTCAAGGCCGCGATCGCGACCATTGCCGCCGACACGAAGGCCGATGAGAAATCACTCACCGCCACACGGCGTGGACTCGAGACCTTCTATACCGGCGAGTTTGCGAATGAGTATCGCCAGCGCAACGGTGGCGACGTCGATGCCAAGCCGCTGGGGGAATCGCTCGACGAGGCCTCCGCGATCCTGCAAGACCTCTACATCCGCCGCAACCCGAATCCGATCGGCTCGAAGCATCTCTTCGATGCCGCGGACGATGGGTCGCGCTATACGCAGGCTCACGCCATCTTTCATCCCATCTTTCGGAGCATGATGCTGAAATACGGGCTGTCGGACATCTTCCTGATCGATGCCGACTCCGGTCGAGTAGTCTACAACGTCCTCAAAGAAGCCGACTTCGCCGCATCGCTCCGGTCGGGACCACTCGCCAGCACCAATCTGGCTCGCGCCTTCCAGGAGGCGGCGGCGAGCGGCCGCCGCGATGCGGTCGCCTACGGACAATTCGCCCGCTACCTCCCCTCGTGCATGGCGCCGGCCAGTTTCATTGCGGCGCCGGTGTTCGACGGCCGCGAGCTCGTCGGCGTGGTGGCATTCCAGATCTCGATCGACCGCGCCAACAGCATCATCAGTGAGACCACCGGCATGGGAGAGACCGGCGAGACATACGCCATCGGCCCCGACCGGCTCTTCCGCTCGAATTCGCGGTTCGCCAAGCAGCTCGGTGTCGAGAGCACGATCATCGATCCCAAGTTCAAGGTCGATACCCTGCCGGTTCGCACTGCGCTCGACGAAGGCAAGGCCGGCACGGCGGTCAGTACGGATTATCGCGGTGTGCCGGCCCTCTGCTCGTGGACGCCAATCGCGATCTTCCCGGGCGACGCTGCCGGCAACGGGGCCGTCCGCTGGGCGCTCATTTCGGAGATCGACGAATCGGAGGTGCTCGCGCCGATCTGGCGGCTCCGCACGTTCGCGCAGGCCATCTTCGGTGCGACGGCGATCGGCGTGCTCTTGGTCTCGGGGGCCATCGCCCGCCGGCTCACCCGCGAGGCCCGCCGGCAGGCGGCGCTCGTCACGGGCATCGTCGACAATACCCACGCGCTCGCCAGTTCCTCGGAAGAGCTCACGAGCGTCAGCCAGCAGATGAGCGCGGCTGCCGAGGAGACGACGGCGCAGGCCAACCTCGTGTCGGCCGCCGCCGAGCAGGTGAGCGGCAATGCCCGCACCGTGTCGGGTTCGATCGACAACCTCGTGACGAGCATCCACGACATCGCGCGCAATGCACAAAACGCTGCCGCCACGGCCCGGCAGGCGGTCGACCTCGCCGGCGCGACGAGCGCCGCGATGAACGCGCTCGGTCGTTCGAGCACCGAGATCGGCAAGGTGGTGAAGGTGATCACGTCGATCGCCGAGCAGACCAACCTGCTCGCCCTCAACGCCACGATCGAGGCCGCCCGCGCCGGCGAGGCCGGCAAGGGGTTTGCCGTCGTGGCCAACGAGGTGAAGGAACTCGCTCGCGAGACGGCCAAGGCCACCGAAGACATCGGCGCGAAGATCGAGGCCATGCAGGGAGATACGAATCGTGCCGTTCGCGCGATCGGCGAGATCGGCAGCGTGATCGAACGGATCGACGCTCTCCAGTCGAAGATCGCCGCAGCGGTCGAAGAGCAGTCGGTGACGACCAGAGAGATCAGCCGCAACATCGCCGAGGCGACCACCGGCTCGACGGAGATCGCCGAAAACATCGTGCAGGTGGCACAGGCGGCCCAGAGCACGGCCGAGGGCGCGTCGAACACGCAGCTCTCGTCGCAGGAGCTCTCGCGGATGGCGCAAAACCTACAGCGGCTCGTGGACGAATACCGGCGGTAAGTCTTCCGTTCCGCCCAGGGAGGGTGATTGCCGTGCGGGCGCTCGTGGTTGACGACTCGAAGCCGAGCCGTGGCATCATCGCGCGGGTGCTGCGCGACCTGCGATTCGAATGCATCGAGGCGGCCAATGGCGCCGAGGCGCTCGAGGCGCTCGCCTCCGGCGGCCGCCCGGATCTGGTGACGGTCAACTGGCACATGCCGGTGATGGACGGCATCGAGCTGATCAAACGGCTGCGCGGCAGCCGGGCGCATCGTGACCTGCGGCTGTTGATGATCTCGACGGAGAGCGACCGCGGGCGGATCGAGCAGGCGCTCGCCGCGGGGGCGGATGACTATGTCTCCAAGCCCTTCACGGCCGAGGCGCTCGTGCGCAAGCTCGTGGGGCTCGGCATCTGCACGGCGGCGGAGGTGACCCGCCCCGGCACGGGCCCGATCCGCGTGCTCCTGGTGGATGACTCCGCGACGATTCGCAGCCTGCTGTCGACGACGCTCGGCGCTGATGCCGATCTGCGGGTGGTCGGCGCGGCCGTGCATGGCCGCATGGGCGTCGACATGGTCGCCGCGGATCCGCCCGACATCGTGCTCTTGGACGTCGAGATGCCCGTCATGGACGGCCTCACGGCGCTGCGGGAGATCCGCAAGATTCAGCCGAAGCTGCCGGTACTCATGTTTTCAAGCCTCACCGAACGCGGCGCGAAGGCGACGCTCGACGCCTTGCTCGCCGGCGCCAACGATTATGCGGCCAAGCCGGCGGGCCTCGAGGCCGGGGAGGTGGCAACCACAATCCGCACCGAGGTGATCGCGAAGATCAAGGCGCTCGTGCCACGGGGCGGCGTGCGGGATGCGCCGCGGCCGGTCATGGCGGGATCCGCTCCGACTGCGGCGGCGCGGGGCGTGCCGCCGCGACGGGGGCCGATTCGCGGCGTTGTGATCGCCGTCTCCACCGGCGGGCCGACGGCGCTGGCGGAGGTGCTGCCGGGGTTCGTCGGCGACCTGCGGGTGCCGGTATTGATCGTCCAGCACATGCCACCGTTTTTCACGGCGCAACTCGCCGAGCGGCTCGGCAAGATCACCGGCGCGACCGTGCGGGAAGCGGAGGACGGCAGCCCGCTGCGGCCCGGGGAAATCCTCCTCGCTCCCGGTGGCCGCCATCTCGCGGTGGTCGGCGATGCCAATGCGCCGCGCGTGCGGCTCACCGACGAGCCACCGGAGCATTCCTGCCGGCCTGCCGCCGACGTACTCTTCCGCACCGCGGCGAAGGTCTGGGGCGCCGGCACGCTCGGGGTCGTGCTCACCGGGATGGGCCGCGACGGGATGGTCGGGTCACGAGCGATCGTCGAGGCCGGTGGCGAGGTGATCGCCCAGGACGAATTCACCAGTGTCGTCTGGGGCATGCCGGGCGAGGTGGTGCGGGCGGGGCTCGCCGACGCGGTGCTGCCGCTCGGGCAGATCGGCGTCGACGTGGCGATGCGGCTCAAGCGCCGGGGCGGCTGAAACGGCCGCGGAAAGGCAGCGCATGAAGGTTGGCCAGCCGCAATTCGCATTCCTGCGGGAGTTGCTGCGCCGGCGAACCGGCGTGGTGATCGACGAATCGAAGCACTACCTCGTGGTCGCCCGCCTGACGCCGATCGTGCGGCAGCGGAGCATCCCCAGCCTCGACACGCTGATCGACCGGCTGAAGTCGGGGGGCGATCCAACGCTCGAACGCGACGTGCTCAACGCGATGATGACGCACGAGACCTCGTTCTTCCGCGACAAGAGCCCCTTCGAGACGCTGCGGCGATTGCTCGCGGAATTGATCGAGCGCCGGGCGGTGCATCGGCAGCTCGTGATCTGGTCGGCGGCCTGCTCCACGGGGCAGGAGCCCTTCAGCATCGCCATGCTGTTGAACGAGCACTTTGCCGACGTACTTGCCACCTGGCGAATCCGTGTGATCGCCACCGACATCTCCGAGACCGTCCTTGCCCGCGCCCGCGAAGGGCTCTTCAGCGATCTGGAGATGCACCGCGGCCTGTCGCCGCAGTTCCTGCAGAAATACTTCCGGCCACTGCAGGGGAAGTGGAGCATCTCGCAGGACTGCCGGCGGCTCGTTGAATTCCGGCAGCTCAACCTCAACGGCAGCTGGCCGATGATGCCGACGTGCGACGTCGTCTTTTTGAGAAACGTGATGCTCTACTTCGACGTGCCGACCCGCGCAGCTTTGGTCGCGAAGATGCGGCGGGTGCTCCGGCCCGACGGCGCCCTCTTTCTCGGCGGCGCCGAGACGATGATCGGAATCGACACGGGCTACGACCGGCTGCTTGGCGCCGGCTGCAGCTATTACCGCCCGAAGGGGCGGACGTAGAGCACAAAAAAGGTGTCAGGACTCTTTTCCGGCTCACCATTTCTGGTGAACGGACCCGCTGAGACCGGAAAAGAGTCCTGACACCTTTTTGCGCCCGTTCAGCGCAGAGGCCGCCATTCGAGGCCGAGGATCGAGACGTCGTCGAGCGGGCCGGCCGGCTGGCACCACTGCTCGACCGTCGCGAGCAATTCGGCCACCGTCTCCTCCAGCGGCCGCGCCCGGCTGCCACCGATGCATTCGGCGAGCGCCTGTTCGCCGAGCGGCTCCTGATCCTTGTCCATCGCCTCGGTGACACCGTCGGAATAGAGATAAACGCGGTCGCCGGGTGTGAGCTGCAGCGTCTTTTGGGCGTATTCGACGTCGGGCACGAAGCCGATCGGAAAGCCCTCGGCGCCATGAAACTCGACGTCGCCCGCCGCTGGCACCCTCACAAGCGCAGGATGGCCGCTGGAGACGTAGTCGAGCCGGCCGGTTGGCAGGTGGAGCACGCCATAGAGCATCGTGAAATAGAGCCCGGAAAACTCATCCGCCTGGAAGAGCCGGTTGAGCTGCGTGGCCACCTCGGCCGGCGTGGCGACGACGATGCGGCCTTCAGGGCCCTGCCGCACCAGAAGCGACTGCTCCGACACCTTCGGCGTCAGGAAGCGGCCCACCGTCACGGCCATCAGCGACGAAGGCACGCCGTGGCCGCTCACGTCGACGACGAAGAGCCCGGCATGCTCGTCGTCGAGCGGAAAGACGTTGAGGAAGTCGCCGGCGAGCTTCTGGCAGGGGACATACCGCCAGGCGATCTCGGCCGCCGCAAGCGCCGCGTCGTCGGCAGGCAGGAGCGAGCGCTGCACCTTCGCCGCCGCCTCGAGATCGCGAACCATCTGGGCATTGCGGCGGGAGATCTCGTCGTTGAGCTGCGAGAGCTCGGCGTTGTTTTGCTGGAGCCGGTCGCGGGCGATCGAGAGCTCCTGATTCGCGGCGATCAATTCCTGGTTCTTGGCGACGGCGTTTTCGAACGTGGAGATGAGTAGGTTGAGCACCTGCTGCCGACCGGCCTGCACGTGGAATTTCTGGCCGGCGACCGCGACCTCGAGTGTCGCCTGTTCGGCCGCGTCGCCCAGCGGCGAATCGAGCAGCGACCGCATGCGGCCCAGGAGGTAGTCGGGCTCGTAGGGCTTCGTGACGTAGTTGTCGGCGCCGGCGTCGAGGCCGCGGATGATGTCGATCGGGTCGGAGAGCGTCGACATCAGGATCAGCGGCACGCCCCGCAGGGCGGGGTCGGTCTTCACCGCCTTGCAAAACTCGTAGCCCGTCATCACGGGCATCTCGATGTCGGAGATGATGATGTCGGGCCGCCGCTCGCGGGCCATCATGAGCGCGTCGGCGCCGTTCTCGGCCCAGCGCACGGCATGGCCGGCATCGGTGAGCCGCTTGACGAGCATCCGCGCCTGGATCTTGCTGTCTTCGGCGACGAGCACGTCGACGCCCGCCGTGGTGCCAGGTGACTCGGTTGCCACGGGTGCCTGCCAGCCGTCAGGTGAACGTCGCCAGGGCGGTCGGCGCGTCTTTGTGGATGCTGAAGAGCTTGTCGAGACTCGTCAACTTGAAGACCTGGAAAATCTCCGGGCGGATGTTGCACATCTTCAGCCGGCCGTGGCCGGTGACGATCTTGCGGTGGAGTTGGCCGAGCAGGCCGAGCATCGCGCTCGACATGAACTCGACGTTGCCGAAGTCGAGCAACACGTCGGGCCCGGTGCACTTGCCGAGGAGCGTGTTGATCTCCTGCTTGATCTCGTCGAGGACGGTGTCGTCGAGGATCTTCTTGTCCTTGAAGAGCACCATGTGGATGTCGCCGGTCTTGCCGGTCTGGATTCTGCGAAACTGGTCCATGGAAAGCGTCACCCGCGGGAATGTTGTTCCGTTTGGAAGACTAGCCGCGCCACGCCCCGGGTGTCCAACGGCCGGCGCGGGGGGGCGGTTTCATTCGCCCTCGACGATTCCCGCGGTGGCAAGCCACTCCAGTTCGCCGGTTTGCCCCGGGCCGTCGTCGAGCCGAACCGACGCGATCGCCCCCTTCTGCATCCTGATGGCGGCGGAGCCGTCGCCGATCGTGAGCGCCACGAGCCGGCCGATGCAGGGCATGTGCCCCACCCACGCGACCCGCGCCGCCTCCTGCTCGACCGTCCACTCGACGAGCGCCTGCCAGTTCGATGCGGGCGCGAGCGCATCGACGACCGCAACCGGCGGCTCGCCGTCGAATACCTCGGCCATGATCTCGGCCGTCTCGCGGGCCCGCACCAGCGGGCTCGTGGCGATCAGATCGAGCTCCATGCCACCGGCCCGCAGGTGGCGCATGAACCGTTCAAACCGCTTCGCGCCCTTTTTCGTGAGCCGGCGGGCATGGTCGTCGATTCCGGGCCCCGGATTCTCGGCCCAGGCGTGGCGGACGATGTAGAGATGGGTGGTGAGCGTTGGCATGGCGAAAGTGTGATCGCGCGACGGTCGCGGGGCAAGTCAGGACCGCCGCCAGAGCGCGTCGTCGGTGATGCCCGCCGCCCGCACCGCATGCCCCGCCGCGGCCCGCCAGCGGGTCGCGTCCACGGGATAGCCGGCCGTGACCGCGAGCCCCGGCACCCGCGCCGACCAAAACGTGTTGAAGGCGTGCATCGCCAGCTCGCGGACATACTTCGCCGTCATGCTCGCCAGTGCGACCGGCAGCCGTGATTCGCCCCCCACGCGAAACGCTATTCTTGCCTCAGACGTCGGGAGGGAATAGACCGAGCTCGCCGACGTCTCTTCGAGCGGCTGCACGAGCGGCGTGTCGAAGTGGCGGGTAACGAGCGCTGCGTAGCTTTTGCGGCCGCCGTGGCGATCGCACCAGATCACCGCCGGCGCGTCGGCATACCGCCGCCGCAGTGCGGCGGCCAGGCCGAGCGTCGTCTGCGAGAGGATGTCGGCCTTATTGAGGCCGGCATCGAGCAGGGCGTTGAATGCGCCGGGGTAGATCGCGCGGCAGATGATCGCCGCGAGTGACACGCCCGCGTGGTCGAGTAGCGGGCCGATCTGCGCGGCGATCGCGAGGCAGTGTTCCGCGTCGGCCGCCCGCGGGAGCGAGACCGCAGCAAGCGTTGCCCAGTCGGGCTGGCAGCACTCGGCCGGCGGGGAGATGCCACCCAGCGCGGCCGCGAGCGCGGGCCAGTCCACCGGGAGCGGCTCGCCGGCAAGGACCAGGCCGGTGAAGACGCCCCGCTCGAGCGCCGCCAGGCCGTTCGAGCCACGATAGATGCGCTTCGAATCGCCCCAGAGCAGGCCGCCGGCCGCTGCAGACGCCGCGTGGCCGGCCGCAGCGAGCGGCTCGTCCACGGCCTCCGGTTGTGAATCGATGTGCCATGCCGTCGCCGCGACGACGAGCGGGCCGAGGTTCGGACCGTAGCCCGCCTCGTCGGTGCCGATCACGACGGTCATCGGGAGGACGCTCCGGCCGCGCGTGGCGGATGGCGACGGCAGTATTCATAGATGGCGATCGAGGCCGATGTCGCGGCATTGAGGCTGTGGGGCATGCCGGCCATCGGGATCTCGGCGACGCGGTCGAGTTTTTCAAGCACCTCCGGCTCGAGGCCGGCTCGTTCGTTGCCGATCACCAGGGCCGTGCGGCTCACGAACGAAAAATCGAAGAGCGGCTCCGAGGAGGTCGTCTGCTCGAGCCCCACCAGTTCAAAGCCCTCGGCGCGAAGCCGATCGAGCACGGGGGGGAGGCTGCGATGCACGTCGAGTTCGACCGCCTCCGCGCCGTCGCGGGCGATCCGCTCGTGGAGTCGGACGGCGCCCGTGGCGATCACGCGGCGGATGCCAAAACAGCCGCACGTGCGCACAATATGCGAGAGGTTCACGTGGCTGCGCATCGGGGCGCAGACGACGACCAGCTCCCGCAGCGACGCGAGGATTTCAGGAGGCTTGTGGCGGATGTGCTCGAATCGAGTCATGGGATGGTTGGCCATTATGGCATTCCTCGCCACCGCTGGCTTGGGCTGCGGCCCGGCCGCCGCGCCCGCGGTGTCGCTCACGCTCGTCGATCATGCCGGCCTCGAGGCCGAGATCGCCAGGCACCGCGGCAAGGTGGTGGTGCTCGATTGCTGGAGCACGTCGTGCCCGCCGTGCGTGAAGGAGTTTCCACGGCTGGTGGCCCTCGCCGAGGCATACGGCGACCGGGTCGTTTGCCTGTCGCTCTCGTTCGACTACGAGGGGATCGGCAGCCCGGAGGACGTGGTGCCGCGGGTACGGACGTTTCTCGAGGCCGTCGACGCCGGCCGCGTCGTCAACCTGCTCGGCCGCGAGGAGGCCGACAGCCTCTCCAAGAAGCTCGACATCGTGAGTGTGCCGGTGGTGGATGTCTATGGCCCCGACGGCAAGCTCGTGCAGCGTTTCGACGAAGACGCCGCCCGCAAGCGGCTCGGCCGGCCGTTCACCTACGACGATGTCGAGGCCGCCGTTCGCGGCGCGATCGGCCGCTGATCGCTCGACGCTCATCCCCTATACTCCGTTCACGTCGCGCCCTTGCACCCGGCATGGCCGGCAGAAAGGCATCATGAACGCCAACCAGCCCCGCATCGGACCGGCCTCCCGCAAGGTGATGGCCCCGACCGTTCCCGGCGACAAGCCGCGGCCCACCGACATGGTGAAGGGGCCGCTCGGCTTCGGCCGGGAGACGGTCGAGTCGATCGTCGTGGCGTTCACGCTCGCGCTCTTGTTTCGGGCGTTCGAGGCGGAGGCCTTCGTGATCCCCACCGGATCGATGGCGCCCACGCTCATGGGCCGCCACAAGGATCTCGTGTGCGAGTCGTGCGGCCGCGAATTCCGCGTGGGCTGTAGCGCCGAGGAAGACGATCAGTCGCAGAGCCTGCGCACAGAAGAGTCGCGGCTGGAGCGGGAGCTCGTGAGCCTCCGCGGCGTCGTCGCCGGCGGTGCGAGCGGGCCGCGCGAGCGCGAGGCCGCCCGCCGACGGATCGAGCTGCTCGAGAGCGACCGCGGCCCGCTTGCCCAACTCCGCACGCGGCTGGCCGGGAAGATGGTTCCTGCGGCGAAATGCCCCAACTGCGGCAACGTGATGCGACTGGTAGAAGGGCAGGGGCCGGAGATCGCCTACGATCCCCGCTACCCGTCGTTCAACGGCGACCGCATCCTCGTCACGAAGTTCGCCTATGAGTTTTCCGATCCGCGGCGCTGGGACGTGGTCGTCTTCAAGTATCCCGAGGACGCGAAGACGAACTACATCAAGCGGCTCGTCGGCCTGCCGGGGGAGACCATCTCGATCGCTGGCGGCGATATCTGGACGCATGCCGGCGCCGAGGCTCCGCAGATCGCCCGCAAGCCCCCCAAGACGCTGCTGGCGATGCTGCAGTGCGTCAACGACAGCCGCTTCGTGGCGCCGGCATTGCGGAAGGCGGGCTGGCCGCTTTCGTGGAGCGACTGGGCGCGGCCCGATGCCGAGCCGGCCTGCGGCTGGAAGACGGACGACGACGGCCGCTCCTTTTCGGTGGCCTGTGCCGATCCGCAGGCGTCGGCGATGCTCCGCTACCGCCACTTCCTGCCGACCGCCGAGGAGTGGCTGGCGGTGAAGCGGGGGGAGGTTCTTCCCGATCCCGTGCGGCCGCGGATCATCGACGATTTTCAGTCCTACAACGCGATCGCCACGCGGCCCCATTGGGTCGGCGATCTGGCCCTCGAGTTCGAGCTCGAAAACCGCGGTGCCGGCGGGACGCTCGCGCTCGATCTCGTGGAGGCGGGCAAGGCCCATCGCTGTGTCTTCAATCTTGCCACCGGCGACGTGCGGCTCACGATCAATGCGGCCGACTCGCGGGAGCAGCCGAAGGGCCGCACGCCCATCCACGGCAAGGGCTCCTGGCGGATCCTCTTCGCCAACGTCGATGACGAACTCTCGCTTTTCGTCAACGGCCGTCGGATCGAATTCGACCGCCCGACGATCTGGATGCAGTCGATCGAGGATGCCGAGACGGCCCAGCCCTACGACGGCGAGATCGAGCCGGGCAGGAATGAGTCGGGCGACCTCGCTCCTGCCGGCATCAAGGCGACGGGCGCGGAGGTGCGGGTGGCTGATCTGCGGATTCTGCGCGACGTCTATTACATCGGCGCGCTCGACGTGGGCAGTCGCCCAGGCGAGCTGATCGAGCGGAGCCGGCTCGATTTTCCGCTGGAGGCGAATCAGTTTTTCGTCCTCGGCGACAACTCGGCGGCGAGCAAGGACGGCCGCATGTGGATCCAGGGGCACCATGTGGATCGCGGCCTGCTGGTGGGCAAGGCTTTGGCCATCTTCTGGCCCCATGCTGTGCCCGCGAGCTGGGCCATTCCCGTGAAAATTGGGGGCGCCGAGGTGCGATTGCCCTCGTGGCCGAACTTCGCGAGGATGGGCTTCGTCCGGTAGAGGAGGAAGCCATGCCGCTCTTGTCAGTCGAAGGGCTCGTGAAGAACTACGGCCGCCGCCGCGTGGTGGACGGCGTCGCTTTTCACGTCGAGGCCGGCGAGATCGTCGGCCTGCTCGGTCCCAACGGCGCCGGCAAGACGACGAGCTTCCGCATGACCTGCGGCCTCGTCATGCCCGACGCGGGGCAGGTGCTCCTCGACGACGCCGAGATCACCCACTGGCCGATGTTCAAGCGGTCGCGGGATGGCGGCATGGGCTATCTCGCGCAGGAGCAGAGCGTCTTCCGCAAGCTCACGGTCGAGCAAAATCTGCTCGCGATCATGGAACTCGTGGGCATGGATCGCCGGGAACGGCGGCGGCGATGCGACGAATTGATCGAGCAATTCGACATCGTGAAGATCCGCAAGTCGAAGGCGCATTACATCTCGGGCGGTGAAAAGCGACGACTCGAGATCGCGCGGTACCTGGTCACGGAGCCCCGCATCATCCTGCTCGACGAACCCTTCACGGGTATCGATCCCGTCACGATCCACTCGATCCAGAAGATCATCCGCGGCCTGCGCGACGACGGCATTTCGATCCTGATCACCGACCACCGCGAGCGCGAGACGCTCGCGATCACCGACCGCAGCTACGTGATCCGGGCCGGCAAGGTGCTCTGCCACGGCACCGCCCAGGAAGTGCTCAACAACGCCGACGCCAAGAAGTATTACTTCGGCGAAAGCCCGGGCGTCGAAGCCGCCTAGCGCCGCTCTCGCCCGCCGGCTCGCAGGCGGCAAAAGTCTCCTTCGCGCTGCCATTTCTCCGCGCACGACCTGCGGCGCTGCCGGCCTCAGAAGGTCGAAATTGCATACGCTCGTCGAGCTTTCGCCGACCCGCTCGCCTCCCCGCTTCGAAGGTAGGGTAGGCTTCAGCCTGCCGAAGCGAATCTGGATCCGCTTGCGGAGCAAGCGGTCTACGCGCCGCGGGTCGTCAGGCTCTTGAGCGTGAGCACCGAGCCGACCGACATGAGCGCGAGCCCCAGCCACTTCGGCGGCTCGACCACCTTGCGGCCGGGCAGGTTGTTTCCCCAGACGCTTTGCTGCTGATGGCCGCGTTGGCCCATCTGCGCGGTGACGAAGTGGCTCGACTTCTCGCTGAGGGTGAAAGACTCCACCATCCGGAACTGGATGCCGGTGAGAAAGAGCAAGAGCCCCACGAATAGGATGTATTGACGCTTCACGTGCCGTTCCCTTCACCGCGGCCTGTGGGCGCGGCTTCTCCTCTCTTCCGATATCGACCCGGAAGGCAGAACGGTTCAGCCGCCACCCCGGCGCGCCGGTTTATGCGGTTCATGCCGGTTGGGCAGATCCGCTTGCGGAGCAAGCGGTCTCCTTACCGCTGGCGGCGGGAGGCGATCAGGGCCAGCAGGGCCTTCTGCGGTGCGACAAATTTTTCGATGCCCTCGCGCATCAAGACGCCTTCCAGCCGGTGCATGTCGACCGCGCGGTCGAGCTCCGCGACGATTTCCGCCGGGGGCATCTGCTCCAGCTGCGGCGTGAAGGTCCGCGTGGGATCGTCGGCCGCGTGGTTCGTGGCTGGCGGGTTTGTCTGGATGTCGTCGCCGGCGAGGGCGGCCACGTAGCGGCATGGATCGAGCCCCGCCTGCTTGACGCCGGTGCTGGCAAAGACGATCTCCTGCTCGAGCGGTGTGGGGTGGCCCTTCCAGAAGTCGCGGTTGGCGGCCCAGGCCCGCTTCGCGTTGACGATGCCGAGCATTCCCTGGGCGGCCGGCGACAGGACGGGGGCATGCTGTTCCGTGTAGACGTCGATCCGCGACACGAACACGCTGTAGACGCTCTTGAAGGAGTCGAGGCTGCCGCGGCGTTGCGCACCCAGCCACAGAGAGTCGCGGGCACGCTCGTATTGCGGCAGCGTGAAGATGAGCGTGACATTCAGCGGCACCCCCGCGGCGGCGAGTGGCTCGAGCGCTCGAATGCCGGCGGTCGTCGCGGGCACCTTGATCATGCGGTTGGGCTGACCCGCGCTCCAGCGCGTGCCGAGTTCGACGTAGCGGGCCACACGGTCGTCGTCGCTGAGCCCGTTCGCCGGGTCTTCGAGCAACGGGTCGAGTTCGAAGCTCACCCAGCCGTCGTTGCCACGCGACTCTTTCCAGACGTCGCGAAACACCCCCTGGGCATCGCGGACGAGCTCGTCGGTGAGGGCCCAGGCGATCGCGTCATCGGCGTTGCCGGCCCTCACCAGCGCCGCGATCCGGTCATCGAACCGGCCAGTCTTGATCAGGTCGGAGATGATCACGGGGTTGCTCGTGGCGCCCGTGGCTCCCGCCGCCCGGTTGGTCCGAACGAGGTCGGGATCAATGGAATCGAGCCAGAGTTTCGTGCCGGAGGCGATGAGCGAGGCGAGGCCGTGAGGCATGGTGGTGAGCCTTGGAAAGAAAAAGAACTGGGTGAAAAGAGGAAGGACTGGCCGCGCGAAACTGGGTTGACTGCGCGAAATTCTACCGATTGGGCCGGGATTTTCTGTTGAGCCGGTCGTGCCGATGACGAAGAAGTGTAGCGAGTGCGACGGATATCCGGGGGCCACCGGCCCAGCGGAGCCGTCCGACGAGCTGGAAACAAACTGTGAACGTCCCGCATCCAAACCCGCGACCGCACACGCTGCCTCGCACCGCCCGATCGGCGGTTGTATGGGCTGTCGTGTGTGCTGCGGTGCTCGTCGCCGTCTGCGGACAGGCCGAGGATGCGGGCCGAATCGTGCCCATTCAGTTTGCCGACCTCGTGGCGCCGGAAAACGCGCCCGTCGAGGCGCTCATGATCCCGAGCGTGATTGTCGAAGACGAGATCGTTGCGAACGAAACCGTGACTCCCGAACCTGCGGTCGAGGGACTGGAGCCGATGGCGGCGCCGCTCGAGGAGGTGTCATCGCGGGCCGCCGATGGGCTCCGCATCCAAGAATTTGGCGTCGAGGAGATGCCCTACGAGGCAAGCAGCGGCGAATGGTTTTCCAACGGCAACTGGTATGGCTCGGCCGAGGTGCTCTGGTTCGACCGCAGCCGCAACTACCGCCGTATCCTCGGCAATGACGTGACCTTCCGACCCGGCCGCGAAAACCTCGTCGGCACACTCACCACGACGGGCGTTCCCTTCGATCTCTCCGCCGGAGCGCGGGTGACGTTTGGCAAGTATCTCGGCCGCGACTATCTCGACCGGGATCAGTCGCTGGAGATGACCTATTACGGCGGCCTCTCGTATTCACTGCAGGATTCGTGGAACGCGCTGCCTGGATCATTCCTCGTCACGCCGCTGGCCGCGCAGGTGCCCGGCTTCGACGGCGCCCAGCGCTATGGCACGACCCACAACTCGAACTTCAACAGCATGGAGTGGAATTACAAGCTCCACCGCCGGCTCGGCCGCGATCAGCTCGTCATGTCGCCGAATGGCAACTGGACGCGGCATGCGGAGCGGGCCTGGCTGCCGGCGCTGATCATCGGCACGCGGGTGGCCACCGTGAACGAAGGCTTTACGTTCTCGAGCCGTCGCAACGACGTCTCCGCGAGTCAATTCAGCGGCGACTATGGCGTCAACACGCAAAACTGGCTTTGGGGTCTGAACCTCGGCGGCGAGCTCATCAGCCAAAACGAATTCTATTTCTGGGGTCTGCGGGGCCGGGCGACGCCGGCGATGACGTTCGCCGCGAACCAGCAGCTCGTGCAGAGTGTCAACACGCTCCAGGACATCCCCAACCCCAATCCGCCGCCCAACAATATCCCCCTCCAGACCGGCACGGTGAATCGGGCGAGTTCGGCCGATCAGTTCGCGCCGGGATTCGTCGGTGACCTCTCGCTCTTCGCCGGCTGGAATGTCACGCCCAACTTCGCGATCAAGGCGGGCTGGGACTTCCTCTGGGTGGCCGGCATCGCGACCACCAATCGGCAGTTCGACCTCGACGGCGTGCGCGCCAATCCGATCGATGCCGGCGGCCAGATCTTCTACAACGGCCTCTCGCTCGGCTGCGAAGGCAGCTGGTAGAAGTAGACCGCTTGCAAAGTAGACCGCTTGCAAAGTAGACCGCTTGCTCCGCAAGCGGATCCAGAACCGCTTGCGGAGCAAGCGGTCTACTTGCAATCGTCAGCCTGCCGCGATCGCAACGGCCGCGGCCTGGCCGGTGGAGCAGATGTTGACGGCCAAAGCTGTTCCCGGGCGGCCTCCCAAGGGCTCGCCATGCACCACGTTGATGGGGCAGAGTGGATCGGGAGTCTCGTAGTTGAGGGTCGGCGGCACGAGGCCGGCCTCCAATCCAAGAACGCTGGCGGCCAGTTCGACGATGCCGCCCGCGGCCCCCAGATGGCCGAACGAGCTCTTGGGCGCGGTGACGGGCACGTCGCCGAGTTCCGCGGCGATCGCTGCGGCCTCGAGCCTGTCCATCTCGATCGTGCTCACGCCATGGGCATTCACATGCCCCACGTCGCGCGGCGAGAGCCGGGCGGCGGCCAGCGCAGCGCGGATCGCCTGGCGGAGGGAAACCCCCGTGACGCCTTCCCGCCGGGCCTTCGGCTCACACCGTGCGGCGGTGCCCAGGATGCGGCCGTGGATCGTAGCGCCGCGCCGCTCGGCGTGCTCCCGTGATTCGAGCACGAGCGCCGCGGCCCCCTCGCCGTTCACCATCCCGTCGCGGTTCAAGTCGAAGGGGCGGCAGGCGCGGCGGAAATCGCCGGCCCGATGGGAGAGCAGCGCATCGCCCCGGGCGACGAGCGCCGTGGGGTGGAGCCGGCAGCCGGTGCCACCGGTAAGCATCACGTCGGCCCAGCCGCGCTCGATCACGCTTGCCGCCTCCGCCAGCGCCAAGAGGCTCGAGACATCGCCGAGCACGATCGTGTTGTTCGGGCCGCGGGCATCGAGCGCGATCGCGATGTGGGAGGCCGTCATGTTGGGCAGATGCTTGAGCAGCCAGAGTGGATGCAGTTCCTCCTGAATCGCCTCCGACCAAAGGCCAAAATCAAACCGCCCGTCGAGCCGGCTGCGCCGGTAGGTGCCCTCGAGGTCTTCGAGGTCGGCGTAGATCATGTCGTTGCCGAAGACCACACCGAACCGCTCCGGCTCGATGCTGCCTGCGGCGATGCCCGCATCGTTCACGGCCAGGTCGGCGGCCGCAAACCCGAGCTGGATCTCGCGGCTCATCACCTTCAGGCTTTTGCGCGGTCGCACGTAGAGCTTGGGATCGAAGTCGGGGATCTGGCCGCCGAAGCGGACGCTCAGCGAACTCGCGTCGAAGAGATCGACGAGCCGGATGCCGCTCGTGCCGCGCTCGAGCGCTTTCCAAAAGGGGCCGCAGCCGATGCCGATCGGGCTGACGACACCGAGACCCGTGATCACGACTTCCCGCGCGGCGCTCATAGATCGTCAACCCTAAACCACAATCGATCCCACCGAAAGTGGCGCCGTGGTTCACGCCGCCCCGCTCGGCCCTCTCAGCGGTGCGGCGGGTGCTCCGATCGCCACTGCGAGGGGGAGACCGGATGCTGGTCCGCCCAGAGCCCGCGACGGCCTTGCCGCGCCGCAGACTCGGCGGCGACGAGATCGGGGTCGGGGGAGAAGCCGCCGAACACCCAGGCCAGGCCATCGGCCACCATCTCGCGGTTGATGTTGCGGTCTTCGATCCAGAGCGTACCGAGCAGCCGCCCGTGCTGGTCGTGCGCGGTGCCCTCGACCCGCACGGCGCGGCCAGAGAGCTTGCCGTCGAGTGTGTTGCGCGAGAGGCGGCCGTAGGGCTGGTCAAACTCCGGCGCGTCGATCCCTTGCAGTCGGATCTTTCGCGGTTTCCCGTCGGTGTCGAGGCAGGTGACGGTGTCGCCGTCGTGGACCGTTTCGACCCGCCAGACGGGTCGGCCGTCCGCGTCGTGCAGGGGGCAGGCGGGCAATGCGGCCACGACCGCGGAGACGATCGCCGCGATTGCGAAGTACCACGGCTTCAGCCGCTTCGGTAAGCCGGGCGGGGGAGGCGGAATGCGAAACCGTTGCGGCATGAGGCGGCCTGCGGAATAGTCGATGGAGGGGCAAGACAACGCGGTCAGCCGAGAGTGTCCAGCATACCGCGAGACGGCGCAACGCTTTTTGCAAGCCACGAGGGGCTAGCATTCCCCGACACGATCGTCTGCGGCAGGTCGAGCAGAAACGCCATCTCGACACGCCGTTTCCGACACCCACTCCGGAGGTTTTTCCACGATTGCCACGATTTCGCTGACGACCCTCGCCGATCTTCGCCGCAAGGGGGAGAAGGTCACGCTCATCGACGTTCGCACGCCCGCGAAATACGGCGAGGTGCACGTTGACCTCGCCCACAACATCCCGCTCGCGCATCTCGACGATCGGTTCGGCGAGATTCCAGCGGATCGGCCTGTGGCCGTCGTGGGCGGCTACAAGGCATGGCTCGCAGCGAAGCTCCCGGCATGATCGCGGTGAGGGCGCGGCAGGCGGCAGCAGGCCCCAGATCGCCGTGATTCTCCATTTCAACGCGACGGCGGCGGCGCTGAAGGACGCGGCCCAAGCAGAGTCACCTGGAGTGGCTCCACTCCGAACCGCGAACTGGTCGAAAAACAGGTAGCCGACGGCTGGACCGCGATCGGCGTGTATTGATCGGAAGCCCATGCCGTTGCACCGGATCCTGTTTCGCGCGATCGTGCTGGCAACGTTGATCGCCGGGCCGTCGTCACGCGCGCAGGAATTCCGTGAGCTCGACACGGATCGCGATGCCTTCACGCCCGCGACCAAGACGGTGGCAGCGGGGCACGTGCTGACTGAGGTCTCCTACTCGTTCATCGACAACCGCGGCACGCCCGCCACCAACAGCTATCCGGAGCTGCTGATCCGCCTGGGGGCCACGGAGCGGTTCGAGTGGCGATTCGGCTTCAACTACGAGGCAGGCTCCGGCGGGAGCGTGGTCACCGCGGTCGAGGTCGGTGAGGGCGTCGACGGAGAAGAACTCACTGCGGAGTCGAACCTGCTCTACGGCTTCAAGGCGCTCGTGACCGAGCAGGAAGGGTGGGTGCCGCGCAGCAGTGCGATCGTCGAAGCGTTCACACCACTCTCAGGCGAGGTGTGGGGTACGGAGCCGGCGGCCACGTATGTCTTTGGCTGGGAAATTGCCCGCGAATGGCGGTTCGACGCGGCCATCCGCTACGTGCTTGCCGACAGTGCCGAAGGGCTCTTCAACAAGTGGATGCCCTCGGCCGTGCTCCGCATGCCGGTCACCGAGCGGTGGGAGGTTCATGCCGAATGGTTCGGCTCCTGGAGCGAGGGGCTCGAGGACGAGAACGTCAGGCCGTTCGTGGGGCCCGGCACCCACTTCATGATCACCCCCAGCCTCGAAATCGGCTGCCGCATGGGTTGGGGACTGACGCAGGACGCAGCGTCGTACTACGTCGACTCCGGACTCGGCTGGCGTTTCTGACGCCAAAAATGGGCGATATAGGACTCGAACCTATGACCCCCAGCTTGTCGAGCTGGTGCTCTAACCAACTGAGCTAATCGCCCTCGAAGTTGGCACGTCTGAGTCTCGCGCCCAATCCGCAGCCAGTCAAGCGAAGCGGCCGTTGCGGGGCCGGAACGGCCTTGTCGGCCGAGCCGCCGCGGGGATACTGTGCCGGTTTTGCGGGAAACGCCGCCGCGCGGCCTGCCGCCGACCACGCCCTTCCACCTTTGGTAGCCCCGTCATGCCCACCGTTCGCTTTCCCGATGGAGTCGTTCGCGAGTTTTCCCCGGCCGCGCGGGTGGCTGATGTCGTCGCCGAGGTGGCCGGGCCGGTCGATCCAGCGAAGGCAAAGAAAAAGCCGCGGGTCATTGCTGCCCTCCTCGACGGCAAGGCGGTCGGGCTCGACGCCCCGCTGCCCGCCGGCGGCGAGGTCGCGATCGAGTTTCTGAAGACGGGCGACCCGCGGGCCCTGCCCGTGATGCGCCACTCGGCGGCCCACGTGATGGCCCGCGCCGTGATGCGGCTCTTCGACGGCGTGGAGCTCGCCTTCGGCCCAACCGTGGGCGCGGGCTTCTATTACGACATGCGGGCCAGCCGGCCGATCACGGACGAAGACATTCCGAGGATCGAAGCCGAGATGAAGAAGATCATCGAGGCCGACGAGGCCTTCGAGCGCGTGGAGGTGCCTCGGGACAAGGCTGTGGCGATCGTCCGCGACTTGAACCAGCCACTGAAGGTGGAGCACATCGAGACGGGCCTCGCCGACCATTCCACGCTCTCGTTCTACCGGCAGGGGGAGTTCGTCGATCTCTGCCGCGGGCCGCACGTGCCGAGCCCAGGTTGCATCGGCGCCTTCAAGCTCACGAACATCGCCGGCGCCTACTGGAAGGGGGATGCCAACAATGCCCAACTCCAGCGGCTCTACGGCACCGCCTGGTTTTCGCAGGAGGATCTCGACGCACATCTTGCCGCGCTCGAAGAGGCCCGCCGCCGCGATCACCGCGTGCTTGGCAAACAACTCGACCTCTTCACGACGAGCCCGCTCGTGGGCTCGGGGCTCGTGCTTTGGATGCCGAAGGGGGCCACGCTCCGCAGCACGCTCGAGAGCTTCGTCCGCGAGGAGCTCGCGGCCCGCGGCTACCAGCCGGTCTACACGCCGCACATCGGCAAGGTCGATCTCTACAAGATCTCCGGCCACTATCCCTACTACGCCGACAGCCAGTTCAAGCCGATCGTGATGGCGGAAGACGAGCAGTATCTCCTGAAGCCGATGAACTGCCCGCACCACACGATGATCTACAAGGCGCGGCCCCACAGCTACAAGGATCTGCCGCTCAGACTCGCCGAGTTCGGCACGGTCTACCGCTACGAGCAGTCGGGTGAGCTCGGCGGCATGACGCGCGTCCGCGGCTTCACGCAGGACGATGCGCATATTTTCTGTGCGCCGGAGCAGGTGGAGCAGGAGGTGGAGGGCTGCATCGACTTCACGCTCAAGGTGCTCGAGAGCCTGGCCTTCGACAACTTCCGCGTGCGGCTCGGCTTCCGCGATCCGAAAAGCGACAAATACGTCGGCCCGCCGGCGCGGTGGGACGAGGCCGAGGCGGCCATCGAGCGGGTGGCGCGGCGGATGAACCTGCCGGGCTGCGAGCCGGAGCCGGGCGAGGCCGCCTTCTACGGCCCGAAGATCGACTTCGTGGTGAACGACTCGCTCGGCCGCGAGTGGCAGCTCGGCACCGTGCAGCTCGACTACAACCTGCCCAGCAAGGAACGCTTCGACCTCGAATACATCGGCGCCGACAACGCCAAGCACCAGCCTGTGATGATCCACCGCGCGCCGCTAGGCAGCATGGAGCGGTTCGTGGGCGTGCTCATCGAGCACTTCGCCGGGGCGTTTCCACTCTGGCTGGCGCCCGAGCAGGTCCGCGTGATCCCCGTCAGCGAGAAGAGCGAGGGCTATGCGAAGCAGGTCCAGGCGCGGCTGGAGGCGGCCGGCCTGCGGACGGGCCTCGACCTCGCGGCCGAGAAGCTCGGCGCGAAGATCCGCACCGCGCAGCTCGAGCTCATTCCGATGATGGTGGTCTGCGGCCCGCGGGACGAGGCGGCCGGCACGGTGAGCCTGCGCGATCGGCTCGATGGCGATCTGGGCGCGATGAGCCTCGAGGCGGCGGTCGAGCGGCTGCGAGATGAAAACGCCCGCCGCGCGGTCCGCCACAAGCCGAAGCCGCTCGCGCTCCCGGGCGATCAGGCGGCCGGCGACACATCTGAGCAGGAGTATTAGAGCGTGTCCGACTTTCTTGGAGCAACGGCTTCGGGGCGGCAAAAGTCTCGTCGCGTGGGCAGGATAGCCCAAAGCTCCTCGAGCTTTCGCCGACCCCTTCGCCTCCGTCTCTTGGTTGACCAAGGCATCGCTCCAGTTATTTCAGATGCGCTCTAGGCAGCACGCCATGCCCCGCTTCGCGCTGCTCGAGCACACCGGCGCCCCCGACGATCCAGCCGGCCGGCATTACGACCTGTTGCTGGAGGACGGCGCCGCCTGCCGCACATGGCGGCTCCTGGCCATCCCGCAGTTGGGCGGCCCGGTTGTCGCCGCGCTTGAACTGCCCCCTCATCGCCTTGCCTGGCTCGACATCCTTGCAGGCGAGGTCTCCGGCGGCCGCGGCCACGCCCGCCGTGTCGCTGCCGGCGAATACGACGTGCTCGCGGCCGATGCCGCCACGCCGGGGGCCGCCACGAGCCTGGTGGTGCGGGTGCGGGGGGATCGGTTCAGCGGCCGGCTGCGGCTCGAGCAGGTTGCGGAAGGCTGGGCCGTGAGCCTCGCCTATGATGGTGGCAACCCAGGAGAGTCCCCATGAAGCCCCGTGAAGTGCTCGCGCTGTGCCGCGAGAAAGAAGTGAAGGCGGTCGATCTCAGGTTTACCGATTTTCTCGGCGCCTGGCAGCACTTAACGATCCCCGTCGGCAAGCTCGAGGAATCGACGTTCGAAGACGGCCTCGGCTTCGACGGCTCGAGCATCCGCGGCTGGCAGGCGATCAACGAGAGCGACATGCTCCTCGTGCCGGTGCCCGATACGGCCGTGGTCGATCCGTTCGCGCAGATCCCCACGCTCGTGATGATCTGCATGATCCAGGACCCGATCACCCGCGAAGACTATTCCCGCGACCCGCGCCACATCGCCCGCAAGGCGGTGAACTATCTCAAGAGCACCGGTATCGCCGACACCTGCTTCATCGGGCCCGAGGCCGAGTTTTTCGTGTTCGACGACGTGCGGTTCGACCAAAACGCCCACGAGGGCTATTTCCACATCGACTCGGTCGAGGCCGAGTGGAACCGCGGCCGCGTGGAGTCGCCGAACCTCGGCTACAAGCTCCGGCACAAGGAGGGCTACTTCCCCTGCCCGCCGTCGGACCAGCTGATGGACATTCGCAACGAGATGATGCTCACGATGATCCAGTCGGGGATCGACGTCGAGGCGCAGCACCACGAGGTGGCTACGGCGGGCCAATGCGAGATCGACATGCGGTTTCAGGAGCTCGTCCGCATGGCCGATCAGATGTGCCTCTACAAATACATCGTGCGCAACGTGGCCAAGCGGCATGGCAAAACGGTCACGTTCATGCCGAAGCCGCTGTATGGCGACAATGGCTCCGGCATGCACACGCACATCTCGCTCTGGAAGGACGGCCATCCGCTCTTCGCGGGCTCGGGTTATGCCGGTCTTTCCGAGATGGCGATGCACGCCTTGGGCGGCATCCTGCGGCACGCCCCCGCGCTGCTCGCGATCACGAACCCCACCACGAATAGCTACAAGCGGCTCGTGCCCGGCTACGAGGCACCGGTGAACCTCGCCTACTCGCAGCGGAATCGCTCCGCCAGCTGCCGCATCCCGATGTATTCGGCGAGCCCGAAGACGAAGCGGATCGAGTTCCGTTGCCCCGATCCGACCTGCAACCCGTATCTCGCCTTCTCGGCGATCCTGTTGGCCGCGATCGACGGCATCCAAAACAAGATCAACCCCGGCCCGCCGCTCGACCGCGATATCTACGACATGCCGCCGGAGGAACTGGCGAACGTGCCGAAGGCGCCGGGCTCGCTCGATGAGGCGATTCATGCGCTCGAGCGCGACCACGATTTCCTCTTGCGCGGCGACGTGTTCACCGACGATGTCATCGCCACGTGGGTGAAGATCAAGCTTGACAAGGAAATCGCCCCGATGCGGCTGCGGCCGCATCCCTACGAATTTTGTCTATATTTTGACGTGTAAGCATGTGACGCTGAGACACTCAGGGATACGAATCATGTCAGACGAAACCCCCGCCGGAACCGCCGCCAAACCCTCCGCCGTCGAACTGGCCAAGATCGCCAGCAACTACCTGGCCGGCGACATCGCCAAGGAGCTGGCCGACGGCAATCCCGGCTTCGGTAAGCCCTCGGTCCAGCTGCTCAAGAATCACGGCACCTATCAGCAGGACGACCGCGAGGCCCGCAAGGCCGTCGATGGCAAGAAGAGCCAGCGCGAGATCTCGTTCATGATCCGCACCTGCGTGCCGGGCGGAAAGCTCACGGCCGACCAGCTCCTCTCGGCGATCGACCTCGGTGATGAGGTGGGCAACGGCACGATCCGGCTCACGACGCGGCAGGCGATCCAGCACCACGGCGTCGTGAAGGGGGATCTCAGGCCCTTCATGCAGCGGATCCACCAGATCCAGATGACCACGCTCGCCGCCTGCGGCGATGTCGAGCGCAACATCATGTGCTGCCCGGCGCCGATCCACGGCAATCCGGTGCGCGACGAGATGCAGTCAATGGTGGACAAGCTCGCCAAGCATCTCGCCCCGCGCACGCGGGCCTACTACGAGATCTGGCTCACCGATCCCGACACGGGCGAGAAGACGCTCGCGGGAGGCACGTCGGGCGAGAAGGACGTCGAGCCGGCCGGCTTGGTCGAGGTCGAGCCCATTTATGGCCGCACGTATCTTCCCAGGAAGTTCAAGACCGCCTTCGCGCTGCCCGAAGACAACTGCACCGACGTCTACGCCAACGACCTCGGCTTTCTCGTCGTGCACGAGCAGGGCAGGATCCTCGGCTACAACGTCCTCGCCGGCGGCGGCATGGGCGTGACGCCGAGCGCGGCGAAGACGTTTCCGGCCCTGGCGAAGCGGCTCGGCTTCGTGCCCCCGGAAGACGTGCTTGCCATCGCAGAGGCGATCGTGAAGGTGCAGCGCGATTTCGGCAACCGCTCCGATCGCAAGACGGCTCGGCTCAAGTACACGATCCACACGATGGGTCTCGAAGCCTTCCGCCAGAAGGTGGAGGAGTATTTCGGCAAGCCGCTCGCCCCCTGCCATCCGGCCGACGTGCACGGGTTCGACGACCACATCGGCTGGTTCGAGCAAGGGGACGGAAAGTTTTTCTATGGGCTGAACGTCGAGAATGGCCGCGTGCACGACACGGGCGACTTCCGCCTCAAGACGGCGCTGCGGCGGATCCTGCGCGAGATCAAGCCGGGCGTTCGGATCACGTCGCACCAGAGCCTGCTCTTCACCGATCTGGCGATCACCGACCGCGTGAAGATCGCCGACATTCTCCATGCCCACGGCGTGAAGACATCGGAGGAGATCTCGACCTTGCGCCGCTGGAGCATGGCCTGTGTGGCGCTGCCCACCTGCGGCCTCGCCGTGGCGGAGAGCGAGCGGGTGCTTCCCGGGCTGATCGACTCGCTCGAGCCCGAGGTGGCGAAACTCGGGCTTTCGAACGACGCCTTCACGCTCCGCATGACCGGCTGCCCCAATGCCTGCGCCCGGCCCTACAACTCCGACATCGGCATCGTCGGCCGTACGCTCGGCAAATACACGATCTTCTTGGGCGGCCGTCTGCTCGGCGACCGGCTCAACGTGCAATACAAGGATGTCGTGCCGTTCGAGGAGCTCTCGCAGGAGCTCACGGCCGTGCTCGCCTGCTACAAGGCGGAGCGGAAGGCAGGCGAGACGCTCGGCGACTTCTGCCACCGCAAGGGCGTGGATGGCGTGCGGACGTGGGCGGATGAATGGCTCGCCGGTGCGCGTGGCCGGTAGTCCGCTTCGTCCCGAAGCGGAACCCAGATCCGCTTGCGGAGCAAGCGGTCTACTTTGCGAAGGCGGCGGGGTCGGTGAGGACGAAGAGGTGGCCGTGGTCGGAGGTCACGATCACGGCCGTGTCGTCCCAGGCATCGCGAGCCTCGACCCACTCCACGACGGCGCGAAAGGCCGCGTCGCCATCCTGCACGGCGCCGATGCAGTTGTCGATGTTGTTGCCATGACAGGCCCAATCGACGTCGCCAGCCTCCACCATCAGCCAGAAGCGATCGCGGGTTTCGAGCACGGAAAGCGCGGCCCGCGTCATGTCGGCGAGCGTGGGATTTTCCGCGATGTCGGCGGGCGTGTAGCGGATCGGCCCGCCATACTTCGCCGCGAGCCCCTCCTTCTTCGCGCGGTCGCGCTCGGGCACCACCACCGGCACATGGTCGTGGTTGGCAGTGGAGAAGGGGAGATGCCCGTCAGTGGCGCCGAAGAAGCCGAAGAGACGGAGGTTCCGCGCGCGCGCGTCCTGCGCCGCCTCGGCGAGCACCGCCGCGCCGGGCCGACCCGCCGTGCGGTGCGCCACGACATAGCGACCGCCTTCCGCCGCGTCGATGCCCCGCAGGGTCGAGGCCGCCACGAATTTATTGCCCCGCTCGAAGTTTCGTCCCTGGCCCGCATCCTCTGCTGCATCGACGCCGAATCCGCAGCCGACGAGGACGTCGAGCCCCGGGAAGGGCTTGCGGCGTGAGACCGACGGCTCGCCGAGCTGGTCGCGGGCGATGTCTTGATAGTCGTCGCGGCTCACGTTGGCCGCGTAGGCACAGGCCGGCGTGGCATGCGACACGGGCACGCTCGTGACCACGCCCACGCCAAAGCCTTGCCGCTGGAGCGCCACGGCGATCGGCTCGAGGGGAGCGCCCGCCGGGTCGACGTTGATCGCGTCGTTGTAGGTCTTCCGGCCCGTGCAAAGCGACGTCGCCGAGGCGGCCGAGTCGGTGACGGCATGCGGCTGGCCGCGGTGGCGGCCGATCAAATAGCCGAGGTCGGCATGGGCGTCCCACGGCGTCGCGCCACCGAGCGTGGCATCGTAGCCGCCCCCCGTATTGCCCCCCGGCGTGAGCACGGCCTGCGCATCGACGTCGAACGTGGTGCCGTCGTTCGCCGGACTCGTCACGCAAAAGCCGAAGTCGGTTGGTGCCGCTGCATAGTCTTGAAAGAAGAGCCCGTGGCCGCGGCCCGCGTCGTAGCCGACGCTGCCGGTGGTGGCGATCGCGGCGGTGCGGGTGGTCGTCCAATCGAGCCCGTCGAAGACGACGAGAATGATGTGCTTCTTGCCCGCGTCGGCCGCGGTCATTTGCAGGCGCTGGATGTCGGTCTGGTCGAAATACTCGGCCTGCGGATTGAGCGTGCCCGCCGGCAGGCGGCCGTAGAGCCGCTCGAGCCCTTCAGCATCGCGGTAGACGCTCTTCGCCCCCTTCACGCCCTCGAGCGACAGGCCGAATGTGTAGACGGGAATCAGGCGATTCGAATGATTCGACCACGCGGCATAGACGCTCGGCCGATCGCCCCAGTGACCCCAGCCGGCCTGCCCCGTGCGTTCCGCCGCCGCCTGCATCTCGCGCACGCGGTCGGTTCGCGGCGCGGTCGCGGACCGCTTGCGGCCCGGCCACGCGATGAGGGCCAAGGCGAGCCCGGCAAAGAGCACCAGCGCGAAACGTGACCAGCCTCGTTGCCAATCGGCGAGCCGTTTCATGCCGCGGGTGCGATCTATGCCGGCAGATCGTCCCACATCGGGCACCAGAGCGGCGTCCGGGGGAAGAGCTGCGCGGCGAGCTTCTGGGCCACCTGCGTCGAGGCTTCGAGCCGCCCCGCCGCCGCAGCCTCGTACGGGTCGCACTGGCCGAGGAAGAGGCGGGCGAGCTCGTCGGCGGAAATCCGCAGGTAGCTGCGGCCCACGCGGCCGGCATGCACGGTCGCCTTGCCGTCGGTCACGATCACCGAGCCGCGGAAGTTCGGCGCATCGAGGCCGAGCTCGACCGTCTCGCGGATGCCAGCCTCGGCGACCCTCACGGCCACCGATGGCGCGACCGCCTCGAGCACGTCGAGCGGCCGGAAGACCTTGGCGACGATCATCCGATCGCCGGCATTCACCTGCCCGGCAAGAGAGGCGTCGATGCCCGCGACGGCCGCATGCAGCGGATCGGCCGCGCCCGATTCATAGATGATCTCCTGGCGATCGTTCTCGACCGCCTCACCGCAGACGCGGGCGAGGATCTCCCGCTCCAGTCCCGGAAACTCCGGATCGGCCAAGAGCTCGAGCACTCGGTTGCCAGACTGGATCGCGTAGCCCACGATCCGTGCGGTGGTCTCGTGGAGATCGTAGCGATCCTGCCCCATGAGCGCGACGATGAGCGAATCAAACGCGCCGCGGCTGACGAGCCAGCGCGTGTAGGCCTCGCTGCGGTCGAGCGGGCCGACGAATCGCGAGGCGTTTTGTTTGTAGATCCGCAGGATGGCGGGCAGCTCCACGTGCCGCCACTGGCGCATCGTGACCGTCTCGCCCGTCCACTGCGGGCCGTCGAGCAGCCGCGCGAGAATCTCGGTGGGGCGTCCCGGCGTGGCGCAATCGCGGCCGAGCACCGACCAGCCGAGCTCATGGAAGCAGGGCGCGATCCGCGTCCGCGAGAAGCCGATCGCGGCGCCGATCTGCCGCATGCGGTCTTCGGCGGCCCGCACGAGCCGCTGGCCGTGGCCGGCGCCGCGGCACTCGGGCAAGACGGCGACCCGGTCGATCACCGCCGCAGGCACTGCCACCCCGCCCACGAGCACCGCTCGCGGTTGCACCTCGACATGCCCCACGATTCGGCCAGCAAGCCGGGCGACGAGCCGGTTGGCCGCGTCATGATCGGGATGATCGACCGCCGCATGAAACTCCGCTTTCGAGGGGGCTGCGGGCAAGCCAGAGAGCAGCTGCAGGATCTCGTTTTGGTCGCCGGCCCGGGCGGGGGCGATATGACATTCCTCGAGCATCCAGGAGGGGGGCTTGAGGGGCAGCGTTGGATGCTGCGGCAGGTGGTGGATGGCGGGTCGCTTCTTGAGCGGACGGCGGCTCACCACGGTGCCGGCCGGACGAATCTCGACGGCGTGGATCTCTTTGACGGCGGCCTTCTTCTTGGCCTTGGCCGGGCGGGCTGCCTTGCCGGCCGTTCGCACCGCAGTCCGCGGAGCTGACCGTTTCGGTGATCGGTGAGGTGAACGTTGCTGCGAACGATCGGCCCGATGCATGAGGTCTCCTTTCCCTGGAGCGACTGAAAGACAGTCCGTTGGGCGACAAGATATGCCGATTCTCAGTCGGATTCCAGTAGGAGGAAAGTTTTGAGCGCCTTTTCCGGGAAAAAACACCAGGGAAACTCGCGCGATTCGAGGATCTTCCGCGCCTTCATCGCCGTGGCCAGCGGGCCCACGCGCGCGAGCAGATCGTCGCGCAGGCGCTGCGTATGAAACTGCATCCGATCGTTGGCGGCGCGTATCTCCCGGCAGCGGCGGCGGGCGAGCGTGGCCGTCGGATAGGTCTCGATCCAGCGCTGCTTCTGCTGGATGAGCTCGCGGGCATCCTCCGGCTGTTGCTCGAACGGCTGGAGATGACGCTCCGGATGAAATTCGAGATCGCGCAGCTCGCGGTGCACGGCGGCGAGCTGCTCGGCGGGATCGCTGCCGGCCGACTCGGGAAAGAGCCTGTCGATCGGCAGCCGCATCGTGCCCGACACGACCGCGTGCCGCGGCGGATCGCAGCCGGTGAGCCGCCGCACGATCGCGTCGGTGAGCTGGTCGTAGGCCGAGCCGCCGATGCCGTGCACGAAGACGTCGGCCACGAGCAGCCGCGCCACCATCGTCGTGACGATCGCCCGCGGCCGCAAGCGCAGCGAGTGTTCCTCCATCCGCTGCAGCGCATCGACCCACTTCGAGGGCGAGGTCTCGGGGGAGATCGGCAGCTCCACCCGCAGCGTCTCCATGTCGGAAAGCGTGAGCATGCCGGCGGTGTCGGTGTTGGCAAACACGCGGCGACGGCGGCGGTCTTCGCGCGACCAGATCCACCACGGCACCTCGAACCACGGGCCCTCCGCGGTGTTGTCGACCCGCACGGCAAGCTCGGGCATCGGCCGCCCTCGGCCGCGCACCTTGTAGGTGCGGCGGTAGGCGGCGAGCGACTCGTTGTAGGCTTCGTGAAACTGTCGGCCGTGCGCGAGCAGCCATCCCATGAAGACCATCACGGTCGGCAGCCGCATTACTTCGCTCACGGGCAGCTCGAGCGTCTCCCAGCCGAAGCGTTCTTCGAGCGCATGCCGCGCCTGCGCCAGCGCGATCCCCAGCCGCGGGCACTCCGCCGATCGCTCGACGGCCAAGGGCCACCAGCGCCGCAGGATCGGATCGGGCTCGAGCGGCGCGAGCAGATCGCAGGCCCGCTTGCCGAACGAGGCGAAGACATCCGGATCGACGATGCCCCGTTCTTCCCAGGCCATCTCGGGGGCGGGCGCGTCGAAAGCCACCGCCTCCAGATGCGCCTCCCGCGGCGTGCCCACGGGCACGCCCACGCTCGTGGAGACGCAGCGATCGGTGTCGACCACGAGGTTGATGGCGGTGCCGCCGATGGCGCGGGCGTAGGCGTCGAGCGCCGCATTCTTGAGCCAGACGCCGGGGTGGAAGAATTCGGGTTGATGCCCCCCCATCACGATCGGCCGCGCGATCCAGTCGGCCACGTCGCTCGGCCGCGATGCCTCGCGGTAGCTGGCCGTGTATTCCGTGGCCACCGTCAGCACCTCGCGGCGCGTGGCGGCGATGAGCTCCCAGAGCTTCAGATCGCTGATCCGCGTGTCGAAGGCGGCCCGCAGGAGCCGGTTGTTGTCGACGAGCGTCTCGATGCAATCAGCCGGCGCGTCGGGGGACGGGTAGACCGGCGGGTCGATCAGGCGGTCGCCGGATGCGGCGGGGGCTTTGTGGAGGCGTCGGAATGGGAGCATGTGGTGGAGGCGGCGCTGTCGAGGACCCGCCGGTAGTAGGCCAGACGGGTCGCCGCATCGTCCAGTGCGCCTCCGAAACTCCGCGCCAGATCGAGATAGAGGAGCGGCACCGGCACTTCGACGATGCGCAAGCCCGCGGCGGCCGCCTGCACCCAGACTTCGAGCGGCATCGCATAGCCCATCTCCGTCACGTGCAGCCGCTCGAGCGCCCGGCGCCGGTAGGCCTTGAAGCCGCAGAAGGCGTCGGTGATCGCGAGGCCGAAGCGGTCGTTGATCTCCGCGGTGATCTCGGCGTTGATCCGCCGCCGCGTGGCCGGCGGCTCGCTGTCGCCCGGAAACGGCTGGAGGTAGCGGCTGCCGCTGACGATGTCGGCTCCGTCGGGGCCCGAGGCGGCCGCGATGAAGTCGGGGATCAGCCGCGGCTGATGCTGGCCGTCGCAGTCGATCGTGACGAGGCCGTCCCAGCCGCCCGTGACCGCGGTGCGGAAGGCCGTGGCGAGCGCCGCGCCGTAGCCGCGGTTGGTTTCGTGCCGCACGACGTTCACGTCGCGCCGCGCGGCGAGCAGCTGCGACGTGCCGTCAGTCGAGCCGTCATCCACGACGAGCACATCGGGGGTGACCCGCAGCACCTCGTCGAGCACATTCGACACGTGCCGCGCTTCGTTGTAGACCGGCAGAGCGGTGAGCAATTTCGGCACGATGTTCCGCCGGGGGACGATCGGGTCAGCTACTCCACCTGCAAGTGTAGCGCGGGCATCCTGCGGATCAACGCGCCGGCTCCCCGCTTGCGGTAGGGTAGGCTTCAGCCTGCCAAAGTAGACCGCTTCGTCCCGAAGTGGATCCGGATCCGCTTGCGGAGCAAGCGGTCTACTTGAGCGGTCTACGGCGCGACCCAGTGCAACGGATCGGTCTCGTCGCGGCTGGCCCAGCAGGTGAGGCCCGGCACGGCGTCGGCCAGCCGCGCCGCCATCGTTTCCATCGCGAAGCGTTCGCTCGCATGGTGGCCCACCGCCACGACAGCCAGCCCCGCAGCCACCGCCTCGAGCGCCCCGTGGAGCTTGATCTCACCGGTGACGAGCGTGTCGCAGCCGGCCCGCTTCACCGCCGCGATCGATTCGCCGCCCGACCCGCAGACGATGCCGACACGCCCTGCTGGCCCGCGGGTATCGCCCGCCATCTGCACGCCCTTCACGCCGAGCTTGTTTGCAACGTGCCGCGCGAGCTGGTCCACCGACCACTTCGCCGGTGCGGCCCCCGCGCGGCCGAATCCCGCCAGCGGGTAGATCTCGTCCGGCTCGATCGGTGAGACGTGCTCGAGCGCGAGCAGCCCGGCCAGTTGATCGTTGATGCCGCCCGCGGCCGAGTCCCAGGCGGTGTGCGCACTCCAGATCGCGATGCCGGCGCCGACAAGTTCGAGGAGCACGCTGCCCGTGGCGGAGTCGTCGGTGATGCGGCCGACGGGGCGGAAAGGGAGGGGATGGTGGGAGACGACGAGATCGGCCCGTTCGCGAACCGCCTCGCGGGCCACCGCGGGGGTGAGCGAGAGGCAGGTCATCGCGCGGTCGATGGAGCCGCGGCGAGAGCCGACGAGCAGCCCGACCGCATCCCACTCGGCGGCGAGCCTGAGGGGCGCGATGCTCTCGAGCGCGGCGGTGATCTTTTCGAGCGTCGGCATGATAGGAGAAGATACAATCATCCGAGGCGGCTCGCGAATCGCGCGATCGCCCCACTTTCCCGTCACCCGCGCATTGCATGGACATCTCCCGCGTTTCCGTCGGTGCGGTCGCCCTCTCCCGCGACCTGCGAACGGCGCTGCGGAAGGTGCGGGAGCTTGGGCTTCATGGCGTGGAGCTCGATGTGCGCAGCGGGCTCGACGCGGAGCAGCTGACGCAGACCGGCATCCGGCAGATCCGCAAGTGGCTCGCCGACGAGGGGCTCGTGGTGCCGGCCGTCGCCTTCCCGACGCGCGGCGGCTACGCCGACCCCGAGCGGCTCGAGGGGCGGATCGCCGCGACGAAGTCGGCGCTGGAGCTGGCCCGTGCGCTCGGCGCCTCCGTCGTACTCAATCACATCGGCGACATCCCGCCTGCGCCGCGAGCTGCCGAGACAGACAAGCAGGACGACGCGAAGCCGAAGGAAGACCCGCGGTGGAAGCTGCTCGTGGAGGTGCTCGCCGATCTCGGCGACTGGGGGCATCGCGTGGGCGCGGTGCTCGCGGCGGAGGCGGGCCGATCGAGCCCGCGCGAGCTGCTTCGGCTGATCGACGTCTTGCCGGAAGGGTCGCTCGCCTGCCATCTCGTCACCGGGTCGCTCGTCGTGCATGGCCACGATCCGGTCGCGGCGGTCGAGCTGCTCTCGACCCATATCGCGCACGTGCATGCCACCGACGCCGTCGCCGGTGCCTTCGCCGGCCGCGGCCGCGCCGTGATCCTCGGCAGCGGGCAGGTCGATCTGCCGAATGTGTTGGCGGCGCTCGAGGAACGTGGCTACCGCGGCTGGATCGGCCTCGAGCCGGTCGACGGTTTTAGTGCGCGGGCCGAACTGGCCGACGCGATCAGCGCCCTGCGGGTGCTGTGAGTTTCGACGCCAGCCCCCAACTCTCCTCGCACGTCGCTCGGCTGGCGGTGGCGGCGAGGTGACGTACGCGGCGCTGTCAGCGGAAGACGCGCTCGAGGTTGAGCTCGAAACCAGGAACGACTTCACCCGCAGGAACTGCGGCGGGAGCCGTGAGCCGGCTGATCGTTCCATCCGCAGCATGGGCTGCGAGCGACCGAGTCGCCGGATCGACGACCCACACGAGCCGCGTTCCTGCAGCGAGCCAGTCGGCGGTCTTCGCCGCGACGGCTGCGGGGCGGTCGTCGGGCGACAGCACTTCCACAACCAGATCGGGCGGGCCGGGGAAATAGCCGGTCGGCAGACCGGTCGCGAGGCGGCTGCGACTGACGAAGGCGACATCGGGAGCCCGCACCGTGTCGGGATTCCTGCTCAGGATGAACCCGGTTTCAGCGGCGAACACTTGGCCGAGCCCAAGGGCATCGACATGGTTGGCCAAAAGCGTGGCGATGCGGAGCGTCACGGCGCCATGCCAAGATCCCGCCGGCGACATCATGAGCAGTTCTCCACGGACGAGTTCGCAACGTCCGAGGCTGACGGCCTCCTGAAACAGTCGCTCGGCCGTCGTGATCATGCCGCTGGTAGTCATCGGGTCACCTCACCCGACAAGCATCCGCCCGCTCCGAACGGATCGGAAAGTATACAGAAATACAGTATTTTGTCAATGGCCCGCGCGAGGCGGCCTGGCTCCCGCGGAGGCGGCCCGTCTATAGACAACGACACCCCGTGGTCGTAGCCTTGGCGGCATGAAACCTCCGACTCGGCTGCATCGGGCGACGGCATGGCTGGTGATCGCAGGCTATGCGGGCCTGGCCAGTGGCCTGCCGCTGCCCATGGGCAGTCTGGCCGTGCGTGGCAACTCGCCGGCCGCCAAGCGGCTCGCGGTGAAGGATCGTTCGCGGCCATTTCCCTGCATGGACAAGCCCTGCGGCTGCGCCACAGCCGAGCAGTGTTTTTCAAACTGCTGCTGCAACACGCCAGCCGAGCTCGTGGCCTGGGCGAAGGCCAACCGGATCGATCCAGCCGTGATCGTGGCGCTCACGCGACGGGCCGCGGAGCCGGCGTTGGAGGCGAGCTGCTGCTCAACCGCCGCAAAGACCTCATGTTGCGCCGACGCGGCAAAGCCTTCCTGCTGCGAGTTGGAATCACCCGAGCCGCATGAGCCGGACGAGATCCCGGTATCCGTTCACACCGTCGTGCTCCGCGCGATGCTCGCCTGCGGAGGCATCGTGGCCGAGTGGCTGGCCGTGGGGGGCGCTCTGCCGCCGCCGCCCGTCGTCGCCTGCGATCGCGCCACGGAGCCGATCGCGTCGTTGATCCTCGTCGATGAAGTCTCTCTCTCGGAGCGTGGTGCTCCCGACGGGCCGCCGCCGCGATCGGCCTGAGTTGGTGTCTTCACCAGCCAGGTGGTCGCCCTAGCCCATGGTCCTTGTCGGCATCGCAGCGCGTTATGCCGGGGCCGAGCGCGTGCGTGCGCCGCCATCACCAGAGGGAGTCGTCGTGCATTCTTCAGCAAGACGACGAGGCTTCACGCTCGTGGAGCTGCTCGTCGTGATCGCAATCATCGGCGTGCTCGTCGGCATGCTGCTGCCAGCCGTGCAATCGGCGCGGGAGGCGGCGCGGCGGATGGCCTGCGCCAGCAACCTGCGGCAGTTCAGCCTGGGGCTCTTGAACTTCGAGAGCGGACAGCGGCGGTTTCCATCGACCGACGTGCGTCCATCCGGCACGGCGGCGTGGACGGCGGGTGGTGGATGGTCGCTGCATGCACGCGTGCTGCCCTACCTGGAGGAGGCGGCCCTGGCGGACCGCTTCGATTTCAAGCAGGCGGCGTTTCGCGGGAATTTTTCGTCGCAGGAGCCCAGCCCGGCCTTCGCCGCGCTGTTCGCCACGCCGATTCCCATGCTGCTCTGCCCGAGCGACGGCGCCCCGGCCGTGCAGTCGTCGAACGGCTATGCGTATGGCGGCAACAACTTCATGGTGAGCATCGGCAGTGCCACGGCCGATGGCCGCGGCGGCATGTATTGGAATTTTGCCAAGCCCACCGATGGGATCGTGTATGAGAATTCCAAGGTGCGGATCTCGCAGATCAGCGACGGCACCTCGAAAACCGTGATCGGCAGCGAAGCGGTGCGCAGCATCGGCAGCGACACGACATTCCCCGCCGGGTCGCCGCCACCGTTTCCGTATCAATACACCCTCAACGGCTCCGCGGGCTGGAACAGCACGACGCTCGTGCCTCCGAGCGGCGCCACGCCGACGACGGAGAGCATCGACGCGATCGTGAATCAGTGGATGTCGCTCACGAATTGGAGCGGCGCGAGCAGTCCGGCGATGCGGGGTCGGGGTCTGGCCTGGGCCGCCACGACGGCGGGCAACAGCCTCACCAACGGCTTCCTGCCCCCCAATAGCCCGATCCCCGATTACGTCGTCCACTGGTCGGGATTCTTCGGTCCCAAGAGCCGGCATGCGGGCGGGGCGAACGTGCTCTTCGCCGACGGGCACGTGGCGTTTCTCACGGAAGGCACCGATGCATCGTTGCACCGGGCCCTCCACAGCATGAATGGCGGAGAGGTGGTGAATCATGAATGACCGAATAAGGATCCGGTGCCTCGCGCTGCTGATCGCGGCGCTGTTTCCAACGACGACTCGCGCCCACGACACGTGGCTGCATGCATCACCGGCGCTCGTGCGGCCCGACGACGTCGTCCACGTCGATCTGTTCCTCGGCAATCACGGCAACGATCACCGGGATTTCAAGATCGCCGGAAAAGTCGGCTCGCTCGATGGCGTCGCGCTCGACGTGATCGGCCCCGACGGGCGGAAGACCGATCTCGTGCCCGACATGGTCGATGTCGGCTACGCCCCGAAGGAGGGCTTCTGGTCGGGGCGGTTCGTGCCGGCCGTAGCGGGGCTGCATTGTGCCAGCCACTTTCGGCAGGGCATTCGGCACGGGTCGATGGGATTCAAGGGAGGCAAGACGTTCTTTCTCGTCTCGGAGTCGCTCGACAAGCCGGTGAAGCCGCAAGGGCCGCTGCCGGGGTTGCTCGGTCACCCGTTGGAGTTCGTCCTCGAGACGCACCCCGTCATCGGCTGCGGGCCGGGCAGGCCGATCTCCGTACAGCTGCTCTTCAAGGGCAAGCCGCTCGCCGACCAGGTCGTGTCGTTCATCCCGCGCGGTGCGACGCTTGCCGCAGGCTTCGATCCCGAGTTTGAACGGAAGACCGACGCCGAGGGGCGGTGCAGCTATACGCCGAAGGAGGGCAACTTCGTGCTGGTCGTCACCCACCTCGTCAAACCCGAGGAGCAGGGGGAGGGCTACGAGAAGACGGCCTATGCGGCCACGCTCGTGATCAACGTGCCAGAGCGCTGCGCCTGCTGCGAGGAGTAAAACGCTGCAAAGTAGACCGCTTGCTCCGCAAGCGGATCTCGGTTGGCGTCGCGCCGGCTCGGGGGCGGCAGAAGGTGCCTCGCGGTGGCCCTCGCGGACTCGGTCCAAATGCTCGTCACGCTTCCGCCGACCCGCTCGCCTTCGTCCAGCGTTGATCGCTTGGAAAAGTAGACCGC
>Ga0172376_10000462_pt1 | contig 52540 bp, 52 predicted proteins | sample Lak35m_FD_121114 | JGI IMG/M metagenome (GOLD analysis project Ga0172376, IMG submission 121114) | Freshwater microbial communities from Kabuno Bay, South-Kivu, Congo - kab_092012_35m | ecosystem: Environmental > Aquatic > Freshwater > Lake | place: Democratic Republic of the Congo: South-Kivu...
GCGCATGTTGTGGAGGCGGTCGGCGAGCTTGACGAGGATGACCCGGAGGTCCTTCCCCATCGCGAGGATCATCTTGCGGAGGGATTCCGCCTTCTGGGCGGCGGCGTCCGATAGAGCCACGCGACCGATCTTTGTAACCCCGTCGACCAGGTGGGCGACCGAGTCGCCGAAGAGGTCCCGCACCTCTTCGAGCGTCGTCATCGTGTCCTCGACGGTGTCGTGGAGGAGTCCGGTGACCACCGTTTCCTCGTCGAGGTTCCAGTCGGCGAGCAGGAAGGCGACGTTCAGCGGATGGATGAGGTACGGCTCCCCCGACTTGCGCACCTGGCCGTGGTGCACTTTGGCGGTGAAAACGTACGCCTTGTGGATGAGCTCGATATTCGCGGACGGGTGGGTCGCCTGTACCCGGTCCACGATGTCCATGAGACGGAGCAAGAGGGATCCCCCGCCCCGGCGCTATTTTACGCGGACCTTCCCCTGGGCGATCTCCCGAAGGGCGATCACCGTCGGCTTCTCCTTGCGGGCGGTTGCCTCGATCGTCGCCCCGGCGCCGGAATAGAGCTGTTTCGCGCGCTTGGCCGCGACCACCGTGAGTTCAAAATGGTTGTCCACCTGACGAAGGCAATCCTCAACCGTTACTCGAGCCATCCCGTTCCTCTCCCTCTTTGCCAAGGATCCGGCCGACGGCGCCGATCGTACGCTCCCGGCGAAGCCGCCGCGCGCGCACGATCCACTCGACCTTCCGGACCGCGGTTTCCAGGTCGTCGTTGACGACCAGGTAGTCGTACTTCCCCAGTTCCCTGATCTCGCGACGGGCCGCCGCGAGGCGACGTTCGATCTCTTGCCGGCTGTCCCGGCCCCGCGCGGTGAGCCGCGCCCGGAGGGTCTCCCAATCGGGCGGGAGGATGCCGATCCTCACCGTCCCGGGAACCGCCGCCTTTATGGAGGCGCCTCCCTGGACGTCGATCTCGAGCACGGCGTCCAACCCTCTCGCTACGATCGCCTCGACGGCGTTCCGCGAGGTTCCGTACCGACGACCGTAGACCGAAGCGGTCTCCAAAAACTCGTTCGAATTTAACATATTATCAAATTTATCCTCATCCACGAAATAATAATCGACCCCGTCCACCTCCCCCTGCTTCCGTTCCCTCGTCGTGCAGGAGACGGAAAGGGAAAGGCCCTCCACACGGGAGAGGAGCGCCCGGCAGATCGTGGTCTTCCCGGAGCCCGAGGGGGCCGATATCACGAAGATGTCGCCGCGGGTCACATCGTCCTCCAGTTCATGAATACGGGGGCGCCTCCGGCTTCCGGCGGAGCCGCCGGAGGAGGGAGGGCGGAGTGAGGTAAAGCGCAGCCGTGCGGGTTCACCGCACGGCGAGCCACGAACGAAGCCCTGCCCTCCGAGGCGGCGCAGCCGGAAGTTCCTGTTGTGTACGCCGCGTCCATCCTGTTTCTCACTCGATGTTCTGGATCTGTTCGCGGATTTTTTCGAGCTCGGTTTTGGCGGTCACGACGAGGGCCGACACGCCCGCGTGGGCGGACTTGTTCCCGGCGGTGTTCAACTCGCGGAAGATCTCCTGGACGAGGAAATCGAACCGCTTCCCCACCGCGTCCCCCGGGGATCGGAACAGCGCGTCGACCGCCGTCAGGTGGGACGAGAGGCGGTCGCACTCCTCGGTGATGTCGAGCCGGTCGAGCAGGATCGCCGCCTCCTGGTGGAGCCGGACCGGATCGGTCCCCGCCTCGGCCGACAGCGCCCCGATCCGCTCCCGGAACCGCGCGGCCGCCTGCTCCTTGTTCTCCGCCGTAAGCGCCCGGATCTCTCCCGAAAGGACCTTGAGGCGGGCGAGCGAACCCTGGAGGACCTGCTTCATCCGGTCTCCCTCCTCCGCCCGGGCGCGGCGCAGCATCTCCAGGGCGTCACGGACCGCCCCCTCGGCCACCGGCCAGAGGAGCTCCGCGGGATCCTCCCCGACGGGAGCCGTCTGAAAGAGGTCCGGCACCTCCAGCAGATCGCCCATCGTCACTTCGCCCCCGACGCCGTGCTCCTCCCGGATCCGCTTCGCCTCGGAAAGAAACGACCGCAGCAGGTCGTCGTTGACGCGCAGCCCGGCGCCGAGCTTCCCCCACTCCCGCACGTTCACGAACAGGTCGACCTTCCCGCGGCGCGCCGCATCGCGAACGATCGCACGGATCCTCGGCTCCCACGACAGGAACCGGCCCGGGCATCGCGTGTGAAGGTCGAGGAAGCGATGGTTCACCGTCCGGACCTCGACCGTGACGGAGATCTCCTCTCCGTGCCGCTCGCCGCGGCCAAACCCCGTCATGCTCATCCACATGGTTGATTCCCGTTCCGGTCATGCAGTTCGGCCGCGCGCAGGAGCTTTTCGGCGGTGATCGGCGCGGTGCCGACCTCTCCGACGACGACGCTGGCGGCGACGTTGGCGAGCACCGCGGCTTCGCGCATCGTAGCACCGGCGGCGAGGCAGGCGGCAAGGACCCCGATCACCGTGTCCCCCGCCCCGGTGACGTCGAACACCTGGCGGGCGATCGCCGGAACGTGAAAACAGGAGCCCCGGCCGCGCTCGACGAGCGTCATCCCCTCCTCGCCGCGCGTGATGAGGACCGCCTTCGACCGACCCGCCCGGAGAAGAGCCTTCCCGGCCTCCCACACGTCAAGGTCGGTCGCAAGTTCCCGCCCACCGAGGGCGGCCTGCGCTTCCCCCTTGTTCGGAGTGATGACCGTGCATCCCCTGTAGAAGGAGAAATCGGGCCGCTTCGGATCGACGGCGGCGAAGATCCCCTTCCGGTTCGCCGCCGCGGTCACCTCCCGCACCAGTTCCCCCGTCAGCACGCCTTTCCGGTAATCGGAGAAGACGACCCCGTCGACCTCGGCGAGGGAGGCCAGCACCTTCCGCAACAACGCGTCGGACACGTTCCTGGACGGCGGGACCTTCCGCTCGCGGTCCACCCGAACGACTTGCTGGCTGTGGGCGATGACACGCGTCTTGACGGTCGTCGGTCGCCCCGCGTCCACAACCACGGAGGACGTTCCGACCCGTTTCCCCTTGAGCATCCGGGCGACGAACCGGCCCTCGGCGTCGTCGCCCAACAGCCCCGCCATCTCGACATGGACTCCAAGGCCGCGAAGGTTGAACGCCACGTTCGCCGCGCCGCCTGGGACATTCGTCTCCCTCGTTACGGCGACCACCGGCACGGGGGCTTCCGGGGAGATCCGTCCGACGTTCCCGAAGACATACTCGTCGAGCATGATGTCCCCGACGACGAGGAGCCGGAGGGAGGAGAACCGCCCGACCACCTCCGCCGCTCGGGACAGAACCCCGGCGTCACTCATACGTCGTCGCCTCGTCGATCAGAAGGATGGGGATGCCGTCGTCGACGCGGTACGAAAGCCGGCAGGCAGAACACCGAAGCTCGCTCTCGTCGACGGTCAGTTGAAGTTCTCCCTTGCACTTCGGGCACGCCAGGATCTCGAGCAGTTCCCTGTCGATCGCCATCGCCTATCCCCCCGCCTTCGCCTTCGGTGGCATCAGTTCGCCGACCAGCGTCCAATCCTTTATTTTGCGGAACTTCGCGTACAGTCGCACCGGGACGCGCCGCTCGTCGTCGGAAAACCAGATCTTCAGGTCCCCCTTGTCATCGGGCTTCCCGTCCCGGCGGATCAGCGGAAGGACCGCGATCGTGTTCATCTCCCCGTGATCCGTGCGAATCCGCTCTTTTCCAAGAATGCGCGAGGAGATCTGATAGAGCTTTCGGCCTCCGTAAACATTGCGTGGACGGCTCTCGACGCCAAGGTCTCTCCATCGGAAGTAGTAGGCGACGCTCACCGGGTCGTAGACGGATGGAACCGTGGTCACCTCCTTCCGGATCTTCCCGGTCTGCCGGTACCGGTACGTGATCTTTCCGGTCTCCTGATCGTAGAGGGCCACGTCGTCCTTTTCCTTTTCGCGTTGCGTGAACTCCTGCCGGATCGGGGCGAGAGACTCCGCGTCGAGATAGTAGTCGATCGTCTCGTTGATCGGGAAGATGTACGAGAGAACCCCGGACGTCCAGGCCCGCACATTCAAGTGGTACGCCGGCTTCCCCGCGATGGAGACCTTTCCCTGGTACCGGAACCGGGCGTACCCCATGGTGATGCCGATGAAATCGACCCGGTAGACCAGTTCCTCGGGGGACTTCGCCCATCCCGGGGGAGAGGCGACGCGCAGGTCCTTCGACAGGGCCGCCTGGGGCGGGTGCGGCGCGTCGGCAGGGTGCGGGGCAGGCGAAGATTTCAGCCTGTGGGAGGCGGGCGCCGCCGCGGGACTCGGCGCGACCGGCAATGCTTCCGAGGGGGGCGATGCCGCGGTTCGCGCGACGTTGTCGGGCGAGGTCGCGAGGGGGGCGACCGCCTCCGGAACGGGGGGGGCGGCGTAGCCCGGCACCGTGTTGTCCGATGGCGGGACGCCGGGCGCTTCCCCCGCTTCCTTCGTCGCCACGGCGGGTGAAAGCCACTCCGTCGCCGTCGAGGAGGCGGCATTGTCGCCCGCGCGCTCTTCCCGCGCTACGGGCGGCGCGATCCCTCCGCGTTCCCCCCGGTGGCAACCGGCCTGGACGAGCGAAAGAGCGAGGAGAAGAAGCGCCGCCATCCCCTTGCAGGCCGGTCCGTTCACGATCCCGTCCCGTACGCCACGATCCATCCGGCGGCCTCCCGCATCCCCGGGAGAAAGACATCCGGGGTGATCCCGACACGCTCCACCGAGGCAATCTCCTCGTTTCCGTATCCCGTTCCGACCAGGACCGTCGCGGCCCCGAGACGAACTCCCATCGAAATGTCGCTCATTTTATCACCGACCACGAAGCGGAGGCACGAATCCGGCACACGAAGCCGCCGGAGGATCTCCTCGGCCAGGCCCGTCCCAGGCTTCCGGCATCCGCACGCGCGCCGATACGCCTCCATCGTCCCTTCCGGGTGATGCGGGCAATACTCGATCGCGTCGAAGACGACTCCTTCCGCTCCGAACACGGCAACGAACCGCCGGTGGACGGCTTCCATCTCCGCCCCGGTGAATCTCCCCCTCGCCAGTCCGGCCTGGTTGGAAACCACCGCGAGGAGGAACCCCTCCCTCGAAAGGAGGCGCAACGCGTCCACGACGCCGGGCAGGATGCGGACGGCCGACGGATCCCGCAGGTATCCGACCTCTTCGATGAGCGTGCCGTCCCGGTCCAGGAAGACGATTCCCCTCATTGCAGGCCCCGGTAGATCTCCGGCTCCCCGACGGGCCGCGTCTTCCATCGACGGTGGAACCACATCCACTGGTCGGGGGCCTCCCGGATCACCTTTTCGAGCTCTTCGTTGCAACACCGGGTGACGCGAGCCACCTCTTCCTCGCGCGGCGCGCCGGGATCGATCGGAAGGGGTGGGCCGAAGCGGAGGACGTGATGGAATTTCCTCAAAGGATCCCGGAAGATGAACGCCGGGTGGATCGCGGCGTTCATCGCCAGCGCGAGACGTGCGATCCCGAAGGTCGTGTACGCCTTCCGGGTGAAGAAGTCGACGAGAATCCCCTTGGGCCGGTCGACGTTCTGGTCGATGAGGATTCCGACGAGGACCCTCTTTCTCAATACCTTCATCACCTCTTTTGCCGAGTCCGCCTTGCGGATGACCGTGTTTCCGACGCACTCCCGGCGTTCCGTGACGAGCCGATCCAGAAGTTCGCTCTTCAACGGGCGCACGATGAACGCCACGGGGGCGATCGTGGCGCCGTAGACATGCGACAGCAGCTCCCAGTTCCCGAAGTGTCCGGTCATCGCCATCGCCGGCTGGTTCCTTTCCTCCAGGGACTCCCGGACGAACGCCGCGCCTTCGATCCGGAAATGTTCCCGGATGTACGCCGCGTCCATCTTCGGCATGTGTACGAACTCCGCCGCGGAGGTCCCCATCTGTCGGTAGCACGCCCGGATGATCCGGTCCGCCTCCGCGTCCCCCAACTCCGGAAAGGCGATTCGCAGATTGATCCGAGCGATCCGCCGGTGCTTCCGGTCGATGGCCCAGACGGCAAGCATGATCGACTCGCAGAACGAGGCGAGCGCCGCGAGCGGAACCGCTTCGAGGATCCGCAGGAAGACGCGTGCGATTTTTTCCTTCACGGCCGGGAACCTCCCTCCAGCCGATCGAGGATCCTCCGTGAGGTCTCCTCCCACCCGGCAAGGTACTCAACCTCAACGCGAAGCGCCCCGACGAAAAACGGCACGTCGGCGGGAAGGCGGACCAGATCCTTCTCCGTCGTGATCGCCGGCAGGCCGGCGGCCTCCCGCGCGATCCGCTCGATGTCCCCCCGGCCGTACGCGTGATGATCCGGAAACGGAAGGAATCCCTTGACCCGGAACCCCGTCGTCTCCAGGGTGTCGCGGAACTGCTCGTTGCACGCCAGCCCGGAGAACGCGAACACGGCGTCCCCGACCGTGGCTTCCTTCGAGGGAAGGCCGTCCCGCCCCACGATCCCGGCGGGCGACAGGCGCGAGAAGGCCCTTGGCCGAACCGAAGGAAAGGGGACGGTCCGCGCCGTCCGCGCCCCGGCTTCCGCGTCGGGACATTTCGTGATCACCAGCGCGTCCGCAAACCGCGCGTGGGAGGGCGGCTCCCGCAGCGGCCCCAGCGGCGCCGTCCAGCCGTTCCCGAGCCCCCTGCCGCACTCGACCAGGAGCAGGTCGACGTCGCGCCGCAGGGAAAGATGCTGGAACCCGTCGTCGAGGAGGAACACGTCCACGCGTCGTCGTGACAGGAGCTCCCGGCCCGCGGCGGCACGGGATTCGCCGACGACGACCGGGACCCCGGGCAGGGAGCGGGCGATCAGCACCGGCTCGTCCCCGCCCACGGCCGCCGGGACGATCGGCCCCTCTCCGTCGGACACCCACCGGACACCCCGGCTTTTCCGTCCGTACCCGCGCGACAGGACGCCGACGCGCCTCCCCTGCCCGGCGAGCCACCTCGCGAGGTGGATGACGTGGGGCGTTTTTCCCGAGCCGCCCATCACGAGGTTCCCGACGCTCACGACCGGTCGTGGAAGACGCGACGCCGGAAGGAGTCCCGAGGAGGCAAGGATGCGCCGCACCCGGGCGGCGGCCCCGAGGATCATCCCTTCGCCTCGCGCCTCGGCAGCGCGGACAGCACCGCATCCATGCTCGCCTCGGAGGCGCCGCGGAACGTTTCGAGCAACTTCCTCGCACGCAGGCCGGTCTCGCGAAAAAGGAGCGGATCCGCGGCGAACCGTTTGAAACGATCCGCGAGCTCCTCCTCCCCCGTTGTCCGGATCAGGGCATCCCCCGCCAGAAACGCATCGGCGATTTCCTGGAAGTTCTCCATGTGAGGGCCGACGATCGTCGCCACGCCGTGCCACGACGGCTCGATGATGTTGTGTCCTCCCTTCGGAACGAGACTGCCTCCGACGAACGCAAGGTCGGCCGCAGCGTACGCCCCCGACAGTTCGCCGACCGTGTCGAGCAGAAGGACCGTTCCCGGGAGATGCCCGGTCCCCTCGGAGACCGCGGTGCGGCGCACCATGGCGACGCCCTCCCGGTGGATCAGCTCCTCGACGGCGCCGAATCGTTCCGGATGACGCGGCGCGAGAAGGAGCCGGAGCGACGGGTTCCCCTCCCGCGCGGAGAGGAACGCCCGGAGCAGCTGCATCTCCTCGCCTTCGTGCGTGGAACCGGCGACGATCCACACCGCTCCCACCGCCTTCTCCCGCAGGAGCAGGGCGGAAAGGGGCGACGCGCCGGTTTCGGGTGGAGCAACGTCGAATTTCAGGTTTCCTCCCACGGTGACGATCTCCCCGGGGGCCCCGAGCGCGGCGAATCGCTCCGCATCCTCGTCCGTCTGGGCCGAGATCGCCCGGAGCGTCCGCAGAATCGGGGCGAAGAACCACCGGAACCGCATGTACCCGGCGAACGAGCGTTTTGACAGCCTGCCGTTGACGATCACCACCGGGATCCCCCGGCGCGCGCACGCGGCGATGAAGTTCGGCCAGATCTCGGTCTCCACGATCACCACGACGTCCGGCCGTACCCGGTCGAGGAACCGCCCGCAGAGCACGGGAAGGTCGAACGGGAAGAAGAATCCTTCGTCGACGACACCGGAGAGGGATTTGACCGCCGTCTCGCGCCCGGTGAGCGTCACGCTCGAGACGAGAAGCCGGGCACCGGAAACGCGTCGGCGCAGGAGGCGAAGGAGGGGGACCGCCGCGAGCGTCTCCCCCACGGATACCGCGTGGACCCAGAAGGTGGGGCGTCCGTCGGCGACGGTGCGGCGCGGTGCGCCGCGCAGCCCGATCCGGTCCGGAAGATTCGCCCTCCGCTTCCGCGAGAGGAGGACCCACGGGATCCAGACGGGAGCGCCGACGACCAATCCCGTTCCGAGCAGGACGTTGTACAACAGGTGCCCCGGGCTCCCCGGCAGGAAAGGACGATCCATTACCTGAATACTCCAAAACAACAGGACGCGAGGGTCCGGCTGCGCCGCCTCGGAGGGCGGGGCTCCGTTCGTGGCTCGCCGTGCGATGAACCAGCACGGCTGCGCTTTACCTCACTGCGCCCCCCCTCCTGCGGCGACTCCGCCGTATTGATGAAGTGAAGCACTCAGGGCCTGCCCGCATCGCCGTCCGGGGCGCCGCCCTTCCGCTCCTCGAACTGCTTCAGGTAGAAGGACCGGTAGCGGGATTCCCGGGAAAGCAACTCCTCGTGCCGCCCACGCTCGACGATGCGCCCGTCCTCGACCACGAAGATCACATCCGCATTGCGGACCGTGGAGAGCCGGTGGGCGATGACGAAGGTCGTGCGCCCGCGCATGAGGGCGTCCAGCGCTTCCTGCACGACGTGCTCCGATTCGGTATCGAGCGCGGAGGTGGCCTCGTCGAGGATGAGCAGCGGGGCGTCCTTCAGGAGCGCCCGGGCGATCGCGAGCCGCTGGCGTTCCCCCCCCGACAGCCGCAACCCCTGCTCCCCCACGACCGTCTCGTACCGATCGGGCATCCGCTCGATGAACGAGTACGCATTCGCACGGCGCGCCGCCTCGACGACCTTCTCCATCGGGGCGTCGGGCATCCCGTAGGCGATGTTGTTCCGGATCGTGTCATTGAAGAGCACCGTATGCTGGCTGACGATCCCGATCTGCTCCCGAAGGGAAGCGAGGGTCACGCTCCGGATGTCGACCCCGTCGATCCGGATCGTTCCTTCGTGCGGATCGTAGAAGCGTGGAATCAGGTCGACCAGCGTCGTCTTCCCGGCGCCGCTGGAGCCGACGATGGCGACCATCGTCCCGACCGGGATACGGAAATCGATCCCTTTCAAAACCACCTCCCCCTCCGGGTCGTACCGGAAATCGACGCGTTCGAACGAGATCTCCCGCCGGACCGGGGAGAGCTTGCACGCGCCTTCCGTCTCGCGCACCTCGGGAAGGGTATCGATCACCTCGAAGACGCGGCCACCGGCCGCGAGCCCCTGCTGAACGACATTGTTGATCCGGGAGAGCCGCTTCACGGGCTCGTAGAGCATGAAGAGCGCGGTGAGGAAGGAGAAGAAGTTTCCCGGCGTGCTGTTGCCGTTCACCACGCTGTACCCGCCGTAGTAGATGACGGCCGCCGCCCCGACCCCCGCGAACATCTCCGAAAGCGGAGATGTCATCGCCTGCACCTTCACGACCTTCATGCTGAGGCGGAACAGCTCGTTGTTTCGCGTGGTGAACCGCTCCGTCTCGTACGATTCGGCCCCGAACGATTTCACCAGCTTCGCCCCGCTGATCGTCTCCTGCAGGTGGGACGAGAGCCCTCCGGTGATCTCCTGCGCCTGGACGCTCGTGCGCCGCAGTTTCCGGCCGAAGCGCGCGATCGGCCAGAAGGCGAGCGGGAAGACGACCAGCGCGATCAGCGCCAACTTCCAGTCGCGGTAGAAGACGACGAATACGAGAAATGCCGCGGTGAAAATGTCCTTGATGAGCCCGGTGGCGGCGTCGGTGATCGCGCTCTGCATCAGGCCGACGTCGTTCAGGACGCGGGACATCAGCACGCCGGTGGGATGCCGCAGGTAAAACGAGAGGGACAGCGACTGCATGTGGCGGTACAGGTGATCACGGATGTCCCGGACCACCCGCTGCCCGACCCCGGCCATCAGATAGCTCTGGGTGAACTCGAGCACGCCGCGGACGAGGTAGATCGCAAGGACCAGGAGCGGCATATACGTCAACTGCGCGGCGTCTTTCCGGATGAAGATATCGTCGAGGATCGGCTTCACGAGGAACGCGGTCGAACCGCTGAGGGCCGACACGCCGACCATCACGGCCATCGCGAGAAGGAGTCTCGGGACGTACGGCCGGGTGTATTCGAGCATCCGCCGGTACAGGCTCATGCCCATGCGCCCTCCGCCTCCTTCCCCAGCATCGAAACGACCTCCTCCGTGGGGCCCGAACCGCGAAGCAGTGAGCGCAGCGAAAGCCCCTTCGCGCGCAGGCGTGATCGAAGGGACGCGTCGGACAGGATCTCTCCGACCGCAACGGCGATCCGCGACGGGGTGCAGTCGTCCTGGATCAATTCCGTGAGGAACTTCTCGCCCGAAGCGATATTGGGAAGCCCGACGCAGTCGACCTTGGCCAGACGACGTCCGATCCGGTAGCTCGCCCAGGAGGTCCGGTAGACGATGACCGACGGGGTGCCGAGGAGCGCAAGTTCGAGCGTGACGGTTCCCGAAACCGCCATCGCGGCTTCCAGGCCTCGGAAGAGGAGCTGCCGCGCCTCGTCCACCAGCGAAACCGGCAGCCCCGATCCCGCGACCTCGCGAGCGATCGCGTCCCGAAGCGTCGGCCGCGCCACGGGCAGGGCGAAGTGGAGGTCGGGGAAACGTTCGAGAAGGAGGCGCGCGGCGGCAAGCAAAACCGGGAGGTGCGTGACCACTTCCCCCGGACGGCTGCCGGGGAGCAGACCGATCCCGCGCTTCCCGGGGGGGATTCCAAACCGTGCCGGATCAGGGGGCGCGTCAAGGAACGGGGCGATCTCGTCGAGGATCGGATGCCCGGCGAAGACGGCGTTGACGCCGCTCGCGCGCAGGAACTCCACTTCGAACGGGAACAGGACGACGGCGCCCTTCGTGAACCCGGCGAGAGTCTTCGCCCGGCCGGAACGCCAGGCCCAAACCTGCGGGGGGACATAGTAGATCACGGGGATTCCGCGCCGCGCGGCGGCCTTCCCCACCCGGAAATTGAAATCGGGGAAGTCGACGAGGAGCACCGCGCCGATGTCTGGGCGGCTCACGCGCTCCGTGGCCGCGGAAAGCGCCGCCCGGATCGCCGGAAGGCGCCGCAACGCTTCCGTCACGCCGATGACGGAGATGTCGCCGTAATCCCGCAGAAGCTTCACCCCTTCCGCCGCGAGGAGCGAACTTCCGATCCCCTCCATCGGAACGCCCGGGAAACGCCTCCGAAACGCACGCGCCGCACGCGCGGCGTACGCTTCCCCGGAAGGTTCCCCGCAGGCGAGGAACAAGGTTTTCGCCATCCCCGCGATCTACCTCAGAACGCCGCGTTTGCTCTCGCGGACGAACGCGATCAGATGCCGGACCTCGGGCAGGGGTGGCAGCTCCGCCTCGGCGCGCGTCAACGCGTCCTTCAGGGGGACCTCCGCCCGGAAGATGATCTTGAACGCCTGTTTCAACGCCGTCACGGTCTCCGCGGAGAAGCGGTTTCTACGGAGCCCGACGAGATTCAGGCCGTACAGCGCGTATCCGCGCTGCGGTCGCGACACGACCGCCGTGACGTACGGCGGCACATCCTGCGCAACGCCGGACATGCCGCCGATGATGCAATGCTCTCCGATCCGTACGAACTGGTGCACTCCGGTCATCCCGCCGATGATCGCCCCGTCCTCGATCGTCACATGGCCCGCAAGGGTGGCCGCGTTCGCCATGATGACGCGGCTTCCGACGACGCAGTCGTGGGCGATATGGCAGTACGCCATCACCAGCGTATTGTTCCCGACGCGCGTCACCCCCCCGCCGCCCGATGTCCCGCGGTTCACGGTGGCGAACTCCCGGACGATGTTCCCGTCGCCCATCTCCACCCACGACTCCTCGCCACGAAACTTCAGGTCTTGCGGGATCGCGCCGACGGAGGCGAACGAATGAATCCGGTTCCCCTTCCCCATCCGGACGTGGGACTCGACGACGGCATGCGATCCGACGGTGGTTCCGTCGCCGATCGTCACCTTCGGACCGATCACGGCGAAAGGCCCTACCGACACGTCGCTTCCGAGCTCCGCCCCCGGATCGATGATCGCCGTCGGATGAATCATGTCTCCTCCCCATGCCCGTCCGGCGCAACCCCGTCCGGAATCGTCGCGGTCACATCGGCTTTCGCTGCAATCGCACCGTCGACCAGGACCTCCCCGTGCATCTTCCAGACCGGCCCCTTGCGGGCGATCACTGTGATCTCCAGGCGAAGCTGATCCCCGGGGACGACGGGGCGGCGGAACTTGCAATTGTCGATCCCCGTGAAGTAGGCGATCCGCGTTCCCCCCCCCATCGCCTTGAGCGCGAGGATCCCCCCCGTCTGCGCAAGCGCCTCCACGATCAGCACCCCCGGCATGATCGGGTGCCCCGGAAAGTGGCCCTGGAAGAACGGCTCGTTGATCGTCACGTTCTTGATGCCGACGATCCGCTTCCCGGGATCAAGCTCCACGATCCGGTCCACGAGCAGAAACGGGTAGCGATGCGGCAGCAGCTCCATGATTTCACGGGTCCGGATCACGTCACTCCTCCCCTTCTGCGGACTTTCCGCCCTCCAGCCGCGCTACCCGCCGAAAGAGCTCCGGCAGCTTCGGCAAGAGCGTTGCCATCTTCAGCCAGGTCCTGTGGGGCATCGCAGGCACTCCCGACCACGCACGGCTCTCTTTCGCCGTGAGCGAAACGGCCACACCGGTCTTCGCTCCGAGCATCACCCCGTCGCCCACTTCAAGATGTCCCGCCAACCCCGACTGCCCGCCGATCATCACACGGTCCCCGATCCTGGCGCTTCCCGCGATCCCCACCTGGGCCGCAATCACCGTGCCCCGGCCGATCTCCACGTTGTGCCCCACCTGGATCAGGTTGTCCAGCTTCGTCCCCGATCCGATGCGGGTGACCCCGAGCGCGGCGCGGTCGATCGTGGTGTTCGCCCCGATCTCGACGTCGTCCCCGATCTCGACGGTTCCCACCTGGAGAATCTTCCGGAACCCCTGCGGCGTCGGCGCGAATCCGAATCCGTCGCTTCCGATCACGCAGCCGGCGTGCAGGAGCACCCGCTTGCCGACCCTCACCCCTTCGTAGAGCGTGACCCGCGGATGAAGAACCGTGTCCTCGCCGACAACGGCGCCCTTCCCGACGTACACCCCCGGGTACAGCGTTACCCGGTCCCCGACGACCGCGCCCTCGGCGACGACGGCGAAGGGGCCGACATGGACCTCGCCCCCGAGGACGGCGGTCGGATGGATGCTGGCCTGCGGGGAGACGCCCGCGGCAAGACGCACCGGCGGGTGAAACAGCTCGACGGCGCAGGCAAAGGCCAGGTACGGGTCCGGCGTCAGAAGAAAAGCGCACCCGGCGCCGGGGATCGGCTGCCTGGCGATGATCGCGGACGCCTTCGTCTCGCGGGCCTGATCGGCGTACTTCGGGTTCGACAGGAAGGTGACCTGCCCGGGCCCCGCCTCGTCCACCGCGGCGATCCCGACGACCTCGGCGTCGGCCCCCTCAAGGCGAGCGCCGATCCGCCCCGCGAGTTCCGAGAGAAGAAACTCAGGGCCGGTCAAGGAATAAGGTGTGCGATCTGGCCGCCGATTCCTCCCGGCGGGCTGCGTTTCTCGTCTGTCGAATATTCACGATATTCTCCCTCCTCGTGCCTTGCCGGCCGGGCGACTCAACGCCCATATCTGCACACCTTATTCCTTGACCGACCCTCACTTCCCACCGCCGCTTCCCTTTTTCACCGGCGCCGCCTTCTTCTCGGGAACCGCCTTCTTCTCGGACGCCGCCTTCTTCTCCGGCGCCGCCTTCTTGTCCGCATCGACCAGGGTCAGGACCTTCTGCGTGATGTCCATCGATTCGTTGAAATGGATCACCCCCGCCGACTTCTCGAGGACGAGATCCAGCTTGTCGGCTTTCACGACGACGTCCACCTTCGACTCGACCGATTTGAGCACATCGCGGGTAAGCTCGGCCTGCCGGGTCTGCATCTCCCGCTCCCCCTCCTGGGTCAACTGACGCAGCTCGTTGACTTTCGCCTGGAGGGCGTCCTCCTTCTCCTTGAGCTTCTCCTTGCCCAACATCACCTTCTGTTTGTCGATCTCGTCCTTGATCTTCCGCGCCTCATCCTGCTTCGCGTCGATCGTCTTCTTCAGTTCCTCGTACCGGAGTTCCATCTTCTTCTTCGCCGCCTGGCCCGCCTCGGAGTCATTGAGGATCTTGTTGACGTCGATGACGGCCACCCGCAGCCCTTCCGCGAGGGAGGTCCCTGCGAAGACCGCCGCAACCGCCGCCGCTACCAGGATGATTCCCGCTTTCCGCATCGTTGCTCTCCTTTTCCTTGCACGTAGTTCGATCAGAACGCCGTCCCGATCGTGAACTCCATCACTCTTTTCGACTCCGAGGTCCCGGGCTTGAGATTCCAGCCCATCTCGAACCGGAGCGGCCCCATGGGGGAGTACCACCGCACCCCGACCCCGGCGGCATACCGGAGCTGATCGCCGGTCCACGGCCATTGCCCCTGCGCCCACGTGTTCCCGACATCGAAGAACAAGACTCCCTTGAACGCGATCTCCTGGACCAGCGGAAACAGGTATTCGAGATTTCCGATCAATTCCTTGTTGCCACCGATCTTCTCCCCCGTGTTGGGATCCTTCGGGGAAAGATCCCTGGAGTGGAATCCCCGGACGCTGTACGGCCCTCCGAGGAAGAACCGCTCGAAGATGGGGACCTCCTCTCCGCCCACCGTCGGGACCACGTGCCCCCACACCGCGTTCCACGAGAAAACGGAGGTCGCGGTCACCGGGTAGAACGCCTTCGCGTTGAGGAAATACTTGACGAACTGACTGTCCCCGCCCAGCGGCCCGCCCGCGTATTCCACACTGCCCGATTGGACGGATCCCCGGGAGGGATCGATGAACTTGTCGGTCGTGTTCCGGTTCAGGGCAAACGTGACACTGCGGGTATGCTGGAGTCCCTTGGCGAACTCGTCGAGGAGCACTTGGGATGCGGCATTCTGTACCTGAAGAATGCGGGTGGCATCCTCGCGTAGAGTGATGCTCGCGTTTGTGAACCGTGTGAAGTTGTACCCGAGACCCACCCTCCCGCCGACCGTCTTCCGCTCGAAGTCGGAGTAGCGGATCCGCGTGTTGTACGCGGAGAGGAGGAGGCTGAAGTCGGAGTCGAGGAAATGGGGATCGCGGAAATCGATGCTGTACGTGGTCCGGCGCGCTCCGAACTGGGAGTTGACGGACCCTTTCCATCCCCTGCCGAAGAGGTTGTTCTCGCTCAACTGGACCACGCCGAAGATCTTGTCGAGCGAACTGTACCCGAGCCCGCCGGAAAGGGTCCCGGTCGGCCCCTCCTGGACCTCCACCTTCGCGTCGATCTCTCCCGGGACCGTGGAAGGCGCGGTGCTGATCTTCACGTCCTTGAAGTACGACGTCCGCGTCAGATTCTCCTTGCTGGTCTTCAACCCCGTGGCCGTGTAGGTCCGTCCGTCGGAGACGTCGAGGTTGTAGCGGACGACGCGGTCGAGCGTCTTCGTGTTCCCCGAGATCTCCACCTTCCCGAAGCGGAATTTCGTGCCCCGCTCGAACCGGTACGTCACGTCCGCCACCGGGTACTCCTTGCGCTTTTCCACCCCCGGAGAAACGAGAGCCTGCGCATACCCCTCGTCATTCACGAGGGTGGTGAGGGCGAGCAGGTCCGACATGAGCGTCTCCCGATTGAAGAGATCGCCGCGGGCGAGTTTCACCGTCTTTCGAAGCGTCTCCTCGGGGATTCCCGATTCCCCGGAAAAGCGGATCTCTCCGACGCGGTACTGCCGCCCCTCGAAGATCCGGATCGTGACGATCAGCCCTTTCTTTCCCCGGCTGACGACCGGCTCGAAGATCTTTGAGTCCAGGAACCCCTTGTTCTGGTAGAGCGCCTCGAGCTTCCGCACGTCGGTTTCGAGAACGTCCTTCTTGAAGACCCCGGAGTCGGAAAGGAAGGAGAAGAATCCCTTCTCCGACGTATCCATCGCCTTGAGGATCTCCTTCGTCGGGTAGAACCGGTTCCCGGTGATGACGATCCGCTCGATCTTCCGCCTCTCACCCTCGACGACCCGGAAGGTCACCCGGAGGGCCCCCTCGGAATCCTCTGCGACGGATGCCTCGACAGACGCATCTACATACCCTTTATTTTTACATACTTCCGCCAATTTGCTTGCCGATTCCTTTACCTTTTCCTCCTGATACAGGGACCGCTCCTTGACGGTGAGGGCAGCGCGCAGGTCGGTGGTCTCCACATCCTTGTTTCCCTCGATCTGGACCGCGCCCACGATCGGCTTTTCGGCGACGACCACGGTAAGGCGATACCCTCCCGGGATCTCTTCGGTGTCGAACGTCACGTCGCGGAAATACCCCATCCGGTAGATCGCCTTGACGTCTTGCCGGATTTTATCGAGGTCCAGCTCCTGTCCGGCCTGTGTCGCCATCACCTTCCGGATGGCGTCCGGGGCGACGCGGCTCGCCCCCCGCACCTCGACCGCGACCACCCTGAATTCGTCGGCCGCGACGGTCCGAACGCCGAACGCAAGGAGAGCCGCACAAAGGCACACCACCCTGGGGAGAAAGAAATTGCGCATCACGAGGCGATCCTCCCGTCGTCGATGCGGATCACGCGGTGCAGCCGGGAGGCGACCTGATCGTTGTGCGTCACCATGAGCAGGGAAAGGCCACGGGAATGGTTGAGCGAGAGGAGAAGGTCGACCACGCCGGACGCCGTCGACCGATCGAGATTGCCGGTCGGCTCGTCGGCCAGCAGGACCGACGGCTCCATCACGAGGGCCCGGCAGATCGCCGTGCGTTGCTGCTCGCCTCCGGAGATCTCCCCGATGCGATGCGCGATCCTATCCGAGAGGCCGACTTCCTCGAGCAACGCGACGGCCCGACGGCGCGCCTCGGCCGGATCCATCCGCGCGATCAGGCACGGCAGCATCACGTTTTCGAGGACGGAGAATTCCGGAAGAAGGTTGTGGGACTGGAAGACGAATCCGACGGAACGATTCCGGAAGACGGCCATTTCGTCCGCCGGAAGCGCCGTCACGTCTTTCCCTCCGTACAGCACTTTCCCCGATGTCGCGCGGTCCAGGGTCCCGAGGATCTGTAACAGCGTCGTTTTCCCGGCCCCGGAGATGCCGACCACTCCGGCGGTCTCCCCAAGCGCAAGGGACAGGGATACTCCCTTCAATACCTCGATGTCGTACCCGTCGCGACGGAACACCTTCCGCACATCCTCGGCCTGCAGCGCGGGCGTTTCACTCATACCGGATCGCCTCCGCGGGGTCCACGCGGGACGCCTGAAGCGCCGGGTACAGGGTGGCGAGAAAGCAGATCAGGATGGAGCTGGCCACCACGAGAAGGACGGTCCCCGATTCGAGGGCGACGGGCAATGTCGAGATGTAATACACGTCGCTCGGAAGCCGGATGAACCGATATCGTTGAAGCAGCGCGCATAGCAGCGCCCCAAGCACGGTCCCGGTGGCCGTCCCGGTCACACCGATGATCAGCCCCTCGATGGCAAAGATCCTGCGGATCGAACGGCGCGTCGCCCCCAGCGTCATCAGAACGGCGATATCCTTTGTCTTCTCCATCACGACCATGATCAGGGTCGAGATGATGTTGAAGGCCGCGACCATCACGATGAGGACGAGAATGATGAACATCACCACCTTTTCGAGCTTCAGGGCGGAGAAGAGGTTCCGGTTGCTCTGCATCCAGTCCTTCGCCCAGAACGGATATCCGAGGGTCGACCGGATCCGCTGCGCGACGGCGGCAGCGGCGTAGATGTCCCTCACCTTGACCTCCACCCCCGTGGCACGCCCTTCCAACCCGAGGAGGCGGCCGGCCTCGTCGAAGTCGACGTAGGCGAAGGTGGCGTCGTACTCGTACATCCCCGACTCGGAAACGCCGACGACGCGGAACCGGGCCGTCTTCGGGAACGCGCCCAGAGGGGTGATCGAGCCGCCGGGCACCAGGACCTCGATCACGTCCCCCGGCCCGACGCCGATGTTCCCTGCGAGTTCCCTCCCGAGGATAGCCCCGGGAAGCCCCTCCTTCGTTGCCCGGTGCAGATCCTCAAGCCGTCCTCCCCGGAGGTCGCGCCGCAGACGGGTGACGTCGCCGACCGTCGCCGTGTCGACGCCGCGCAGCACGCCGCCGACGGCGCCGCTTCCCGAGGCGATCATCATCGGGGTGAAGATGTACGGGGACGCCGCGGCGACGCCTTCCACCTTCCGCACCCGTTCGGTCACGGCGAAGGGGTTTTCGACGGTTCCGTTCAGGCTGGTGACGTGTGCGTGCGCGGTGGCCCCGAGGATCCGGTCCTTGAGCTCGCGCTCGAACCCGCTCATCACCGCAAGCACGATGATCAGCGCCATTACCCCGATCGTGACCCCTCCGATGGAGATGAAGGTGATGATCGAGATGAACGTCTGCTTCCGCTTCGCCAGAAGATATTTCCGGGCGATGTAGAACTCGACGGGAAGGCGCAACCGCCTCTACCCCTCTTTCCGAAGCTGGGGGAACAGGATCACGTCGCGGATCGACGGGGAGTCGGTGAGCAGCATCACGAGCCGGTCGATCCCGATCCCCTCCCCGGCCGCCGGCGGCATCCCGTGTTCAAGCGCCCGGAGGTAATCCTCGTCCATGAAATGGGCCTCCTCGTCGCCTCGTTCCCGTTTGCGGAGCTGTTCGTCGAACCGCTCCCGCTGGTCGACCGGATCGTTCAGCTCGGAGAACGCGTTGGCGATCTCCCGGCCACGGACGATCAGCTCGAACCGGTCGACGATCTCCGGCCGCCCGTCGTTGCGTCGCGAAAGCGGAGAGACGTCGATCGGATACTCCGTGACGAACGTCGGCCCGACGATCTTCTTCTCGGCCACCTCCTCGTAGATCGCGACCAGAAGATTGCCGGAGGACGCCGTCGCCGCGCCTTTCACCCCGAGCCGGCCGGCCGTCTCCCGCAGGAACGCCTCGTCGGTCAGGCGCTCCTCGGGGAACCCGCCGTGGCGGGCCGCGGCCTGCGCCACCGTCAGGCGCTCCCACGGCGGCGTAAAATCGACCATCTCCCCCTGGTAAAGGAACTTCGGTGTGCCGAACAGTTCGGCGGCAAGAGAGGAGAGCATCTCCTCCGTCAGGTCCATCATCTCCCGATAGGTGGCGTACGCCTGGTAGAATTCGATCATCGTGAACTCGGGATTGTGCTGGGTGTCGATCCCCTCGTTCCGGAAGTTCCGGTTGATCTCGAAGACGCGCTCGAACCCTCCGACCAGAAGACGCTTCAGGTACAGTTCCGGCGCGATCCGCAGATACAGATCCATGTCGAGGGCGTTGTGGTGGGTCACGAACGGACGCGCCGTCGCGCCCCCGGCCACCGCCTGCATCATCGGCGTTTCGACTTCAAGAAAATCCCGCTTCGTCAGGAAAGAGCGGAGAAAGGTGACGATCCTCGCCCGACGGCGGAAGATCTCCCGCACCTCCTCGTTGACGATCAGGTCCACGTACCGCTGCCGGTACCGCGTCTCGATGTCGGAGAGCCCGTGCCACTTCTCCGGAAGGGGGCGGATCGCCTTCGTCAGCAGACGGAATCCCGTCGCCTCGACGGTCAACTCCCCCGTGCGGGTGAGAAACAGGGACCCGTCGACCCAGACGATGTCCCCCACATCCACGGATGCGAGGAAGCGCGCGTACGCCTCCTCTCCGAGGTGGTCCTTTTTCATATACGCCTGCAACCGGCCCGTCCGGTCGGACAGGACGAGGAACGCCGCTTTCCCGAAGCGCCGAAGGCCCATCACCCGCCCGGCGACGTCCACCCGGATCGGCCGCTCGCCAAGCTCCTCCGGGGGGCGCTCCGATGCGGCGGCACGGGCTCTCGCGTTGGTCCACCCCGGCGACCGGTCGTTGGGCCACGGATTCTGCCCCACCGACCTCAACGCCTCGATCTTCAGATAGCGCTCCTTCATCAGGTCGTTCCATGATTCGTTCACGCCGCGTCCCCCGTTTCCCCCTCCGAAACGCCGCCGAGCAGAGCCTTCCGGATGAACTCCATGATGCCCCCGTCGAGAACGGCGTCGACGTTCCCGGTCTCGTGCCCCGTGCGATGGTCTTTCACCAACCGGTATGGCGCCAGCACGTAGGAGCGGATCTGCGAACCCCAGGCGATCTCCTTCTTCGCCTTGTGCGCCTCGTTCGCCTTCTCCGCCCGCTGCCGCATCTCGAGCTCGTAGAGCTTCGACCGGAGGATCTTCATCGCCAGCGACCGGTTCTTCCCCTGGGATCGCTCCTGCTGGCAGAGAACGACGACCCCGGTGGGAAGGTGGGTGAACCGGACCGCGGACTCGACCTTGTTCACATGCTGCCCCCCGGCTCCGCCGGAGCGAAGCGTGTCGATCTTCAGGTCCGACTCGTTGATCTTGATCTCAATGTTGTCGTCGATCTCGGGCGACACGAACACGGAGGCGAACGACGTGTGGCGGCGCTTGTTGGCGTCGAACGGAGAGATCCGGACGAGCCGGTGGACGCCTGTTTCCGCCTTGAGGTACCCGTACGGGTGGTCGCCGGACAGGAGGAAGGTGGCGCTCTTGATCCCCGCCTCGTCCCCTTCCTGCCTCTCGACGAGCTCCATGGCGTATCCGTTCCGGTCCGCGAACCGCGAGTACATCCGGAGAAGCATCTCGGCCCAGTCCTGGGACTCCGTTCCCCCGGCGCCGGCGTGGATCGTGACGATGGCGTTCAGCGCGTCGTTCTCGCCGGAAAGCATCCTCTCGAGCTCGATCGCGTCCAGCGCCTCGGCGACGGCGGCGATCTGCTGCTCGATCTCGGAGGCGAGCTCCTCTCCTCCCGACTCGCCCGCGAGGGAGAGATACGCCCGCAGGTCCGCCAGGGACGATCCGAGGGCCGACCAGCGCCCGAGGAACGTCTCGATCGCCTTTCGCTCCCGAAGAACACGCTCGGTCGCCTCGGGGACGTCCCAGAAACCGTCGCGCGCGACCTCGGCCGTCAGCTCCTTGAGGCGGGCCTGCTTCGCGTCTACCTCAAAGATAACTCCGGAGCGCCTCGAACCGCGCTTCAAGTGCCGATGTCTTCTCTTCCAGCATGCCGGACGCCATGGGAACCTCGCAGGGGAAATATAACCGCCAAAACGGTGAGTATACTACAGGAAATCCCAAAGATTTCCCCGGTTTTTGCGTAGACGGTTTCTCCGGTCGCAGGTCGGATCGCGGCGACCAGAACCCCCCGGCGGAACAAGCCGAGGGAGGTGACGACGTTCCCGTCCCGGTCGATGACCGCGCTGATCCCCGAGTTGGCGGCCCGCACCATCGGGCGCCGAAACTCGACGGACCGCATCCGCGCCATGGCAAGGTGCTGGTGAGGAGCGACCGTGTCGCCGAACCAGGCATCGTTCGTCACGTTCACGAGCCACGTGGCCCCGCCCCGCACCCCGTCCCTGATCAACGCCGGGAACAGCGCCTCGTAGCAGACCGATGCTGCGACCGGGCGATCGCCGACCCGGAACAGGGCCGGGCCCGGCCCGGTCGAGAAATCCTCCTCGCCCGCCGTCAGCTTGCTCAGGAAAAAGAGGACCGACCGCAAGGGAATGTATTCGCCGAACGGCACCAGGTGGCGTTTGTCGTACCGCCCGAGAACGACCCCACGCGCGTCCATGTGGAAGACGCTGTTATAGAATTTCCCGCCCCCCGCGGGATCGTACCAAGGCGCCCCGAAAAGGATGGGGAGCCCCCCGCCCGCCGCGATGGCCTCAAGGCGCCGGGAGAGCCCGGCCTCCCACCCGTAAAAGAAGGGAGCCGCGGTCTCCGGCCAGACGACCACCTGCGCGCCTGCGTCCCTCGCCGATCGTGTCAGCTCCCCGTAGATCTCGAGCGTCGCCATTTGGTTCCCCGGGTCCCATTTCACGGACTGGTCGATCCCGCCTTGGGCGATAGCAACCTTCGGATCGGAAACCGCAGCCCTGGATTCCTCAGGGTTTGCCGAGATAGCGCGTCCGTACAGGACGAGGAAGAGAAGCGCGGCGACTCCGGGGATGAGCGGTATCGCCGCTCTCGCGGAGAGGCGGTCGGACAGCCGCTTCCCCGCGAGGTAGACGGAAACGGCGGAGAGTGCGAGGAGGAAGGAGAGCCCGTAAATACCCGCCAGGTCGGCCGACTGGCGCAGCGTCGCATTCCCCGCGACGGAGTACCCGAGAAGCATCCATGGAAACCCGGAGAAAAGATAGCTTCGGGCCATCTCGGCGGCGGTCCAGACGGCGGGGAACAGCCACAGCCCGCGCTCGCCGAACCGGGCATCGAGGCGGCGAACGGCGGCGGCGGCGGCGGAAAAGTAAACGCCGACGTAGGCGGAGACGAGGAACGCCGCCAGGCTCCCCAGCGCCCACCCGAGCTTCCCCTGCACCGCGATGGTGTAGGCGATCCAGTAGTAGAGAGGGAGGCTGCCGGCGGTTCCCGCGATCCATCCACGCCAGGCGGCTTGACGGGACGAGCGGGACGAAACCGCGAGAGCGAGGAAGGGGGCGAGGCAGACGAACGGGAGTCCCGGAACGTCGTACCCCGGAGTCCCCAACACGTACGAAAAAACGAACAGCGCACCGGTCAAGAGAAGGATCGCCGGGCTCCGGCGGTTCAACGGATCCTCCCCCGGCCTTCCGAGTCGAGGACCCGACGGTACAGCGCCAGCTCCTTCCGGCGCATCCGCCGCGCCTGCGCCCCTCCCCCTTCATGGTCAAACCCAGCCAAATGAAGAACGCCATGGAGGACGAAGAAAAAAACACGCGCTTCCGGCGACTCTTTCCATCCCACGGTTTCCGCAAGGCAGGTCGGCGCGGAAACGACGATGTCTCCCTCAATGCTCGCGCCGCGCGCGGGAATGCCATGCTTCTCGGGAAACGAGAGCACGTTCGTGGGGCGGTCCCGACCGAGAAATTCCCGGTTCCAGCGCGCGATCGCGGCGTCTCCGACCACGCGGATCCTCACGTCGGCGCCATTCGCGGAAAGAAGAGCGAGCGCCGCGCGGGCGTACGCCTTCAGCCGCCGGCCGGGAAACGGCGCGGGGCGAAGGTCCTGCCGGACGCTTACGCGGTAAACAGGCATCAAACGGCACTCGCGGGGTAGTCCACCCGACCGTGGGCGACGGCGGCGAGGACCCGGTTGACGGCGCGCCCGACGGCATGCAGGTCCCGCAACGTCAGGTCGCACTCGTTCAGCTGACCGTCGAGGTAGATCCGGTTGACGATCCCGGTGACGGCCTCGTCCACCTCCTGCGGCCCCGGCCGGTCAAGACTCCTCACCGCCGCCTCGGCCGCATCGGCCAGCATGATGATCGCCGCCTCGCGGCTCTTCGGCTTCGGCCCGGGGTATCGGAACATCTCCTCCGACGCCGTCCGTTCCGCGATCATCGGCCTGGCCTTGTCGAGGAAACAGTACAGAAGGCTCGTCCCGTGGTGCTGGGCAATGATCTCCGTGATCCGGTCCCCCAGACGGAACTCCCCCGCGAGGCGGATCCCTTCCTTCACATGGGACAGGATCACCGCGCGGGAGAGCCCTGGAGACATGCCGTCGTGGACATTCTCCGGGCCGGCCTGGTTCTCGGAAAAGTATTGGGCCTTCCCGAGCTTGCCGACGTCGTGGTAGAGGGCGGCGACGCGGCAAAGAACCGGGTTGGCGCCGATGGCGAGCGCGCCGGCCTCCGACAGCGTCCCGACCATCACGCTGTGGTGGAACGTCCCCGGCGTCTCCTTCATCAGGCGGGAAAGGAGCGGGTGGCCGGTGCCGGACAGTTCCATCAGGCGAATGTCGCTCGCGTAGCCGAAAACGGATTCAGCGATCGGCATGACCGCGAGGGCGATCGGTCCGGACAGGAGGCCGTTGACGGCGCCGAAGACCCCGGCCCACATAACGCCCCCGAAGCCGTGGAAGGAGAATTCGAGAGCCGCCGCGGCGAGAGCGCACACGGGCGCGGTCTGGGCGCCCGCCATCAGCATCCGGGACCGGTCCGGTACCCGGCGCGCGCGGGATGCGCCGGCGGTCCCGGAAAGGAGGAGAAACAGCAGCGCGGGCCAACTCCCCGAGGCGGCCGCAGCCGAGAGGACCGACGCGGCGACCGTGAAGAGGATCGACGTTTCCGAGTTGATGAGGACCCGGACAACCATCGCGAAGGCCGGGAGCGGAATCAGATAGGCGTATATCCGCGTTGGGACACCGTGTCCCACGGCGGGGATCTCGGCCAGCAGATCGATCACCGCCTTCGCCGCGAAGAACAGCAGGAGGGCGAGGGAACAGAGGAAGAGGAAGTCCCGCGCCGCCAGCCGGACCTTTCGGACCTCGCGGCCGGCGAACCCGAACCATTCGGAGAGAAAGAGGGCCACGGCCAGCGTGAGCGCGACCGCACCGACGAAGGGGAAGGCTCCCCCCCATCGCCCCGCCGCCCTCGGGAAGAGTTCACGCCCCCAGAGGTAGAAGAGAACCGCGAAAACGGCCGCCGATCCGAGGCTCAGCGCCAGAAGACGCGCGGTGCGGCCCCATGGCGACGCCCCGTTTCCGGTCGGGTAGCTACTCTTCCTGATCGCGCTTTTCGAACCGATCATACGCCTTGATGATCTCCTGGACGATGGGGTGACGGACAACGTCGATGTCGGTGAACCGGCAGAACCGGATCCCCGCCACCCCGTCGAGGATGGCGATCGCTTCGTTCAATCCGGAAATCTTTCCCGACGGAAGATCCGTCTGCGTGATGTCCCCCGTGATCACCGCCCGGGAACCGAAGCCGATCCGGGTAAGGAACATCTTCATCTGCTCGGAAGTCGTGTTCTGCGCCTCGTCCAGAATGACGAAAGAGTCGTTCAGGGTCCGGCCGCGCATGAAGGCCAGCGGAGCCACCTCGATCGTCCCCCGCTCCATGAGCTTCGCCGCCTGTTCGAACTCGAGCATCGTGTACAGCGCGTCGTGCAGGGGGCGCAGGTACGGATTCACCTTTTCCGCCATGTCCCCCGGGAGAAAACCAAGCCGTTCCCCCGCTTCCACCGCCGGCCGGACCAGTACGATCCTTTTCACCTCTTTCCGAAGGAGATACCCGACCGCCATCGCCATCGCCAGAAACGTTTTTCCCGTCCCGGCGGGGCCCACGCCGAAAACGATGTCGAATTCACGGATGGCGTCGAGATAGCGCTTCTGCGCTACGCTCTTCGGCGTGATCGTCCGGTTCCGTGACGACTTGAACACCACGTCCTCGAACACGACGGCCACATCCGCGTTTCTGTCGGCGGAAACGATGCGGATCGCGGCCTCGACGTCGTTGCCGGTGACCGGAATGCCGCGTCGAAGGACCCGGTACAGACCGGAAAGGACCTTTCCGGCCAGCGCCACCGGAATCCCCTCCCCCTCGACGCGCGCCTCGTTCCCGCCGGGTCGGATCGTCACGCCCAGCGCCCGCTCGAGCGCTCTCAGGTGAGCGTCGTGCACTCCGAAGAGGTCCCGCAGAACGGAGGCATCCTCGAACCGGATCGTCTCTTCCCTCGCGTCGCTCACCGTGCCCGTCTCCCGCATCAGAAGAAGTCGGCCCACACCGCGAAAGTCCGTAACGCCTCCGGGGAGAGAAGACCCCGGTAGACCCACACGGCCACCGCCACCGCCGCCGCGCCCCACAGCGCCATGAGGATCGCGTCGATCCGTCGCCGCGATGCGATCTCGTCGCGCAGGCGCCGGGCGGGATCGAGACGATCCCCCGGCTCCGCCGAGGAGACTTCGATCAACCCCCGCTGGAGGAGGGCGACCAGCACCTTTATGCCTTCAAACCCGGTGAGGCATGCCTTCCGGTAGACACGATCTGGATCCTCCGAAAACTCGAGGGCCTTCCATAAAATTCTTTCCTCCTCGGAGAGGGCGTACGGGTCGACGCGCTCTCCCCTTTTCCGCGCAACCCGAAAGTCTCCGGACGGGAAGATCTTGCGATATCTGGGATATTCATCGAGAAATTGCATCCCCTCCATGAGAAGAACATCCGGGCGAACCGGTTCCCCTCCCCACGGAACGGGATGTACGGCAAACCCCTCGAATCGGTACTCTCCCTCGCGAAGCGTGAGCACGTCGAAGAGGCACTCCTTGATCTGCAGGACGAGGTACCGGCCGAGGACCTCCTTCGAAACCTTCCCTTTCTCAACCAGAATTTCACCGATCTTCTTCCCGCCCGTCCCCTGGGATGAGAGGAACCGCTTGAGCTCGGAGTCGGTCAGGCACCCCGCATCCCGGAGCATCGTGCCGAGGAGGGATTTCGATTCCCGACGGTCCGGCTGGACATCGACGATTTTTCCGCCGGAGAAGAGAAAGATCGTCACATGGTCGTTCCCGGAGATCGCGAGGGACCCGCTCTTTCCCTGAGAGGAGACAAGTTGAAAAATATCCGGGATGCTGAAGTCGGCGATCTTTCCCTGCATCGCTACTCCCTCTCCCCGGAGACGTTGTGGTTCAGTTGGAGGTTTTCGAACGAACGCCATCCCCAGGCGGCCCCGAACAGCCAAAGGACCACCGCCACCCCCAGCGCCACCCGCCGGATATCGGTCTGCATGTCGCCGATCAGGCCGCCGGCGAGCCTGCCGGCGCTCCACGAGACGGTGACCATGCCGGCGGAAAGGGAGAGGAGGATACCGTACATCATGGTACGGAGCTCTTTCCCCGCCCAGAGGGCTCCGGCCCCCGGGAACAGGACGGAGCAGGCGCGGACATACCGGCGATGCAGCGAAATGCACAACCCTCGCCGCTCGCGCTCCTCCCCGCCACGGATCCCCTTGCCGACCTGGGCGCGGCACGCGTTGCAGATATCGGTTGCTTCGCGACTCCCGACGATCAGGGTGCCGGTGCCGCACGAACGGCAGACGCTGCTCATCCAGACCTTGCGGGAGAGGAGTTTCCACGCCATCGCCCAGATCCACGCGGCCGAAAGAAACACCAGGACCCATTTCCCGGAAACCGGGCGGAAGAACAGACCGCGAAACACGCTCCCCCGGGCCTCCCGAAACCATCCCTCCCGGACGGTGAACAAGGACCTCCACGCATCGCCGACCCCCAGCGGCGAGGCGACCAGTTCGCCATGGGTCATCTCTTCGGCGCGGTAATCGAAGGGAACGAGGCTTCGGATCCCGGCCCAGGCTTCCGGCTGGATCCGGGCGGCCTTCTCCAGTCGGAATCCCTGCAGGTAAATCTGGTAGGCGTTCCATTGGGCCCGGCCGCCCGAGGGACGAAGCGTCGCCGCGGCCTCGAAATCGGCCACCCCTTCCTCCGGCCTCCCCAAGCGGACCCGGACGATCCCGCGATTGTTGAGCGCGTCGGCAAGATCCCCTCCCTCTTCGATCAACCCGGTCCAGAGGGACTCGGCCGTATGCAGATCTCCCCCCTGCATCTCCGTCCGGGCGCCGGCGAACCGCGCCAAGCGCTCCCACCGGGGTTCGACCGGCAGACCCCTCCCGGCATCCCCTGAATCCGAAACCTCCCGCGAGGGATATCCCTCGCCTCCCAGCCATCCTCCTTGCCTTGCCTTCCCCGCTATCGGGTGGATCACTTCGAGGAAGCCTCCGCAAAGGAAGACGCCGATCAGGAGCAGGATCGCCGTTCCCCCGATCACGATCTCTCCACGCCGCAGGTACGCCGTCGAGAGGGCGATCCAGAAGACCGCGGCGACGGCGATCCCCGCCCCGCACGCAACGGGGGCGGCAAAACCGGCGAGGACGATGCCGGAGGCAAGGAACTCGGGCCGGGGAAGCTTCTTGAAGAGACGGGCCACATCGGACGTAAGCGCGGGGCGCGCCCGCAGGAAGAGATTCAGCGACGCCCAGACGGCGAACCAGCACACCGAGGCGGCGGCGAACAGGACGAGCCATACGGCGTACCCGAGCAACCCCGGACCGTACTGGCGAAGCGCTCCCGACAACCCGTCGACGTCGGAGAGGAACTCCTCGATCCGGAACCGCGCCGCATCCTCCCAGGCAAGCCAGGACCAGAGTGGGACGGAGAGCGGCGCGACGCGCGTCACCGCGCGCAGCGACTCGTACGATCGACGTTTCCACCCTTCCCGGGCCGCGCGGTCGAAGATCCGGTCGGGGACGGCATTCATGGAAAGGATCGAGTGATCGAACATCGCCCGCTGAAGAGTGCGGACCTCCCGCTCCAGTGCCTCCCCCTTCCCGGGACCCGCCGACTCGACCACACGGGCGGCCTGCTCGCGAACGGCTTCCGGATATCCTGGAAACGGATCCGCCGCCAGAAGACGGGAGGGGTCGAGAGGAAAAAGAAACAGGAGGAAGAGCGCACAACACGCCCACGACCTCCGGGATCGGTTGGGAACCCGTCGAATCATAGGCAAATATGGTAACATTCCTCCCGGGAAAAAACTCTCGTGGACGAATTCCGCAAACTGGTAGAGATCATGGCCCGCCTTCGCGCAAAGGGCGGCTGCGAGTGGGACCGCGTGCAGACCCATGAAACGCTTCGACAATATCTCGTGGAAGAGACCCACGAGGTGATCGACGCGATCCGTGTCGGAAACCCGGAATCCCTGTGCGAAGAGTTGGGAGACCTGCTCCTTCAGATCCTCTTCCACGCGCAAATCGCTTCGGAAAACGGGCAGTTCGACATCACCGACGTCATCGCTTCCATCTCCGAAAAGATGGTTCGCCGTCACCCGCATGTTTTCGGCGATGCGACCGCCGACACTCCGGAGGCGGTGTCGCGACAGTGGGACCACATCAAGAAAACGATCGAGAATCGTTCCAATGAATCGATCATCGGAGGGATCCCGAAAGAATTTCCCTCCCTTCTCCGTGCGGCGAAGATGTCGAAAAAGGCGGCGAGAGCGGGGTTCGACTGGGAACGGACGGAGCAGGTCCTCGGAAAGGTCGAGGAGGAACTCTCGGAACTGAAAGAGGCGATGGCGGAGGGAGATCCGGCCCATTTGGAGCACGAACTCGGTGATGTCCTGTTCTCCTTGGTGAATCTGGCCCGGTTCCTCGGTCTGAACGCCGAGGTAGCGATGTTGTCCGTCAACGAACGGTTCGAGCGGCGGTTCAGGGAGATGGAAAAAATCGCTGCGAAAACAGGATGTTCGATCGAAACCGCCGACATGCCGACCCTCGATCGTCTCTGGGAGATGGCGAAGAAGTCGACCTCCTGACGATCACGGCGTTTTCCACATACTTTGTGGATTCTCTGTGGATTCCCCTGTGGAAATTCCCCCCCGCACGTGTCCGGGGTGCCCCTTCGTCAGATTGCCTTTTTTTTGGGCAAACGGGATTCACACGAATAGATTCGACAGTGGGAGGACACTCCTCCCCATGAGGGGGGACACTCCTGATTTTCTCGTCGATAGAAAAAGGAATGTCCCCCACTTCCGGGAGTGCCCGGCGGAGTCGCCGCAGGAGGGGGGGCGCAGTGAGGTAAAGCGCAGCCGTGCAGGTTTATCGCACGGCGAGCCACGAACGGAGCCCCGCCCTCCGAGGCGACGAAGACAACGGAGATACCCGGCGTGGGGGTGCGTTATTCTTTGACATTTCCTCCCTGTCGGTGTTTAATACCGCTTTGCCGAAATCACCGATGCGATCGCAAGGAGGCACAGATTGGCAAGGATCAAGTCCGGTATCAAACGGCACAAGCAGAGCCTGAAGGCCAGGGCCCGCAACCGCCACGTCCGCTCCACCGTCAAGTCCGCCGTCAAGGATGTCCGTACAGAAATCGCCGAGGGTTCCGGGGAGAAGAGCGCCGACCTGCTGCGCAAAGCGACGTCCGTCCTCGAGCGCGCCGGGTCGAAAGGAGTCCTCCACAAGAAGACCGCGTCCCGCAAAGTCTCGCGGTTGGCGAAGGCCGTCCACAAGGCAACGAAAAAGTAACTACGCCAGCAGCGAAAGAAGCCGGATCTCGTACACCTGCCCGGGGGAGAGCCTGCTCTCCCCTTTCATCTCCCGGTCGATCCGTGACAGGACGCGGAAGATCTCCGCGGCCCGCCGGGGCGTGACGCCACCGGCGCTCCCCTTCCCCTGGATCCTGCTCCGAAGGAACCACGCCACCGCCCCGTTCAATTTGTGGTAATCGTCGGGTTCCGCAGCGGCCGCGAAGCGCCGGAACAGGGAGAGACAGGCGTTGCCGTCCTTCCGCACCAGCGTCTCCGCCAGCCGGAACGGGTCCACGGCTCCCCGGGAAACACATACGGCCCGGATATCCTCCTCGACCACTTCCCCGCGCCCGGCGGAAAACGCCAGCACCTTTCCGATCTCCGCGTCGAGGGCGTCGAACGAACCTCCCACCCATTTCGCGAGGAAAAGCGCCGAGTCGCGCGTGAGCTTCGCCCCACCTTCGGCGGCCGCGGCGACGGCATGCCGCGCCAACGCCTCGACCGCCTTCTCTTCCCGGGGCGCATCCGACAAAAGGTTCCGGGAGCCTGAGAACGTGCGCGCCTGGCGGAAATCGGACCCATGGAGAATCAGCGTCGCGGAAGGCTCCGGAGATTCGAGATAGACCTTGATCTCGTCCCTGTGCGCCTTCTTCATCTCCGCGAGGTCCGGGAGCGTGAAGATTCGGACACGGGAGAAGAACGAAGGGGATCGCCATGCGGCGGTGGGAGACTCCCGGGAAAGGTCCTCGAGCGTCCACCGATACGATTCGAGCGAAACCCCCTCGCCGCGCAACTTCCCCTCCAACGCTCTCGCGAAAAGGCCGGCAAGCCCGGCCCCGTCTCCGTACAGAAGATAGGCCGGCGCGGGATCGCGGGAGAGCCACTCCCGGAAGATCGGGGGGGGATCGGCCGGTTTCACAGGAGAACCCGGAGTGTCTGGGACAGGCGCACGGCCATCCTCCGGGCGACCTCCTCGAACGCGGCGCGCCGGTTGGCCTCCGTGTACTGCGCGTCGGCGCCCGAAAAGAAGGAGGCGGTCTCGGTCAGGCCGGACTCTTTCCAGAGAACCCCCCCCCGGACGACCTCGACCACCCGGACGTCAACCACCAGGGCGAGGCGATTCTCCAACGAGAACCGGTCCGCACCGTGGGAGAAGGTCTCCGAACGGATTTCGCTCACTTTTCCTTCGATCAGGTAATTCGCGCCGACGGTGCCGAAAGAACCTTGAAAACCGCTGCGGCGGAGTTCCTCGCGAAGACGCGCGGCGACTACAGCGCCGGCGTCGGGCATCGTGGATCGGTTCGCGAAGGGGGAGACATCCATCCGCACCGAGGGATCCTTGAACCGCGCGGTCCCGGATTCGAGGCGGTACACTCCGCATCCCGTCAGCGCGGACAGGAGGAGCCCCAATGGGATGAGAATCCGTTTCATTTATGAAACGACGATGCTGAAGAGTTTTCCGGGGACGTAGACGGTCTTCCGGATCTCCCTGCCCGCCGTGTACTCCCGGATCTTCGGGTCCGCCATCACCGATTCGCGGACCACGTCCTCTCCGGCGCCGACTCCCACGGTCAGCTTCGATCGGACCTTCCCGTTGACCTGGACGACGACCTCGACCTTCTGTTCCCTCGCGACATCGAGGTCCGCGGCGGGCCAGGAACGGGTGCAGAGGAGTTCCTTCCCCCCGATCCGCTCCCAGAGCTCCTCGCTCATATGGGGCGCGAAGGGAGAGAGCATATGGAGCAGGATCACCACCGCTTCACGGAGCGCGGCAACGACCGCGGGGCGGTCCCACGAGAGCTCGGGGACGAGGTAGAGGTAATTCACCATCTCCATCACGGCGGAGATCGCCGTGTTGAAGTGGGATCGGTCCTCGATATCGCCGGTGACCTTGATCAGCGTCCGGTGGGTCATCTGGCGGAGAGCGCGGACCTCCTCCGAGCCGTCCCACGCCGACGGAGCGTCCGCGATCGTCTTCGCCCGGGAGGCGACCAATCGATAGATGCGGTTGAGGAAGCGGAACGCCCCCTCCACCCCCTGCTCGTTCCAGTCGAGATCCTTTTCCGGCGGCGCCGCGAAGAGGATGAAGATCCGGGCCGTGTCGGCCCCGTACCGCGCGATCAGCGTCGACGGTTCGACGACGTTTCGTTTCGACTTGGACATCTTCATCGACCGCCCGACGTCGACCGACTCGCCGCACTGGCGGCACTTCCCTTTTTCGTCGACCTCCTCCGGGTACCTCCAGCCGTGCTTGGGGCACTCGGCGGTCTGCATGCAGACCATCCCTTGGGAAAGGAGGCGCTCGAACGGCTCGTTCCCGGGCGCCAACCCCTTGTCGCGGAGATATTTATGGAAGAAGCGGGCGTAGATGAGGTGCATGCAGGCGTGCTCCACCCCCCCCACGTACTGGTCCACGGGGGCGAACCGTCGCATCTTTTCCGGATCGAGCGGCGCGCGGTCGTTTTTCGGGTCGATGTACCGAAGGAAATACCAGGAGGATTCGACGAAGGTGTCGAACGTATCGGTCTCCCGCCGTCCGGGCTTCCCGCAGACGGGGCACGAAACGAGCAACCACTGCTCCGCGCCGGCAAGGGGGTTCCCCCGCTCCCGCGTATACGGAAGGTCCTCCGGGAGCACGACCGGAAGGTCTTTCTCCGGAACGGGGACGATGCCGCACGCCTCGCAATGGATCACCGGGATCGGACAACCCCAGTAGCGCTGCCGGCTGACGCCCCAGTCCCGAAGCCGGTACTGGATCGTTCCGCGGGCCATCCCCTTCCCTTCGAGGTGAAGGGTGATCGCCTTTTTCCCGTCTTCGCTCGAGATCCCGTCGAAGACGCCGGAGTGAACAAGTCGCCCCGGTCCTTCGTGCGCCCCGGTCATCGTCGCCGGATCGAGGACCTCTCCCTCGGGCTGGACGACGACCGTGACCGGGAGACCGTACTTCCGGGCGAACTCGAAGTCACGCTGGTCGTGCGCCGGCACCGCCATCACCGCTCCGGTCCCGTAGTCGTACAGGACGAAGTTGGCCGCGTAGACCGGGATCCGATTCCCCGTGACGGGGTTCACGCAGAACCCCCCGGTGAACACCCCCTCCTTCACGAGGTCCTCGCTCGTCCGGGCGATCCGGTCCTGGCCCGCGACCCGGTCGACGAACTCCCGCACTTCGCGCTCCCTGCCGGTCCGCCTCGCGAACTCCAGCACCACCGGGTGCTCGGGAGCCATGCTCATGAAGGTGGCGCCGAAGAGCGTGTCGGGCCGCGTCGTGAACACCGTGATGTCTCCGCCCTCCCCGTCGATCGGGAAGCGGATCTCGGCCCCCTCGCTGCGGCCGATCCAGTTCCGCTGCATCTCGAGGATGTTCTCCGGCCACCGTCCCTCGAGCTCCTTGTGCCCGGAGAGCAGTTCCTCCGCGTACTTCGTAATGCCGACGAACCACTGGTCGAGCTCCTTCTGGGCCACCGGCGTGTGGTCGTGGATGAAGCACGTCCCGTCCCGGTTCACCTGCTCGTTGGCGAGCACGGTCTGGCACTCTTCGCACCAGTTGAGCGTCGCGCGTTTCCGGTACGCGAGACCGTCCCGCAGCATCCAGAGGAAAAAAAGCTGCTCCCATTTGTAATATTCCGGAGAACAGGTGGCGAACTCGCGATCCCAGTCGTAGGAGATCCCCATCTCCTTCAACTGCTCCCGCATGAAGGCGATGTTCTCCCACGTCCACTTCGCCGGGTGTGTCCCGTGGCGGTGCGCGGCGTTTTCGGCGGGCAGGCCGAACGCGTCCCAGCCGATCGGATGAAGCACCTGGAACCCCTGCATCCGCTTGAAGCGGGCGAGCAGGTCGCCGATCGTGTACACCCGCACATGTCCCATGTGGATCCGGCCGGAAGGGTACGGGAACATCTCGAGACAGTAATATTTCGGAGCGGTCAGGTCGTCCGGACACCGGAACACGCCGGCCTCGTCCCACCTCCTCTGCCACTTCCGCTCGATCTCTTGCGGCTTGTACTTCACGCCGGTCCCTCCGACACTGTCTTCTTCCGCACGATTTCAGAGATCCGGTCGAGGATCCCGTTGACGAACGCGCCGGATTCCTCGGAGCCGAACCGCTTGCCGAGATCGACCGCCTCGTTGATCGCCACCGCGAACGGGATGTCGCTCCCGAGGGACAGCTCGTACGCGCCGAGACGGAGGATGTTCCGGTCCACCAGCGTCATCCGTTCGATCCGCCAGTTCTCCGCCGCCTCACCGATGAGGGCGTCGACCTCTCCGATACGCTCCCATACGCCGCGGACCGTCTCCCCATAGTATTCCGCGTCGGAGGGAGGTTCGGAGGCGAGCGCGAACAGGGGGATGGCCGCGTCCGGGCCGATCCCGAGCGCGTCCATCATGAAGAGGGTCTGAAAAACCTTCTCCCGGGATTCCCTGCGCACGGAAGGTTCGCTCTCCCCGGGACCGCCCAGCTCACATCCGCCGAAGCAGGCTGACCATTTCGAGCGCGGACTGGGCCGCCTCGGCCCCCTTGTTCCCGGCTTTCGTGCCAGCGCGTTCGATCGCCTGCTCCACGGTGTCCGTGGTGAGCACGCCGAACGAGACCGGGATCCCCGTTTCCAGCATCACCTGGGCGACTCCCTTGGTGACCTCCGCGCTCAGGTAGTCGAAGTGCGGAGTGCCCCCGCGGATCAACGCGCCGAGCGCGATCACCGCGTCGACCTTCTGGCCGGCCGCGCGGCGGACTCCCAGCGGGATCTCGAAAGAACCGGGGACCCGGACCACCGTGATTCCCTTTTCCTCCACGCCGTGCCGCCGGAGGGCGTCCAGCGCCCCGTCGAGGAGCCGGTCGGTAATGAAGCTGTTGAACCTCGAGACCACGATCGACACCTTGACGCCCTGGCCCTGAAGATCTCCCTCGATCACCCGCACCATCGCCCCCTCCTACTCCATGTTCAGGATGTGGCCCATCTTCTTCTTCTTCGTTCGCAGGTACCGGACATTCGCCTCGTTCGGCGCGATCTCGATCGGCACCCGCTCGACCACCTCCAGGCCGTAGCCCGAAAGCCCTATGATCTTCTTCGGGTTGTTCGTGAGAAGGCGGATCGTTCGGACCCCGAGGTCCACGAGGATCTGCGCTCCCACGCCGTAATCCCGCAGATCGGGCTTGAACCCGAGCCGCTCGTTCGCCTCGACGGTGTCGAACCCCTTGTCCTGCAGGCCGTAGGCGCGGATCTTGTTCTCGAGCCCGATCCCCCGCCCCTCCTGCCGCATGTAGAGGAGAATCCCCGTCCCCTCGGCTTCGATCCGCCGAAGGGCGTTGCGCAGCTGCTCTCCGCAGTCGCACCGCATGGAACCGAAAACGTCGCCGGTCAGGCACTCGGAGTGGACGCGCACAAGGACCGGGTCCCCGGGCCGGATCTCCCCCTTGACGAAGGCGACGTGGGTGTCCCCGTTCAGCGCGTTGTTGTACGCATAGGCGGTGAACTCGCCGCCGATCCGCAGCGGCATCCGGGCTTCCCCGATGCGCTCGACCAGCCGCTCGCGGTGCATCCGGTATTCGATCAGGTCCTTGATGGCGACGATCCGAAGGTCGTGCTCCACGGAAAACCGTTCCAGGTCGGGCATCCGCGCCATCGTGCCGTCCTCGTTCATGATCTCGCAGATTACCCCCGCGGGGATGCATCCGGCGAGACGGGCGAGGTCGACCGATCCTTCCGTCTGCCCCGTGCGCACCATCACCCCGCCCTTCCGGGCGATGATGGGGAAGACGTGCCCCGGACGAACCAGGTCGTCCGATTTCGCGCTTTCCGCGATGGCGGTTCGGATCGTGGTGGACCGGTCGTGGGCCGAGATGCCGGTGGTCACGCCGTGGCGCGCCTCGATCGAAACGGTGAACGCGGTTCCGAACGCAGAGGAGTTGTCGTGCACCATCGGAGGGAGCTGTAGCGCCTGCGCCTTCTCCTCGGTGACGCTGAGACAGATCAGCCCTCGCCCGTGACGGGCCATGAAGTTGATCGCCTCGGGGGTGACGAACTCCGCGGCAAGGGTCAGATCGCCCTCGTTCTCCCGGTCCTCGTCGTCCACGAGGATGACCATCTTCCCGTCGCGGATGTCCGCGATGGCCTCCTCGATCGTCGATAGCGGCATCCCGTCCCAGCCCTTCTCACGAATACCCGTGATCCTTCAGAAAATCCAGCGTGACACCGCCTCCGCCGCCTTCGAGGCTCCTGAGGACGTACTTCCCGACGATGTCGGTTTCGAGGTTCACCCGCTCCCCGGCCCTCAAGACCCCAAGGGTCGTTCGTTCGAGGGTAATCGGGATGAGGGCCAGTTCGAATCCGTCCCGGCGGACGGCGCTGACCGTCAGACTGACGCCGTCGACGGTCACCGCCCCCTTGTAAACCATGAACTTCATTATAGAAGGATCGGCCTGGATATGAAATACCCGGGCTTCCCCCAGCGGGCGGATCTCGTGGATCGCCCCGGTCCCGTCCACGTGGCCGTAGACGATGTGGCCCCCAAGACGCCCCGACAGCGTGAGCGCCCGCTCCAGGTTGACCTTCGACCCGGGGCGCATCGCGCCGAGCGTCGTCTTCGAGAGCGTCTCCTTCGAAACGTCCGCGGTGAACGTTCCGGCTCCCACCCGCGTCACGGTCAGGCAGACCCCGGAGACGGCGACGGAGTCGCCCTCCGCGATCGTGTCCATCGGCAGCTTCGTCGCCACCGTGATCGCCGTCCCCGCGCGCAACGGCGACAGGGAGGCGACCGTCCCAACATCCTCGACGATACCGGTGAACATCCCTCACTCCTTCGACCTTCGGCTCCGTCGCCTCGGAGATCGGACTCCGTTCGTGGCTCGCCGTGCGGTGAACCTGCACGGCTGCGCTTTACCTCACTCCGTCCGACTCCTACGGCGACTACGCCGTATGTCCTCGTTGCGGACGCGTCCCGATCGGTCTTCCCGATACATTACCGTATTTTCAAAATGGAACACCTGGGTCACGCTTGCCTGGGCTCGGCGGTGATTTCGAGGTCCGGGCCGACGCGGCGGACCGAGGTGAAGGCGAGACGTTTCCCGGACGACGGCGCTCGGGCCGCCCAGCCCGACACGGCGCGGATCCCATCGCCCAGGAGCAGCGGCGCGACGAAGACGACGTACCGGTCGATCGCGCCCTCGGCGGCGAGCCAGCCGGCGGTCCGGCCGCCCCCCTCGACCAGGATGGAGGTCACGCCTTCCGCCCCGAGGGCGGCCAGGAAATCGCGCGCCCGCACGACCCCGCCGCGCGCCGGAAGCCGGAGCACCCGCCCCCCTGCGTCCTGCACCACCCGGACGTCGCGCTCCGGGACACCTTTCGGACAGACGACGATCACCTCGCCACCCGGTTCGCGAAGGGCCTTTCCGCGCGCAAGCGCGGCGGGATGCGACGTGAGGATCACCCTCCGGGGGTCGTGCCCTCCTGAAACGCGGGCGGTCAGGAGCGGATCGTCCCGGCGCGCCGTTTCGCCTCCCACGAGCACAGCGTCGGCGTCCGAACGCATCCGGTGCACCCGCCGCCTCGCCGCCTCGCCCGTGATCCACCGGGAATCGCCGCCGGCGCAGGCGATCTGCCCGTCGAGGGAGACGGCCAGCTTCAGCGTGACGAACGGCTTCCCGGAGACGACCCACCTGCAGAATCCGCGGTTGAGTTCCCGGGCTTCCGTCTCCATCAACCCGCGATGCACGGCGAGGCCGGCGTCGCGCAGCCGTTTCGCGCCCCGGCCGGAAACAGCCGGGTTGGGGTCCTCCATCGCGTATGCCACCCGCGCGATTCCCGCCGCGAGGATCGCGCGGGTACACGGCCCCGTACGACCGCGGTGGTCGCACGGCTCGAGCGTCACGTACAGGTCCGCTCCCCGCGCCGCGCTCCCCGCCCGCCGCATCGCCTCGATCTCGGCGTGGGGAAGCCCCGCCGCATGGTGATACCCTTCTCCGACAACGCGTCCGCCCCGTACGATCACCGCGCCGACCGCGGGATTGGGCGCGGTCCGTCCCGCCCCTTTTCCGGCGAGCCGCAGCGCCCGCCGCATGAAACCGGGCCCGGGGAATTCCGGACGGGGCGTCATGATTTCGTCGTTCGGCCCGTGGGCTCGCTGATGAGGGTCTTGATCTCCTCGACGAACTGGCTCACGTCCTTGAATTGCCGGTACACGGAGGCGAACCGGACGTACGCCACGTCGTCCACCTGGAGCAGCTTCGACATCACGCGCTCGCCGATCCGGATCGAGGAGATCTCCTTCTCGGCCCCGGACTGGAACTCCTGCTCGAGCGCTTCCACGAGGTGTTCGATGGTGTCTACGCTTACGGGCCGCTTTTCGCACGCCTTGCGGACTCCGGCGAGGATTTTCTGGCGGTCGTACGGCTCGCGCCGCCCGTCCCGTTTCACGACGAGGGGGAGCTCTTCCTCGATCCGTTCATAGGTGGTGAAGCGCCGTCCGCAGGAGAGGCATTCCCTCCTGCGCCGAATGACGTCGCCGTCCTTGCCCGCCCGGGAGTCGACCACCTTGTTGTCCACGTGGCCGCACCGGGGACATTTCATGGGGAGGGGCTCTCGAGCTTCACGAGATCCATCCCGACCTCGTCGAGCATCTCCCGCGTCAAGGTGTCGCTGTACCCTTCGAGGTAGACGATCCGCTGCACGCCGGCATTGATCAGCATCTTCGCGCAGATGCTGCAGGGAAGATTCGTGCAGTACAGGTCGGCGCCCCGGATCGAGACGCCGTGGTACGCGGCCTGGATGATCGCGTTCTGCTCGGCGTGCAGGCCGCGGCACAGCTCGTGGCGCTCCCCGGAGGGGACGTTGAGCCGTTCGCGAAGACAACCGACGACCTCGCAGTGCGTGACACCGGAGGGGACACCGTTGTATCCCGTGGAGAGGAGGCGCCGGTCCTTCACCAGGACCGCGCCGACCGCCCGCCGCAGGCACGACGAGCGCCTGGAGGCGAGCTTCGCCATGTCCATGAAGTAGGTGTCCCAGTCGGGACGGGTCCGCGCCGCCGGTGGCAACGGCATCACCCCCCGGCGCTCGCCGCGAGACGCGAAGAGTAAAGAGGGAAAGCGTCGCACAGGGCGCGGACGTCCGCCCCGACCCGACGCTGAACGGTTTCGTCCGAAGGCGACGCGAGCACGTCCGCGATCAGGTTCCCGATCCGCGCCATCTCTTTCTCTTTCATCCCACGGGTGGTGACCGCGGGCGTCCCGATGCGGATCCCGCTGGTGACGAACGGACTGCGCGTCTCGAAGGGTACCGTGTTCTTGTTGACGGTGATTCCGACCTTTTCCAGCGCCGCCTCGGCCTCCTTCCCGGTCTGCGGGGTGTCCTTCAGGTTGACCAGCATCAGGTGGTTATCCGTTCCTCCGGAGACGAGCCGGTACCCTCGGGCGAGAAGCGTTTTCGCCATCGCGGCCGCGTTGCGGATGATCTGCCCCTGATACTCCTTGAACGCGGGGCTCATCGCCTCTTTCAGAGCCACGGCCTTCGCCGCGATCACGTGCATCAGGGGGCCCCCTTGGCTTCCCGGGAAGATGGCGGAATCGATCTTTTTCGCGAACTCGCCACGGCACATGATCAGCCCGGAGCGGGGTCCGCGCAACGTCTTGTGGGTCGTCGTCGTGACGAATTCACAGTACGGGATCGGGCTCGGGTGGAGCCCGGCGGCGACCAGGCCCGCGATGTGGGCGATGTCGGTCATCAGCATGCAGCCCGCCTCGTCGGCGATCTTCCGGAACGCGGGGAAGTCGATCGTCCGGGGATACGCGGAGGCGCCCACGACGATCAGCTTCGGGCGGTGCTTCAGCGCGAGATCCCGAACCTGGTCGTAGTCGATCGTCTCGGTATCTTCGCGCACGCCGTACGGGACCACGTTGTAGAGCTTTCCCGAAAAATTCACCGGGCTCCCGTGCGTCAGGTGGCCGCCGTGAGAGAGGTTCATTCCGAGCATCGTGTCGCCCGGCGTCATCACGGCGAAGTAGACGGCCATGTTCGCCTGGGAGCCGGCATGGGGTTGCACGTTGACGTGCTCGGCGCCGAAGATCTTCTTCGTCCGCTCGATCGCCAGCGACTCGGCCTGGTCCACGAACTCGCACCCACCGTAGTAACGTTTCCCCGGGTACCCCTCCGCGTATTTGTTCGTCAGCACGGAGCCGGTGGCCTCGAGGACCGCCTCGCTCACGAAGTTCTCCGAAGCGATCAGTTCGAGCTTGTACGCCTGACGCTCGGTCTCTTTGCGGATGATGTCGTAGATCTCCGGGTCGGTTTCTCTCAGGGATGCCATGGGTTCCTCCCGATTTGCGGCCGGCGGGGAGCCGGCGGGGATGATCTTCTCGATGCTGCGGATCTTCTCGATCCGCCGGGTGTGCCTGCCCGCCTCGAACGGTTCCGACAGGAAGATGCGAAGCCGCCTCTCCGCATCGTCCGCGGACATCGTCCGCGCGCCGAAGACGGCGACGTTGGCGTCGTTGTGCAGGCGGGAAAACCGCGCCGCCGTGTCGTCGTAGAGAAGCGCGGCGCGGACTCCGGGGAGCTTGTTCGCCGCGATCGACATCCCGACGCCGGTCCCGCAGACGAGCACGCCGGCGTCCGCCGTTCCCGCGGAGACCCGCCGCGCGACCGCGGCGGCGTAATCCGGATAGTCCACCGATTCCACGGAGCCGGTCCCGAGATCCTCCGCGGAGATCCCGAGGTCCGCCATCGCTTCCCGCAGGCGGCGCTTCATTTCCACGCCCGCGTGATCGGAGGCGATGACGACGCGCCGCGGGTTCGGCATCCCGGTTCTACGCCTCGAACCGGCCGAACAGCAGGACCGAGTTCGTTCCGCCGAAACCGAACGAGTTGGACATGGCGTACCGGATCGCCTGACGGCGCGGCGCGTTGGGAACGTAGTCGAGGTCGCACTCGGGGTCCGGCGTCGTGTAGTTGATCGTGGGCGGGATCACCCCCTCCTGCAACGCAAGGGTGCAAAACAACCCTTCGAGCGCCCCCGAAGCCCCGAGAAGGTGCCCCGTCATCGACTTGGTCGAGCTGACGGCGATCGATTTCGCCCGTTCGCCGAACACGGTCTTGATCGCCATCGTCTCGTACAGGTCGTTGTAGGGCGTCGAGGTGCCGTGCGCGTTTATGTAGTCGACCGCGGACGCGGGAACTCCGGCGTCGGCCAAGGCCGCCTTCATCGCGCGCACCGCGCCCTCGCCCCCGGGGGCCGGCGCCGTCACGTGATAGGCGTCGGCCGACGCGCCGTACCCGAGCAGCTCCGCGTAGATCTTCGCCCCCCGGTTCCGCGCGTGCTCCAGTTCCTCGAGGACCAGGATCGCCGACCCTTCTCCCATGATGAAGCCGTCCCGGTCCTTGTCGAAGGGGCGCGAAGCGGCGCCGGGATCGTCGTTCCGGGTGGAAAGGGCTTTCATGGAGCAGAACCCGCCCAACCCGAGCGGGGTGATCGTCGATTCGGCGCCGCCGGCGATCACCACGTCGCACACCCCGCTGCGGATCGCGTGCATCCCCTCGCCGGTCGCGTGGCTGGACGCCGCACACGCGGTCGTCGTCGCGATGTTCGGCCCCTTGGCGCCGTACCGCATCGCGATATGCCCGGGCGCGAGGTTGGAGATGAGCATCGTGATGAAGAAGGGGCTGATCTTCTTCGGCCCGCCCTCCATGTACGCCTGGTGGTAGCGCTCGAGGGTGGTGAGCCCGCCGAGGCCGCTTCCCATGTAGACGCCCACCTTCGGAGCCAGCGCGGCGTCGATCACCAGCCCCGAATCCTCCATCGCCATGCGCGCGGCCGCCATGGCGTAATGGATGAACGGGTCCATCCGCTTGATCTCTTTCCTGTCGATGAACTGCTCGGGATCGAACCCCTTGACCTCGGCCGCGATGGTCGCGGAAAAATCCTTCGCGTCGAACCGCGTGATCGGTCCGACGCCGGACTTCCCCGCAAGGATCGCGTCCCAGGTGTTCCGGACACCGACCCCTAACGGGGTCACCGCTCCGAGTCCCGTGACGACCACTCTGCGCATGTCGTTCCTTCCGCCCGCGCCCCCTGCGATCGGGGCCTGCCGGGGCCGACGCTACTTCTTGTGCGTCGTGATGTACTGGATCACGTCGTTGACGGTCTTGATCTTCTCGGCTTCCTCGTCGGGAATCTCGATCCCGAACTCTTCCTCCATCTTCATCACCAGTTCGACGATGTCGAGGGAGTCCGCACCCAGGTCGTCGATGAACGACGCCGTGTTGGTGACTTCCTTCACGTCCCGCTCGAGCTGCTCCGCCACGATCTCGCGAACCCGCTGATCTACCGGCATTCCGTTTCTCCTTTTCCTTTGGTATGCAATCGCCGCAAATGCGCTACATGTACATCCCGCCGTTGATCCCCACCACCTGACCGGTCACGTAGGCCGCCGCGTCGGACGCCAGGAACAGCGCGAGGGCGGCGACCTCCTCGGGGGATCCGAACCGCCCGAGCGGGATCCGTTCCGCGAACTCCTTGCGCGCCGCCTCGGGCAGCTTTTCGGTCATGTCGGTCGTGATGAACCCCGGCGCGATCGCGTTCACCGTGATCTCGCGGGAGGCCAGCTCCCGCGCCATCGCCTTGGTGAACCCGAGGATCCCCGCCTTGGTCGCGGCGTAGACCGACTGCCCCGCGTTCCCCATCTCGCCCACCACGGAACTCATGTTGACGATCCGCCCTCCGCGCTGCCGGATCATCTGGCGCGATACGACCTTCGTGACCAGGAACGTCCCCTTCAGGTTCGTCCGCACGACCGCGTCGAAATCGTCTTCCGTCAGCCGCATCAGCAGGTTGTCGCGGGTGATCCCGGCGTTGTTCACAAGGATGTCGATCCGGCCACGCTCCGCGACGATCGCCTTGACCGCGGCGTCAACCTCGGAAGCGTTGCCGACGTCGAACCGCGAGAGGACGGCGCTCCCCCCCGCAGACGTGATCGCCGCGAGCGTCTCGCCGGCGGCCGCTTCGTTCCCCGCGTAGTTCACCACGACGAAGGCGCCCTCCGCGGCGAACCGCAGGGCGATGGCGCGCCCGATCCCCCGGGAGGCGCCGGTCACCAACGCCGTCTTCCCCGACAGCCGCATCCCCACCCTCCTGACGTATCTTACCCCGTATTCTTCTTACCTTGTCCCGGTCCCGCGGTTCCAGCGAAAAACGTTACGCGCCGCTTCGAGGTCGGCCGGACCGCAGAAGACCCCCGCCGCCGCGTCCTTTTCGATCCGGCGGAGGAGCCCCGCGAGAACCTTCCCCGGTCCCACCTCGAGGAACACATCGGCCCCGGCGGCCCGCATCGCCCGGACCGACTCTTCCCAGCGAACCGGCGCCGTGATCTGACGGATCAACATGTCGGCGACGGCGTCGCCCTTGGCGTAAGGGACCGCGGTCACGTTGGCCACCACCGGGAACGCGAACGCTCCCTGCGGGATCGCCCTCAATTCGGGCGCGAGACGGTCCGCCGCGGGCCGCATCAACGCGCAATGGAACGGTGCGCTCACCGGGAGCGGGAGAGCCCGCTTCGCCCCGGCCGCCTTCGCCGCCTCGCACGCCGCCGCGACCGCCTTCGCGTCGCCGGAGATCACGACCTGGCCGCCGCCGTTGAAGTTCGCCGGCGACACGACGCCAAACGCCGCGCCGACACGGCACGCCTCTTCCACCTGTTCCGGGGAAAGCCCGAGGATCGCCGCCATCGCGCCCTCGCCCACCGGTACGGCATCCTGCATGAATCTCCCGCGCAACCGCAGGGTCCGGACCGCCTCTCGCAACGGAAGGGCACCCGCCGCGACCAGCGCGGAATATTCCCCGAGGGAGTGGCCCGCCGCGCAGGCGGGCCGAACGCCGGTTTCGGCCGCGAGGACCCGGAAGGCGGCCACGCTCACGGTGAAGATCGCCGGCTGGGTGTTCTCCGTCATCCGAAGCTCGTCTTCGGTTCCGCGAAAACAGAGGGCCGCCATGTCCCGCGACAGCGCCTCGGACGCCTCCTCGAACGTCCGCCGGGCGACCGGATACGCGTCGTGGAGATCTTTTCCCATCCCGGGGAATTGCGACGCCTGCCCCGGAAAGAGAAGCCCTATCCCCATTTCACCCTCTCCTACATCCGCATCAGGGCGGAGGCCCAGGTGAGCCCCCCCCCGAACGCGACGAGGAGCACGAGGTCCCCGGCGGCGAAGCGTCCCTGCGCCTTCGCTTCGGCGAGCGCGATCGGTATGGACGCGGCGGAGGTGTTCCCGTACTTCTCGAGATTGACGAAGACCCGTTCCTCGGGGATTCCGAGCCGCTTCCCCACGACCTGGATGATGCGCATGTTCGCCTGGTGCGGGATGAACAGTTTCACGTCATCGATGGAGACTCCGCTCCGGTCCAGCGCCTCGCGGGAAACCTCGACCATCTTCAGGACGGCGTGCTTGAACGTTTCATTCCCCATCATCCGGATGGAACGGAGACGCTGCTCCATCATCTCGGGGGAGTACGGATGCAGCGTGCCGCCGCCCGGGCAATGGATCAGCTTCCACAGGTTCCCGTCGGAGTGCAGATGACAGCCCAGGACCCCGTCCCCTTCCGGGCATTCGGAGAGAACGACCGCCCCGGCGCCGTCTCCGAAGAGGATGCAGGTGGACCGGTCGGTGTAGTCGACGACGGAGGAGAGGATCTCGGAGCCGACGACGAGGGCCTTCTTTCCCCTGCCCGCGCGGATCAGCGCGTCGGCGACGGAAAGGGAGTAGATGAACCCGGAACACGCGGCGGAAAGGTCCATCCCGTAGGCGTTGACCGCCCCGATCTTCGCCTGGAGAAAGCATCCGGTCGACGGGAACGGCATGTCGGGCGTCAGCGTCCCGACGACCACGATGTCGAGCTCCGCCGGGTCGACGCCCGCGTCATCGAGCGCCTTCCTGGCCGCCTCGACGCAAAGATCGGAGTTCGGCGTCCCGGGCTCCGCGATGTGACGGCCACGGATGCCGGTGCGCTCCGTGATCCACGCGTCGTTCGTATCGACCATCTTTTCGAGGTCGAGATTGGTCAGGACTTTCGGCGGGGCGTACATCCCCAATCCGATGATTTTCGATGACAACGCTCTTCCTCCCCTGTGTCCGTATTACGGATTCTGCGGCACGCTCGCCGCGGCGCGTCCCCGGGCCGCGATGGAGCGTGCGATCTCCACGTCCACGCCGCAGCGCGCCAGGGAGCCCGCCGCGCGGATCCCGTTCTTGATCGCCCGCTCGCTGGACGATCCGTGGCAGATGAAGACCCCGCCCCGAACCCCCAGGAGCGGAGCGCCGCCGTACTCCTCGTAGTCCAGCCGATCCTTTACCCCGCGAAGCGCTCGTTCCGCGAGCAGGGCGCCCACCTTCGCCGTGAGGGACTTGCCGATCTCCTCTTTCAGAAACTGGCCAAGAGCGGTCGCCATGCCTTCCATCGTCTTGATCGCGACGTTCCCGACGAACCCGTCGCAGACGAAGACATCGGCTTTCCCCGCGAAGAAGTCCCGCCCCTCGACGTTCCCGACGAAATTGAGTCCGGTACGCCGGAACAGTTCGCACGTGTCCCGCGTGAGGTCCGTCCCCTTCGAATCCTCCGCGCCGATGCTGACGACGCCGACGCGGGGACGCGGAATCCCGAGAATCGTCCGGGAGTACGCCTCGCCCATGTATCCGAATTGAAGAAGGTGCGTCGGCTTGCAGTCGACGTTCGCTCCGGCGTCGACGAGGACCACCGGCCCGTGGGGAGTGGGAATGGTCGCCGCGATCGCGGGGCGGTCCACGCCGTGGATCTTCTTCAGAATCAGGAACCCCCCCGCCATCACCGCGCCGGAATTCCCCGCGCTGACGAAGGAAGCCGCCTTCCCGTCGGCGACAAGACGAAGCCCGACGCGGATGGACGAATCCCGTTTCTTCCGGAGAGCGATGGCGGGGATGTCGCACATCTCCACGACTTCGGAGGCGTTCAGTACCTCGATATCGGCGCCGGAGACGTCGATCGGACGCAGCTCCTCCCGGATCCGCTCCTCCTGCCCGACCAGGATCAGGGAGAGGCCGTTGGAACGGGCCGAATCGACCGCTCCGCGCACGATCTCGCGCGGGGCGTGGTCCCCCCCCATCGCATCGACGGCAATTTTCATCGGATGGAAGAGGGCGTCAGTCTTCGGTTTTCGCGATGACTTCCCGACCCTTGTAGGTTCCGCACGTCGGGCAGACGGCATGGGGGCGCTTGGTCGCCTTGCACTGCGGGCAGATGCTGACCGCCGGTTGGGACAGCTTCTTGTGCGTGCGCCGCTTGTCCCGGTGGGACTTCGAACCGCGTCGTTTCGGATTCGGCATGGTTTACTCCTTTTTCCCTTTCAGGTTCTTGAGAATGTCGAACGGCCCCGGGGCATCCCCTGCCACGCAGGAACACGCCTCCCGGTTCCGGTTCTTTCCGCACACGGGGCAAACCCCGCGGCACGCCTCGGAACAAACGACCTTCAACGGGAGCTCGAGGGCCACCTGCTCCCACAGGATGTCGTTCGTCTCGACCCCCGTGCCGTCATAATACCCGATATCGAGGTCTTCCTCGTGAAGCTCGACCGAGGCGGCGCGCCGATCCCGGCTCTTCGGGACCAGGATCGTCTGGAACGCCTTCCCGATCCGGAGCGTCACCGGGTCGGAACAACGGTCGCAAAGCCCTTCGCCCCTCGCTTCGAACGACCCCTCGATCCAGAGGTCGCCGCCCTCGACCGTCAGGAGCAGATCCGCGTCGACCAGCCGCAACTCCCGCAACGGCGCGGGGTCCATCCCTTCGAGAACGCGGGGGATCGACGCCTTCCCCCGGGAGCCGAACACGTCCAGTCCGCCCCCGGGAATCTCGGATACCCGGATGTACAAGCGCGAATTTCCTCACAAAGTGAAAGAGATACTATAGGCATCCCCTCCCTCGCTGTCAATCGCCAAATCCCCGCGCCCCGTTGTATCATGAAAGTATGAAGAGGATGCCCGCCGTCTCCGGACAGTTCTACCCCGGGACCGCCTCCGGCCTTTCCCGGGCGCTTCTCGACCTTACCCGGGAGGAAAAAACGCGAGAACCGGCGATCGGGGTCGTCGCCCCCCACGCCGGATACGTCTATTCGGGCGCGGTGGCCGGGGAGCTCTTCTCCTCCGTCCGGGTTCCCGGCAAGACCGTGATCTTCTGCCCGAACCATACCGGGATCGGGGAGGACGCCGCGGTGATGTCGCACGGCGCGTGGCGGATGCCTTGGGGGGACGTCCCCATCGACGAGGAGCTTGCCACTCGACTCGAAACCGCCTGTCCCCTCCTGAGGGAAGATGCGTCGGCCCACCTCCGCGAGCACGCGATCGAGGTCCAGCTTCCGTTCCTGCACCGGTTCCGGCCGGACGTGCGCATCGTCCCCGTCGCCCTTGGACGCCTCTCCCTCGAGGAGTGCCGCGCGCTCGGAGAGGGCGTGGCGAACGCGATCGCGGCGGACGCCGAACGCCCCCTGCTGGTCGCCAGCTCCGACATGTCCCACTACGTGCCCGACGCCGTCGCGCGGAAAAAGGATCGGATGGCGATCGACCGGATGCTGGCCCTCGACCCCGAGGGGCTCTACCGGACCGTCCGGACCGAGCGGATCTCGATGTGCGGGGTGTTGCCGGCCACCGTCGTCCTCTTCGCCGCCCGCCGCCTTGGCGCGACGTCGGCGCGTCTGGTAAGATACGCCACCTCCGGCGACGTCAGCCGGGATTTCGAACAGGTGGTCGGGTACGCCGGGCTCGCCTTCGCCTGATCCCCCGAAACGAGGACATCGGATGCCGAACGTCGTGACCCGCTTCGCCCCCAGCCCCACGGGAAGACTGACCATCGGGGGAGTCCGCACCGCTCTCTTCAGCTGGCTGTACGCTCGCCACCACGGGGGGAAGTTCCTCCTCCGGATCGAGGACACCGACCAGGAGCGCTCCACCCCCGAAAACGTGCAGGTGATCGTGGACGGCCTGTCGTGGCTGGGAATCGACTGGGACGAGGGGCCGTTCTTCCAGACGCGGCGGATGGAGCTGTACCGGAAGGAGGCGGAGCGGCTGGTCGCCGAGGGGAAGGCGTACCGGTGCGTCTGCACGAAGGAGGAGCTCGACGCGCGCCGCAAGGAGATGGAGGCCCGCAAGGAGAAGCCGCGGTACGACGGGCGGTGCCGCAACGTCCCGGAAAGCGCAAAGACCGGCAAGCCGTCCGTCATCCGGTTCAAGACGCCGCACGACGGGGAGACGGAAGTCCGCGACCTGGTGCTCAAGAAGTCGATCGTCTTCCGGAACGCGGAACTGGACGACCTCATCCTGATGCGCTCCGACGGGTGGCCCACCTATAACTTCGTCGTGGCCGTGGACGACTCCGCGATGGGGGTCACCGACGTGCTCCGCGGCGACGACCATCTGAACAACACCCCGAAGCAGATCCTCATCTACGACGCCCTCGGGGTTCCCGTGCCGAACTTCGGCCACTTCCCGCTGATCCACGGCACGGAAGGCGGGAAGATGTCGAAGCGCGAGGGGAAGGATTTCGACGACCCGTCGTCCCTCGGGTATTACCCCCGGCACGGCTTCCTCCCCGAAGCGGTGGTGAACTATCTCGCCCGCCTCGGGTGGGGCCACGGGGACCAGGAGATCTTCTCCATGGAAGAGCTGATCTCGCTCTTCACGCTGGAAGGGACGAACCACTCCCCCGCCCGGTTCGACATGTCGAAGCTCCACCACCTGAACGCCCACTACATCAAGGGCTCCGATCCGGAACGGATCGGCGGGCTGCTCCTCCCCTTCCTCGCAGCGCGGGGGATCGACGCGGCCCCTTCGCCGCGCCTGGTCGCGATCGTTCGCACCTTGCAGGAGCGCGCGCGCACGCTGGAGGAGATGGCCGACATGGCGGAGTTCTACTTCCGGGAGAAGGCGACCGACCCGAAGGCCGCCGCGAAGTTCCTGACGCCCGCGATCGCGCCCGTGCTCGCGGACATCGCGGAGGCGTTCTCCTCGCTCGACCCGTTCACCCCCGCCGCGATGGAAGAGGCGCTCCACGCCGTCGTGGAGCGGCACGGCGGCAACCTCAAGGTCCACCAACCGATCCGCGTCGCCCTCACCGGGGGGACCGCATCCCCCGGGCTGTTCGACGTGATGGAGATCCTCGGGAAGAACGAGGTGGTGCGACGCCTGAAGGGCGCCGCGGAGCGGATTGGCGCTTGACGCGTCGGCTCCCCATCGGGTACCTTGTTTCTTTCGTTGGGGAGTGGTGAAATGGCATCACACGTGGCTCTGACCCACGGTTTCCAGGTTCGAGCCCTGGCTCCCCAGCCAACCGGTCCCATCGTCTAGTGGCCCAGGACACCGCCCTCTCACGGCGAAAACGCGGGTTCGAACCCCGCTGGGACCGCCACTCAATCAAATCAAGGGGTTACGGGTTTTCCGTGACCCCTTTTTCTTTTCATCGAATTTATAGCACGGCACCATGGCACACGCTTCTCCCCGATACCAACGCCGGAAAAGTCCCCCAGAACGGCGGGGATCATGCGGCCTCGACAAGACGACGAGGAACTTCGTGTCAGGGCGCAGGGCGGTACTTGTCCTTGAGGGCGACGATCCGGTTGAAAACCAGCGCGCCGGGCTTCGAGTCGACCTCGTCGGCGATGAAGTAGCCGTTGCGGACGAACTGGAACCGGTCCCCGGGCGCGGCGGACGCGAGGGCCGGCTCGACGAGGCACCCCTTCAGGACCTCGATCGAGGCCGGGTTCAGGAACTCCTTGAACGTCTTCCCCTCTTCCACGTTCTCGGGGTCGGGGGCGGTGAACAGCCTTTCGTACAGGCGGACCTCGGCGGGGACCGCGTGCGACGCGGAGACCCACTGGACCGCCGCCGTCTTCTTCCGGGGGCCTTTGGACGGCACACCGAGCGATTCCGGGTCGTACGAGCATCGCAACTCCGCCACATTGCCGGTGGCCGGGTCCCGGACGACCTCGTCGCACCGGATGAAATACCCCCCCATCAGCCGGGTCTCTCCCCCTGGGCGCAGGCGCCGCCAATCGGCCGGTGGGTCTTCCGAAAAATCGGCCCGGTCGATGAACAGATCGCGCGACAGCGGGACCGACCGCGTCCCCTCCTTCCCGGCATCCTTCGGCCACAAAGGGACCGACAACGTCTCGACGCGGCCGTCCGGCCAGTTCGTGATCGTGACCTTCAAGGGGCGCAGGACGGCCATCGCCCGGGGCGCGCGGGCGTTCAGGTCGTCGCGGATCGCGTCCTCGAGCAGTTCCATGCTGACGCGGCTGTTCGCCTTGTCCACGCCGATGCGGGCGGCGAACAGGCGCACCCCTTCCGGCGCGTAGCCCCTGCGGCGCATTCCGGCGATCGTCGGCATGCGGGGGTCGTCCCACCCGGAGACGAGGCCCTCCTCCACCAGCTGGAGAAGTTTCCGCTTGCTCATCACGGTGTAGTCGAGATTCAGCCGGGCGAACTCGTACTGCCGCGGCCGCGGCTCGGGGAACAGACTGTCTACCAGCCAGTCGTAGACCGCGCGGTTGTTCTCGAATTCGAGCGTGCAGATGGAGTGCGTGATCCCCTCGATCGCGTCGGAGAGCGGGTGGGCGAAGTCGTACATCGGGTAGAGGCACCAGTCGTCGCCGCGCCGGTAGTGCGTCGCGTGGCGGATCCGGTACAGGAGCGGATCGCGCAGTTTCATGTTCGGCGCCGCCATGTCGATCTTCGCCCGCAGGACGTGCGCCCCGTCGGGGAACTCCCCCGCCCGCATCCGGGAGAAGAGATCGAGGTTCTCTTCCACCGTGCGGTCCCGGAACGGGCCGGGACCACCCGGCTCGGTGATCGTGCCGCGGCCTTTCCGGATTTCCTCGTCGCTCCGGCTGTCCACGTACGCCTTTCCGTCCCGGATCAGGCGCACCGCCAGCTCGTACAACCGTTCGTAATAGTCCGAGGCGAAGAAGAGTTTCTCTTTCCAGTCGAACCCGAGCCAGCGCACGTCACGCTGGATCGCTTCGACGTATTTCATGTCCTCGGTTTCCGGATTCGTGTAGTCGAAGCGCATATGGCAGACGCCGCCGAACTCCGCCGCGATGCCGAAGTTGATGCAGATCGACTTGGCGTGCCCGATGTGCAGGAAGCCGTTCGGCTCGGGGGGGAAGCGCGTCGCCACCCGCCCGCCGTAGACCCCGGAGTCGGTGTCGCGCCGCACGGTCTCACGGAGGAAGTCCCCGGGTTTCCGGGATTCGGATCCTTTGGGATTGGGAGTCGGATCGATCATCGCGCCGCACATTATACCGGAACGTGGGACAGGATGAATGCAGTTTCCGGGACGCCGGTGCACCCGATCAGGCGCAACGATACGGCAGGACGATGCAACGGATCCCGAGGGGTCCGGGCTAACGGTCCGTTCCCGCCCCCAGGGTGGGGACGGCGTCGCGGAAGGCGTCGCAAAGCGCCGCGATCTCCCCAGCCGCCGCCTCGTCGGACAGGGCGGGATCCGCCGCAGCCGCCGCCATCTTCCGATGAAGACCCGACAGGGCGTCGACCCGGCGAAGGAGCGACTTCCGGGCCGATTCGAGGGCGTCGCTGCACTCCGCGATCCGGGTCTCCGGGACCGGGGTCGATAGATCCCCCTCCCCGATCCGGAGCATCGCCCGGTTCACCGACAGCAGCTCGGAGCCGATCCGCCGGAACGCGGCCCGCACCGCGGCGGTGGCGAAAAGCAGAAGGACCACTATCGCCACGAGGAGACTCTCCAGTACGATCGGGAAGAGTAGTTCCCACGGTCCTCCGATCCTGACGTGGGACCGGAAGATGTAACGCTCAAGTTCGTTGGAGGAGAGAAACCAGATCGCACCTGCCGCCGCCAGGGCGACGAGGAGTCCGGCGAGGAGGAAGAGAAGGGCGAACCTCCCCTGGAGTTTCCTGTCGATATAGTAGCGCCGTCTCCGGTTCATTTCACATGGCACCGTAAGCAGAGGGCTGAGCGGTGGTTCGAGACGGCAAGGGCGTACTTCTCCTTCGAGTAGACGTTGTGGCACGTCCCGCAGCCGATCTTCCCGTCGAAGAGAACGAGGGATGGATCGAGCATCGAGAGCGGGACGTACCTCCCCCGGCGGTACGACCTCGGGTACTCCACCCCGATCGGGTGGGAACTCCCCCCGTGGGTGTAGACGCCGGTGTTACCTCCCCGCACAGGGACGCTGGCGAGGGATTCGTCATGGCAGGAAAGGCACATGAGGGACCCCTCGTCGACGGAGCCGGGGAACCGGCGCGGCTCGAAGACCGACGCGTTCGGACGGCTCCCGGTGTGGGCCGACCGGACCGCATCCCCGTGGATGCCGGGGA
>Ga0172376_10000463_pt1 | contig 52538 bp, 43 predicted proteins | sample Lak35m_FD_121114 | JGI IMG/M metagenome (GOLD analysis project Ga0172376, IMG submission 121114) | Freshwater microbial communities from Kabuno Bay, South-Kivu, Congo - kab_092012_35m | ecosystem: Environmental > Aquatic > Freshwater > Lake | place: Democratic Republic of the Congo: South-Kivu...
CGAGGCCGAGTCGTTGTGGGACGAGCGGATCGACGTGCACGAACTCGGCGAGCTCGCAAACCTCGTGCGGGAGCGCAGGAACGGCAACCTCGCCTTCTACAACATCAACACCCACCTCAACCCCACGAATGTGTGCGTCTACCGCTGCACGTTCTGCGCGTTCCGCGCCGACCTGCGGGACGCCCGCGGATATGTGATGAGCGACGAGCAAATCCTCGCCCGCGGCCACGAGGCGGTCGATGCGGGCTCGACGGAGCTGCACATCGTGGGCGGGCTGCACCACCAGAAGGATTACGACTGGTACCTCCGCGTGATCCGACTGCTCCACGACGCCTACCCGTCACTCCACCTGAAGGCGTGGACGCCGGTCGAGATCAACTGGTTCTGTCACCTCACGAAGCGAGGCATCCGCGACATCCTCGTGGAGATGCGGGACGCCGGCCTGGGCAGCCTGCCGGGAGGGGGCGCGGAGATCTTCCACCCCGAGGTGCGGGACAAGATCTGCGAGCACAAGGCGGACACGAACGAGTGGTTCGCGATCCACCGCACGGCCCACGAGCTCGGCCTGCGCAGCAACGCGACGATGCTGTACGGACACATCGAGAACGCCTTCCACCGCACCGATCACCTGCTGCGACTGCGGCGGCTGCAGGACGAGACGGGAGGGTTTCAGACCTTCATCCCGCTCGCGTTCCACCCGGAGAACACCCGGCTGTCACACCTCTCCAAGCCGTCGTCGGTGATGAGCCTGAGGACGATGGCCATCAGCCGGCTCGTGCTCGACAACTTCGATCACCTGAAGGCCTATTGGATCATGCTCGGCATCGGGACCGCCCAGGCCGCGCTCGCGTACGGGGCGGACGACCTCGACGGCACGGTGCGGCACGAACTCATCTATCACGACGCCGGCGCGACGACGCCCGAGATCCTCTCGGTCGAGGAGATCACGCGGCTCATCCGCGAGGCCGGCCGTGAGCCGGTCGAGCGGGACACGCTCTACCATCGCGTCGAGCGGGATGGCACGACCTGGCGGACGGGAGCCTCGCTGGCCGGGGGACGCTGAACCTGGCGCGGGGCACACGCTTCGCCGCCAGCCGGCCGCTCCGGTCCGCGGCCCCGTTCGGGGCCGACGCGTCGCGTCGCATCGCCGGAGGCAAGGGGCGCGTCCCGTTTGGCCCGGGGTGAGGTAGAGTGCCGTGCATGGCACTCCTTCACGCACGCGTCATGCCGTCGTCACCGATGCGCCCTGCCGCGACGCTCCTGGCCGCGTGCGGCCTCGCATGGTGGGGCTTCGGTCCGGGCCGGGGGGTGGCCGACGAGCCGACGCTGGATGCCGAGGTGGCCGTCACCGCCGCGGTGTCTCCGACCGACGCGTACTTCGAGCATGCCCGCAGGCGCGACGGTCAGGTGTCCGCCGCCGCGCTGGGCCGGCGATTGCTGCGCGTCCATGCGGAGGACGCCGACGTGCTCGACACCCTCGCGTGGGGCATCCTCACGGACGACACGCTTCGCCATCGGGACCTGCCGCTCGCGCTCGATGCGTCACGTGCGGCCCTCGCCGCCACGGGGGGCGAGGATCTCGACGTGCTCGAAACCCACGCGCGGGCCCTCTTCGAGAGCGGGCGCCGTGAGGAAGCGGTCGCGGTTCAGCGCCGGGCGGTCGAGCGGTGCGACGATCCCTCGACGCGGCTGGCGTTCGAGGAGGTGCTGCGGGCGTACGCCGATCCGCCACCGGGGCCCGGCACCACCGACGAGGAACGCATCCGTGCGATCGAGCAGGCGGCGCTGGCGCTCGTCGATGCGGGCAGGGCGGTGTCGGTGGCCGATCTGCTCGATCGCACGTCGAGCGAGCCGTGCGCGGTGGAGATCTCCCGACCGGCCGAGGAGCCGTGCCCGGCCGAGTCGCTCTACGAGCGGGTGCGGCCGAGCGTCGTGGTGATGGCCGCCCTCGAGCCCGACCTCGAGACCGGCGAACTCGAGGTGTCGCTCGCCACGGGATTCGTGGTGCACGCGTCGGGGGTGGTGGTCACCAACTTCCACGTGATCGACGTGCCCGAGTCGCCGGTCCTCGTGGCCATGACCTCCGACGGCGTGGTCCATGCGGTGACGAGCGTCCTCGCCGTGAGTCCCCTCGCCGACATCGCCGTGTGCCGGCTCGACGGCCGGCACGACCTCCCCGCCCTGGCCTTCAACACGGCCGCTCGTCCCGGCCTGCACCTGCACGCCCTGAGCCATCCCGACGCCGCCTTCTGGTCGCTCACCGACGGCATCCTGTCGCGGTTCTTCGTGCTGCGCGAGGACGGGCTCGCGCGCACGATGTTCACCACGACGGCTGATTTCGCCGTCGGTTCGAGCGGGGGGCCTCTGCTCGACGAGCGGGGCAACGTCGTCGGCATGGTGTCGAGCACGCTCGCGATCTATGCGGCCGAGGGGAGCGCGCGCCGCGGCGCGCGCACGGACGTCCGCGGGCGGGCCCGCGCCGTGCCGCGGAAGGCCGCGCGGATTCCCGCAGCGGTGCATCCGGACATCGATCAGCCCGCGGGTGACTTCCAGATGGGGCTCAACATGTGCGTGCCGGCTGCCGACATCCTCGCGCTGCTCGGCGCGAAGCCCTGAGGCCGCTCCGGCCTGGAGGCGTCAGCCGACGCGGCCGAGGCCGAGGGTCGGCCCCCAGCGATCGAAGATGACGCGCCGCAGCCGCTCGAGCGCGGGGTCGGCGAGCCCCGGATCCCGTTCGAACATGTCGATCGCGTCGCGGCGGGCTTCCGCCACCACGTCCATGTCGTGCACGAGGTCGGCGAGGTAGAGCGGAGGGGCGCCACTCTGGCGGGTGCCCACGAGGTCGCCCGGTCCCCGCAGGGCGAAGTCGCGCTCGGCGAGTTCGAACCCGTCCGTCGTGGCCACGAAGGCGTCGATCCGGGGATGGGGCTCGTCGACTCCGCCGGTCACGGCGCCGCAGATGCCCTGCAGGCCGCCGCGGGCGACGCGGCCGCGCAGCTGGTGCAGCTGCGCGAGCCCGAAGCGCTCCGCGTCGAGGATCGTCATGATCGTCGCCTCGGGCACGTCGATCCCGACCTCGATCACGCTCGTCGCCACGAGCACGTCGAGCCGGCCCGCCCGGAAGTCGTCCATCACCGCCGCCTTCGCCTTCGCGGGCAGGCGGCCATGGAGCAGCCCGAGCCGGAAGGCCTCGAGCGGGCCGTTGGCGAGCTCCTCGTACGCGGAGGCGATGCTGGCGACCGCACCGCGCGTGTCCTCCACCGCCGGCACGACGACGTAGCCGCGCCGACCGGCGGAGAGCTTGCGGCGGACGAATCCCCACCAGCGGTCGACCTCCGCGGGGCCCACGCGGTACGTCGCCACCGGCTGCCGACCGGGCGGACCCTCGTCGAGCACCGAGACATCGAGGTCGCCGTACACGGCGTGGGCGATGGTGCGCGGGATCGGCGTCGCCGTCATCACGAGGGTGTGCGGATCGGCCTGGCCGTGCTGGAGAATCGCCCGCTGGAGCACTCCGAACCGGTGCTGCTCGTCGATGACCACGAGCGCGAGCCGCCGGAACCGCGCCGACCCACGGACGAGCGCCTGCGTGCCGACCACGATGTCGGCGTCCCCCGACGCGATCCGCGCGAGCGTGCGCTCGCGCCGGGACGCCGCCTGCCCGCCGACCAGCAGGGCGACACGGACGCCGCTGCCCGCGAGCAGGCGTTCCAGCGTCGCGGCATGCTGCCTCGCCAGCAGTTCCGTCGGCGCCATGAGGGCGGCCTGGTGGCGTTCGGGCCTCTCGCCGGGGCGCGCGGCCGCGTCCCCCGTCGGGGGCTGCACGGTCGTGCCGACCGCCGCCAGCATCGCGTAGACGGCGACGGCGGTCTTCCCCCTCCCCACATCCCCCTGCACGAGCCGGTTCATCGGCTCCGGGCGCGCGAGGTCGGCGGCGATCTCGCGGCACACGCGATCCTGGGCCGGCGTGAAGGGGAAGGGAAAGCGGGCGCGAATCCGGCCGTCGAGGCGATGATCGATCACGAGCGGCGTGGCCGACCGCTCCTCGCGCTGACGCTGACGGTGCATCCGCAGCGCGAGCTGCAGCATGAGCAGTTCCTGGTAGACGAATCGACGACGGGCCGCCGCGATCAAGGGCGCGCTCGCCGGCCGGTGCATCTGGCGCAGGGCCTCGCCGATGGGCAGGAGCGACTTCTCCCGCAGCACCGCCTCCGGCAGCGCCTCGGGCCACGCGTCCGCGGCGTGTCGCACCGCGGCCTCGACGGCGATCCGCACGTGCGACTGGAGCACGCCCTCCGCCAACGGATACACCGGCAGCCAGTCGCACCCGTCGGCGACCTCGTCCGCTCCCAGCCAGCGCACCTCGGGGTGCGCGAACTCCCAGCCTCCGCCGACCTCGCGGGGCTGGCCGGCGATCACGATCCTCGTGCCGACCGTGAAGCGTCGCGCAAGAAAAGGCATGCCGAACCAGACGGCACGCACGCGGCCGCCCGCGGTGCAGCCGATCGTGACCACCACCAGTGCGCGGCCCACGGCCGTCGTGCGGGAGGCTACGTCGAGCACCTCGCCGGCGAGGCTCGCGTGCTCCCCCGGCCGGAGCGAATCGACCGCGTGTGCGCCGGAAAAGTCGCGGTAGTCGCGCGGAAAGTGGAGGAGTGCGTCGCGGGCCGTCACAAGCCCGAGCCGGGCGAGCCGTTCGGCCCGCGCCGTGCCGACGCCCGGCAGCCGCTCGAGGGGCGTCGCCAGGGGGGCCGTGTCGCGGCCTTCGATGACGCCGGGCGTCCGGGCGGGCGGATCCATGCCCGCAGTGTAGCGGCGGCGTACCCGAGGCATGCGGAACCCGGGCTCCATCGGGGCGCGGGGGAGGTCGGCGTGCCCGCGTGTCAGACGCCCCCGCGCCGCTGCAGGTCGCGGTAGGCCTCCACGGCGAGCTGGTCGCACCGTTCGTTCTCCGGGTGGCCGCTGTGACCGGCGACGTGCGTGAAGCGCACGTCGTGCGCGGTCGCGAGCCGGTCGAGCTCCCGCCACAGGTCCTCGTTCTTGACCGGCACGAGCCGGCCCTTCTCGCGACGACGCCAGCCCTGCTGCTTCCACTTGGGCAGCCACTCGGACAGCCCCGTGCCGACGTACACGCTGTCGGTGACGAGTTCCACCACCGTCGGCCGCTTGAGCTGGCGAAGGCCCTCGACCACCGCCGTCAGCTCCATGCGGTTGTTGGTGGTCTGTGGCTCGGCGCCCGAGTCGCTCGATTCCCGACCCGATTCCGGATGTCGGAGGATGTAGGCCCACCCGCCGGGGCCGGGGTTGCCACTGCACGCGCCGTCGGTGAAGAGCACCACTTCCGCCGCGTCTCGAACTCGTGCCATGGCGATGCATCCGCTCCCGTGCGTTGCCCCAGCGTCCGCTCAGGCGACATCCCTCGACGACCCCTGTGCCACGGCGGGACGATCCCGCCGGCCACCATCGTCCCCCGCCGGGCTCAGCCGCACCGGCAGCCGCACGGTGAAGCGGCTGCCGCGACCGAGCTGGCTCTCCACGGTCACGTCGCCGCCCAGCAGACGGCAGAGCTCGCGCACGATCGAGAGCCCGAGCCCCGTCCCCGAAAACTCCCGGGTCATGGCGTCGTCGCGCCCCACGAAGGACCGTCCCTGGCGGAACTTCTCGAAGATGGCCTGACGGTCCTCGTCGGCGATCCCCACACCGGTGTCGGCCACGGCCACCGCGAATTCCTCCCCGCGTGGGCCGCTGCCCCCGGGCGCCGCGGAGACGGCGATGCGTCCCCCCTCCGGCGTGAATTTCACGGCGTTCGACAGCAGGTTCGCCACGATCTGCTGGACCTTGGCCTGATCCTGCTCGACCCGGTCCACGTCGTGGTCGATCGTCAGCGACACCTCGATCCGCTTGCGTTCCGCCAGCGGTCGCACCATGTCGCACTGCGCGGCAAGCACCGACTCGAGGCGGAACGCGACGGGCCGCACCTCCATCTTCCCCGCCTCGATCTTCGCGAGATCGAGGATGTCGTTGATCATCTCGAGGAGCATCCGTCCCGAGGTGCGGATGTTTTCGACGTACCGACGCTGCTTGTCGTCGAGCGCCTGGATCGCCCCCAGCACGTCGGAGAATCCGATGATGCTGTTGAGCGGCGTCCGCAGCTCGTGGCTCATGGTCGCCAGGAAGTCGCCCTTGAGCCGATTCATCTCGTAGAGGTTCAGGTTCGCCCGCGCGAGCTCGTCGACCTTCTCGTCAAGCGCGCCGTTCGCCTTGCGCAGCTCCTCCTGCGATTCGATGAGCCCCCGGAGCATGCGGTTGAAGGCGACGCCGAGTTCCTCGAACTCGTCGGCCGTGTGGATGTCGGCCCGCGCGTCGACGTTGCCGTGACGCACCTCCTCGCTCACCTCGCGGAGGTGGGCCAGTGGCTTGACGATCACGTAGCGCACGATCGCGTAGGCGGCGAGCATCGCGAGGAACACCGTGATGATGGCGGTCGCGAGCAGGATCGCGCGGTTCCAGTTGATGGCCTGACGGGTGGCGCGATCGGGCATGATCACCTTGACCACCGCCATCAGTTCGCCGTCGCCGAACGCGCGGGCGTCGGGATGGCCCGCCGTGTCGCCACCACCGTGGCAGACCAGGCAGCGCGTCTGCGCACGCACCGGCTGGTAGTAGTGGTATTCCGCGCCGTCGGTGGTGCGAAACTCGCGGTACTCGGCGGTGCCGGCCGGTGGTCCGGTCGCGGACACCTCGGCGGCGGGCGGCGCATGGGACCTGAAGTAGTCGAGCACCGCCTCGTCGAGCCGTTTGTAGCTCGCCCGCTCCTCCGGTGTCGCGTGGGGCCGCAGCAGTCGCCACTCGTACCGCTCGTTCTGCAGCAGCCGCCCGAGGCCGCCGCTCCCGGCGGAGCTGGTGCGGTCTTCCTGCCCATCCCCACGGACGCGGCCCGCGAGATGGTGCTGGAGGAGGATCGCGTCGACGACGTGGCGTCCCGTGCTCCGTGTCGTCGCGTAGACGAGCTGCTCCGTCCGACTGCCGTACCACCAGAAACTTCCGGCGATGAGCGCGAAGAGGCAGATGCCGAAGAGGAAGCGGCACTTCCGCTCGAGGCTGGTCTCGCCGAGGATGTCGGTGAACGAGCGGTAGGGCATGCGGGCGGGCACCGGGACGACACGCGGCGGCCGTCTGGCGGGACGGCGGCCATCCGCGAGAGCGTACCGACTTTGGTGACGGTCCGTGTCGTCACAGCATCTCGACCGGATCCACGTCGACGATCCAGGCGATCCCGTCGGGCGCCGCGAGGCCGTCGGTGGCCCGGCGCACGAGGTCGCGGAGTCGTCGATCCGCCGGGCCATGCACCTGCACGTGGAAGCGATGGCGGTCCCGCAGCCTGGCGATCGGCGCCGGCGCGGGGCCGAGCACGCGGCTTCCGGGCACGCGATCCGCCTCGGTCCGTAGCCGGTCGGCGAGGTGGCCCGTCCAGGCCGCGGTGGCGGCCTCGCTCGCACCCCGCACCACGATCCGCACGATGCCACCGTAGGGCGGGTATGCGAGAGCCTCGCGCACGGGCAGTTCCGTGCGCACGAACGCCTCGTAGTCGTGGGCCGCGGCCGCCCGCAGGGCGGGATGATCGGGGGAGCTGGTCTGCACGACGACGCGTCCCCCGAGCGGGCCGCGGCCGCTGCGGCCCGCCACCTGCGTCACGAGCTGGCACGTCCGCTCCGCGGCGCGGAAGTCGGGCAGGTGGAGCGCGGCATCGGCGTTGACGACGCCCGCGAGCATGACCTGTGGAAAGTCGAGTCCCTTCGCGATCATCTGCGTGCCGACGAGGATGTCGATCCGTCGCTCGCGAAAAGCCTCGAGCGTGCGCTCGTGGCTGCCGCGGGCGCGGGTCGTGTCGGCATCCATGCGGGCGACTGCGGCATCGGGGAAGGCCGCCCGCACCTGGTCCTCGAGGCGTTGGGTTCCGGTGCCGAGGGGGGCCAGGCCGGGCCCGTGGCACTCCGGACAGGTCGCGGGCAGCCGCGTGACCAGTCCGCACCCATGGCAGATGCCGCGGCCCCGCGGCTGATGGAGCGTCAGGGCGATGTCGCACTGCGGACAGCGGACGGTGTGGCCGCACGCCGGGCATTGCACGAGCGTGGCGAAGCCGCGCCGGTTGAGCAGGAGCATCACCTGTCCGCCGCCGTCGAGTGCCCACCGAATGCCGGCGGCGAGCCGGGGGCTGATCGCGCCGCGGGACCGCGCGCCCCGGTCCCGCAGATCGACCGTGATCACGGCGGGGAGGTGCGTGCCGCCGACGCGGCCGGGCAGCCGGCACATCGTCCACTCGCCGCGCAGGCAGCGCGCGAACGTCTCGAGCGCGGGGGTCGCGGAGCCGAGCACGAGCGGCACGCCCTCCGCGCGGGCCCTCCACTCCGCGACGTCCCGGGCGTGGTATCGCGGGGCGGTGGCCTGCTTGAACGACGTCTCGTGTTCCTCGTCGATCACCACGAGCCCGAGTCGGGGCGTCGGTGCGAAGATCGCGCTGCGGGCGCCGACCACCACCGGCACGAGGCCGGAGGCGATCTCCCGCCACTGGGCGTGCCGTTCCGCACCCGTGAGGTGGCTGTGCAGCACCGCGACCGCGCCGAACCGTGACCGGAATCGGGAGCAGGTCTGCGGCGTGAGGCTGATCTCGGGGACGAGCACGATCGCCTGCCGTCCCGCGGCCACGGTCTCCTCGACGGCCCGCAGGTACACCTCGGTCTTGCCGCTGCCGGTGACGCCGAAGAGCACGATCGTCTCGTGCCGTCCCTCGAACAACGGGCGACGAATCGCCTCGAGCGCGGCCTCCTGCGACGTCTCGAGCCGCACGGATTCGGTGGCGGGTCGGGCCGCCGTCCGAGGCCGGGGAGCGGGGCTCGCCTCGACGAGCAGGCCGGTTCGAACGAGCCGTGCGACGACCGCACGACTGGCGCCCGCGAGACGGGCGAGGTCCGCGGCCGTCCTCGGCTCGGTCGCGGCGGCGAGCACACGCGCCTGCGAGGGCGTCGGCTTCCGCGCCGCGCTCGTGCCGGTGCCGGCGACGAGCAGGGGATCGCGCCGCGTGCGTCTCCGATTCCTCACCCCGGCGGGCAGGACGGCCTCGAGCACGACTCCGCGGCGCGTCATCCAGCGTTCCGCCATCCACTCGGTCAGTTCGAGCATCCGACGGGAGAGGAGCGGGAAGTCGTCCTCGACCGAGAGGACGGACTTGAGCGGCTGCTGGGGCAGTTCACCGCAGCGGATCGCGACGCAGTACGCCAGCCGCTGGCGATCGCCCCGCCCCAGCGGAACCCGAACCCTGCGTCCCGGCTCGACGGCGGCCGCCAGCTCCTCCGGCACGAGGTAGTCGAGGGGCCTGTCGACGCCCGTCGGCAGGACGACCGTGGCGATCATCCCCTGCCGCGTGTCGTGTTCCTCCCAGGCGGGACGGCTCGCGAAAAGCTCCCGCTGGACCGTATGCTCGCCTTCCATGACATCGAATTAGAGCAGGTCAGGGTCGGGACTCCGGGGCACTGATGCGGATCGGCGTTTTTGGCGGCACGTTCGACCCGGTGCACGTGGGGCACCTCCTCGTGGCGGAGTGCTGTCGCGAGCAGGCGCGACTCGACCGGGTGCTCTTCGTTCCGGCGTCCGTCTCGCCGCACAAGCTCGGCAGTCCCCCCGCGGCGGCGGGCCATCGCCTCGAGATGCTGCGACTGGCGACGGGCGGTCACGATGCGTTCGCGGTCTCGACGCTCGAAGTCGACCGTGGCGGCGTCAGCTTCACCGCCGACACGCTCGCGTCGTTGCACGCGGCGTGCCCTGACGACCGCCTGTTTCTCGTCCTCGGCCCGGACGGCCTCGCCGGTCTGGATGGATGGCACGAGCCGCGGCAGGTGCTGGCGACCGCCGAGATCCTCGCCGTCGAGCGCACGGGGCTCGACGACGTCGCAGCCATGGTCTCGGCCCCTCCCCTGGCGGCGCTGCTCGGGGCGACCGCGGCGGCCGTCGTCGCCAATCGCGTCAGGGTGCCTGCCATCGGCATCCGCGCGAGCGATCTCCGCGCCGCCGTCGCCGCGGGGGGAAGCATCCGCTACCGCACGCCCCGCGCCGTCGAGCGGTACATCGAATCGCACGGGCTCTACCGCGGGCAGTGAGGCGGGCGGCTGCCACGTCGCGGACCGCGGGCCCGTCGTCTCACGAGCGGCGGAGCGCGCGCAGGCGTTGCTCGAGGAGCCGGCTCTTCGGTTCGCCGTCGAGCCGCGGATCATCGGCGATCGCGCGCAGCAGCAGGTCGAGTCGTTCCGCCACGGGCTGCTCGAGGTTCAGCAATACCCGTGGCACGCCCCCCACCTCGCAGCGGCCGCCGAGCAGTTCACCGAGCGGCTCCTCGCGGACCTCATAACCGAGGTCACGAGCAAGCTGGATCACCTCCGCCAGCAGGCCGAGCGTGTCCGACACGGTCGACGACTCCTTCCCTGACGCAGGTGGCCGGGATCGTGCGCGTCCCCCGGGGCCCGTCGCACAACGCACGGCCTTCAGCGTGGCCACCCGGTGGGCAGGCCGCGTTCCCGACGCCGCTCTTCCATCGCGCGGCGATGCTCGGTGAACCGCGCCCGCTGCTCGGGGGACGTGCTGTCGATGATGCCCTTCATCCAGCGATTGCGTGCCTCGTCTCCGCCGGGAGGACCGCCCGGGCCACCGGGTCCGCCTCCCGGTGGCGGTCCACCCTGCCCACCCGGGCCGGGCGGCGGTCCACCGCCGGGCGGCCCACCACCGAATCCTCCCATCGCGCCGCCACTGGCCTGCATCGCCTTACGGAACATCTCCTCCTGGTCGATCTGTTGGTCGAGGACCGCCCGGCGTTCCGTGGGCGGCGCCTTGAAGTAGTCGTCGATGCGCTGTCGAAACGCGGTCCGAAACATCCCGCCCCGCGCCTCCATCACCTGCGGACGCAGGTGTTCGGGCAGGGCCTCGACCTTCTCGCGCACGCGGCCCATCGCCGCAAACGCCTCCGTGGCCTCCTCGACCGTCCGCGGCCCGCCGTTGGCTGCGAACTTCTGCTGGGCCTCCGCCTGGAGTGCGAGCACCTCCTTGACCCGGGGATCGGTCGAGAATCGCACCCAGCCGAGGAGCCACGCCACGAGAAAGCACACGAGCGTGAGGCCCGCGAGCACCCAGAGCCACACGAGCGGCGATCGGCCCGTCCCCGCCGAGGAAGCCGCTTTCCCGCCACCGCGTACCGGATAGGTCGCCGAACTCATCGCGTCGCCTCGCCTACAGGTTGTCGACGTGACCGTCGAGATAGAGGAAGTTTCGCGCCCCTGCCGGGGGCGTCCAGCTGTCATCGACGCTGTTCGTGTCTTCCAGATCGGGCGCCAGGAGCGCCGCGAAGCCCGAGGTATGGAACGGGCCGAATTCGTAGATCACCCAGAGCTTGGACGATGCTAGCGGCGAACCGCTCCGCCGGCCGGTGAGCGCCTCCTCCCGCGTGCGCCCCACCGGTCCCGTCGCATCCTCGCGGATGAGCCGTCGGGCCGGGTATTCGAAGCTCGTGCCCTCGTAGGGCACGTTCGCGTACTCCTCCGGCCGCGCGCCGGCCGGCAGCGCCTGCCACTTCGCCTTGACCTCGTCCGCTTTCGCGCCCGTGCGCTCGAAGTAGATCGTGTCGGATGGGCAGCGGAACGCGGCGCGGTTGTCCTCCATGAAGGAGCCGAGCACCGAGGCGATGCTCGGCCGCACGGGACGCGTGGGCGTGTAGAAGTCGAGCTCCTGGCTCGGCAGCACCGCGGCGACCGGGAAGCGACCGCGCGTCATCCGGTCGAGGTACATGTTCATCGCGAGGCCCACCTGCTTGAGGTTCGACTTGCACGTCGTGCGGCGGGCGGCCTCGCGGGCCGACTGCACCGCGGGAAGCAGCATGCCGATGAGGAGGGAGATGATCGCGATCACCACCAGGAGTTCGATGAGCGTCATGCCCGTCCGCATGGGCGGCGACGGTCGCGCGGCGGCGGGCGGTGAGAGGGACGGGGCAGGATGCATGGTGATGGCCGGCGGGGGTGAGGGTATCGGCTCGGCGACGGCACCCCGCACGGTCCGCCCCTTCGGCAGCGACCGTCGCGCCCGACGGCTTCCGATCCGTGGAAATTGAACGGTCGAGGGAGCCAATCGGCTCACCCAGCGGAGTCTACAGGGCCGCCGTGACGGACGACGATAGCACCCGGTGGGGTGCAAGTGTCGGCGGCACAGGCACTTGAGGGCGCGGCCTGCGGCATCCCGGGCGGACGAGAAGGGAACGATGGCGGACGTGAGCGATCCAGCACCGCGCGGAGATGGCCCTGCCACCGAGGGGGGCTCGGCGATGCCGTCCCCGCCGGCCCGGGCGCGGCCGCACGGGTCGGTGGAGACCGCCGAAGCCAGGGAAGCGCGGCACGCAGCCGAGATCGCAGGACTCCGCCGGGAACTCCTGGAGGCCCGCAAGCTCGCGAGTCTCGGCGAGCTCATCGGCACGACCACGCACGAGTTCAACAACGCCCTCACCACGATCCTGAATTACGCCCGCCTCGGCCTGCGGCATCGGGACGATGCGACGCGGGACAAGGCGCTCGAGCGCATCCTCTCCGCGGGGACGCGGGCGGCGAAGGTGACCGCCAGCGTCCTCTCGATGTCGCGCAATCGCTCGGGCCGATTCGAGCCCACGGACCTCGTGCTGCTCGTCGAGGACGTGCTCGTGCTGCTCGAGCGGGAGATGATGAAGTACCGCGTGCAGGTCGAGCGCGAGTTCGCCCCGGTCCCGCGCGTTTCCGCGAACCCGGGACAGCTCCAGCAGGTGCTGCTCAACCTGCTCGTCAACGCGCGGCAGGCGATGCCCGAGGGGGGCAGGCTCATCCTCCGCCTCGCCCACGACCCCGTCACGGGGTTCGTCGACGTGACCGTCCGCGACACCGGCTGCGGCATGCCCCCCGACGTGATGCGACGCATCTTCGAGCCGCGATTCACGACGAAGACGGGACCCGACGCCACGGGCAAGGGAGGCACGGGCCTGGGCCTCACGGCCTGTCGCGAGATCGTGGAGGCGCACCGCGGACGCATCCGCGTGGAGAGCGCACCGGGCCGGGGCACGGCGATCACCGTCCGCCTGCCCACGCTCCACGCCGAGGCGGTCCGCAGGGGCGCCTGACGCGCCTCCCCGAGCGGGATGGCACGGGCCCACCCGGCATCCCGTCGATACGCCTTCCGACGGATCCGCCCGGGCCCGCGTCCGGTGTGCCGAAGGCGGGGCGCTCGTCGAAGACCGCATCGGCACGCGCGGCGGGTCGCACCTCCGTCAACCGCCGCGACGTGGGCTCACGCGCTCTTCGTGCGCGTCTCCCGCAACGGCACGACGGGCTCGAGGCCCTCCACGTGCCGATCGTCGATCAGGTAGGTGCTGCCCTGGTGGTCGGGCAGGTCGAACATGATGTCGAGCATCACGTCCTCCATGATGCTCCGCAGGCCGCGGGCGCCGGTGTCCTTCTTCATGGCCTTGCGGGCGATCGCGCCGAGCGCCGCATCGGTGAACTCGAGCTGGCAGCTCTCCAGCCCGAACATCTTCTGATACTGCTTCACGAGCGCGTTCTTCGGCTCCTTGAGCACCTTCACGAGCGCCGTCTCGTCGAGGGGCTGGAGCGACGACAGGACCGGCAGGCGACCCACCAGTTCCGGGATGAGCCCGAACTCGAGGATGTCGTCCGAATCGACCTGGGGCAGGAGCTCGGCGAGGCTCGCCTCGCCCCGATGCCCGGTCGGCTGGCCGAAGCCGATCGTGCGCTTGCCGAGCCGCTTCGCGATGATCTTGTCGATGCCGACGAACGTGCCGCCGCAGATGAAGAGGATGTTCGACGTGTCGATCTGGATGTACTGCTGCTCGGGGTGCTTGCGGCCGCCCTGGGGAGGCACGTTGGCGACCGTGCCCTCGAGCATCTTGAGGAGCGCCTGCTGCACGCCCTCGCCGGAGACGTCGCGGGTGATCGAGACGTTCTGGCTGGTCTTGCCGATCTTGTCGATCTCGTCGATGTAGAGCACGCCCCGCTGTGCGGCCTCGATGTCGAAATCGGCCGCATTGAGCAGCTTGAGAAGCAGGTTCTCGACGTCCTCGCCGACGTAGCCGGCCTCCGTGAGCGTCGTGGCGTCGCCGATCGCGAAGGGGACATCGAGGATCCGGGCGAGCGTGCGGGCCAGCAGCGTCTTGCCGGAGCCCGTCGGCCCGAGGAGCAGGATGTTCGACTTGTCGACCTCGACGTCGCTCGCCTCGCTGCCGAGGTTGAGCCGCTTGTAGTGCGTGTGCACGGCGACGGCGAGCACCCGCTTGGCATGCTGCTGACCGATCACGTACTGGTCGAGGTGCTGGACGATCTCACGGGGAGACGGGATGGCCGTGAAGAGCTGCTTGCTCGTGCCGCGCCGACGCTTCTCCTGCTCGAGGATCGACTGGCACAGGTCGATGCACTCCCCGCAGATGTACACGTCGCCCGGGCCCTCCACGAGCGGGCCGACGTCGCGGTAGCTCTTGCGGCAGAACGAACAGAAGGCGTTCTTCTTGGTCGTCCCGCCGGCACCGCGGCGTCCCAGACCCCCCGTATCCTTCCCGGATGGCATGTGGTCACTTCCTCTCGAGTTCCGGCCCTGCGGAATCCCCCGCCGACCGCTGCCGGTCGGTGGTGTCGGGCGTGCCGATCCGCACGCGCGGTTCGACGAGTGTTTTTATCTTTCGGTATTCCTCTTCGCTCAGCACACCCGTATCGCGGAGATTTCTGTAGTCGACGAGCGTCTTTTCCCAACCGCCACGATCCTTACCCGGCTCCAGCCAACGGGCGCGGATCATGACGATCACGACGACGCCGACACCGACGAGAAGGCCCAGCAGCAGGACGCTGGTCAGGATCGCGGGCACTGGGTCGTCCACCTCCACGGACGCGGGCACGACCCTCCGCGGGCCGGACCGTCCCTCGCGGACTCCGCATTATGGCGATGCCCTCGGCGGAGGGTCCAGACGGGGTTCCCGCGACGGACGCGGCTTGCCCCGCCTGCCCGTCCGGCCCGATGTGATGCGGGCGACGAGCGGTTCGCGAAGAACCGGCGAAATTCCTCCATCCTGCCGCCCGGCCATGCCGATCGTGACGGTATGAACGATTCCCGCGATCGCCACGTCGCCTGTCGCGCCGAAGGTTCGGGCCGCCGCCGCGCCCGGGTCGGTCGGGTCGCCGCGGCCTGCATCGGCGCGGCCTGCATCGGCGCGGCGTTCGGCCTCTGCGCGACGACGACATCCGCGGAGGGGCCGCTCGAGGCGGCGAATCTGCCACCTCTGGTGCGGAGCAAGCAGCTCCACTTCACGATTCCCTTTCAGGCGCCCGCACCCCGGGAACGGGATGGAGATGCCGTCCCGCACCGCGTGCTCCTCCAGGTCTCGCGCGATCTCGGCGGCACCTGGGAAATGGCCGGTGAGGCCGCGCCGCAGGCCGGTGCGGTGGCGTACCGCGCGCCGGGCGACGGCGAGTACTGGTTTCGGCTGCGCGCCGTCGACCGGCAGGGCCGGACGCGGGGCGGTCCCGGACCCGACATGCGGGTTCTCGTGGACGTCGCCGGGCCGCGGCTCACCGCGCGGGTCTGGAAGGGCGCCGACGGCGAGATCGTCTGCCGCTACGCGGCCGCTGACGACTCGATCGATCTCAAGTCACTCGTCTTCGAGTACCGTGCCTCGGGTGACCCGGGATGGAAGACCGTCGCGGCCGAGGGCATTCTCGCGCGACAGACCCCGGCACACATGGTGGGCGAGGAGATCTGGTGGGCCGGTGAGAAGGTGGATGCGCTGAGCGTGCGGATCGCCGTGGCTGACGAGGCCGGCAACAAGACCGTCCGACAGTTCGCGCTCGAGCCGACGGATCCACAGATCGAACAGGCTGCGATGGCCGCCGAAATCGGGGTGCCACCGCTTCCCGGCGCACCGCCGTCCGACCCCATCGCGCCCGCGATCGGCCAGACCCTGCGGGTACCGCCGCCGCCGGCGTCCACTCCGAGCGGGGCGGGAACGACGGGCCCCTGGCCTGCCGAGCAGGCCGCGGCCTGGGCCGGTGGACAGCCCGCGCGGCGGGGCGGTGACGCGGACACGACGGATCGCGACGCGCCCCGCAGCGTGCTCGTCGCAAGCGCGCGGGAGAGCCGCGGAGCCGGTCCGGCCGCCTCCACGACGGGGGCGCCGACCGAGGCCGCCACCGCGTCGGACGTCGAGCGGCCGCTCGAGTATCGCGGCCGTCCGCTCCTCCTGAGCCGATCGCGTCGGTTCGCCTGGGCTTACGAGGTCCCACGGCTGCCCGCCGACGATCGCGCGGTCAGCCCCGTCCTGTGGAGCACGTCCGACGGAGGCGCGACATGGGCACGGGTGCCGACCTCCGAGATCGGCCCCGGCTCACTCGAGGTCACGCTGCCCGGTCCGGGCCTGTATGGCTTCCGTCTCGATCTGGTCGCCGATGCGAGCGGGGCGCCGCCGCGGCAGGGCGACGGTCCCGAGACCTGGGTCGGCATCGACGAGGAAGCGCCTCAGGTCGAACTGATCGGGACGGAGCGGATCGAAGGCGACGAGCAGGGAATCGTCATCCGCTACGGCTCCCACGACGCGCTCCTCGCGCCGCGCTCCACGCGCCTGCTCTTCTCCCCGCATGCCGAAGGGCCGTGGGCGACGATCGTGGCCGAGGCCGAGAACCAGGGTGCGTTCACCTGGCGGCCGGAGCGCGGCGTGCCGCCGCGTGTCTACCTGCGGGTGGAGGTGGCCGACGCCGCGGGCAACGTCGGATCTGCGACGAGCGAGGAGGCGGTGGCCGTGGCCCAGTCGCGGTTCACGGGCCGACTCGGCGATCTCAAGCCGCTCCCCGCATCCACCGCGCCCTGACCCGTTCGCGGAGGCGGTGGCCGCGCCGTCCCGTCGGCCGAGCGAGTCGACCGGACGGTGGCCCGCATCCAGGATCGCCCGATCCCGCGTACAACAGGGTGCATGGCCCGCCCCGCGACCGCCGTCACGACCACCGCCCTGCCCCTCGGAGATCCCGTCCGCGGCAAGGTGCGCGACTGCTATCGGCATCCCGGAAGTCGGTGGGGCGATGCGCTCGTCATCGTCAGCACGGACCGGATCAGCGCCTTCGACTGGGTGCTGCCGTCGCCCATCCCGGACAAGGGCCGTGTGCTGACGGCGATCTCGGCGTGCTGGTTCGACCTCCTCGCCTCCGGACCCGACCCGATCGCGCACCACCTGCTCACGACCGACGTCGACGCGATGGATCTGCCGGCCGGCATCGATCGCGGGCCGCTGCGTGGTCGGACGATGCTCGTGCGCCGGGCGGAGGTCATCCCCTTCGAGTGTGTCGTGCGGGGCTGGCTCGCGGGGTCCGGCCTCGCCGAGTACCGGCGCGACGGGACGATCTGCGGCATCCCGCTACCCGGCGGCCTCGCGCCCGGCGACCCCCTCCCGGAGCCGATCTTCACGCCCGCCACGAAGGCCGCCAGTGGGCACGATGAGAACGTCTCGTTCGAGACCCTGGTCGCCGCGCTCGGCGCGCCGCTCGCCGAGCGGCTGCGGACGCGCAGCCTCGACGTCTACCGCCGCGCCGCGGCGCACGCGCTGGATCGTGGCATCGTGATCGCCGACACGAAGTTCGAATGGGGCCACGGCGGCGGTGGCGACCTGCTGCTGGTGGACGAGGTGCTCACGCCGGACAGTTCCCGGTTCTGGCCGGCGGCGGCCGCCGGCGCGGGCCGCGTGCCCGAGTCGTTCGACAAACAGTCCGTCCGCGATTGGCTCGAGGGAACGGGTTGGGACAAGGCGAGCCCGCCACCGCCCCTGCCGGACGACGTCGTCACCCGCACCCGCGACACGTATCTGCAGATCTGTCTTACGCTCACTGGCGGGCCACCCGAAGGAGTCGCCTGAGCCGCCGGATTCGGGCAAAAACCACCCGGTTCAGCCGGCAGATGCCCTAGGGACTCCCCGGCGCGCGAACTAGACCTTAAACAAGCGAAGGTCGAACCGCCTGAAGGGCCGAAGCCGAGCCGCGCGGTCCGTGCGCACCATGACCGCCAGGCCGCCGCGGTGCGGTTTTCTGCATCGGAGTGTCGGGGGCTTCATGTCGGTTTCGTCTGCACTTCGTGCGGTCAGGGGTGAAGTGGGGCCAGAGCATCCGGACTCCGGCTTCACGCGCGGGCGTCAGCAGCGAATCGGCACCTGAAGCCGGTCGAGCAAGCGGAAGAAGACGGGCAGCCATCGATTCCATGCCAGCACTTTGAAGATGATCCGTCGACTCGTCCTCACGATCTGCGTTGGGATGGCCATGAATGCACGACGGAACGTCGAGAACTCCATCCGCAGGAGCATCTTTCGTTCGTCGTCTCGTGCTTCTGCAGCGCGGCCGCCGATCGGCAGCGAGAGCGCCATCCACGCCTTCAGGCTCCACGCCAGCGAAGCCATCACCATGTAGGCCCAGTTACTCACGAGCGTGTCGACCGGAGCCGAGAGGGCGTGCATGTCGCTCTTGAGGTGTGCGAAGAGATTCTCCTGGTTGCAGCGGTGGTTGGCCTCGAGCACGATCTCCGCGGCCGACTTCCGGAAGTCGTTGGTAATGAAGAAGAAGCAGCGACTATCGTCGAACAGCTTCCGCTGGCCCTCATGCACCGCCAGATCCTTCCAGAGCACGACGATGCGGTACTCCCGGCCGCACTTCAGCGGACGGTGGCGGAAGTCCGCCACGTATTCCCGCTGCAGGCGGATGTCCTTGAACGTGCGGTCTTCGACGACCTGCTGCTTGATGTTCGTCGGTCGCTGCCTGGGCTCCGTCTTGACCCGGTGCTTCGCAGGTCGGACCAGCTCCTGCCACGCATTTCGCGGGAGATTCTCCACGTGCTCATAGAGGTTCTGGGCGGCCCGGAGGCCGAAGATGAACTTCACGCCGGCGGCGTGCCACCCGTCGAGATAGCCGGTCTGGGAGAAGTCCGTGTCGCCGCGCAGCCTGACGCTCTTGAAGCCAGCCCGCAGGCAGAGGGCGATCGCCTTGTCGAACGTCGCAGCTGCCTGCTCGTGGCTCGGGCGACTGCCCGGTCGGTTGACCACGTACAACGGCTCCCCGGTGTTGGCCAGGGAGAGCACCAGCGGATGGTAGCCCCACTGGCTCTTGTAGTTGATGTCCATCCCCTCCTTGCACTGCCCGGTCGTCTCGACCATCGTGCCATCGGCGTCGAGGACCGCCTCCTTCAAAAAGTCCTCCTGCTGCTGCCCCCAGATCTTCAGCCGCATCTCGTTGAAGACTTCCTGCAGGGCATTGATACGCCCGACATCGAATCTCCGGCAGAAGTCCCCGGCCGTGGTCGGGTCGGGAATCCGCCGGGCCCCGAGGGCGTCGAGATATCCCTCGTCGTTCCGCAGGAACTCCAGGTGCTCGAGCCTCGTGCCGCCCGCCAACAGGTTGTAGGCGATGTTCAGAACGTGGTCAGACTCGCGATAGGGCAGGTGAACCTTCAGCAGGTCGAGACGGTCGTTGATCGCGCGGTCGAGCCCCAACCGTTTCACCAGCAGATGCACCGCGCCGATTCCACCCGTGGCGATCGCCCGAGCTCGATCCGCTCCAGCCTCCGGGCGATTCTCTGCTTGCGTATTCTCAGCTGCCGTCGTACTTTGGCGTTCACTCGAAACTCCTCCGTGAGAGACGAGCCGTGTGACCTGGCGCCAACCTTGAGTCACGGGATTCGTCGGGGGATTTCGAGTTTTTTATGCGCTCAGCACAAAATGCGCAAGTGAAAAGTCGCTTGGCTAAGGACTAGAATCCGGTTGATTGCCGAAGGGCGCGTCGCCCCGCGGCCTCCGGTCATTCCTCGCGTGCGTCACCCCGCCATGCTGCGCTACTGGACGGCCGGCGAGTCCCACGGCCCGGCCCTCGTCGCGCTGGTCGACGGCTTTCCGGCCGGCGTGACGGTCGATACGGCCGTCATCGACGCGGAATTGCGAAGGAGGCAGGGAGGGCACGGCCGGGGTGGGCGCCAGCGGATCGAAACCGACGCGGTCACGATCCTCTCCGGCCTGTGGCACGGCGTCACGCTCGGCAGTCCCCTCGCGCTCGAGGTGATCAACCGCGATGCGAAGCTCGAGCGGCTCGAGGAGGTGGAGCGCCCGCGGCCCGGCCACGCCGATCTCGCCGGTGCGGTGAAGCATCTCGGCGGCGTGCGCGCGGTGCTCGAGCGGGCCAGTGCCCGGGAGACCGCCGCACGGGTGGCGGCCGGAGCGCTCGCGCGACAGCTCCTCGCGATCTTCGGAATCGAGGTGGTGGGCTGGGTGACGGAGCTCGGGGGCATCGTCCTCGGCGACCTCGCGGGGACGCCGGCGGAGCGGCGGGGCGTGCGGGACGCGAGCGCCGTCTACTCGCTCCATCCCGAACGCGATGCCGAGGTGACGGACCTCATCGACCGTGTCGGCAAGGAGGGGGACACGCTCGGCGGGGTCGTCGAGGTGCAGGTCGAGGGCCTGCCGATCGGTCTCGGCACCCATGCCCAGTGGGACCGCAAGCTCGACGGCCGCCTCGCGCAGGCGGTGATGGCCGTCCAGGCGATCAAGGGCGTGGAGATCGGACTGGGCTTCGAGGCGGCACGGCGCCGCGGCTCGCAGGTGCACGATCCGATCGGCTTCGATGCGGGCACCCGCGACGGGCCGCGGCTCGGGTTCACACGTCCGACGAACCATGCAGGCGGCCTCGAGGCCGGGATGACCAACGGGCAGCCGCTCGTCGTGCGGGCCGCGATGAAGCCGATCAGCACGCTCCGCAAGCCGCTCGCATCGGTGAATCTGCGCACGAAGGAGCCGGAGGAGGCGGCGTACGAGCGCAGCGACGTCTGCGCCGTCAGTGCCGCGAGCGTGATCGTCGAGAATGTCATCGCCTTCGAGGTCGCGGCCGCGTTGGTCGACAAGTTCGGCGGCGACAGCGTGACGGAGATGCGGTCGCGGTGGTCCACCTACCACGACCTCGCCAGGAGCCTCTGAGCCGACCGCGAACCGTGGTCCGGGGTCGCCCGCGGGCCCGCCAGCGATCGCCCGAGGGAACACGGATGTTCATCCCCCGCTCCATGGCCCGGCTGCGGCTCGCCCGCGTCGTGTTTCTCGCCCTGGCGATCGTTCCGACCGCGGTGATCGGCGGCTGGGCGGCCTATCTCCGGTCCGGCTGGCACCGGCATGGCGTGCAGATCGCATGGCAGCGCGCGCTCGGTCTTCCGGTCGACATCGGCGCGGTGGAGCACCCGCGGCCCGGAGTGCAGCGTCTCGGCGACTGCACGATCGCTGGCGCGGACGGCCGTGCCCGGCTGACGCTGCCGGGGGCCGAGCTGGAGACGACGGCCACGGAGCTGCGGCTCCGCGTGCCGCGGCTGCGGTGCGACGACGAGGCCGCGGGCCTGCTCGCCATGCTCGCGGCCGACTGGCTCGCGCGCGGCGAGCGCTTCGACCGAAACTGCGTCATCGAGATCGACGACTTCGACTGGGCCGATGCCCGCGCGATGGACCGGGCGGCTTCCGGCGTGTCGGCAGGGAACCTGCGCGTGGAGTGCGTCGCGACGACGGAGGCCCGCGCGGTGCGTGTGGTTCGTCGACCGCCCGAAGGCGCGGACGCCTCAGCCGCCGTCAGCGAGCTGCGCGTCGTGCGGACCGTGACGCGTGACGACGTCGAGCCGGCCGGAGTCACGCCAGTGGAGGTCCGGCGCGTCCGCGCGGCGGACGTGCGGGTGACGGTATCGGGCACGGCCGCCGAGCCGATCCCGTTCGCCGTCGTTGCAGGCCTCGCGCGGGACACGTCGCTCTGCGAGTGGTCGCTCGGGGGGGCTGCGCGGGTCGCGGGCCGCATCGATCTCGCGTGGGACGAACGGGGTTGGGACGGGGTCATGACGGGGCGCGTCGAAGGCATCGACCTTACCGCATGCGCCGCGGCGGCGGGGCTCCGCGCCGCCGGCGACGCCACGGTCGATGTCCGATCGATCCGGTGGTCCGCCGGGCGCCTCGCCGAGTGCGAGCTCGCGTGCGAGACAGGACCCGGGGAAATCGCGCAGGCATTCCTCGAGGGGCTCGTCGGCGCGCTCGGCTGCCGCCGGGGTGTGGCGCCTCGTGACGCGGCTCCGCCCGCCCTGCAGCCGTTCGCTGCGGCGGGTGCGGTCATACGGATCAACGAAGGCGGTCTCGAGGTGCTCGCGGCACCGCGGTTCGGCGGCGCGCTCGTGATCGCCGCCACCGACGCGATTCTCTGGCCTCCCCCTGCCCCGGTCCCGGTGGAGCGCCTCGCGTGGCTGCTCGCCCCCCCCGATGCTCCGCACGTTCCCGCGGGCGGGCCCGGCGCGTGGCTCATGTCGATCATGCCCCACGGCGGGGTGGATCGCGGCACCCGTCCGGCCCAGTCGCGGCTTCCGAGACAGTTTTGACCTGTTTTTGACGATCAATCGACCGCCCGCTGACCTGGCGACCATGGCAGAACGGACGGCGGGCGTCACAGTAAGGTGCGTCGACGTGCCGGAGCCGACGGGCTCTGCACCGCGGCGCCCGGCATCAGGCCTCATCCCGACACCGTTCCCGCCCCGTTCCGAAAGGACATTCCATGTCACCCCCACCCGGACTCCTCGACCCTGCAGCGGCCGCCAGCGAGGACGTCGCTGCGGGGCTCGCGGGTGACGGTGCGTTCGGACGGTCGGCCGTCTGCGAGCCGGCCGACACGCGTGATGCGAGCGACGAGGCGGCGGGCATTCCGCTCGAGCCGCGCCGGGAGGGCGTCGGTGAACGGTCTGAGTCGCTCGACTGGGCGACGGTGTTCTGGATCGGGGGCGTCCACCTCGCAGCGCTCGCCGCCCCGTTCTTCTTCTCGTGGTCGGGGCTGGCGCTCTGTCTGGCGCTCTACTGGTTCACCGGTTCGCTCGGTGTCTGCCTCGGCTATCACCGGCTCCTCACGCACGGCAGCCTCGTGACCTTCGCTCCGGCGCGGTTCGTCTTCGCGCTGATCGGCGGCCTGTCCGGGGAGGGGTCGGCGCTCATCTGGGTCGCGAATCATCGCAAGCACCACGCCTTCAGCGATCAGGAGGGGGATCCGCACTCTCCGCGCGACGGCGGCCTCTGGGCCCACATGCTCTGGATGTTTCCGGGGCACACGCGCGAGGAGATGGATGCCCACACGCGACGCTGGGCTCCCGATCTGGCCCGCGACGGTTCGATCCAATTTCTGCACCGCACCTTCCTGCTGTGGCACGTCCTCGTCGGCTCCGCCCTCCTGGCGGGAGGCTGGTGGGTGGGTGGCCCGCGCCTTGCCGCCTCGTGGCTCCTGTGGGGATTCGCCGTGCGGATGGTGATCGTGTTCCACGTGACGTGGCTCGTGAACTCCGCCACCCACATGTGGGGCTACCGCAACTACGAGACGACCGACGACTCGACGAACCTGTGGTGGGTCGGGCTCCTCGCCTTCGGCGAGGGGTGGCACAACAACCACCATGCGTTCCAGCGCATGGCGCGGCACGGGCACCGTTGGTGGGAGGTCGACACGACCTACTGGTTCATCCTCCTGCTCGAGCGACTCGGGCTCGCGTGGGACGTGGTCCACACGCCCCACGGTGTCGGACGGGGCCGGACACCTCGACGACGCTGAGCCGAGGCGTGCACGCGCCCGCTGGCGCGGGCCTCGCGGCCATGGCCCGGTGACGCGCTCCATGCGGCGTCACGGTTGCAATCCGCCGCGTGGCGGATACACTGCGGGCGACGAAACGACGATCCCACGAACAACGCCGCCCCTGCAGTGGGCGGAACGCCGTCGATGACGCTGACGAAAGAACGGAAGCAGGAACTGATCGGTGCGCATCGGCGGGGGGTCTCCGACACCGGGTCTGCCGAGATCCAAATCGCGCTTTTGACCGGGCGAATCTCGCATCTGACGGGTCACTTCAAGAAGCATTCGAAGGACTTCGCCAGCCGGCGAGGTCTCTTGAAGATGGTGAGCCGTCGACGCCGACTTCTCGACTATCTCAAGCGCGTCGCGCCGCAGCGGTATCTCGACATCATCAGGCGTCTGGAGATTCGCAAGTAGCCCCGGGATGCGGTGCGGCGGCCGAGGGGTCGCCATCGCGTTCACGGCGGGCGGCGTTGCCTCGCGTGGCCTCCCTGCGGTGCCCGGTCGATCCGGGCCGTGTCGAGGGCCGCTCGGGATCGAAGTCGGCCGGGGCGTCGTCGCCCCGGCGCCGAACCGAGAAGCGTGCGTGGCAGAGTACGACGCCCGCTGCACGATGCCTACCGGGGATCCCATTGGGGTCCCGCTGGGGAGAGAAAGGGACACCATCATGAAACAACGAGTTGAGCGGCAGATTGGCGACCAGGTGCTGGCGATCGAGACCGGCGTGCTGGCCAAGCAGGCGGCGGGCAGTGTCATCGTCACCTACGGGGAGACGGTCGTGCTCGTGGCGTGTGCCACGGGAGCTCCGCGGGCCGGGATCGACTTCTTTCCGCTGACCTGCGACTACCGCGAGCGGGTCGCGGCCGCCGGCAAGTTTCCCGGAGGATTCCTCAAGCGGGAGGGGAGGCCGACCCTCAAGGAGACCCTGACGAGCCGGCTCATGGACCGGCCGATCCGGCCGCTCTTTCCGGAGGGCTTCTACGACGAGGTGCAGGTGCAGGCGAACGTCCTCGCCAGCGATCGTCAGAACGACCCCGACGTCCTCGCCATGAACGGCGCGTCGGCGGCCCTCACGATCTCGCAGCTTCCCTTCGACGGACCGCTCGCCAGCGTGCGGCTCGCGCAGGTGGATGGGCGGTTCGTTCCGTTCCCCACGATCGACCAGCTCGAGGAGAGCGACCTCGACCTCGTGGTCTCCGGGAGTCGCACCGCGATCCTGATGATCGAGGGGTTCGCCCGCGAGATGCCGGAGGATCGGATGCTCCAGGCGCTCGAGGAGTCGCATCGCATCATCCGCCTCCTGTGCGACATGCAGGACGAGCTCCAGCGGAAGGCCGGCAAGCCGAAGAAGGAGTACGTCCTCGCCGACTACACGCACCTCCGGGAGCGTCTGGTTGCCGGCTACTACGCCGAGCTCAAGGCGGCGATGGCCACGACCGGGAAGCAGGAGCGCTGGCAGCACGTCAAGGCGCTCAAGGAGCGGGCGCTGGCCGACGTCGCGCCGCGTGAGCCCGCCGCCACGGCGCGGCCGGGAGATGCCGGCGGCGTGAGCGAGGGGGACTTCAAGCACGTCTGGCACGCGCTCGAGGAGCGGGCGGTGCGGGAGCTGATTGTCGAGGGCACCCGGCCCGATGGCCGCACGCACACGGCCCTGCGACCGATCCACTGCGAGGTCGACCTTCTGCCGCGGGTGCACGGCTCGGCGCTCTTCCAGCGGGGGGAGACCCAGTCGCTCGTCACGATCACGCTCGGCACCGGCAAGGACGAGCAGCGCGTGGACGGGCTCATCGACGAGTACTCGAAGAAGTTCATGCTCGACTACTACTTTCCGTCCTACTCGGTCGGCGAGGTGCGTCCGATCCGCGGGCCGGGCCGGCGCGAGCTCGGCCACGGCGCGCTCGCGGAGCGGAGCGTGAAGCCGGTGCTCCCGGATCCGGACGTGTTTCCCTACACGATCCGCGTCATCTCCGACATCCTCGAATCGAACGGTTCGAGTTCGATGGCGAGCGTGTGCGGGGCGACGCTGGGTCTGATGGCGGCGGGCGTGCCGATCTCGCACCCGGTGGCCGGCATCTCGGTGGGGCTGGTCAAGCAGTCCGAGGACCGGTGGGTGCTCCTCACCGACATCATCGGCGACGAGGACCACTACGGCGACATGGACTTCAAGATCGCCGGGTCGCAGAACGGCATCACCGGCATCCAGCTGGACCTCAAGATCAACGGGATCTCGCGGGCGATCATCGAGGGCACGCTGCAGCAGTCTCGGGCCGCCCGGCTCGAGATCCTCAAGACCATGCTCGGTGCCATCCGCCGGCCGCGGCCGGAGATCTCGCCGTGGGCGCCGCGCCTGCTCCGGACGAAGATCAACCCCGAGAAGATCGGTCTCCTCATCGGCCCCGGCGGCAAGACCATCCGCGCGATCCAGGAATCCACCGGCGCGAGCATCGAGGTGGAGGACGACGGCACGGTGACGGTCGCGAGCCACGATGCCGAGGGGGCGATGGCCGCGATGGCGAAGATCGAGGCCCTCACGGCGTCGATCCAGATCGGACGCATCTACGAGGGCCGCGTGACGAGCGTGAAGGACTTCGGTGCCTTCGTGGAACTCGTGCCGGGCAAGGACGGACTCTGCCACATCAGCGAGCTGTCGGACGAGTACGTCTCGAGCGTCGGCGACGTGTGCCGCGTCGGCGACGTCATGCGGGTGAAGGTGATCGCGGTCGACGACCAGGACCGCGTGAAGCTCAGTCGCAAGGCGGCGATGCGCGAGATGGCGGAGAGCACCGGCGGCGAGGGGTCCTGAGCCGGCGCGGCCCGGGCCGCGCGGGGGATCGGCGATGTCGGCGATGTCGGCGGTGGACGAGGCGGATCGCTCGCGGGCGGAGACCTACGCCGAGTTTGCGGCGCTCGTGGGCGGTCTCGCCCACGAGATCCGCAATCCGCTCTCCACCATCCGGCTCAACATGGAGCTGCTCGCCGAGGATTTCGAGGCCGACGATCCCGCATCGCCCACGCGGCATCGGGATCGCCGTGCGCGGGCCAAGATCGACCTCGTGCGGCAGGAGTGCGACAGGCTCCAGAAGCTGCTCGGGGATTTTCTCGATTTCGCGCGGCAGGAGACGCTGACGCTCGAACCGGGCAGCCTCAACGGCGAGCTCGAACAGCTGCTCGATTTCTTCGCACCGCACGCCCGGGATGCGGGCGTGGACGTCATTCGCTACCTCGATCCGGCCCTTCCCAAGGTCCGGCTCGATCGTGAGACCTTCCGCTCGGCGGTGCTCAACCTCGTGCTCAACGCCGTGCAGGCGATGGAGGCCGGCGGCCAGCTCGTGGTGCGGACGCGTCCGGCGGGCCTGGGCGTCGTGCTCGAGCTCATCGACACGGGGCCGGGCATGGACGCCGAGACGCTCGGGAAGGTGTTCCGCGCGTTCTACACGACGAAGCAGGGCGGCTCCGGCCTGGGGCTGCCGACGGCCCGCAAGATCGTCGAGGCGCACGGCGGCACGATCGACATCGAGACCGCTCCGGGCCGGGGCACCAAGGTGACGATCTGGCTGCCGGCTCCGCCGCGACTCCCGCCTCTGGAACCGTCGTGACGGGCCGGGACGCGTTTCCCGGCGACCCGGTCCGGCCGGCAACTGGACGCGACGCGGCGCCCGCCCGTACGATCGATCGCATGGTGGCAGGCATCGTTTCCAGGGACGCGGCGGAGAGTCACGAGGCGACCGGGAACAACGGTGGCGTCGTGTCGGCAACCACGATCCGGGTGCTCGTCATCGACAACGACATCGTCCACGCGCGGACCATGGGCGAGGGCCTCGCCCGACTCGGCCACGAGGTCGTCGTCGTCGGCAGTGGCGGTGAGGGTGCGCGACGCCTCGACGCGGAGACCTTCGACGTCGTCGTCACCGACCTCATGATGACCGACATCGGGGGGCTCGAGATCCTCGCCCGAGCGAAGCGGGCGAGTGCCGAGACCGAGGTGATCGTCGTCACGGGCCATGGCACGATCCCGTCGGCCGTGTCGGCCATGCAGCAGGGCGCCTTCACCTACCTGCAGAAGCCGCTCGACCTGGCCCATCTGCGGACCGCGGTGGAGCGGGCGGCCGCGGGCGTGCTCCTGCGGCGGCAGAACCTCGACCTCAACCGGCGGCTGGACGAGAAGTTCGGATTCGAGGGCGTGGTGGGGTCGAGCCCGCAGATGCTGGTGCTCATCGAACGCCTCAAGCGGATCGCGCCCACCGACGCGACGGTGCTGATCCAGGGGGAGACCGGCACCGGCAAGGAGCTCGTCGCCCAGGCGATCCATCAGAACAGCCCCCGGAAGAGCAAGCCCTTCGTGGCGCTCAATTGCGCCGCCCTCAGCGAGAACATCCTCGAGAGCGAGCTCTTCGGCCACGTGAAGGGCGCGTTCACCGACGCGTCGAGCGACCGGGTGGGCAAGTTCGAGTACGCCAACGGCGGCACGCTCTTTCTCGACGAGGTCGGCGACATGCCGCTCGCCACGCAGATCAAGCTCTTGCGCGTGCTCGAGTCGGGCGAGATCACGAGGGTCGGGTCGAACGCGCCGGTGCGGGTCAACGTCCGCATCCTGTCCGCGACGAATCGCAACCTCGAGGAGGCGATCGCCGCGGGGGTCTTCCGCAGCGATCTCTACCACCGGCTCAAGGTGATCACGATCGCCATTCCCACGCTCCGCGACCGCTCCGCGGACATTCCCCTGCTCATCGAGCACTTCGTCCGCCAGTTCGCGAAACGGCACGGCAAGACGATCCGTGGAGTGTCGCTGGGGGCGCGGATGAAGCTCGGTTCCTACCCGTGGCCGGGCAACGTGCGGCAGCTGCGCAACGTCATCGAGAGCATGGTCGTGGTGGACTGCGACGAGACGCTCGATGTCGACGATCTGCCGCTCGAGCTGGATCCGGACGTGAGCGTCGCGGCGGCGCCCCTGCCTGCCGAATCGGGGAGCCTCGCCGGGCTCGTGGGCCGCCCGCTCGAGGAGATCGAGCGGATCTTCATCACCGAGACGCTCAAGCTCACCGGCGGCAACCGGGAGCAGGCCGCCGAGCTCCTCGGCATCGGAGAGCGGACCCTCTACCGCAAGATCAAGGAGTACCGGCTCTCCTGAGGGCCGGTGGACGCGAGGGGCATGGGACGCATCCACCGGCTTCCGGTCTCCGTCGTCAACCGGATCGCCGCCGGCGAGGTGGTCGAGCGTCCGGCGAGCGTCGTGAAGGAGCTGCTCGAGAACGCGCTCGACGCCTCACCGTCGCGGATCGACGTGGCCCTCGAGCAGGGCGGCGTCGCGCTCGTGCGGGTGGTGGACGACGGTCTGGGGATCGAGGCCGAGGATCTCCCGCTCGCGGTGACGGCGCACGCGACGAGCAAGCTGCGCGTCGCCGAGGATCTCGAGCGCATCGACACGCTGGGGTTTCGCGGGGAAGCCCTCGCGAGCATCGGAGAGGTGGCCCGGCTCGTGGTGCGTTCCCGACCGCGTGATGCGGCGGGCACGAACCCGGCGGGCGCCTCGATCACCGTCCATGGCGGACGCATCGGTGACGTGGTGCCCGACGCCGGTGCCCCGGGCACGACGGTGGAGGTCCACCAGCTGTTCGGAAACGTGCCTGCCCGCAGGGCGTTCCTGCGCACGCCCCAGACCGAGTGGTCGCACGCGTCCGAGGCGTTCATCCGCACGGCGCTGGCGCATCCCGGCGTCGCATTCACGCTGTCCCACAACGGCCGGCGCGTGCACGACCTGCCGGCCACGACGTCGTGGCGCCGGCGGATCAGTGACTGCTTCGGGAACGACCTCGGCGACCGGCTCCTCGACGTCGAGGCCGACGACGGCGAACTCGGTGTCGGCGGGCTCATGGGCCATCCCCAGGACGACGTGGCGGCCGGACGACTGCAGCACCTCTTCGTGGCCGGCAGGCCGTTTCGCGATCGGGCGATCCTGCACGCCGTGCAGGAGGGATACCGTGGGCTTCTGCTCGGCGGCCGGCATCCGGTGATCTTCCTCCGCTTCGACATGCCTCCCGAGATGGTCGACGTGAACGTGCACCCGGCCAAGATGGAGGTGCGGTTCCGCGATCCCCAGCGGCTCTACCGCCTCGTTCTGGCGGCGCTGCGGGAGCGGCTGCTGAGGACCGATCTCGGCACCCGGCTCACCCCGCCGGCGAGCGTCGATGCCGGTGCGGCACGTTGGCCCGCGGCGACGGAGGGAACGGGTGCGCCTGCGGGAACGGCACGCCTCGCTGAGCCCGCCCCGGCACCCGGCCTCTGGACGGCCGCTGAAACGGCGTCCGCCGTCGGCCGGGCGGGTGTCACCGATCCCGCGTGGGAGTGCGTGCCGGCCCCGCCGACGGGCGCAGGCGGAGCGCGCCGCGCGGTGCAGATGCACGACCGGTACATCGTCGTCGAGAGCGGCGATGGCATCGAGGTGATCGACCAGCATGCCCTGCACGAGCGGGTGCTCTACGAGCGCCTGAAGAGGGACGTCGGCTCCGGAGGCCTCGAGGTGCAGCGCCTCCTCGTGCCGGAGCGCGTCGAACTCGATCCCGCCGCCCTGGAACTCGTCGATGCCCACCTCGACGTGCTGCGTCGGGCCGGCATGGAGATCGCTCCGTTCGGCGGCGTGACGGTCATCGTGACCGCGAAGCCCGCGCTCGTCGGCCGGACCCCGGCCAGGGAGATCGTCCGTGAGATCCTCGACCGGCTCGCGGCGAACGCCTCGGGCGGAGGGGATCCGGGCCTGCTCGTCGACGAGGTGCTGCACGGACTCGCCTGCCGGGCGGCGATCAAGGCGGGTGATCCCCTGTCGCAGGCGGAGGTCGACGCGCTCGTGCGGGATCGCGATGATGTGCCGGACGCACACCACTGCCCGCACGGTCGGCCGACGTCACTGACGCTGTCGCGGCGGGACCTCGATCGGCAGTTTCGCAGAACCTGAACCGGAGGCGGGTCTCGGGCCCCGCATCGCATGATTTGCGTGAGCATCGGCCGGGGTCGTCACCGGCACGTCATCGCCGAGCATCGTCACCTCGCCGACAATGGCGTGCGGCTGGTCGAGCTGCGGGTCGACTGCATCCAGGGCGACGTGCAGGTGCGGCGGCTGCTCCGGGAACGCCCCTGCCCCGTGATCGTCACCTGTCGCCGTCCGTCCGACGGCGGCCACTGGGATCGCGGCGAGGAGGCCCGCCAGCTGCTGCTGCGGATGGCGATCGCCGAGGGGGCCGACTACGTCGATCTGGAGGAAGACGTCGCCGGGGACATCCCCCGCTACGGCACGACCCGGCGGATCGTGAGCCACCACGACTTCACCCGCACGCCCGCCGACCTGCCGGCGCTGCATGCCCGGCTCGCCGCACTCGACGCCGACATCGTGAAGATCGCCACGATGGCGAATCAGCCCGACGACAACCTGCGGATGCTGGAGCTCGTGCGGGACAGCCGCGTGCCCACCGTCGGCATCTGCATGGGGGACATCGGCACACCGACCCGCGTGCTCGCCGGCGCCGTCGGCTCCCCCTTCACGTTCGCCACCACCGATGACGATCGGGTGCTGGCACCCGGCCAGATCGGCTGGCGTCGGATGCGCGACGTGTACCGCTACGATTCGCTCACGCCGGCCACGCGAATCTTCGGGGTCGTCGCCGACCCCGTCGCCCACAGCCTCAGCCCCGTCGTGCACAACGCGGCCCTCGCCGCCGCCGGGATCGACGCGGTCTACCTCCCCTTTCGGGTGCCGGCGAACCACCTCGACGCGTTCCTCGCCCACGCGGCGCGATGGCCGCTCGCGGGACTCAGCGTGACGATTCCGCACAAGGAGGCCGTACTCGCCCGGTGCACGGCCTGCGACGACCTCGTGCGGTCGATCGGTGCGGCCAACACGGTGGCATTCGCGGCCTCGGGGCTGGTGGCGTCGAACACCGATGCGACGGCGGCGGTGGAAAGCCTGCAGGCCGGGATGGTCGATGCGGATCATCCGGTGAAGAGCGGGCTGATCGGCCTGAAGTCGGCGCTCGTGCTCGGGGCCGGCGGCGCGGCTCGGGCGGTGGCGTTCGGCCTGCGTCGCGAGGGCGTGGAGGTCACGATCGCGGCGCGCACGCTCGAGCGCGGCCGGACGATGGCCGCGGAGGTCGGCTGTCGGGCGGTCGAATGGTCGGCGCGGTACCGTCTGCCCTACGACTGTCTCGTGAACACGACTCCGGTCGGCATGCACCCCAATGTCGACGAGACGCCCTTCGACAGGGAGCACCTGCGTCCCTACATGGTGGTGTTCGACACCGTCTACAATCCGGAAAGCACGCTCCTGATCAAGCAGGCCAGGAGCATCGGCTGCCGCACGATCACCGGGGTCGACATGTTCGTCAGGCAGGCGGCCCATCAGTTCCGCATCTGGCACGGTGCCGACGCGCCGGCGCACGTCATGCGCGACGCGCTCAAGCGCGCGACGGCATCGGCGAAGGAACCGGTCTGAGGCGAGCCCATGCCGGTCATCACGCTCGTCGGCTACCGCGGCACCGGAAAATCGACCGTCGCCGCGGCCCTGGCGGCTCGGCTCGGCTGCGAGTGGGTGGACGCGGACGCGGTGCTCGAGGAGCGGGTCGGCACGTCGATCGCCGCCCTCGTGCGGGAGCGGGGCGAGACCGCGTTCCGTGACGAGGAAGCGACCATCCTCGCGGAACTGCTGGCCTCGTGCGCCGGCGTCCTCGCCACCGGCGGCGGCGTGGTGCTGCGTCCACTCAATCGCGAGCGCCTCCGCGCGCGCGGCCGGCCGATCGTCTGGCTCACGGCGTCGTGCGCGGTGATCCGGCGCCGGCTCGTCGCCGACCCGCACACCGCCTCCCGGAGGCCCGCGCTCGCCGGGGCCGATCCGCTCGACGAGATCGACTCGACCGTGGCGCACCGCGCGCCGCTCTACCGCGAGGTGGCCGACGCGACGATCGACACGGGCGCGGTCGAGCCGGCGGACGTGACCGGCCGCATCGTCGAGTGGCTCGCGTCGGGGGCCGCGCCGGGGCGGCTGTGGGAGGATGCATGCTGATCGCGCCTCCGCCCGACGCGCTGACGGTCGGCCTCGAGTGGATCGGCGTGGTCGTCGGCGCGGCCGCGATCGCGCGCGTGGTGACGCTCGTGGTCCGGCCTCTCGTCGACGGTGACGCGCGGCGCCCCCGCAACGACCGGCTCATCGAGGCGGGCTTCGTGGCGTGCGCGATGGTCGCGTGGTGGTGGGAGATGCACGCGGTCGGGCGGCTCTCCCCGCCGAGCGCAGGGGGCATGGTCGTCGCTCGTCATGACATCGCGATCCGGCATGCCGCCCATCTCGTGCTCGCGGGGCTGCTGGTGGCGGCCGCGTGGGTGGATCTGCGGTACCGTGTGATCCCCGACGTGATCACGATGCCCGGGGCGCTCCTGGGGCTGCTCTGGACGGCGGCCGACCCGACGATCCTGATGCCGGTGCCGCACGAGGTGGCCCGCTCGTTCGCCGCGCCGCGGATCGAGTGGGACCAGCTCGGTGCATTCGGCGGGCTGCGCACGGCGTCGATCCCGGCGTGGCTCGGAGCGTGTCCGACACCCGGCGGGGTGGCGGTCGCGCTCGTGGCGTTCGTGGCCTGGTGGTGGACGTGCACGGCCCCGCTGACCGATCCCGACGATCAGGCCGCGTCCCCATGGCGGCGCAGGCTCGACCCGCGCCGGCTCGTGCTCGTGGCCGGTGCCCTCGGCATCATGCTCGCGTGGTGGCGCGGTGGCATGCCCTGGCACGCGCAGCTCGCGTCCCTGGCGGGCATCGTCGTCGCCGCCGGACTGGTGTGGCTCATTCGCCTCGGTGCTTCGTGGGCACTCGCGCAGGAGGCGATGGGGTTCGGCGACGTCACGCTCATGGCGATGGCGGGGGCGTGGATCGGCTGGCAGCCGTGCGTGCTCGCGCTCTTCGTCGGCGTGTTCATCGGTCTCGTGCACGGTCTCGGGCAGGTCGTCATGCGACGCGGCAACGAACTGCCGTTCGGGCCGAGCCTGTGCATCGGGCTGGGGGTCGTCGTGCTCGGCTGGAATCCGCTCTGGCGCCTGACGGGGCCGGTCTTCGAACGACCAGGCGAACTGGCGGTGGTCGGGGGCGCGGTGATCGTGCTCACGGCCCTGACGCTGGCGGTCTGGCGCCGGGTGCGGGGAAACGCGGCTCCGGGCGCGTGACGCTTCGAGGCCGGGGGCGTCGTGAGCGGTCTTGCCCGGGGCGCCCCGCTCCCCATACCATCCCGCCCCCCGTCCACGGGTCCAGGACCGCTTCCGATGCCCGCGCCCCGTCGTCGCCGTCGCGCCCCTCACGCGGCCCTCGCGCGCCTGTGCCTCGGCGGACTGGCCGCATGCGTGATGGTGACGACAGGCTGTGCCGGGAGTCCACGCGTGACGCGCCCCGGTACCGCGGCGACTCCCGCCTCGCTCGAGCCACCACCCGGCGTCGCGGCTCCGGCCCACACCCTCCCGCTCGCGCCGCCGGTCGCCGCCGTGCCCTCCCCGGCCGTCGCACCCGATGGCCTCTCGGCGGCACTGACGCGCAGTCGGCAGGAGTCGCAGCTGATGCAGGACGAGATCGTCGCGTTGCGGGAGCAGCTCGCGAGCACGTCGTCCCAGCTCGCGACCGTGCGTGCCGCGGGCATGCCGGTGGCCGCCGCCCCGATGGCGGCAGGCGCGGTGCCCCCCGGCACCATGCAATCGGCGCTGTCGGGACTGGCACTGCCGGGCGTGGATACGCGGTTCGACGGCTCGGTGGTCCGCGTCGAACTCCCGGCCGACGCGCTCTTCGACGGAGGCACCGCCAACCTCGTGCCGGGAGGCGTGGCACTGCTCACGCAGGTGGCGGGCGAGGTGGGCCGGGTCTATCCCGGTCACTTCATCGGCATCGAGTCGCATGTCGATACCGAGCCGCTCACGAACGCCTCCTGGGCCTCGCCCCATCAGCTCACGGCGGCACGGGCCGCCGCCGTGTTCGACTTCCTCACGACGCGGACACCGCTGCGCGAGTCGCAGCTCTTCCTCGTGGCCCACGGCTCGAATCATCCCGTCGTGTCGAATGCCACGCCGGCCGGGCGGGCCAAGAACCGCAGGGTCGAACTCGTGATCTACCCCGAGCGCGCCCCGGGCGAGTGACCCGCCGACGCGCCGCCGGTCTCCGCTCGCCCGTGGGCGGACCTGCCGTACACTGGGGCGATGGTCACGATCGTCGACTACGGCAGCGGCAACCTGCGCAGCGTCCAGAAGGCCTTCGAACGGCTCGGCACGCCGGCGATCATCACGTCCGACCCCGAGCGGGTCGCAGCCGCCGCGGCGGTGGTGCTGCCGGGCGTGGGTGCCTTCGGTGACGCGATGCAGGCGCTTCGCGCGCGCGATCTCGTCGCGCCCCTCGTCGACCACCTGCGTGCGGATCGTCCCTTTCTCGGCATCTGCATGGGACTGCAGCTGCTCTTCGAGACCGGCTGGGAGGGGGGACGTCACGAGGGCCTCGGCGTCCTCGCGGGGGACGTCGCCCGGTTCGACATCCCGGCGGGTCTCAAGGTGCCGCACATGGGATGGAACACCGTCTCCTGGCGAACCACGACGGGGCCTGCCGTCGCCGCGGAGCCGGAGCAGCACTTCTACTTCGTGCATGCCTACCATGCGCGACCCCGCGACCCGGAGGTCGTCGCGGCCGAGACCGACTACGGCGGACCGTTCTGCGCCGTCGTCGAGCGCGGCAGGTTGTGGGCGACGCAGTTCCATCCGGAGAAGAGCCAGCGGGCCGGGCTGCGGCTGCTCACGGCGTTCCTGTCGTCGTGGCGGACGGGCTGATACGCTGCACGCGGACGTCACTCCGGAGCGAGACGATGGAACTGTGGCCCGCGATCGACCTGCGCGGCGGACGATGCGTGAGGCTCCTGCAGGGAGACTACGAGCGGGAGACGGTCTTCGACGCCGACCCGGTCGCCGTCGCGATGCGTTTCGCGGCCGGCGGCGCCCGTCGACTCCATCTCGTGGACCTCGACGGCGCCCGCGAGGGCGGACCGGTGCAGGCGGAACTGGTGGGTCGGATCGTCGCCGCCGCGGGGCTGCCCTGCCAGGTGGGCGGAGGGGTGCGCTCCGTCGCCACCGCCGCGGCGTACCTCGACGCCGGCGTGGCCCGGGTCGTGGTCGGCAGCCTCGCCATCGACGACCCCGACGCCTTCTCCGGGCTCTCGTCCGCCTACCCGGGGCGGATCGTGCTCGGACTCGACGCCCGCGACGGGATCGTGGCGGTGCGCGGCTGGCGCGAAACCGGTGGCACGTCGGCACTCGACGTGGCACGGCGGCATGCCGCGCTGCCGCTCGCCGCGATCGTGTTCACCGACATCGCCCGGGACGGCATGCTCGAGGGGCCGAATCTCGCCGCCCTGGGCGCGATGCTCGCCGCGTCATCGGTGCCGGTCGTCGCGTCGGGAGGCATCGCGTCGGCGGCCGACATCCGGCGGGTGGCCGCGGCGGGAGCGGCGGGATGCATCGTCGGCAAGGCGCTCTACACCGGCGCGGTGACGCTCGCCGAGGCGCTCGCCGCGGCCGGTGACGTCGCCTGAATCCGGCGGACGCGCTCTTGAGCGGCGTCGCCTCGCGCGGCACATCCTGCCCCGCTTTCCGGCGCGGGGGGCGCCGGGCGGGATCGCTGCCCGCGGGGCGTGAGAACCTTCAATTCCGCGGGGTCGTCGCGCCGACCGAACGGGGAGAACGTTTGCGACGCCAGGCACGCCCCCCTACCATCGATCGTCATGGCCACCGACATCCGACTCAAGGAGCAGTTGCCCCAGCTCACGAAGCGGATCGTGGAGACGTACCACGACGTTCCCACGATCAACTACCTCGGCCACTGCCCGCTTCCCAACTACGAGTCGATCATCGCCGCCTGCGAGGATCTCAAGGAGATCCTCTATCCGGGCTATCGTCGGCGTGAGAACCTGCACCTCGGCAACGTCACGTACCACGTCGGCGACCTCGTCGACGGCCTGCACGACAAGCTCACGACGCAGATCGGCCGGGCCCTGCGCCACTCCCTCGCCGCCCAGAAGACCGCCGTCGAGCAGGGAGTGGAGCCGCCGACCGTCCCGGATGCCGTGCAGCACTGCACCGAGGAGGCCGATTTCGAGGCGCTCGGCCAGGCGAAGGCGGTCGAGTTCCTGGAACGGATTCCCGAGCTGCGGCGCGTCCTCGCGACCGACGTCCAGGCCGCCTACGACGGCGACCCGGCCGTCCGGACGCTCGACGAGGTGATCTTCTGCTATCCGGGACTCGAGGCCGTGACGATCCATCGGCTCGCGCACCTGCTGCACCGCCTGGAGGTGCCGCTGATCCCGCGGATGATGGCCGAGTGGGCGCATTCGCGCACGGGCATCGACATCCATCCGGGCGCCACGATCGGCGATCACTTCTTCATCGATCACGGCACCGGCGTGGTGATCGGCGAGACCTGCGAAATCGGCAGTCGGGTCAAGCTGTACCAGGGTGTGACGCTGGGCGCGCTGTCGTTCCAGACCGACGCCGACGGCCACCTCGTGCGCGGCACGAAGCGGCATCCCACGATCGGTGACCGTGTCGTGGTCTATGCGAACGCGACCATTCTCGGCGGCACGACGGTGATCGGTCACGATTCCGTGATCGGCAGCAACGTGTGGCTCACGCGATCGGTGGAGCCGCGGACCACCGTCGTGCTCGAGCGACCCAGGCTGCGAATGCGCGGCGAGGCGCCCGAGCCGTCGAACGACTGGCAGATCTGACGCGGGATCCCGTCCGGGAGCGAGCGGATCGGGGGCACTGCGGCGCCCGTGGCGGAGGGCGTGGGCGGGGCATCTCCCCCCGCGCGCTCCGGCCCACGAGCCTTCAGCGGCCGACCATCCGCCCGAGCACCTGCACCACGTCGATGAGGGCGCCGGCCTGGGCGCTGAGCTCCTCGGCGGCCGCGGACCCCTGCTCCGCCGCCGCCGCCGACTGCTGGGTGACCTTTTCGATCTGCTCGAGCGACTGGCCGATCCTCCCGATCGCGCGATTCTGTTCGCCACTTCCCGCGCGGACGTCGTCCATGAGCGCGCGGATCGTCGTCGATCGGGCGGTGAGCGCGTCGATCGCCGTCGCGAGGTCACCGACCTTCGCGCGTCCCGACCGGGCGGAGGCGATCGAGTCGTCGATGAGGCCCGCGGTCTCCTGGGCGGCCCGTGCGCTCCGCTGCGCGAGGCTGCGCACCTCGTCCGCGACCACGGCGAAGCCGAGTCCCGCTTCACCCGCGCGAGCCGCCTCGACGGCCGCGTTCAGCGCGAGGATGTTCGTCTGGAAGGCGATCTCGTCGATCACCTTGTTGATCTTGGAGATGCGGCCGCTCGTGGCGTCGATCTCCTCCATGGCCGCCACCATCTCGGCGAGCCTCGCGGCGGCGGCGGCGAACTCCCGCTGCTCCTGCCCCACGAGTTCGCTGGCTGCCTGGGTGCGGCCCACGTTCTCGGTCGCCATGCCACTCGTCGTCCGTGTGGAGGTCGTGATGTCCTCGACGGCCGCAGCCTGCTCCGAGGCACCCTCGGCGAGAGACCGGCTCGTCGCCGCCATCTCGGCGGCTCCGGCGTTCACGTGGGTGGACGTGGTCGCCAGCTCGTCGATCGCACGGGAGAGCGTCTTCCCATGACGCCGCAGGCTGAGCCAGGCGATCAGCGCGGCGCCGCAGGCGACGCAGACGACGAGCGACATCAGCAGGTCGCTGCGCCATCGGGCGGCGCGTGCCGCGGCGGCCGTGCGTCGATCGAGCAGGGTTTCGAACAGCGCGATCGGCTCCATGATCGTGCGCTTGTCGGCGTGGTACGTCGCGTCGTGCATGATGCGGCGGGCCATCTCGGGATCCGGCTCACCCTTGCGGGTGAAGTGCCCGTGGCCGTCGTCGAACAGGCCCTTCACGGCGGCCATCGCGATCCGTTCGGTGGTGACCAGCGCGTTCGAGTTGTCCTCCGCCTCCTTCAGTCGTGAGAACTCCTCGGCGGTGAAGCCCTGCCGCTCCATGAGCGTGCGCAGCGGCACGGTGCGGCCGTCGGGCCGCGGCTTCGTGCCGTTGCGCACGTCCAGCAGGTGCCAGTACGCCTGCTCGTATGCCGGGTCGCCCGTCACGACGTAGGTGCGCGCAAATCGCGTGAGCTCGTCCGAACTGGCCCGGAGCTCGTTCGCAAGCCGGGCGGACTCGAAGCGGTTGTCGTAGGCGCGGTTCAGCGCGGCCTGATCGAAAAAGGCGAGCAGCGAGAGGACCACGATCCCCGCGATCGGGCCCAGGGTCGCGAGCCGCAGCAAGCGCATCGTATTCATCGGAACGCCCGGACCGCAGGACGGGTTGGACACCGGCCGCCACCCTCAGGAAGAGTCTAGTGCGCGTTTTTCGGCCGGGCGGGACCGGAGGGAATCGCCGCATTTCCCGGCTCGGCCCCGCTGTCCGCGGCCCGGGACGCGATCGGACGGCATGCGCCCGGTCGCGAGCTAGGATTGCGGCGGCCTGCGACGGACACGCCGTCGTGCCGGCCTCGCCGAGCCCGCCCATGAATCGTGACGACGCCAACGCCGCCGCGCACGCGCTCCTGTCGCGCATCGGGCTCGAGGTGGCCTTCATCGGCCCCGATGCGTCCGCGGGCACCGCGACGCTCGCGAGTCTGCTCGACGAGCTGGCCGGCGCCGTGGCGTCGGCGCCCGCGGCCATCGTGTCGCAGGTCGATGCGGCGCGGGAGTGGCTGGGTATCGGGACCGGCGCCGACGAACTTGTCGTGCGTTTCGGCACGTGGCATCCCTGGATGGAGGAGGCGGTCACCGCATGGGAACGCGGCCAGCCGCTCCCGGTGGCACCGGTCTGGGCGTCCTCGGTCCCCGCGTCCGCAACTCCCTCGGCTCGTGCGGCTGATCCGACCGCCGCGCGCCCGCAAGACGATCACGCACCGCCCGCCCCCGGGCGACGTCTCGCATGGGACGACCCGGCCATGCATCAGGACGTGGCGGTGCTCCCGGACGGGATGGACCTCGAGCTCGTGACACTCTTCTGCGCGGAGGCGGAGGAGCTCCTCAGGGACGTCGAACAGGGTGTCCTGGTGCTGGAGCGCCAGCCCGACGATGCCGACACGATCGCGACGGTCTTCCGGGCGTTCCACACGCTCAAGGGCAACGCGGCGGTGATGAAGATGGTCGTGCTCCAGGGCCTCGCGCATGAGGTCGAGTCGCTGCTCGATGCCGCGCGACGGGGTACGATGCGTCTCGATCGCCGCGCGGTCGACGTCATCCTGGCGGGTGCCGACGTCTTCAGCCGGTTCGTCGCCGAGGCCGCGCGCCAGGCCGACGGCCGTGACGTCGGGCGAACCATCCCGCTTCCCGTGCAGGGGGTGATCGACGCCGTCCATGCCGTGCTCGCGGCACCGGTCGCGGGGCCCGTCGCCGCGGCGGCGGAGTCGGGCGACGAGCGGCGCGACCGTGCCCCGCTCGCGCCGCCCGCCGCCGAGCACGCGACGATCCCCGCGCCTCCCGCCGCGCCGCCGGCACCGGGTCCCACGGCCCAGGACGACGTCCCCGTCGGCGACGTGCGGTCCGGCGCGGTGCCGCCGCCGGTTGCGAGGCCGGATGCCGCGGCGACACGTGCTCCCTCCGGCGGCTTGGTGCGGGTCGATACACGGAAGCTCGACGCCCTCGTGGACCTCGTCGGCGAACTGGTCATCGCGGAGTCGATGGTCGTCCAGGGGACGGAGCGTTCCCGGTCGGGTGACGACCATCTGTCGCGGTCCCTCGCCCGGCTGCACGGCATCACGGCGGACCTGCAGCGGACGGCGATGACGCTGCGCATGGTGCCGATCCGCGCGACCTTCCAGAAGATGTCCAGGCTGGTGCGTGACGCGTCGACGCAGCTCGGCAAGCGGATTCGACTCGTCCTCGAGGGCGAGGAGACGGAGCTCGACCGCACGGTCGTCGAGGAGATCGGCGATCCGCTCGTCCACATGATCCGCAACGCGATCGATCACGGCATCGAGGGTCCGGACGGGCAGCTGGCCGCGGGCAAGGAGCCGGAGGGCACGGTGACGCTCCGCGCCTACCATCGCGGCGGGCACGTCGTGATCGAGATCGCGGACGACGGCCGCGGGCTCGACCCGGCGCGCATCCGAGCGCGCGCCGTCGAGCGGGGGCTCGTCGCGGCCGATGCGGTGCTCGAAGACCACGCCGCCTTCGACCTCATTTTCGCTCCCGGCTTCTCCACCGCGGAGACGATCACCGACCTGTCGGGCCGGGGCGTGGGCATGGACGTGGCCCGGCGGAACATCGAGCGGATCCGGGGCACGATCCGCATCGATTCGCGGCCGGGACTCGGGACGACGTTCACCGTCGCGATCCCGCTGACGCTGGCCATCATCGAAGGCCTGCTCGTGGCCGTCGGCGACCAGCGTTACGTGATCCCCACGCTCGCCGTGTGCGAGTCGTTCCGGCCCGCGGCCGGTGCGGTGTCGCTCGTCCACGGTCGGGGCGAGGTGGTGTCGGTGCGCGGCCGGCTCGTGCCCGTGCTCCGGCTGGCACGTCACTTCGGCGTGTCGGGCGGCGTGAGCGAGCCGACCGAAGGCATCCTCGTGGCGGTCGAGGTGGGGAGCGAGATGCGGTGCCTGCTCGTCGACGCGCTCGTCGGCAAGCAGGAGGTGGTGATCAAGGGACTCGGCGAGACGTTCGCGGGCCGTGCGGGCTTCGCCGGTGCGGCGATTCTCGGTGACGGCCGGGTGGGGCTCATCCTCGATCCTGCGGCGCTCGTGCGCCGCCGATCGCAGTCCACGGAGACCGCCGCGTAGCGGTGACACCGATGGGGGGCACGGTTCCGATATCCACGCTCCACGCGGCGGCGACCGCCGCGGTCCCGGGCAAGTACCTGATCTTTCGGCTGGGAGCCGCCTGCTACGGCGTCAGCGTGCTGTCAGTGCGCGAGATCATCCGTCTCTGTCCGGTGACACCCGTCGCGAACATGCCGGCGCACGTGCGGGGTGTCATCAATCTCCGCGGACGCATCATCCCGTTGGTCGATCTCCGCACCCGCTTCCGCCTCCCCGTCGCCGCCGACGATGACCGCACCTGCGTGGTCGTGGCCCAGGTGCCGTCGGCCGACGGCGGGCTGCGTCCCTACGGGGTCGTGGTGGACGGCGTCGAGGAGGTTGCATCGTTCACCCGTGACACGCTGGAGCCGGTGCCCGACTTCGGGGGCGCGATCGACGCCCGTTTCCTCACGGGCATGGCGAAGACGCCCACGGGCGTCGTCACGCTCATCGATCTCGACGCGATCGCGGCGACGGAGCACGATCCAGGTGGCGCCGAGCCTTCCATGGGGGCTGATGCATGAACACCGTCAGGGGCTGGACGATTCCTCGGCGCATCATCGGTGGCTTCGCGACCCTCGTGGCGCTCGCCGTCGCCGTCGGGCTGGTGTCCCTCTGGAGGCTGACAACGCTGCGGGGCGACGTCGTCACGCTCGCGACGAACACCCTGCCGTCGGTCGTCAATCTGAGCAGGGCGATCACCACCAATTTTCTCGTGCTGCGTGCCGTCCGCACGTCGCTCATCTAGAGCGCGGACAGCGCGGAGCAGGCCAGCCTCGAGGCTGAACTGAGGGAGCAGGTCGTGGAGGGCGACGCGCTCTGCCGGGCCTACACAGGCTGCTTCTCCGACGCCACCGACGAGCGGATGTTCCGGGAGGCGGAGGCGGCACGGAAGGTCTTCATCAGGGAGGCGGAGCGGGCCCTTGCGACCACCAGGGACGGTCGTCGGGACGAGGCCCGCGCGATCCTGCGGGCGGACGTCGAGCCGGCGGCCCAGCGGTGTCTCGATCTCTTCGATCGGCTCATCGACTACAACATCGAACTCAGCGAGGCCCTGCTCGCAGGGACGCAGTCGCGGATGCGGGCCAGCCTCGCCACGGTCGGCACGTCCGCCGGCGTGGCGCTCCTCGGAGGGCTCCTGCTCGGTGGCGGACTGAGCCGCTCGGTGGGGCGGCTGCTGCGCGACCTGTCGGATGAACTCGATCGAGGCGGGGACCGCACGGCCGGCACCGCCGCGCGGGTCGCGGAGGTGGGGCGCACCGTCGCGGAGGGCTGCAGCGAGCAGGGATCCGCCGTGGCGGAGACGAGCGCCGCCCTCGAGCAGATGGCGGCCATGATCCGCAGCACCGCGGCGAATGCCGCTCAGGCGAAGGAGATGGCGATCCAGGCCCGCTCGGCGGCCGACGCGGGCACCGGCACGATGCGGGCGATGAACGAGGCGATGGAGGCGATCGAGTCGAGCAGTGCGGAGGTCGCGAAGATCGTCAAGCAGATCGACGAGATCGCCTTCCAGACCAACATCCTCGCACTCAACGCCGCGGTCGAGGCGGCGCGGGCCGGTGAGGCCGGCGCGGGATTCGCGGTGGTGGCCGACGAGGTCAGGTCCCTCGCGCAGAGGAGCGCCGCCGCGGCCCGTGAATCGGCCAGCCGGATCGAGCTGGCGATCAGCAGCAGCCGTCGGGGGGCGGGAAGCTGCGATCGCGTCGGCTCCGCCCTGACGGAGATCGTGGCGGTGATCGGCAAGGCGGATGCGCTCGTCGCAGAGATCGCCGGGGCGGCACACGAGCAGTCGCAGGGGATCGGCCAGATCGGGGCGGCGATGGCACAGCTCGACAGCGTCACCCAGGCGAACGCAGCCCGTGCCGAGGAAGGCGCGGCGGCAGCCGCCACCCTGACCAGGGAGGCCGATACGCTGCGGGCGCACGTCGATCGCCTGCGGACGCTGGTCGGTGCGCCGAAACGGGACGCACCTCGCCCCGCGCCGCTGCCACGGGCACGGCTGCCGCTCCCGACGGCGGCGGCGGAGCGACGCGCTCCGCCGCGCATTCCGATGCCGGGGGACGCGGATGCCCTCAGCGATGCCGAGGACCGACACTTCCGTGATTTTTCCGCGTCGTGACGCCGGGCTCGGACATGGCATGATGCGGTCGTCCCGGGGCCGCTGACCACGCGCGATCAGCGTCCGTCGCAGCGACCCGCATGCACTCCACCTCGTCGCCAGCCATGCTCCCCTCCGATGCGGTGCCATCCGACGCCGCCTACAGGTATCTCGCCGAGCTGGTCTATCGGCACAGCCGCATCAGGCTCGGTCCCGACAGGCAGTCGCTCGTGGCCGGACGGCTCATCCGCCGACTGCATGCCCTCGGCTGCCGCGATTTCGACGCCTACTGCGACCGCTTCCGCTCGTCGTCCGCGGACGACGAGGTCGGCATCCTGATCGACCTCCTGACCACGAATCACACCCATTTCTTTCGGGAGCCGGCCCATTTCGAGTTTCTCGCGTCGGACGTGCTCCCCACCCTCGCCCGCAGGAGCGCGTCGGACGGACGGGAGTGTCATGTCTGGTGCGCCGCGGCGGCCTCGGGGGAGGAGGCCTACTCCCTGGCGATCGTGCTGGCGGAGTGTGCCAGGGCCGCTCCGGGGCTGTCCTGGCGGGTGCACGCCTCCGACATCTCGCGACGGATGCTCGACCGCTGCAGGCTCGCGGTCTATGACGCCGGACGTGTGCGCCTGCCCGATCCGACGTGGCTCCCGCGGTACTTCCGCCGGGGGTTCGGGGAGCGCGAGGGACGCTACCGTGTGAAGCCCGATCTGCGCCGGCACGTCGGCATCGCGCACATCAACCTGTTTCAGCCCGAGTATGACGTGCCGTCCGTTCTCGACGTCGTCTTCTGCCGCAACGTCATGATCTACTTCGACGCCGACTCGCGACAGGAACTCGTGCAGCGACTCTTCGATCAGCTCGCGCCGGGAGGGCACCTGTTCGTCGGCCATGCCGAGAGCCTGCTCGGCCTGCGGCATGGCTTCGAGAACGTCCGGCCCGGGGTCTATCGTCGGCCCGAGAGGAGCCTGGGGTGGAGGGCATGAGCGCGACTCTGGGACGTCGGATCAGGGTGCTCGTCGTGGACGACTCGGCCCTCGTGCGCCGTGCGATCACGGAGGCGCTCGGACGCGACCCGTCCATCGAGGTCGTGGGATCGGCGTGCGATCCGTACGTGGCCCGGGAGAAGATCATCCAGCTGTCGCCCGACGTGCTGACACTCGACATCGAGATGCCGCGGATGGACGGGCTGACCTTCCTGCGGATCCTCATGCAGCACCACCCGCTGCCGGTGGTCGTGATCAGCTCGCTCGCCCAGCACGGCTCGCAAGCGGCGCTCGAGGCCCTCGAGGCTGGGGCGGTGGACGTGCTGGCGAAGCCCGACGGGACGATGTCGATCGGCAATCTCGGCGAACGCCTCGCGTTTCACGTGAAGGCCGCGGCTGCGGCGGGCCGGTTCCGCGGGACCGCCCGGCCGGGTGCCACGGCGCAGGTGCCCGTGCTTCCCGCGCCTCAGCGGCTCGATCCGCGGCAGCTCGTCGTGATCGGCAGTTCGACGGGCGGCGTGGAGGCGTTGCGGACGATCCTGCCGCGCCTGCCGCGCGATCTGCCACCGATCGCGGTGGTGCAGCACATCTCGGCGCACTTCTCGCGGATGGTCGCGGAACGGCTCGACGCACTCTGCGCGCTCGACGTGCGTGAGGCGGGCGATGGCGAGCCGGTCCGGCCGGGCGAATGCATCATCACTCCGGGAGACTTCCACCTCGTGGTCGAGCCGGTGCCGGGTGGATTCCGGACGCGGCTCCTGAAGACGCCACCAATCCACCACTGTCGGCCGGCCGTCGACGTGCTTTTTCGTGCCGCGGCGGAGGCGGCCGGGGACGCCGCGGTGGCCGTGCTGCTCACCGGCATGGGCAGTGACGGTGCGATCGGCATGCAGGCGGTGCGGGCGGCAGGCGGCGCGACGATCGCCCAGGACGAGGCGACGTGCGTCGTCTACGGCATGCCGCGTGCGGCGATCGCCACGCAGGCCGTGCAGCAGGTGGTCCCGTTGCCACTGATTCCGGAAGCGATCCTCACCGCCGTCGCCACCCGCGCCGCGCGGTAGGCATCCGCACGACGGTCACCGCGTGGTGCTGACCCAGTGCAGATGCTGTGCTGGACTGGAGCGATCCCGCGGCAATCCGGACAGGGAGGCGAAGGGGTCGGCGAACGCGCGAGGCGCGTTGGGCCGCCGCGTTGGAAGGCTTTGTCCACGGACAGCTAGCGCCCGGTGGTGGACGAACGCACGAGCGCCCGCGCCGCACGTTCGGCCGTCGCCTTGGCCGAGATGGCCTCGTCACCGGCGGCCCGCGTCGCCCGCACCCGCTCGAGCTCGGCACGGGCCTCGGCCGGGTTGATCCGCTCGACGGCGATGGACCGCTGGGTGATCACGGCGACCTCGTCGTGGCTCACCTCCACGAAACCGCCGTCGACGAAGAGCCTCCGCCCGGCGTCGCCGTCACCACCCCGTTCCCCAACGACCCGCACCTCGCCGACGCCGAGCCGACCGATGAACGGCGCATGGCCCCGCGCGACACCGCGCAAGCCGTCGTGCAGCGGCAGCGTCACGCTTCGCGCACGCGTGTCGAGCGTGGTGGTTTCCGGGGTGACGATGACACAGCGGACGGTGCCGGTCGCGCGACCCCCATCTCCGGGTTGTTCGGCCATCGTGGTTGGTCTCCGATGCTGCGCCTCGCCGGCGCGGGTCAGGCCTTCGCCGCCATCTTCTTGGCCTGTTCCTCGGCCTGTTCGATCGGGCCCACGTACATGAACGCCTGCTCGGGGAGATGGTCCCACTTGCCGTCGGCGATCTCCTCGAACGAGCGGATCGTGTCGTCGAGCTTCGTGATCTCACCCGGCTTGCCGGTGAACACCTCGGCCACCAGGAACGGCTGCGACAGGAATCGCTCCATCCGGCGGGCCCGGTGCACGACCATCTTGTCCTCCTCCGACAGTTCGTCGACGCCGAGGATCGCGATGATGTCCTGCAGTTCGCGGTACCGCTGCAGGGTGCGCTGCACGCGGCGGGCGATCTTGTAGTGCCGCTCGCCCACGTACTGCGGGTCGAGAATGCGGCTGGACGACGCGAGCGGATCGACCGCGGGATAGATCCCCTTCTCGGAGATCGATCGCTCCAGATAGAGAAACGCGTCGAGGTTGCCGAATGCCGTGGCGGGCGCCGGGTCGGTCGGGTCGTCGGCGGGCACGTAGACGGCCTGCACCGACGTGATCGCCCCCTTCGCCGTCGACGTGATCCGTTCCTGCAGGGCGCCCATCTCCGTGGCCAGCGTCGGCTGGTAGCCCACCGCACTCGGCATGCGCCCGAGGAGCGCGCTGACCTCACTGCCGGCCTGCGAGAAGCGGAAGATGTTGTCGACAAAGAGGAGCGTGTCGGCGCCGGTGGTGTCGCGGAAATACTCGGCCATCGTGAGGGCCGAGAGGGCCACCCGGAGTCGGGCGCCGGGCGGCTCGTTCATCTGCCCGAACACCATGCAGGTCTGCTCGATCACGCTCCGACCCGTGTCGCCGATCTTGGCGTCCTGCATCTCGAGCCACAGGTCGGTGCCCTCGCGGGTCCGCTCACCGACGCCGGCGAACACCGAGTAGCCGCCATGTGCCGAGGCGATGCGGGCGATGAGCTCCGTCAGGATGACCGTCTTGCCGAGGCCGGCACCGCCGAACAGGCCGGCCTTGCCACCGCGGACGAACGGCGTGAGCAGGTCGATGACCTTGATGCCCGTCTCGAAAAGTTCGGTCTTCGTGGAGATGTCCGTCACCGGCGGAGGGTCGCGGTGGATCGTCCAGCGCTCCTTCGTCTTCACCTCACCGCGGCTGTCGATCGGGTCGCCCAGCAGGTTGAACACGCGACCGAGCGTCTCGGGGCCCACGGGCACGGAGAGCGGATTGCCGGTGTCGACGACCGTTTCCCCCCGGATGAGGCCGTCGGTCGAGCCGAGGGCCACGCAGCGCACCTTGCCCCCGCCGAGATGCTGCTGCACCTCGCCGACGAGGTGGAGGTTCACCCCCTTCCTGTCGCTGTCCACCCGCACCGCGTTGTAGATCGCGGGAATCGAGTTTTCCGGAAACTCGACGTCGAAGGTGGAGCCGATGACCTGCGTGATGGAGCCGTGTGCCATGACGTATCAGCCTGTCTGAGAAGGAAGAGGAAGGACGTTGTGCGACGTGAACGATTCGGTAGGGATCCGGGGTGCCGGCGATCAGCGGCCGAAGGTCCGCTGCATCGACGCCGTCGTCGGTTTCAGGATGGCGATCCCTATTTCTTGAGGGCTTCGACGCCGCCGAGGATCTCCATGATCTCGCCGGTGATCTGGCTCTGGCGGGCGCGGTTGTACTGGCGCGAGAGGCTCTTGATGAGGCCCCCTGCGTTCTCGGTGGCCGCCTTCATCGCCACCATCCGTGCCACCTGCTCGCTGACGGCCGCGTCGAGGAAACACTTGAACAGACGGGACAGGAAGCTCGCCGGCAGGATCTCCTGCAGGATGCTCTCGGCCGACGGATAGAAGTCGTAGGCGTCGCTCGCCAGATCGACCTTCGCGGGCGCGTCGCCGGCCTCGGGCGCCGACAGGGGCAGCAGCATCTCGGCTGTCGCCTCCTGCTTCGCGATGCCGTGGAATCGCGTGTAGACGACGTCGAGGCGGTCGATGGCGCCCGACGCGTAGGCCTCGAGGTACGCCTGACCGATGGGCGCGACGGCCGCGAACTCCGGCTTGTCCTCGAAGGTGGTGTAGGTCCTGCCGATGTCCACGCCACGGAACCTGAGGGCCGAAATGCCGCGCTTGCCGGAGACCGCGACCTCCGTCGCGACCCGCTCGCTCCGCCACTGCCCCAGGAGCGCCACGGACTGCCGCACGACGTTCGAGTTGTAGCCACCGCACAGGCCGCGGTTGCCGGTGAGCACGAGCACCGCCGCCCGCTGTGTCGGCCGCACGACGAGCAGCGGATGCGCGACCTTGGCACCGGCCGTCGCGATGTTGCCCATGATCTTGGCGAGCTGCTTCGTGTAGTCGCGGGCGGCGACGGAGCGATCCATCGCCTTCTTGAAGCGGGCGGTGGCGATCAGTTCCATCGTGCGCGTGATCTTCCGGATGTTCCTGACGGAACGCCGGCGTCGATCGAGGGCGCGTGCCTTGGCCATGGCGGTCGGATGATCTCGGGGGTCTCGTTCAGCGGGCCGCCGCAGCGGGCTTCCGCTCGTCCTTCCGCGCCGCCGCGGCACGCTGCCGCTTGTACTCGGCGATCGCCGCCTCGAGCTGTCGCTCGCTCTCGGCGTCGAGTTCCTTCGTCTGGTCGATCTTCGCCCGCAGTTCCGGCACCTGGTCGCGGACGAACGTGAGGAAGCCCTTCTCCCAGTCGGCCACCTCCTCGCGCTTGACGTCGTCGAGATGGCCGCGGGTGCCCGCGAAGATGCTCAGCACCTGGTTGACCATGTCCATCGGGGCGAACTGGCCCTGCTTGAGGAGTTCGACCATCCGGTAGCCGCGATCGAGCCGCTGCTGGGTGGCCGCGTCGAGGTCGGTGCCGAGCTGGGCGAAGGCCTCGAGCTCGCGGAAGCTCGCGAGGTCGAGCCGCAGGCCGCCGGCCACCTTCTTCATCGCCTTCGTCTGGGCCGCACCGCCCACGCGCGACACCGAGATGCCGGCATTCATGGCAGGCCGCTGGCCCGCGAAGAACAGGTCGGGCTGGAGGTAGATCTGACCGTCGGTGATCGAGATCACGTTCGTGGGAATGTAGGCCGACACCTCCCCCTCGAGCGTCTCGATGATCGGCAGTGAGGTCAGCGATCCACCGCCGAGTTCCTTCGAGAGCTTCGCCGACCGCTCCAGCAGGCGGCTGTGCGCATAGAACACGTCGCCCGGATAGGCCTCGCGGCCCGGCGGGCGCCGCATGAGGAGCGAGAGCTGGCGGTAGGCCGTGGCCTGTTTCGAGAGATCGTCGTACACGATGAGCGCGTGCTCGCCGTTGTACATGAAGTGCTCGGCCATCGCCGTGCCCGAGTAGGGGGCGATGTACTGGAGCGGCGCGGCGGCACTGGCGCCCGCCACGATCACCGTCGTGTAGTCCATCGCCCCGTACTTGCGGAGCGTGTCGATGGCCACGGCGACGGACGATTCCTTCTGGCCGACGGCCACGTAGAAGCACTTCACGCCGCTCGATTTCTGGTTGATGATCGCGTCGATGCCGATCGCCGTCTTGCCGGTCTTGCGGTCGCCGATGATCAGCTCACGCTGGCCGCGGCCGATCGGGGTCATCGCGTCCACCGCCTTGATCCCGGTCTGCAGCGGCTCGCGGACGGGCTGCCGCTCGGCGATGCCCGGGGCGAGAAACTCGACGGGCCGACGCGTGCCGGTGACCACCGGCCCCTTGCCGTCGAGCGGGTTCCCGAGCGGATCGAGCACGCGGCCGATGACGGCGTCGCCGACGGGCACGGAGAGCAGCCGGCCGGTGCTCTTCACCTCGTCGCCCTCGGTGACCTTGAGGTAGTCGCCGAGGATGATCACGCCGACCGAGTTTTCCTCGAGGTTGAAAGCCAGGCCGGTGATCCCGCCGGGAAACTCGACCATCTCACCGGCCATCACGCCCGACAGTCCCCAGACGCGGGCGATGCCGTCGCCGACCTCGAGCACCCGTCCGACCTCGCGGACATCGATGCCCGACTCGAAGCGGTCGATCTCTTCACGCAGGAGCGAGGCGATCTCGTCCGTGTTGAATTTCATGCATGCTTCTCCGGTGCAGGTTCTGGCCGAGCCGGGCGAGGCCCGACGCGATGGACTGGTCGTAGACGGTGTCGCCGATCCGGACGACGAGGCCGCCGATGATGTCGGGGTCGACGACGAAGGTCGGGGCGAGCGAGACGGCGAGCGAGCGTTCCACGTCGCGCACGATCTCGGTGCGGGCCGCAGGGTCGAGCGCGACCGCGGTCTTGAACACGGCCGGCTGGCGGCCGGCCATTTCGTCCGCGAGTCGCCGTGCGGCATGGGCGACCTCCGCGACGATCCCGAGACGCCCGTGGCGGGCGAGCACGTGGAGCGTGTGGGCGGTGGTCGGGAGCATGCGTCCGGTGGCCAGGCGGTCGATGAGCGCCCGCTTGTCGTCGATCGACACCTTCGGCGAGGAGAGGACGTCGCGGGCGCGAGGCACGCGGCCCAGGACGTCCCGGGCGAACGCACCGAGTTCGTCGAGCACCTCGGCCCGGCAGCCCTTGCGGTCGGCGGCTTCGATGATCGCCTGTGCGTAGACACGAGCAATGCGTTCGGCCGATGGGTCGAGCCGCGCCGACGTGTCGTCCTGCGTGCCGTGCTGGGAATCGCGGTGCGTGGCCATGGGCGCGGCGTGGCTCAGTTGCGGCTCGGTGTCGATTGGATGGCCGCGACGGAGTCGCGGACGAGCCGGGCCTGCTCGTCGGAGGAGAGCTTCTCGCGGAGGAACTTGCCGGCGACCCCGACGGCAAGCTGCCCCGCCCGCTCGGCGATGGCCGAGAGCGCCTCGTCCCGCGCGAGACCGATCTCGCGTTTCGCCCTCGCCTGCTCGTCGTCCGCCGCCCGCCGGGCGTCCGTGACGATCGACTGCCGGGTCGCCTCGGCATCGCGTCGGGCCTCGTCGAGCATGCCTCGCACCTCGTCGGCGGCCTCGGCGAGCCGTCGCTCGTAGGACGCCAGCATGCGCTTGGCCTCGTCGTTGGCGTGCTGCGTTGCGGCGATCGTCTCGGCGATCCCGCGCTCACGCTTCTCGAGCCCCGCCAGGATCGGATTCCACGCGAACTTCGTCAGCAGGAAGAGGAGCAGCAGAAACACCGCGAACGACCAGAGCGCGAGGTCGGTCTGGAACCAGGCTGGGCTCTCGAAATCCTTCTGGCTGACTCCGTGGGGCGGGTTGTGGCCGATCTCAGGACCGTGGCCGGCGTGCCCGTGATCCTTTCCGTGGGTGGCTGCATCGGCCGCCCTTGCCACGGACAACGGATGGTCGATCCCCGTTGCGACGAGGCAGACCGCCAAGAGGCCCGGCATGAGACCCGGTACGAGGCCCGGCACGAGGGCTGACAGCCGGCCGGCGCCGGCAGGCACGGCCCCCACCGGGCTGTCGTGCCGACGGCCGGCATCGACGGGGGTGCGAGCAAAAAGCGTGGAAGTCATGGGGAGGACGTCTGCCACGGGATCGGGAGCGAACTGGAACACCATCTCCCGTCCGATCGGAGCGACCGCATCGACGCGGCCGCCCCGATCGACGGTGGCGGGAGAGGTCGGGAAGGCACCACCAGAGCCGTTCGACCTCACTTCGACGAGCAGATGAACAGCGCGTAGAAGGTGAAGCCCTCGATGAGAGCCGCCGCGATGATCATCGCGGTCTGGATCGAACCGGCGACTTCCGGCTGACGCGACATGCCCTCATAGGCGGCCGCGGCCAGCCGGCTGATGCCGAGGGCGGCACCGATCACCGTGAGGCCGACGCCGAAGGAGGCGGTCAGGTCGATGAGCGAGCGGCCGCCCGTGGCCTCCTGGGCGCTGGCGACGTCGGCGCACAGGAGCGTCACCGCGACGGCGGCGAAAGCGGCGAGGGTTCGGGCGGCGGACGGAAGTCGAAGCATCACGGGATCAAGCTCCTTGCAAAACGAGGGACCGGGTCATGCCCGGGGGAAATGGAACGTGGTCACGACTGTGGAACGTGGGTGTGCGGAACGAATGCGTCGACCCTGCGGGTCGGGAAAGCGGGACGTGCGACCGATCGCGGAGCCATGTTCTAGGGATTCGGGAGCGGTTTTGGAAAGCGAGCGTGGCCAAAAGCCGCATTTATCGCACGCGGGAAGCCCGCGTCCGTGCGGCGTCGGGGTCAGTGATGGTGCACGGCGGCTCCGATGAACAGGGCCGAGAGGAACGTGAAGATGTAGGCCTGCAGGAA
>Ga0172376_10000464_pt1 | contig 52443 bp, 43 predicted proteins | sample Lak35m_FD_121114 | JGI IMG/M metagenome (GOLD analysis project Ga0172376, IMG submission 121114) | Freshwater microbial communities from Kabuno Bay, South-Kivu, Congo - kab_092012_35m | ecosystem: Environmental > Aquatic > Freshwater > Lake | place: Democratic Republic of the Congo: South-Kivu...
AATTCCGGAGTCATAATCATGAGAATTTCCGCGAGGGGTGCCTTCACCCTCATTGAATTGCTCGTTGTCATCGCCATCATCGCCGTACTCATTGGCTTGCTTGTGCCCGCCGTACAAAAGGTTCGCGAAGCCGCCAACCGCATGGCCTGCACGAACAACCTCAAGCAACTCGGGGTCGCCGCCCTGAATTACGAATCGTCATATGGACATATTCCACCGAGCGTGACGGTGGATCTGGCGACTGGCGCGGGCGCACCCTATCCCGGCGTGATTCACTCTTGGGCACCCAATTTCCTGCCCTACATCGAACATGAGGCGCTTTACAAGGCTTACAACCTGAAGTTTCCCTGGCAATCAAGCCCCACGATCATTCCCGGCACCCCTAATAACCAGGGCGTTGGCAAGAACCGCATCAAGACCTTCATCTGCCCGAGCAGTCCCAACTCGAATCTCACATGCGCTGGAACTTCGGTTAGCATGCCCTTTACCGGCCTTGCACCCACCGATTACGCCACCTGCACCTCGATCAACCAGGGATCGGTTTCCTTTTTCGGTTACCCCAGCACGGCCAATTCAACAACATTGGCAAGTTCGATGCAGTTCAAGGTTTCAGGCAACGCCGCATCAATCGCCGCCTTCGGTCTTCAGGCCTCCCAGCCCAACACCATCGCCTCCATCCTGGACGGCACCACCAACACCATCCTGTTGTGCGAGGATGCGGGCCGCCCGGTCGAGTACATCGGCAGCACGGTCAAGAGCCAAACCAGCCGTGGAGACGGCGCCTGGATCAACCACGAAAACGACTACGGGTTGGATGGCACCGTTTCCAAAACCAGCCAGACTGGTCCGGGCAACTGCGTGATCAATTGCACCAACGACAACGAGACCTACTCATTCCACACCGGTGGAGCCAACCTTGTGTTCACCGATGGCTCGGTCCGTTTCGTCAGGGAGTCGATATCTCCCCAGACCTACGCGGCGCTCATCACCGCGCGGGGCCAAGGCCTGACCGCGTCTGAAACCAGCCCGAGCACCGACTGAGCCGCAAAAAAACCAAAGGAGAATCTGGAATGCTTCGCTCCATACTGTTGTACGGCTTGGTTGCCATGGTTGGCTTGGGCTGCGGCGCTGACCGCAAGCTTCCAGTGGTGAAGGCCTCGGGCGAGGTTTTGGTGGGCGGGAAACCGGCCGAGGGGGCCTTGGTGGTGTTCCATCCCCAGGAAAAGGATCGCGAACGGGATGTGAAGCCTTTCGCCAAAACCGATGCCCAAGGCAAGTTTGTGCTCAACACCTACGAGGAGGGCGACGGCGCCACACCGGGCGAATACAAGGTGACCATCGTTTGGAACAAGGCTGCCGGACCCGCGCCCAAGTTTTCATTCAGCGAGGAGGGTGGAAAGTCGACAGGCCCCGACCGCTTGGGTGGCCGTTACGGCAATCCGGCGAACACCTCCCTTTCGAAGACCGTGAAAAAGGGTGAGGCCAACGAGTTCAAATTCGAGCTCAACTGACGGTCGCCCATGGCCATTTTGATTCATGGCCGGCAAGCTCCGGCCATGAATTTTCATGGAACGATGACTCACAATTGCGGTTCATGAACTGCACGAGAGCATCGAGCAGCCGGGCTTGTGCCGCGCCCAGTCGGGCCGGCGGGCGGCATACGGTTCCCTGTGGGACTGCTCATCGTAAGGATGGCGCAGCAGGTCGAGAAGCTCGGCGATCATCGACGGATCGCCCGCCGTGGCCTTGTCGATCGCCTGTTGGGCGAGGTAGTTTCGCAGCACATACTTCGGGTTGGCGGTGTTCATGAGTCGGGCCCGTTCCCGCCACCCGGTTCCACCCGCGCGCAGCCTGGCGCCCCACTGGCGCAGCCATGCCAGGGTGCGTTCCCGGTGGTCCGTGGTGACCTGCTCCGGCCGGTAATAGGCCTCCGTCAGCGCCTCGGGCGGTGCGGTTCCAATGGTCTCCGGGTCCACATGGGCCAGGTTGCGGAAGAAGATCGTCATGTCGGTCTCGACGGCGGCCAGGATGGCCAGCAGTTCGTCGAACAGGGGCTTGTCCCCGGCGGTCGCGTCGGCGATGCCCAGCTTGAGGCCAAGCGTTTTCCTCCATCCTTGCTGGAACGAATCGGCGTAGTGGTCGATCCCCGCCTGCAACGGTTCGGTTTCGTTGAAAAGGGGCACCAGCGCGTTGCCCAGTTGCAGCAGGTTCCACATGGCCACCTGAGGCTGGTTGCCGAACCGGTACCGCCTTCCCGAGGCGTCGGTGGTGTTGGGGGTCCAGTCGGGGTCGTAGTTTTCAAGCCAGCCGTAGGGGCCGTAGTCGATCGTCTGGCCGAGGATCGACATGTTGTCGGTGTTCATGACGCCATGGACGAAGCCCACGCGCATCCAATGCACCACCATGTCGGCGGTCGCGCGGCAGACCTCATGGAACCAGCGGACATCGGTGTCGGGGCCGGGTTCGCCCAGGTGGGGAAAATCGTGGCGGATGGTGTGGTCGACAAGTCTCCTGAGGATGTCGGTCTCGCCTCGCGCCGAGAGGATCTGGAAATTGCCGAATCGTGTGAACGATGGCGCGACGCGGCAGACGACGGCGCCCGGTTCACGCGCCGGGTTCCCGTCGTAGAACATGTCGCGCACCACCTGCTCGCCGGTGAGCACCAGGCTGAGGGCGCGGGTTGTGGGCACGCCGAGGTGGTGCATCGCCTCGCTGCAGAGGAACTCGCGGATCGACGAGCGGAGCACCGCCAGCCCGTCGGCGGTGCGGGAGTAGGGGGTCGGGCCCGCTCCCTTGAGCTGAAGGACATGCCGCTGGCCGGAGTGGTTCACCACCTCGCCCAGGTTGATGGCGCGGCCATCGCCCAGTTGCCCGGCCCATGACCCGAATTGATGTCCACCATAGCACATCGCGAACGGATCCATTCCGGGAAGGACCAGGTTGCCTGAGAACACGCGGGCCATCAGCTCCGGGTCTTGGGGAAGCGGGTCGAGGCCCAGCAGGGTGGCGACCTCGGGAGACCAGCCGATGAGCGAGGGGTTGGAGACGGGCGTGGGCAGCACGCGCGAGAAGCAGGCGCGGGGAACCTGCCTGCGGCGGTTGGCCGTCTCGGGATCCCCCGGCAGGTCGCGGGTGAAGGAATTGTCGAAGGCAAGCCGTTCGAGGCCGCCTGAAAGTGAAGTTTCAACCGGCATGGGTGGGCTCGCCTCGCGGATCCGCGAACATGTTGACGGGGCCGAACCCGCCGCCAAGTCCGGGATTGGTTTTGATGGCGAGGCGCACGAACTCCTTGGCGCCCCGGGCGGCCGCGCCGACCTCCTCGCCACGGGCCAACCGCGCGGTGATGGCCGCGGAAAGCACGCAGCCGGTGCCGTGGGTGTGTGGAGTGTCGACACGGCCGGCCGGCAGCAGCGTGGCGTGCCCATCGGCCAGCAGCAGGTCGGTGGCCTCGCCCGCCAGGTGTCCGCCCTTCACCAGCACATGGCTCGGCCCCATCGAGGCGATGATGCGCGCCGCGCGTTCCATCGAGGCGATGCTGTCGGCCTTCATGCCCGCGAGTTGCTCGGCCTCGGCCAGGTTGGGGGTGACCAGGAACGCCCGGGGCAGCAAACGCGAGACCATGGCCTTGGCGGCCTCGGGCGCCATCAATGGCGCGCCGTGCTTGCTCACCATCACTGGGTCGATTATGAGCGGGAACCGGGTGGTGGCGAGCCTGTCGGCGACGGCCTCGATGATGGCGGCATTGCCCAGGGCGCCCGTCTTGGCGGCGGCTGGAGGAATGTCGGAAAGCACCGCGTCGAGTTGCGCCACCACAAGGTCGGGCCGGATCAGGTCCACCGCCGAAACGGCGCGGGTGTTCTGCACGGTGAGCAAAGTGACCACGCTCATGCCGTACACGCCGTGCTGGTGGAAGGTTTTCAGGTCGGCCTGCAGGCCCGCTCCCCCGGACGGGTCGGACCCCGCGATGGTGAGGGCGGTGGCGGTCATGCGCTGGCTCCGATGGGAGGTGTCAAAGCCCACTATAGACGCCTCGGGGTGGTTGCCGGGGCCTCCTGCCCGCGGTTACCATCGGCTCATCGGCCCTTGGATGAGCCCTCGTCGTGGACTGAATCATGAGACTATTGACAACCCTCGGCCTGGTGCTGGCGTTCGTCAGCTTCGGACGGACCGCCGATGAAATCCTTGATTGGCATGACATCAAGTCGCTTGGCCTGGAAGGACAGGCGTTCGCCGACTGCAAGGCGCTGTTCGACCGCCTGCCGGCGCGCGCCGAGGGGGTGGTTCGCCCCGGTGTTTGGGGGCTGAGCCGGCAATCGGCCGGCTTGTGCGTGCGGTTTGTCACCGATGCCCCCGCGATCCATGCCAAATGGACGCTCACCTCACCGAACTTGGCCATGCCGCACATGCCGGCCACCGGCGTCAGCGGTCTTGACCTTTACATGCGGTCGCCCCAAAGCGGCGCGTGGCATTGGCTGGGCGCCGGCCGTCCCTCCGGCAAGGAAAACTCCGCCGTCATCGGCTCGGGATACGCCTCGGGCAAGCATGAATTCCTGCTTTACCTGCCGCTTTACAACGGCGTTACGGAGGTCTCCCTGGGAGTGGCCCGGGGCAAGGCCGTGTCCAAGGGCCCGGCGTACCCGGCCGACCGGGCCAAGCCCGTGGTGTTCTACGGCACTTCCATCACCCAGGGCGGTTGCGCGTCGCGGCCGGGCATGGTGCACACGGCCATCCTTGGGCGCAGGCTGGGCGTTCCCGTCGTGAACCTCGGGTTCTCCGGCAACGGCATGATGCAACTTGAGGTGGGGAAGTTCATCGCCGAGATCGACGCTTCCGTCTATGTGATCGACTGCCTTCCGAACATGACCGCCGACAAGGTGGCGGAGCGGACGGAACCGCTGGTGCGGCAATTGCGAACCGCCCGGCCGGGGGCGCCCATCGTGCTGGTGGAGGACAGGCTGTATTCCAACGCGCCGGTGGTGGAAGGCAACCGCAAGCGCAACGAGGCAAGCCGGCAGGCGCTGTGGGCGGCGTACCGCAAGCTGGTCGATTCGGGCGTCGCCGGGTTGCATTACCTTCCGGGCGACCGTCTCCTCAATGCCGATGGCGAGGGCACGGTGGACAATTCCCACCCGACCGACCTGGGGTTCGTCCAGCATGCCGACGCCTTCGAGAAAGTCCTGGCCCCCCTGTTGCCCAAGGGGATGGCCGACAAGGATCGCAAGCCGGTGGAGGCCTACACCGACAAGCTGAGCTACAAGGCCGGCGACTCCATCGCCTTCCATGTGGCGTCGCGGGGACCCAAGGCGCGGATGGAGGTTTTCCGGGTGGGAGCCACCCGTGAACCGGTGTGGAAGGGGGAGCCTTTCGACGCGCCGTTCCCGTCGGTACCGGCGAACGCGTCATCGCACGGTTGCGGGTGGCCGGTGGCCACGCGCGTGATGGTGCCGGCGACATGGAAGTCGGGATATTACACCGCCCGCATCGACACGACCCTGCCCGACGGCAAGCCCGCCTCGGGCGAGGCCTGGTTCATCATTCGCCCCGAGCGGCCCGCGGCCTCCAACAAGATCCTCCTGCAACTGGCCACCAACACCTACAACGCCTACACGAATTGGGGTGGATACAGCCTCTACGCCTACAACGGCCGCGACAAGGTCCAGGGCCGGCGCGTCTCGTTCGACAGGCCTGTCTCCTCGCAGTTCGCCCGCTGGGAGCAGCCTTTTGTCGCCTGGGCCGAAAAGGCCGGCTTCGGCATCGACTACGCCGCCAATTCCGACCTCGAGCACCACCCCGAACTGCTCAAGGGCTACAAGCTGGTCCTCAGTGTCGGGCACGACGAATACTGGTCGGCGGGCATGCGAGACGCGCTCGAGAGGTTTGTGGCCGCGGGTGGCAACGCCGCCTTCCTGAGTGGCAACACCTGCTGCTGGCAGGTGCGGCCCGAGGAAAAGGGCCGGGCCCTGGCCTGCTTCAAGCAGGCCCACTCGCTCGACCCGTTCTTCGACAAGGGCGAGCACGCGCTGTTGAGTTCCCTCTGGAGCCACCACCTCGCCAAGCGCCCCGAGAACACGATGACGGGCGTCGGCTTCCTGTGGGGAGGCTACCGCAAGAGCCATGGCCAGTTCATGACCGAACCGGCCGAGTACACGGTGCACCGCCCCGAACACTGGCTTTTCGAGGGCACCGGCATCAAGCGGGGCGGCACATTCGGCGCCAAGGACACCGTCGTGGGCTATGAGTGCGACGGTTGCGAACTGGAATGGAAGGATGGCCTGCCCGTGCCCACCTTCCGTGACGGCACGCCCAAGTCGATGGTGGTGCTGGCCACCTGCCCGGTCCGCTGGCATCCCGACGACTGCGAATTTTATGAAAAGTGGGAAAAGGGCCGCTCCGGCAACGCCGTGCTGGGCATCCATGAGCGCGGCGGCACCGTCGTCACTGCCGGAACCACCGACTGGTCTCACGGCCTGGCGGGCGACGACCCGGTGGTGACGCGCGTGACCCGCAACCTGCTCGAAAGGCTTTCAAGATGAATCATCCGGGGAGGGTTTCCATGACCATGTTCGCCACGACCGCCCTGCTCGCGGCCATCACCGCAAGCGCGCCGGCCGCTGATTCGCGGTTCGATTGGGTGATTTCCGCGGGCGGGAAACTCCACGACAAGGTGCGCGGCCTGGCGGTGGATCCCACGGGCAACATCTTCCTCACCGGCGAGTTCACGGGCGAAGCCGCCTTCGGCGATTTCACGCTCAAGGCCGCCGGTTCCATGGACTTTTTTGTCGCCAAGGTGAGCCCGCTGGGAAAGTTCCTGTGGGTGCGCGCGGGCGGCGGGGCGAAGATCGACCGCGGCTACGCCGTGGCCGTGGATGACAGGGGCAATTGCGTGGTGACGGGGCATTTCGAAAGTTCCGACGCGGTGTTCGGAAGCCACAAGCCGGCCCTCGCGGGCGAGTACGACGCCTTCGCCGCGAAGTACGACGCCAACGGTGAAATGGCCTGGTTCCACTCCTTCGGCGGCAAGGGATACGACTACGGCCACGGCGTGGGCATGGACGGCGCCGGCAACGCGGTGGTGACGGGGGCGCTGGCCGGCGCGGGAATCGTGGACGGCCAGGCCGTCGGCGAATCGGGCCCTTCGCGGATCTTCTGCATCAAGTTCGACCCCGCCGGCAAGGTGGCCTGGACGCGCGTGGCCACAGGGGCCGGAAGCAGCAACGGCCACGGAATCGCCGTCGACCGGGCCGGCAACAGTTATCTCGGCGGCGCCGCGGGGGGAGCGGCCGCCCTGGCCGGCTTGGAATTCCGCAAGACGCCCGGCCGGGACATCCTCGTGGCCAAGCTTGATCCTTCGGGCAAGGCGGTCTGGATCCATGACGGTTTCGGCAGCGACTCCGCCATGGTTCATGAAATCTGCGCCGACGAGACCGGCAGGGTCTGGGTGTCCGGAATGTTCAAGGGCAAGCTCAAGACCGAGGCGGGCGAGGTCGCCGGCCATGGCGACAGCGACCTGCTCGTCGCCTCCTTCGACTCGTCGGGCAAGCGCGCCTGGACCCGCGTGGCGGGCGGACCCCGGATCGACTATGGCCTGGGCGTGACAACCGATGGCGGCGGCTACGCCTTCCTCACCGGGTCGTTTTCGGGCAAGGTGCGCTTTGGCGACCGTGAACTCGATTCCGGCCCCGCTTCCGACATATTCGTCGCCGGCCTCGACTCCAACGGCCAGTTCCTGTGGCTTCTCCAGCCCAAGGGCAAGGCCATTGACCACGCCTACACGATCGGCTATCACAAGGGCCTGCTCTACCTTTCCGGCGCGTGCTCGGGCGAGGCGACTTTCGGAGACAAGCCGGTCTCGCACAGGGGCAGCAACGACATCTTCCTGGCGAGGGTGAAGCTGGCGCCATGACAACCAAAACCTTGCGATTCTTGGCGGCCTTGGCGGTGGCGGTGGCGCCAAGCGTCGCGGCCGCCGAGTGGAAGGCGGGCGTGGCCCGCGCCGTCATCACCCCCGAAAAGCCGGTTTGGCTGGCCGGCTACGGCTCGAGGCGCGTGCCCGAGGGCAAGATCCACGACATCTGGCTCAAGGTCCTGGCCCTGGAGGATGGCCGCGGCCGACGCGCCGTGATGATCACCAGCGACTTCCAGGGCGTGCCCAAGTCGATGAGCGACAGGGTGTTCGACCGACTGGCCAAGGACAAGGGCATCGACCGTTCGCGGGTGATGTTCACATTCTCGCACAACCACTGCGGGCCCAGGCTGGGCGATGATCTTGTCGACTATTACCCGGTGGAGGCCGCGCAGGTGGCCCTGGTGGAGGAATACACCACCCGCATGGTCGACCTTACCGTGCAGGCCGTGGGCCGGGCCCTCGCCGACCTCAAGCCGGCGAAACTCGCCACCGGGACGGGGTCCGCCACCTTCGCCGTGAACCGCCGCAACAACAAGGAGGCGGAGGTGCCGGCCATTCTCGCCCGCGGCGAGGCGCTGAAAGGCCCGGTCGACCATGCCGTGCCCGTGCTGGCGGTGTCGAGGCCCGATGGCCGGTTGGCGGCTGTTCTGTTCGGCTACGCCTGCCATCCCACCACGCTGAGCTTCACCAAGGTGTGCGGCGACTACCCCGGCTTCGCGCAGGAGATGGTGGAGAAAAACCATCCGGGTGCCACCGCGATGTTCGTGAACACCTGCGGCGGCGACCAGAACCCCCTTCCCAGGCGCACGGTTGAGCTGTGCGAGAAGTACGGCCGCATGCTGGGCGGCGCGGTGGAGGATGTGCTCAACAAGCCCTTGGCGCCCGTGGCCCCGGGCGTGGAGGTCGCCTTCGAGATGGTGGACCTGCCCTATCTCAAGGTGGCCGACAGGGCGGAACTGGCGGGCCTTGTCCGCGACACGAACGCCATCCGGGCCCGCTGGGCCGCGCGGATGCTGGCCAAGCTCGATGCCGGAGAAAAGTTCGCCGCCTCGCATCCCTATCCCGTGCATGCCTGGAGGCTGGGGGAGGGGACCATCATGATCGGCATGGGCGCCGAGACCGTGGTGGACTACGCCCTGAGGTTCAAGCGCGCCTATGGCCCGGGTACATGGGTGTGCGGCTATGCCGACGACATGCTGGCCTACATTCCTTCCAGGCGGGTTTGGGATGAAGGCGGCTACGAGGGCGGCAGCAACCTGTTCGAATACGGCAGGCCGGCCTTCCGCTGGGCGCCCGACATCGAGGAACGCATCGCGGCCGCGGTGGACAGGGTGGTGGGCAAGGTGCGGATGGGCAGGCCGGGCCGCTGACATCATTCGCCGGATCGAGCCCCCGGCCGTTTACCGCCGAGCGGCGGCATGGTAAACAGTTATTTGGCATATTCAGGAAAAAGCCAACGGGAGATGAGCGGTGCGACACTTCGACAGGCGCGACTTCGTGGATCAGGCCCTGGTGGCGGCGACCGCCGCGTTGGCCACCGGCGTGACGGCAACGGTGGCACCGAAGGCCCGGGCGGCCCGCGTGGTGGGCCCCAACGAGAAGATCCGCGTGGCGGTCATCGGCGTCAACGGGCAGGGCGGCGGCCATGTCTCTGAATGGCTCCGCAACCCCGACTGCGACCTCGTCGCCATCTGCGACTGCGACCCGGCGGCCTACGAGAAGCTCAAGCCCAAGTTCAAGAGCCTCGCCAAGCCGCCCCGCTACGAGAAGGATGTCCGCAAGCTGTTGGAAGACAAGAACATCGACGCCGTGTCGATCGCCACGCCCAACCATTGGCACGCGCTCATGGCCGTTTGGGCCATGCAGAGCGGCAAGGATGTGTATGTGGAAAAGCCCTGCAGCCACAATGTGCGCGAGGGCCGCGTGATGACCCAGTGGGCCCGCAAGCTGGGCCGCATCTGCCAGATGGGCGTGCAAAGCCGCAGCATGACGGGCATGAGGGAGATGCTCGACTTCATCAAGGCCGGCAAGATCGGCAAGGTGACCGAAGCCCGCGCCATCTGCTACCGCCGACGCGACAGCATCGGCCTGGTCGACACCGAGGCGCCAATTCCCCCCGGCCTCGACTTCGACCTCTGGTGCGGGCCCGCCGAGAAGGTGGTGCCCAAGCGCAAGCGCCTGCACTACGACTGGCACTGGGTGTTCGAGACCGGCAACGGCGACCTCGGCAACCAGAACCCTCACGAACTCGACAAGGCCCGCTGGGGCCTGGGCAAGCAGGAACTGCCCAAGCGCGTGGTGAGCCTCGGCGGCCGCCTCGGCTACATCGACAACGGCAATGTCGCCAACTGCCAGGTGACCGTTTACCAATGGGACGACGCGATGCTCATCTCCGATGTGCGCGGCCTGCCCATCAAGACCCCGGTCACCTTCGGCCTCAAGGGCGGCCCGTTCCAGGGCGCTTCCAACATCTGGTTTGGCACCGAGGGATACGCCGTCGGCCCGAACTACAACTCGGGCGTCGCCTTCGACTACAAGGGCAACGAGCTTGGCAAGTGGAAGGGCGGCGACTATCAGTTGCACTTCGCCAACTTCGTCAAGGCGATCCGCAGCCGCAACCACAAGGACCTTCACCTCGACATCGAGGACGGCCACCTTTCGAGCGCCCTGGCGCACCTGGGCAATGTGTCGTACCGCATCGGCAAGGAGGTGCCCTCGGGCACGCGCCCGAGCCTGTTGGCCGACAACAAGCATGTGAAGCAGACCCTCGAAAGCTTCGAGGCCTATCTCAAGGAGAGCGCCATCGACTTCGACAAGACGAAGCTCATCCTCGGCCGCGAGCTGACGATCAACCCCAAGACCGAGCTTTCCTCCGACGCCGAGGCGAACGCGCTGTTCACAAGGAAGTACCGCAAGGGCTTCGAGTTGCCCGAGATCCCCAACGCCTGAACCGGGGCGCCGAACCGTTTCGCGAGCGCGGGGGCGTCACTCCAACTAAAAGGCGGGCATGGGGCGTGAGTCCCACGCCCGACCTCCAACGACCCCAAGCCACCAACCTATGCCAGTTGGTCGGCCAGGGCGTGCCGGCCCAGCCGGCGGTGAATGGCAGCCAAAACCCTACGCCTTTGGTCGTTATATTCCTTGTCATCGTCCGTGATACTCGATTCCCGCGTTGCCCGGATGAGCCTCAGGGCCATAGAAGGCTTGCCTTCCCCGATCAGGCCGATGATGGCCAACGCGTCCGCCTCATAAAACCTCGGCTTGAACCAGCGAAGCCATCCCTCCATCCCCTTTGGAAAATGCTTGTCAACGATGGCCAGCGCCGTGTCGCGGAGTCCGCCGGCGATGGCCTTGGCCGCGAACAGTGTCCAGGTGTCAAGGGGCACATCCCGGCATGAGTCGAGCATGCTGGCGAGTTGTTCCACCAGTTCGGGGCGAGCTTGGACTTCGTCGATCACATAAGTCCGCATGATGACTTCATGGTCGATGCCGAGGGGATGCACCGTTTCCGCTAGGAGTCGGGCGAACCCTTCAGGACTCACGGTGGGCACCACCGTCCGGAACACCGAACCCTCATGCGTGAAGTCGAACCGGTGCGACAGGTCCTTAGGCCCGTCGTCGTACCATCGAGCGGCGACGAGCGTTGAAACATCGCCTTTCTGCGATGTCGTCGTGCCCATTCGAGCCGCCAAGTCGCTCGCGAAGGCGTTGGCCAACTTGTCGAATTCGGCCTTCCCGTCGTGGCAATAAGGATGGAATGTCTGGATCCTGCCCTGGTCGGTGAGGGCCAACAGGCATCGGCCCGCCACCTTGCCGGCCGGATCGCGCGCGTAGATCACGCGCTTGTTGATGTCGACGGCGTTCGTGATCGTGGAGTAGAAGTTTCCTCCGTGAAGCGACAGGCACGATTGGAAGTGTTCGCCCATCATCAGGATGTCGAACGGGTCGAGGGTGATCCCCAGCCGGAAAATCTTTCCGTTGGCCGTGGGCATGTCCGATGGCGGAGGCGGAGCAAGCCACGGATCCATGCGGACGCCGATATCTTTCATCCTTTTCACAAAGGCCTTGTTGGCCGGATGATCCTGCATGGAGACCCATGGCCCAGCCTTGAGTCCTTCCTTCCAGAGAGCGATGCCGAGTTCCCGCTGGCCTGGATCCTTAACGCCAAGGATCGCCATCAGGATGTCGATGGCGATGTCCTGAAAGCGCGGCAAAGCTTCACGGTCATTGAAGCCAACGGCCTTGAGCACGGCGGTTGAAAGGTCGGATTCAAGCGTGGCCGGTGCGTTTCTGCCGACACACGCCTCGAGCTTGTCCCCGAGGTTCTTGAGCCGCCGGGCGGATGGCTTTTTGGGACCCCTCGCCAGGACGGCCTCGAGGTTGGCCAGCCTTTCGGCCATGCCGGGGGCCTCGCGGGTTGTGCCGATGCGCGCTGCAAGGTTCGCGACCTCGTCGGCGATGAGGGTTCGGTCGGGAAAATCGGTGTCCAATATGTTTCCGACAAGCGACCGCGCGTTCGCGGACAGGGTTGCGATCCGCTCGAGCAGCGGCAGGAATTCGCGCGGGTAGCGTTCCGGCCAATCAAAGTCCGGAAAGGCCTGCCGATGGATGACGGCCCCGGGCCCCGTGATGGCAAGGAATGCCGACGACTTGAGCGCCAGCGACCGCAAGCGGGCGATGTCGGGCTTGCCTTGGAGAAGAGGCGTGATGTCTTTGATTCTGCCGGAGGCGTTGAGGATGTCGATGAGCTGGTTGAACTGCGAGACGAAGTCATGGACGGTTTCGATGTTCCGGCGCGCCTCGTGATAGCTCGCGATGGCCTCCAGCATGGATACGGGATCGGCTTCCAATGAGCCGAACCGGAAGGCCAGGTCGAAGAAACCCGCCGGCTGGGTGTCGCTGAACCAACGGTGGCGGTTGAGCGAAACCGCGGCGTCAAGCAGTTGGTCACTCTCGCGGATGTGGAAAGACAGGTGTCCGATGTTGATGCAGGCCTCGCTTGAGGACAAGACCCCGGGCGCTCGCGAGGCGAACCGCCGCACGGCCTCGAACCAGCGCCTGAAGTCTTCGGCCCTTATTCGTTGTCCGGCGGAAAGCCCGCCGGTCTCCGCCATTTTCTCAAGCCAGGAGTTGGATTCCCATTTCTCGAGTTGCATCGCCTCGAGAAAACCGGAGATTTCACCGATGGCGGCGCCTTCCAGGAAACGGAAAGCGGCCTCGAGGAGGAGCCTGTTTCCCATGGCCATGATTTTCGCGAGGAACTTCCAAGCCAGGTGCCTTGGGAATGTGCCGTTCATTTCCACCGGCAGCGACCCGAGGAACGCCGACAATTTCCGCCAGTCGTGCGAACCGGTGTGGTCGCACATCAGCAAAAGCCAATCCGCGTCCTCGCGAAAGTTGATGACCGGTAGCGAACTTGATAAATCCTTGGCGGATTCGAGGCATTTGTCCAGCGCCGCGGCTTCCTCCGGCCAGAGTCCCTTTCTATCCTTGCCGAGAAGCCATTTGAGCGCCTCGTTCAGGTTGGTCCACAGGGACTTGCCGGTTTCGTCAGCCTTGCCGATGGCTTCCCTGTTGAAAACCATGCCCGCGAGCAAGGTGATGCCATCTCGATCCTTTTTCCGGCCGGGCAAACGCCAGATGAGCTGTTCAAGGAATGCCCCCGTCGTGGCGTGGCCTTCCGGCCGCCAACCCGGCCAGCGGCGCCTGCCCTTCCAGTATTCCCTGGCTTCCTTGAGTTGTTGGATCACCTCGCGGCATTCCGACCGGGGATCCAGCAGCGGCGTGTGCCATGACTTGGCATGGGAGAGGATGTCCAGCCAGTAGGCGGAGAATTCCGTTTCCCCGGTATTCACCGGCACGGTCAGGAGGATGGCGAGTAAGATTCCATTGTCTTTTCCGGCGTGACGGACCATCGCGCCGACGGCTTTCAGGTTGTCCGCCAACCAGGGCGCCAGCACCGTCATCCTGTTGGCTGTGAGATTGTTTCTCCAAGCCAGCAACTCGGCGATCCAGAATTGGGAGGGGTGTTCCCTCGCCATCCGTTTCATGAGCGCCTGTTCGCGCCTGGGCCATGCCGAAACGATTTCCCCCAGCGCGGCGGAAGCCGTGATTTTCCCCGTCCAGGCGCGCTTGAGCGCCTCGATCATCGCCTTGGTGCGTTCCGGCCAATCCTCCGCGCCGTTCGAGATGGCCGGGATCTGCTCGGGATGCTCCTTGACAAGCCTGGAAAGCGTTGTTTCGGCCTGCCTGAGGAGCACCGCGTCAACGGGCGTTTCCGTGATGACGCACTCGTCATTCTCGTTCACGATCAACCGCATCCAGCGGAGGGATCCGTCATCGGCCTGGACCGGCCATCCCCTCAGCCAGCCGAGGTGGGCCTTGAGGAAAAGCCTGGCGCGCCCCTTTTTCCCCTTGATGGATCTGCGGTGCTTTTTGTCCGGCTGCATGGAACGGCCCCGGTTGCGGTTCCCCCCATTATGGCTTGCCGGAACGGGACTTCAAACAGTCTGTGGCTACGCGATCCCCCAATACTCCTATAAGGCCCGATGAACGGCGAGCTTGGGGCGTCACTCCAACTAAAAGGTAAGCGTGGGGCGTAACCCCCATAAGTTGCGAGCGCGGGGGCGTCACTCCAACTAAAAGGCGAGCATGGGGCGTTAGCCCCATGAGGGGGGCGTGGGGCGTGAGCCCCACGCGGCCATTGTTCTCAACAGTACCCCTTACTCAATCCCCAAATACTCCCGCATGTGGCGGTCGTACTCGGTGGAGGCCTTCTCGTCGGAAAGGTCGAGGCGAAGCTCATTGATCACCTTGACGCTGTAGTCCTTGAACCAGCTTGTCCAGCAATCCTGGCAGACCTTCGCGGCAATCGCGCGGCCGATCTCGTCGGGAAGCGGGGGCGCCGTCATCGGCTTCGCGTGCTTGCCCATGGGGCACATGGGGCGCGAGCAGCGGAAGCCCGTCTCGGGCCCGTCGATCACCGGAGCGGCGGCCGCCGGCGGCGCCTCGCCGTTTTTCACCAGGAGCTGGGCCATGGCGTCGCGGGGAATGCGGTCTCCCCGCTCGTCGGCCACCCTGTGGCCCTCCTTCCAGGTGGCCACGGCCTCGTCCCGGCGCCCCAGGGCGACCTGTGATTCACCCAGCAGCTGAAATACCTTGCTGAACTGCGGGCTGAGTTCCAGCGTGCGGCGGAACGAGCGGATCGCCTCGTCGTGCCGGCCCCCCTCGGCCAGCAATTGTCCGAGGCGATAATGCCCCAATTCATTCTCGGGGTCTTCCTGGGTCATTTTCGTGAACTGGGCGATCCGGTCGTCGAGCGATTGCATGGGAAGGCCTCGGGATGTCTACTGGCATCATCACGGGCATTGTAGCGGGAGGCTTTCACCCGTCGCCCCGGTCGGAGAAACCAGCATGATCACCCTGATGGCCGCCGCGTTGGCCATGGCTCCCCTGGGCGCCGACGCCCCCAACACCCCGCCCAAGGGATTCACGGCCTTGTTCAACGGGAAAGACCTCGCCGGCTGGCACGGACTCAACCCCCATGCCGTGGCCAAGCTGAAGGACGACAAGCTCAAGGCCGGCCTCGCGAAGCAACGCGAGGAGTTTGCCAAGTTCTGGAAGGTGGAATCGGGCGAGCTCGTCAATGGCGGGGAGGGTCCCTACGCCACCACCGACGCCGAATACGGCGACATCGAGCTGCTCATCGAATACAAGACGGTGCCCAAGGCCGACAGCGGCATTTACCTGCGCGGCACACCGCAGGTGCAGATTTGGGATACCAATCAGCCGTTCAATCCCAAGAATCCCGACCGCAACCCCGGCCTCGGCTCCGGCGGCCTGTTCAACAACACCCCCAAGGCCAAGGGACGCGATCCGCTGGTGCTGGCCGACAAGCCGTTCGGCGAGTGGAACAGCTTCCGCATCCGGCAAATCGGGGCGCGCACCTGGGTGTGGCTCAACGGCAAGGCGGTGGTGGATGACGCGGTGATGGAGAACTACTGGGAACGCGGCAAGCCGCTTCCGGCCAAGGGACCCATCATGCTGCAAACGCACGGCGGGGAGATCCGCTGGCGCAACATCTTCGCGCGCGAGATCGGCGCCGATGAGGCCAAGTCGGCCAAGTGAGCCCCAAGGGAAACCAATCAAGATGAACCTGATCCCGTTCTTGGCCTTTTCGCTGGCCCTGGGAGCCGGCAAGCCCAACATCCTCGTGATCGTGGGCGACGACATGGGCTATGCCGATGTCGGTTTCCACGGCTGCAAGGACATTCCCACGCCGCACCTCGACGCGCTGGCGGCGTCCGGCACGCGGTTTTCGAGCGGGTATGTCTCGGGCCCCTACTGCTCGCCCACGCGCGCCGGCCTGATGACGGGCCGCTACCAGCAGCGGTTCGGCCACGAGTTCAATCCCGCGGGCAACGCCGGGAAAAACGGCCTGCCGGTGAAGGAGAAAACCTTGCCCCAGCGGCTCAAGAACGGCGGCTACGCCACAGGCATGGTGGGCAAGTGGCACCTGGGCAACCAGGAGGCGATGCAGCCCCAAAGCCGGGGCTTCGGTTCGTTCTTCGGGTTCCTCGGTGGCGCGCACGACTATTTCAGCCCCGGTGGCATCCTCCGCGGCAACACCCAGGCGGGAGACAAGACCTACCTCACCGACGCGTTCGCCCGCGAGGCGGTCTCGTTCATCGATGCGCACAAGAAGGATCCGTTTTTCCTCTACCTGGCCTTCAACGCCGTGCACACGCCGCTCCAGGCCGACGAGGGCCGCCTCGCGAAGTTCTCTGGCATCGAAGGGAAGCAGCGGCGCACCTACGCCGCCATGATGAGCGCCATGGACGACGCCATCGGCAAGGTGCGCGCCAAGCTTAAGGCCGAGAACCTCGAGAACGACACCCTTGTGTTCTTCATTTCGGACAACGGCGGGCCGACGATGAACGGCGTGTCGGTGAACGGGGCCTCGAACCTGCCCCTGCGCGGATCCAAGCGCACGACGCTCGAGGGCGGCGTGCGTGTGCCGTTCATCATTTCGTGGCCTGCAACGGTTCCCGCGGGCAAGGTCGATGACCGCCCGGTGATCCAGGTCGACATCCTGCCCACGGCGCTGGCCGCCGCGGGGGTGGGAGTGGGCGAGAAGGCGCACCTTGACGGCGTGAACCTGCTTCCTTTCCTCGACGGCCGGCAAACGGGCAACCCGCATGATTCACTCTACTGGCGATTCGGCGCGCAAATGGCCATCAGGCGGGGCGACTGGAAACTGGTGCGCTATGACAAGGCGGCCGAGGGGGCCAAGGGCGTTTCGGCCGCGAAGCTGTACAACCTGAGGGAAGACATCGGCGAATCCAAGGACCTCATGGCCGAACAGGCGGGCAAGGCGCGCGAACTCCAGGCCGCGTGGGACCTGTGGAACAAGGACAATGCCGCCCCCCTGTGGGGCCAGGAAGCCAAGCTCCCGAAACGATAAGGGGACTCTCTCATGGGCATGAAACTGGGACTCATCAATTCCGCCTGGGCGCAAGCCGGCCGCGACACGGCGTTCGGCATCCGCATGACCCGGGAGATCGGGTTCGACTGCATCGACCTGTTCGCCGACCCCTTGGAGATCGACGCGCGGGAAAGGCGCCTGCTGCGCGTGGAGTGCGCCAGGAACAACCTGCCGGTGATCTCGCTGGCCTGCGTGGCGGTGGGCCTGATCGACCCGGCGCCGCCGGTGCGGCGATTCCACCAGGAGCGGTGCCGGAAGTACCTCGACCTGCTCCACGAGGTGGAGGGGCGCAATCTTCTGCTGGTGCTGGGCGAATACATCTGGGAAAAGCAGGTGATCCCCCCGGCGGAGCAGTGGGCCTGGGCGGTTGACGAGGTGCGCCTTTTGGGCGACCACGCCGCCACCCTTGGCCTGGAAATCGCCCTGGAACTGGAGCCGTTCAAGCTGTCGCTGCTCAACGATGTGGACAGCATGTCCAGTTTCCTCGACGCCGTGGCGCACCCGGCGGTGAAGGCCAACATCGACATCTCGCACCTGGAGCTGTCGCGGGTGGGGGCGGAGGAACTCCGCCGGCTCAAGGGCCGGGCCTGCCATGTGCACCTGTCCGACTGCGACGGGAAGGCGCATGGCGACCTGCCGCCGGGGCGGGGCGTGGTGAACTTCGGGCCTTACCTGAAGGAGATCCGCGATTTGGGCATCGACGGCGCCGTCAGCATCGAGCTGGAATTCGCCCCGAGGCCCGACCAGATTGTCGAGTGGGTGCGCGAGGCGTACGAGGGCACCGCGAAGCTGATGCGCGAGGCCGGCCTCAGGGCCTGAAATCATGAAAAAAGGCCGGTGGTTGCGCCCGGCCCCCCGCCCCCTTAAACTTCCCATGGCCCGATCACTCATTCCCCAGGTTTCAAACTCTCCGGAGACCCGCTTGATGGCCCGTCGCATGAATCGCCGTTCGTTTGTCGGCACCTCCGCCGCCGTTGGCGGCGGTTTCTTCGCCCTTTCGGGCGTTGAGACCCGCCTGTTCGCCTACCAGAGCCCGCTCGAAAAGGTGCGTATCGCCGGCATCGGCGTGGGTGGCAAGGGCTCCAGCGACATCGACCAGTGCGGCAACGCCGGCGATGTGGTCGCCATTTGCGACATCGACGAGGGCCACCTTGAGTCCAAGGCCAAGAAATTCCCCAAGGCCAAGAAGTTCTTCGACTTCCGCAAGATGCTCGAGGAAATGAACAAAAGCATCGACGCCGTGACCGTCTCCACGCCCGACCACACCCACGCCGTGGCTACCGCCATGGCCATGCGGATGGGCAAGCACGCCTATGTGCAGAAGCCCCTCACCCACACGGTGAAGGAGGCCCGCGTGCTGCGTGAACTGGCCCGCGAGAAGAAGCTTTGCACCCAGATGGGCAACCAGGGTACCGCTGAAAACGGCCTGCGCACCGCCGTGGAACTCGTCCGCGCCGGCGTGATCGGACAGGTGCGCGAGGTGCATGTGTGGACCAACCGGCCCGTGTGGCCGCAAAGCCCAACCATCAAGGCCCGCTTCGCCGAGACACCCGCCGTGCCCGCCTCGGTTCATTGGGACGAGTTCATCGGGCCCAGCCCGACGCGCGCCTACCATCCCGGCTACCACCCGTTCAAGTGGCGCGGCTGGTGGGACTTCGGCACCGGCGCCCTGGGCGACATGGCGTGCCATACCGCCAACATGGCCTTCATGGCCCTCAAGCTCGGCCATCCCACGAGCGTGGTCGCCGAGAACGAGGAGCTGAACCCCGAGACCTACCCCGCCTGGGCGCATGTGGTCACCGAGTTCCCCGCCCGCGACGCCATGGGTCCCGTCACCTTCCATTGGTATGAGGGCCGCCGCAACGGCAAGCTCGTCCACCCGCCCGAGGAACTCCAGAAGAAGGTCCTCAAGGCCGGCGAGAAGCTCGTCAACAGCGGCTCGATCCTGGTGGGCGACAAGGGCATCATCCATTCGCCCAACGACTACGGCGCCGCCTTCCGCATCTCCAACCCGGACGGCAGCCCGCTGGAAACCCCCAAGGTCGATGCCGTCCTGCCTCGCAACGGCAAGGGTGACCAGGGCCAGAAGGACGAATGGATCCGCGCCATCAAGGAGAACAAGCCCGAGCTGGCCCTGTCGAACTTCGACTACGCCGGCATGCTCACCGAGGCCATTCTCCTGGGCAATGTCGCCATGCGCGCCGGCAAGAAGCTCATGTGGGATGGCCCCGGCCTGAAGTTCACCAACGCTCCCGAGGCCAACGCCTTCCTGCACTTCGAGTACCGCAAGGGCTGGACGCTCTGACATGCGCGCCCCGGCCGGTTGAACCCGCAGGCCCGATCCTCCCGAGGGTCGGGCCTTTTCCTTCCCTTTCGACGCCTTTCGGAGTTTCCGCTCCATGAACCGCCTGCTTCGCTCCGCCGCCCTTCTGTTGCTTGCCGCCACCCTTCGCGCCGACGGTCCCGGCGACAACAATCCGGTCAAGGTGCGCCCCGTGCCTCCCCCGGGCATCGCCGTTCCCGAGGACACGCGCAAGGAACTCGCCGCCGAGCTGAAGAACCTTGCCGACGACATCTCGAGGGTGCGCGCGGCGCAAGCCGGCAAGCCGGCGCTCCGCCACCTGCCCGATGTGCAGGTGTTCCACGAGGCGGTGAGGACCGCCCTTGAACACGGCGAGTTCTTCGACGCCAAGGAATTCTCCCAGGCGAAAAAACTGATGGCGATGGGCCGCGAGCGCGCCGGGCATCTGGCGCAGGGCAAGACGCCTTGGCTGGCCGCCCCGGGTCTGGTGCCCCGTGGTTATGCCAGCGCCATCGATGGTTCCATCCAGCCCTACGGCCTGGTGGTGCCCGCCGGTTTCGTGCCGGGCGGCGCCCACCGCTACCGGCTCGACCTCTGGTGCCACGGCCGCGGCGAGAAACTGTCGGAGGTGTCGTTCCTCAACCAGGTGGCCAACAGCCCCGGCCAGTTCACGCCGCCGGGGGCCATCGTGCTGCACCTGTACGGCCGGTACTGCAACGCCAACAAGTTCGCCGGCGAGGTGGACGCCTTCGAGGCCATGGCGGATCTCAGGAAGGACTATCCGGTCGACGACGACCGCGTGGTGATCCGGGGCTTCAGCATGGGAGGCGCGGCGTGCTGGCAATTCGCCGTGCATTACCCCGGCTTCTGGTGCGCCGCGGCGCCCGGCGCCGGGTTCGCGGAAACCCCCGAGTTCCTCAAGGTTTTCCAGAAGGAGGAGATCAAGCCCAACGCCTGGGAGCGCAAGCTGCTCGGCTGGTACGACTGCACCGACTGGGCCGCCAACCTCGCGATGCTGCCCACCGTGGCCTACTCGGGCGAGAACGACAGCCAGAAGCAGGCCGCCGACATCATGGAAAAGGCCGCCGCGGCGAACGGCCTGAGGCTCACCCACATCATCGGCCCCAAGACCGGCCACAGCTACCATCCCGCCGCCAAGGCCGAGGTGAACGCCCGCATCGACGCCATCGTCGCCCGGGGCCGTGAAAAGGCCCCCGCCATGGTGCGATTCACCACCAGGACGCTCCGCTACGCCGATTGCCGGTGGGTGCGCGTCACCGGCCTCAAGACCCACTGGGAGCCCGGCCATGTGCTGGCCAGCTACGAGTCGGACCAGCCGCTCATGGAGGTCGATTGCCGCGGCATCACCGGGCTGGAGTTCCGCTTCGCGCCCGGCGAGGCGCCCGTGTCGTTGTGCGCGCGCACCGTGACCGTCCGCTTCCGCGAGGGCGAGGTGAAAACCCAGGTCGAGGTGCCCGGCGCCATGACCGACCGCTCCTGGACCGCCTCCTTCCACAAGAACGCCGAGGGCCACTGGCACCCGGGAGAGCCCAAGGGCGACTCGCCCCGCAAGAAGCCGGGCCTGCAGGGCCCGATCGACGACGCCTTCTGCTCGTCGTTCATCGTCGTGCGTCCCACCGGCAAGGCGGCCCACCCCAAGGTTCAGGAATGGGTCGACGCCGAACTGGCCCGATTCCTCAAGGAATGGCGGCGGCAGTTCCGCGGCACCGCGCGCGTGGTGGATGACGCCAACCTTACCGACGCTGACATCGCCAGCCACAACCTCGTCGTGTGGGGCGACCCCGCGGGCAACTCCGTATTGGCCCGGGTCAAGGACAAGCTCGGGTTCGAATGGAGCAAGGAAACGCTGGCGCTATCCGGAAAGCCGCTTCCCGCGGCGGGTCATGTGCCCGCGCTCGTCAGGCCCAATCCGCTCAACCCCGGGAAGTACATCGTGGTGAACTCCGGCCCCACCTACCGCGAGTACGACTACCTCAACAACGCCCGGCAGATCCCCCGCCTGCCCGACTGGGCGGTGATCGACATCTCGGTGGCCCCCGACGCCCGCAAGCCGGGAGGCATCGCCGCGGCCGGCTTCTATGACGAACGCTGGAACATGCCCAAGGGGGAATAACCCGATGAGGCTCGTCGGCGGGGCTTTCGTCCATTCCTCGGCGATCCTGACCGGGCGGGTGGTGCTCGGCCAGGGGGCGAGCCTGTGGCCCCATGTGGTGATCCGCGGCGACTTGGCCGAGATTCGCATTGGCGCGCGGACCAACCTCCAGGACGGCGTGATCGTCCACACCGACTTCGGCGTCGACCAGCACATCGGCGACGATGTCGCCGTCGGCCACCGCGCCACCTTGCATGGCACCCGCATCGGCCGCGGGTGCCTCATCGGCATGGGCGCGATCCTGCTCTCGGGCACGGAGATCGGCGAGGACAGCGTCGTCGCCGCGGGCAGCCTTGTCACCGAGGGGAAGAAATTTCCTCCCCGGTCGCTCATCATGGGGAGTCCGGCGCGGGTGGCGCGGGAGGTCTCCGAGGAGCAGCTTGAGCGTGTCCGGATGATCTGCCGCCGCTACCATGACCTTGCGGCCGATTATGCCGCCGGGAAGTTCCCTCTGCTGGTATCCATGGACAATCAGGAGCAACGATCATGATCAGGATGACGATGGGAGCGGCGGCCATGATGCTGCTGGCCGCGCTGACCGTTCGCGCCGACGACTCCAGGTCGCGGTGGAAGGGACAGTGGACGAGCGATTCCACCGGCCACAAGGGACCCCTCAAGGCCACGGTTGTGCAGGAGGGCCCCGACTCCTACAAGGCGCGCTTCGCGGGCCGCTTCGCCGGGGTTGTGCCGTTCATGTACACCAGCAAGATGCAGGTCACCGGCGTGGAGAACGGACGGGTTCACCTCGCGGCCGACCGCAAGCTGCCGATGTTCGGGCAGTTCAGCACCCGCGCCGTGATCGACGGCGACAGGTTCGACGCCACCTTCAAGGCCAAGAACGACCAGGGCAGCTTCCGCATGGAGCGCCGCTGACCCCAAGGCGTGATTCAGGAGCCCGTCATGACCATCGGTACCCTCGGCAGGCTGGCGATCATGGCGGGCGCCGCGCTCGCGGCCGCCCCGCTGGCGCGCGGCGAGAACTGGCCGGCGTTCCGCGGGCCCGCGGGGCAGGGAATCTCGGGGGAGAAAAACCTCCCCCTCAAGTGGGACAAGAACCAGAACCTCCTCTGGTCGACCGCCATCGACGGGGTGTCGTGGTCGACCCCCATCGTCTGGGGAGACCGCGTCTTCCTCACCACGGCGACCGACGAGGGCAAGTCGTGCCGGATGCTGGCGCTCGACGCGGCTTCCGGAAAAATCGTCTGGGACCGCGAAGTCTTCAAACAGGTTCCCCGCAAGAAGGAGACCCGCAACAGCTACGCCACCCCCACGCCCGTCACCGATGGCAAGCGTGTCTACGCGGTCTTCAGCGACGGCGGCTTCGCCGCCCTCGATTTCTCCGGCAAGGTCGCCTGGACCAACCGCGACTATCCCTTCTACAGCCAGCACGGCCTGGGCGCCTCTCCCGTTTTGGCCGGCGGACTGCTCATCATGACGATGGACGCCAGCAGCGAGGGCGATGACAAGCTCATCGGCTGGCAGAAGCCATGGGACAAGTCGTTCGTGGTGGCGCTCGACGCCGAGACCGGTAAGCAGCGCTGGAAAACCATGCGCGGCATCACCCGCATCTCCCACGGCACGCCCACCCTGTGGAACGGCGCCGACGGAAAGCCCCAACTGGTGACCGAGGCGGGCGATGTGGTGCAGGGCTTCGATGTCGCCACGGGAACCAAGTTGTGGACCAGCGCCGTCGCCGGCGAGGGCAAGGTTCCCTCCACCGTTGTTGGCGACGGCCTCGTGTTCACCGCCGGGGGCTACCGCGGCCGCGATAGCGTCAAGGCGTTCCGGCTGGGAGGCTCGGGCGACCTGGCCGAGACGGCGCTGGCATGGGAACAGAAGAAGGTCAATCCCAAGGTGCCGTCCCTGCTGTTCATCAAGCCCTGGCTCTTCGCCATCCAGGACAACGGCATGGCCAGTTGCCAGAAGGCCGACACCGGCGAGGTGGTCTGGCAGGAACGGGTCGGGGGCGGCTTTTCGGCCTCGCCCGTGGCGGCGGAGGGGCGCGTCTACCTGCTTGACAACAACGGCGACACCACGGTCATCGAGGCGGGCCCCGCCTTCAAGGTGCTCGCCAGGAACCCGCTTGGCGAACCCACCCAGGCCTCGATGGCCGTTTCCGACGGTCGCCTTTTCATCCGCACCGAGAAGAACCTCCACTGCGTCGGCGCCAAGCGCTGACCGAGAAGTCGGCGATGCCAAGCCTCTCATCTTTTTGATCTTAGCAATCGGGATTTTTCATGCAGGTTGACCAAGGACTATCGCTTGTTTTGGGAAAAACGCTACCTGTAGATTCCTGTGGATAAGAGGGCTGACTGTCCAAGGATTGGAAATCATGCCTGGTTGAGAGCAAGCTTCAATTTGATCATTTACAAAAATAAAGACCCAAATTAAGAAACAAATAGAGCCCCGAACGGAGCCGAAGGCGGAGTGAGTGGGGCGTATTGAAACTCACCCGCCCACCCCGGTGATTCGCACCTCCGCTGGTGGCTCTTTATGATGTAGGCAACTTGTACTTTTTTATCAGCGTTATCAATCCAGCTCATTCATTGGAATCCGGCTCAAGCAGAATCAAAAGCTGCCAACGATGAAACTGGCTGGCCAGGATCCTCGTCACCTCGGCGCGGGATACCTGGGCTGCCGGCCGGCCAGCACCTCGACCACATCCCTTACCACCCAGCTCATGTTCTCGATCGCGGTGCGGGTGCGCGCGGCCATGTGCGGAGTCAGCAGCACATTGTCGAGGCCGAGCAGCGGGTAATCCGCCTTGGGCGGTTCGGGATCAAACACATCGATCGCGGCGCCGGCGATCCTGTTGTGGCGGATGGCGTCGGCCAACGCGTCGTCGTCGAGCACTTCGCCCCGGCTTGTGTTGATCAGGATTGCCGTCGGCTTCATGAGCGACAGCAGCGGGGCGCCGACCAGGTTCTCGTTGCCGGCCTTCATGTCCACATGCAGCGAGACGATGTCCGCCGTTGAGAACAGCGTGTCCTTGTCGACCGACTCGGCGGGGAAATCGAGGCGCGCCCGCACATCGATCAGGTCGTTGTAAATGACCCGCATTCCGAAACCGTTGGCCGCGATCCTGCCGACCCGCCTTCCGACCCGTCCCATGCCGAGGATGCCGATGGTCAGTTCGTTCAACTGCGAGCCGCGCTGGGTGTCGCGGATGCGCTTGAACTCCTTGGGATCGTACGCGCGGTCCTTGAAGAAGGCCCAGGGGCGCAGCAACTGAAGGGCGTACCCGATGACGAAGTCACCGACGGCCAGCGTGTTCGCGTCGGGCGTGAAGACCACCTCAACGCCGCGGGCGCGGCAGGCCGGCACATCGATATTCTCAAGGCCCACGCCGCCCCTGGCGACCACCTTCAGCATGGGGCAGCGCGCCAGCAGTTCGGGGTTCACACGGGTGTAGGTGCGGACCACAAGCGCCGCCGCCTCGGGCAGGGCGGCGTCGAACGCGGATGAGCCGGGGCCGGCCTCGATGACCCTGGCGCGTTCCTTGAGCCATGCCAGGGGAGCCGGGTCGGAACCTTCGGTGACGATGATGGTCGGGAGATTGCTCATGAGGGTCGTTATATCGCAACGAGGGCGCCCGGTCAGTGCCTCGGGCCGCCCGGCTTGCGGACGGCCTGGGCCGTCCACGGGTCTTCCGGCCACGGGTGGCGCGGATAGCGGCCGCGCAGTTCCTTGCGCACGATTTGGTAGGTGGTGTTCCAAAAGCTTTCAAGGTCGTCGGTGACTTGCTGCGGGCGAAAGTTCGGCGCCAGCAGGTGCAGCAGCACCCGCACCCGGCCGCCCGCGATGCGTGGCGTTTCCTTCCAGCCGAACAGTTCCTGGATCCGCGCCGCCAGCACCGGCGGCCTGCCGGGTTCATAGGCCAGCGCCGCCATGCCCCCCGAGGGCAGGGTGAGGCGCGCCGGCGCCAACGCGTCGAGGTCGCGGCGCTGCTTGTGGTCGAGGGTTTCCAGCAGGGCCGTGTGCCAGTCCTTGCCCCGCACGGCGGCCAGGGACCGTTCGTCCCGGCAAAGCCCGGCCAAAAAATCAGGCCAAAACGAATCGTCGATAGGCGGAACCGTGCCGGGCATGGCGATGGCGAGCCACTTCCACCGCGCCAGGAGCTGCCGCGCGGGCGTGCCCTCCGCCGGAAGGAGCGAATCGAGCCGGGCCCGCGCCGCCCCGGCCAGGATGGCGGCGGAACCGTCGTCAAGCGGCACCGGCGCCTCCCGCTCGTCAATGACCAGTCCGCCGAAGCTGGTCCGCCGCCTGCCGACGATCCGCTCCGTCCGCTCATCGAACTCAACGGCGGTTTCCACCTTCAGCCGGGCGGGGTCGAGGTCCTCGGGGAGGATGCCCGAGGCCATGCGCACGACCGCCTCACCCGGCTGGTCATCGACATCGAGGCAGAGGAACAGGTCATGCTCGCTGACCGCCGACGCCGGGCCGAGCCTCACGGGCCTGCCTCCCGCCATCATCGCCTTGCCGGGATCCTTGTCACGGCGGCGCGCCAGCCTGTCGGGGAAGGCGGCCATCAGGGCCCCGGCGAAGGCCCGGCGGGAGTCGGCGGCCCCGGGGCCGGGAGACACCTGCCTTTCGAGGTCGGAGGCGATTTGGGCCAGCCTGCGGTCGCGCGGCGGGCCCGACTCGGGCAGCCATTCGTCCAGGCGGTGCAGCAGGTCGCAATCGACGGCATGGTCTGGGCGTTCCGTCCTTTGGGGTTCACCCTCCGAAAGCAGCGCCGCGGCGCGCGCCGCCAGCCTGGGAATTCCCCGGCGGGCCCCCTCGGCCAGGAGCACTCCCGCGCGCGGAGGCAAAGGTAGCCGGCCCAGCAGGTCGCCCAGGGCGGTGAGCCGACCTTGCCGGATGGCGCCCAGCGCCTCCAGGGTGGAAAGCGCCCGGGCCCTGGATGCCGCGGGCGGGGAGTCGAGCCACTCGAAGCGGTCTAGTTCGCCCAAGGCGGCCAGCTGCAGCAGCGCCGCCGACGGATCGACGCGCAGGATCTCGGCGAGGTCGTGTTCGGGCCGCCTCGAATCGTCGTGCTCCGAAAAGAGCCTCAGGCATGTGCCCGGCGCCTCGCGGCCGGCGCGGCCGGCGCGCTGGGCCAGCGACGCGCGGCAGACGGGACGCACCACGAGGCGGTCGAGGCCCGTGGCCGGGTCGTGGGCCAGTTGCCTCGCCAGGCCGGAATCAACCACGGCTCGAACCCCCGGCACCGTGACCGAGCTTTCCGCCACATTCGTCGACAGGATGACACGCCTCGCGCCGGCCCGGGGAGCCAAGACCTCGTCCTGCTCCTCGGGCGATAGGTCGCCGTGCAGCGGCATGGTCGCCAGTCCTGGGCGCCTGGGCAGGCGTTCGGCCACTTGCCGGATCTCACGCCACCCGGGCAGGAAGACAAGGATGTCGCCGGCGGCCGAGTCGAGGACGCGGGTGACGGCCCGGGCGACTCCCGCGGGCCAGTCGGGCCCCTGGGGCACCGGCTCATGCCCTATTGAGACGGGGAACAGCCGGCCGGGGCTGTCGAGCGTGGGGCATCCACCCAGGTAGGCGGAGACGCGGGCGGCATCCACGGTGGCCGACATCACCATCACGCGCAGGTCGGGCCTGAGGGTTTCGCGCACCACCCTGAGCAACCCGGCGATGAGGTCGGTTTCCACGCCCCGCTCATGGAACTCGTCGAGGATGACGCAGCCGATCCCTTCCAGCGCGGGATCGTCGCGCAGCAGGTTGAGGGCGATGCCGGGCGTCATGGCCACGAGGCGCGTGGAGGAGTTTGCCTGGCGGTCGAAGCGGACATGGTAGCCTACCTCCGATCCCAACCGGCATCCGCGCTCGAAGGCGATGCGCCGGGCCGCGGCGCGGGCGGCCAGCCTGCGGGGTTCCACGAGGAGGATCGCGCCAGCGGTGGAATCAAGCAGCGCGGAAGGCAGGCGGGTTGTCTTTCCGGCGCCCGTGCTCGCGCGCAGCACAAGGCACGGATGCCCGCGCAACGACGCCACCGCCCCCGGCAGCAGCGCGTCGATGGGCAGCTCGGGCAAGGCCATCGGCTCAGGCCCGCGGCTTTCCAAGGCGTTCCTGTTCCAGGCAAGCGGCCAGGAAATGGACCGGGTCGCCCTGGAGGCGCGCCGCCCGGATCATCGGCCGGAAATCGCCGACCTTCTGGCAACGCTCGCGCAGCGATTGCGGAGACTGGCAGGTCACCGCCGCCTCCAGCGCCTCCGCCTCGCGTCCGATCGTCTCGAGCAGGCGGTGGAGCACCTCGGAGGGGTAGGTGTTGCCTTCCTCCGCGCCGGCTCGCGCCGCCTCGCGGAAGTGGTTGATGTGCGACTCGGCGTCCCGCCCCGCGATCGCCTCGAGGTAGTGCCTCCAGCCGACAAAGAACGGGTCGAACGGCGTCTCGCCCCGGGGCGCGAAACGGCCCTGGAGGCGGGATCCGTAATCGCACAGCTCGCAGGCGAGGTCGAGTTCCGGACACGGCCCCATGCCCCCGGCCAACTGCACGGTCGACTGCAGGTGGGAAAGGTCGATGTGATAGACATCCTCGGCCGTGAGGTCGGGGTTGGCGTCAAGCAGGGCCGGCAGGCGCCCGGGAGCCATCGGCGCGGTTTCCTCCGCCGTCGGTTCCCTGCCTTGCTGGCGGGCCAGGTCGGCCGTCAACCGCCCCGTCAGCTCATGGTGGAGCGCCCGCGTGAGTTGCCTGATGCATGCCTTGCGGTCGTCTGGATGCGACGGGATTTCCCCTTGGCTGAGCGCCGTGATCGCATTGCAGAGGCCGTAGCGGGCCAGGATCCATCCGTAGCCTTCCACCGGCATGAGTCCCTCGTAAAACGCCAGGCGGATCGGGGTGTCCCAGTCGCCATCGTCGTCGGCCTTGAACTGGATCAGAGCGTTGCGGATCGGTTGCGCGTCGCCCAGCAGCTTGTAGAAGGGCCAAGCCTGGTCAAGCAGTCCTTGTTCGAGGGCCTTGCCCCCCACCAAATGAGCCGACTCCCGGATGGCTTGCTCGTACTGTTCCTGCTGCGCCGGGGTGAGGTCGGTTGATCCGGCGGTGGGCGTGGGGCAGGCCCCCATCGCCGTCCTCGCCCGCATGAGCCGGGCGTAAAACCAGCCCCAGAAATCTCCCTTGTCCATCAGGACGGATTCGAGGCGGTCAAGCGCCGAGGCGGTGCCGCCCTGGGCGAGGGCCTGCTCCAGCAACCCGCAGGCTTCGGTATCGCTCATGGTGGGTGTCTCCCGGGTGGTGGTCGGATTCGTGAAGATTGGGAAATAAAAGCATGAATAATTGTTGAATTTTTTCTTGCCCTTTCATCAGGGAGCGGTATTTTTACCGATGCCCCGTCGAGGTTTCCCTGGTGGTTGGGCGACACCAGGGTGGCTGCCGACGGGGCATTTTCATTTCCGGGATCATATTTCCAGTCCGTCGAGGCCCAATTCGGGCGATGTCACCAGCTTGTCTTCCAGCTGGCTCAGCACGTTTTGAACCGCCGTCATCCTTTCAGGCCTCTGGTTGGCGTCGATGCTCAGGCAGGAGCCGATCAGCGCGGATAGCGGCTCGGGCAATCCCTTGATCAGCTCCTGAACCGGCTTGTAATACTTCTGCCAGGTCACCTGCTTGATCATTTCGCCGCCATCGTTCACCCAAGGCATGAGGGTCTTGCCCGTCAGCGTCGTGTACATGGTGGCGCCGAAGTTGTAGATGTCGGTGCGCTCGTTGATGATCTTGCCCTTGGCGGTTTCAGGCGCCAGGTATTGCGGGGTTCCCTGGATGCGCATCGCTCCCTCGCCCCGCACCTGCGCCAAGCCGAAGTCGATCACCTTGAGCGCGCCACCGGCCCCCACCATCACATTTCCCGGCTTGAGGTCGGTGTGGAAAATGTCCTTCTTGTGCATGTGAACCATGCCGTCGGCGATCATGCGGAAAGCCTGCACCTTCTGCGGCAGGCTCAAGCGCACCTGGTCCATCGGCTTGCCGTTGACGAACTCCATCAGCAGGTGAACCTTAACGACTTTTCCGAAGAACCAGGCCCGGAGTTCCTCGTAAGCCAGCACCTTGAGCAGGTGGCGATGGTTGAGCCTCTGGCCGATCTCGAATTCGTGCTTGGCCTGGACGAGGAACTTCTTGTCCTCCTCTTCGGTGATCGGGACCACCTTCAGTGCGTAGGCCTTGGCGTCCTCCATCCGGCGGATCTGCAGGACCGAGCTGTTGGCCCCGTTTCCAAGCGGGCCGGTGACGGAGAACTTGCCGATTTTCATGTCGCGGGATTCCCAAGGCAAGGGGGGCGCCCAGGTGGCGCTTGTGTCAAGACTTAAGGATACGGGCATCTTCACCACTTGGGTATTGCATTCGGCCCTTCAGGCTGGAAGGCTGGAATGTCGGAATGACACTCTTGCCCGGGGAGCATCACCACCATGGCCCATCGCGCATTCGCCGGCCTCGCCGTCCTTGCCGTATTGTTTGTGTCCCTTCCCGCATCACGCTTGCCGGCCCAGGGGGGCAAGCGCTCGTTCTAGGCCGTTGTGGATCAGCATTTCAAGGGCTGGGACGCCAACAACGACGGGGCCCTGAGCCATGCCGAGGTGGAAACCCTCGTCGCTTCCCACAAGGTGAAGGGTGACGAGGCCGCCGCCGTCGCCAGCATCCATGTCTGGTTCCGGAACCACGCCGGCCACGCGCCCCTCACCCCCGATTTCTTCAAGAACACCAAGGACGGCAAGGAGTAACGGCGCGATGTCGCCCAGAAGTCGAACCACCTCCAGTCCGATTTCAACTCGTTCAGCAAGCACCTGGCCATGGTTCCCCGGCAGGTGTTCACCTCCAGTCCGCCCTCCATCGATGGCATGTCGCAGGGGCAGCTCGGCGATTGCTACTTCGTTTCGACGGTCGGCGCCTTCTGCCACCGGGACCCGGCCGCCATCAAGCGCCTGGCCAAGGTGGGCGGCGACGGCTCGACCGAGGTCGATTTCGGCGACGGCCGGCACACCAAGGTCGCCCCGCTCACCGACTCCCTCATCTGCCTGGGAAGCTCGGCGCACGGCCAGGGGTTGTGGCTCAATGTGCTCGAGGAAGGTTTCGGCAAGGTTGAAGGGGGGCAAGAAGGGCGCCGCGACCGATTCAGGTTCCAAGGCGGCGGTGGACAAGATCTCCAAGGGCGGTGACCCGGGCGCCGTGATCGCGATGCTCACCGGCAAGAAGGCCGACTACCTGCCCGTTCGCAAGACACCCTCGGAAAAACTCCATGAAGCCATGCTGCGCGCCTCGGCGGCGCGCAAGCTCATTTCCGCGGGCACCGACGCCGCCTCCAAGCATCCGCTTCCCCCGGGCATCCCCGGCGACCATGCCTATGCCGTTCTCGCCGTGAAGGGCCACCAGCTCACCATCTGGAACCCTTGGGGAAACCATTTCGAGCCCAAGGGCGGCCCGCCCGGACTGCAGCACGGCTACAAGGTGGACAAGGGAATCTTCACGATGCCCTTTTCAGACTTTGAAAAGGTCTTTTCAGATGTGCATGTCGAGACCGACATGCACCACGGCAAACGCTGAAGTCCCCGGGCGGTCAGTCGGGTATGTACCGGACGGCGTGGCTGGCCGACTTGTGGTACCACTCCCCGGAGCGGTAGGGCCTCAGCCTCACCCCCACGGGGATGGGCTTGCCGGCGTCATCCTTCTCTCCCCCGCCGTGGCTGTCGAGCACCAGGTGGAGGGGCTTTCCCGCCGCGTCGGCGCCGATGCCCCCACCCAGAGCACCACATGGCTGATGCTTCCCGACTTGTTCCGCACATACAGGAGATCGCCCGCGCGGAGGGCGGCGGCCCTTTCCTCGAGCGAACCCGGCAGCGTGATCCGCGCCGCGGGCAAACGGCCGTTTCCCTGGCGGGCCTCCCTCATTTCCGCCTGCTTGTGGACATCGCCGTCGAGCAGGATGCCGGCGGCCTGGTCGTAGGTGAAGGCGGTGAGGTTGCTGCAATCCACTCCGGGTCCGTTGCGGCCGACGGCGGTTTCCTTCCAGGGCCAACCCTGGGGCGGGTTCCAGTCGGGCACATGGTGGTGCTGGTAACCGTGCCCGATCAGACGCGCGGCGGTGGCGATGATCCTCTCCCGCTTGAAGGAGGCGTTCCAGCGGGGCCACTCGACGGGCTCGGGGTAGGTCCGGCGCTGCGGGCCCCAGGCGCCGAATTTCGTCCTCGCCGCGTTGGAATACCATTCGTGGAATGGTATTTCGGCCGTCAGCTTGGGGTCGCCCCGCGGGGTTTTCTGCAGATCGCCGATCAGGCTTTCCAGCGGATGGGTGTATTTCAGCGAGTAAGGCGATTGGTAACCCTCGGCGGCGACGGCTGAAAGGCTGGCCAAGGCCGTGGCGAGAAGGGCCGCTGACGCGATCCTCCCGGATTATCCGAAATCCACCAGGTCTCCCGAGGCGAAGGTTGGCCCGTCGACGCACACGCGGCGGTAATCCCACCCGGCGGGTGAACCCGGGTCGCGCACCTTCACGACGCATGAGTAGCAGATGCCCAGGCCGCAGGCCATGGGCGTTTCCAGCGACAGGTGGCATGGCAGTCCGAGAGAGGCGCATTGGCGCGCCAGGGCCTTGAGCATCGGTTCCGGCCCGCATCCGAACACATGGTCGGGACGGGGCAGCGCGGCCAGGACATCGGTCACCCGCCCGCGGGTGCCGGCGCTGCCGTCGTCGGTGGCCAGGTGCACCGTGGCGCCGGCCTCGCGAAAGGCGTCCACGCCGGCATGCAAGGAGGCGGTCCGGGCGCCATAAACAAGATCGACGGCATCCACCCTGCGGCGGGCCCGATCTCCAGCGAATCCCATGGTTCCCAAGAGCTCGCGGGTATGCGCCAAAAACGGCGTCTGACCGATGCCTCCAGCCACCAGGGCCACCCGCCTCGCTCCGTCGGCCGGTTCGGGAAAGCGTTGTCCGAGCGGCCCCCACGCCTCGAGCGGGTCACCCGGCCTCAGGCGCGCCAGCATGCCGGTCGCCTTGCCCACCACCAGGTGGACGAACGAGATGCCGCGGCCACCGGGAAGCGTGTCGCACAAGGCGAAAGGCCGGCCCAGAAGCGGATCGGTCTGCCCCGGCAGGCGGACCATGATGAATTGGCCGGGGCGGGTTCGCAGCGCCAGTTCCGGAGCGGCGATGTCCACCTTCCAGGTGCGCTCAGCGAGCGGGTTGTTGGCCAGGACGGTGGCGGAGCAGGTGACGGGCCGGCAGGGATGGGTCATTCCTCTTCTTCCCGGCGCTTTGTCGATTTTTTCCAGCCGGGCTTGCGTCCGGGCCTGGTTCCGGGGCGGTAGCCCGAAGGGATGGATTCGCCCTTCTCGAAGCGCAGCGAACCCGGCCTTGGCGGGCGGGGGCCATCGTCGCGCCTGTCGGCCCTCAGGGGGCCCCTGGGGGTTTGGCCGGGCCGCGGGCCGCGCGGCGGACGGGCGCCGGGTCCGGGCCTATCGCCGCGAGGCGGCCTGTCGCCCTGTCCGGGCCGTTCGCCCCTGTGAGGAGGCCTATCGCCGCGAGGCGGCCTGTCGCCCTGTGCTGGCCGTTCGCCCCTGTGAGGAGGCCTATCGCCGCGAGGCGGCCTGTCGCCCTGTCCGGGTCGTTCGCCCCTGCCAGGGGGCCTTTCGCCGCGGTTTTCCCGGGGCGGGCGAGGCGCGCCGGCCAGCCTTGGGTCGGGCTTGCCCGGGCGCTTGGGCGGCATTCCCTTGCGCCCTGTGCGCGGGATGGGCGGTTTCCGGGCTGGCTCCGGCGCCGGTGATTCCCCCGCCGTCTCCTCGTTCGGTTCCTCGGCCGCCATCTCGTCACCCTCCAGAAGGCGTTGCCGCCGGCGTTCCGCCTGCGCGCACATCTTCTTGAGCCAGAGTTCTTCCTCGCGGGAAACCCGCCTTGCCTTGCCCGCGGGCAACCGGTCGAGCCTGAGCGGCCCGATCGCGATCCGCATGATCCGCATCACCTTGTGGCCCAACTGGGCCAGCATGCGCCTGATCTCGCGGTTCTTGCCTTCCGACAGCACGATCTCGAGCCAGGCGCTCTGCCCCTGCGACTTCAGCCGCCTCACCCGCTTGGCCTTGACGGGTCCGTCGCTCAGCCAGACCCCTTCCAGCAGCCGGTCGATGTCCTTGCGGTCGGGGCTGCCCGCGACTTGGACGCGGTAGGTTTTCTCGATGCCATAGCGCGGATGGGTGAGCCTCAGGGCCATCGGGCCGTCGTTGGTCAGCAGCAGGAGTCCCTCGCTGTCCTCGTCGAGCCTGCCGACCGTGTAGACGCGCTGGTCGACATGGGGAATCAGGTCGGTCGCCAGCGGTCGTCCGGACGGGTCGTGGTTGGTGCAAAGCACGCCGCGCGGCTTGTGGACGGCCCAGTAGACCAGCTTTTCGGGCTCGACCGCCTTGCCGTCCACCGCCAGCCGGTCGCCTTCCTCCACCCGCCGGCCGGGTTCGGTCACGCGCTGGCCGTTGATCGAAACGCGGCCTGCCACAATGAGGTCGTCGCAATGCCGCCGGGAGCCGGCTCCCGCGGCGGCCAGCGCCTTGTTCAGGCGGTTTCCGGGGATCATCCGCCCACCGCCTTGCGGAACTCGTCGAACTGGCGGGCCAGTTCCTCCACGCGCGCCTCCAGCGCCTCCACTCGCGCCAACAGGCCCGGGTCGGCGGCGCGGGGGGCTTGTTCAATGGCGGGGGGGCTTCCCGAGCCCGCCTTCAGCGCCTCCAGCTCGGCGGGCGGATGGAAACCGTGCGTCACCCGGGCGCCCCGGCGTCCCTCCGGTTCCAGCCACACCACCAGGGCCCGACGCGCCAGTTCCTTGAGCGCGTTGCCCAGCGTGTCGCCATCCGGAAGCGTGTCGAGCCTGGCCACGCGGGTGCGAAGCTCGCCTTCGGTTTGGGGCCCGCGCAGTAGCAACTCGCACAGGATGCCAAGCTCGATCCGGCCCACGGTCCAGGCCTCGTAGGCATGGTGCCTCCAGCGGTCGACCCGGCCACCCGAAACCCGGCTGGCCAGCCCCCTTTTCTGCAGCGGCGCGATCGCGTTCTCGACATCCTCCTCCTCGAGATCCATCACCGGATCCCGGTTGGATTTCTGGTTGCACCCCGTCGTCAGGGCGTTCAGGCTGAGAGGGTAGGTGTCGGGAGTGGTTTTGCTTTTCTCGATCAGCACGCCAAGAATGCGTCGCTGAAGGGGTTCGAGCGGATCCCATCCCGGCAGGCTTTCGGCTGAGTCGTTCATCCAGACAGCTTAGCTGACGCCCGGCCCGCGAGGAACACCGTTGGAGGCGAGGCTATGCGTGGCGTGATGGCTTGGGTGCTGGCCTTGGCGGTTGGGGGCTTCGCGTGGGCGCAACCGGCCGTCGATGTGATCGTGCTCAAGTCCGGCGAGGAAATCCGCGGGGTGCGCTGGGGTCCCGCGGGGCCGCGGGCCGTCTGGTATGTCTGTCGGGCCTCATGGCTTCGCTCGGACCAGCCCGCCTTGGGAGAAAGGCTGGCGAGGGAGCAGTCGGAGCGGGAGAAGCAGGGACGCGCCCAGATTGTCGGGCGACTGAAGGCATGGAAGGCCTCCCTGGCCGGTGCCAACGATCTCGCGCCGATCGCCGATGAGCTCATCGAACGCTACTCGGCCGAGCCCGGGCCCTGCTCATTCGTGGCCACGGTCGTGGAAGCCGGCCAGGTGGCCCGTGTCGTGCCGGCGAGGGCCGGGCTGGCCAAGCTGGCCTTGGTGGCCTGGCGGGAAAACCTCGAAGGAGTGGAACGCCGGCCCGCCGCTGAAATCGCCGCGGCTCTCAAGGAGGGGGGCATTGCCTGGGAGAAGGAAACACCCGATTTGCTGGAACGGTTGCCCGGCTTGCCGATCCTGTCGGAGGCCGACTGGAAGGCGCGACTGGCGTTCCTCGACTATCAGTCGTCGTCGAGGCTGCACCTGCAGGGAACCGGAAACATCGTCGTTGAAACGCCCGCCCGGGGCGCCGCGCTGGCGGCGGGGCAGGTCGAGGCGCTCATGGCCCGGGTGGGCAAGTCGACCTTGGAAAAGGCGATTGGAGACCTGTTGGGTGAGGCGGCACCCCAGGCGAGGCGGCCCGAGGGGCCTGTTCCCTCCGAAGCGGTCGCGATCGCCCGCGCGAGGAAGGCGCCCGTCTTCCGCCTCAGCCGTGTGGACCCCGACCTTGCCGGTGGCAGGGTTCAGGTGACCGACCTCCTGGTTTCGCTGCGGGGCGCGGTTCCCGAGGTCATTTGGCAGGCGCGTTTCGAGGGGCAGGGCGCCAACGCCGACCCGGCCGTGGTGTTGAACCTGAGGAAGGACCCGCAGGTGGCGAAAATTGTCGCCGCCGCGGATGCCCTGGGTGCCGGTGGCGCGCTCGAGCAGGCCCTGCGCGCCGGTGCCGTCACCCTCGATTGCTGGGGCAAGGCGGAAGGAAGGTTCCAGGAGGTCGCGCGCGTCGCCACGCGCCGCCTCGACGGCGTGCCGCTTTCGTGGCTGGAGAGTCGCTAATCGGCGACTCATCTTTCGGCCCGGAGGATATTCCGGCCCTTCGCCGGCCCGGGGATTCAGCGGAGAATCCTTCGCCGGTCCACGATCGTCACTTCCATGGGGCCCGTTCTCACCCACTCAGGAGGAAAGCGCGATGTTCACCTTGATGCCGGTTCTCGCCTTGGCGTTTTCGCAGGCCGTCGATCCGCGTCCGGGCGCCAAGCAGGTCGACCTGGCCATTTGCCTCGACACCTCCAACAGCATGGACGGGCTGATCGACTCGGCCAAGGTCAAGCTCTGGCGCGTCGTCAACGACCTTGCCAGGATCGATCCCGCCCCCAGCCTGCGGGTGGCCCTGTTCAGCTACGGCAACAACGCCAATGATCCGTCCAAGGGTTGGGTGCGCCAGGAGATCGGACTCACCCATGACATCGACGAGGTCTACCGCAAGCTGTTCGAGTTGCGAACCAACGGCGGCAACGAGTTTGTCGCCCGCGTTTGCCGCGACGCCCTCGTCGACCTCAAGTGGTCGGAACAAAAGGGGTCGCTCAAGATTGTGTTTGTCTGCGGCAACGAGCCAGCCGACCAGGACAAGGAGGTCGGCCTTCCCAGCGTCGTTAATCTGGCCAAGAAGAAGGATGTCGTGGTCAACACCATCTACTGCCAGTACGGCCGCCCCGACGAGGAGTCGGGCTGGAAGCTGTTCTCGGGCATGTGCGGCGGAAAGCACGCGGTGATCGACCAGAACAAGAAGCGCCCGGTGATCGACACCCCGTTCGACAAGGATATCCGCGACCTCTCCGGCCGCATCAACGACACCTATGTGCCGTTTGGCGCCGCCGGGCGCGCCGGCAAGGAGAACCAGGCCAAGCAGGACAACAACGCCCTCCAGGCGGCGCCCGGAGCGGCGCTCGACCGGGGCGGTTTCAAGGCCTCGGGCCTGTACTTCAACGAGTGGGACCTCATCGACAAACTCAAGGCCAACCCCAAGCTCGACCTCCGTTCCCTCAAGGCGGAGGACCTTCCGTCCGAGATGCGGGAGATGTCCGCCGATCAGCGCGAGGCCCATGTGAGGAAAAAGATGGCCGAACGCGCCGAGATTCAGGGCAAGGTGTCCGACCTGACGGCCAGGCGCGCGAAGTTCATCGAGGAGGCGGAGAAGAAGTTGCCCGCCGACGCGGGCGAGAAGAGCTTTGACGAGGCGGTGCGGGCGATGCTCCGCGAGCAGGCCGCGGCCAAGGAAATGCGGATTCCCTGAGTGGAAGGGGGTTTGAAAGGGGCGCCGGGTGACCCGGCGCCTGACGGCGCTCGGCTCCAACCCGGCGCCTGACGGAGCTGGTTACTCGCTGGCGGGGCGCGCGGGGCGGCCGCCCTTGTCTCCTCCCTGGCCTCCCTTGCCGCCCTTGTCGCCGCCGGGGCCCCCGGGTCCTCCCGGGCCTCCGAAGCGGGGCCGGAAGTTTTCCGCCGCCTTGACCTGTTCGGGGGTCAGGATCTTGGCCAGCTTTCCCTTCACCTCGTTCTTGAGGTCGTCAAGCTGCTTTTCCTGCTCGGGGGTGAGCTTGAGTTCGCCACGCAGAGGAGGGGGAATCAGTTGGCCCAGCTCGAAACGGGGCGGGCCTCCCTTGCCATCCTTGCCATCTTTCCCGTCCTTCCCGCCCGGAGCCTGCGAGGAGGCGCTGGTGACCATGAAAACCGCGGCCACCACAAGGGCCGCCAAGCCGAATCCGAGACGATTCATGTCGGGTTCTCCCAAGAAACGCGGTCGACCTGTGCCGGTTTTCAAGCCCGGCTACACGCGACATCCTGACACGATTTCCCGCCCGATTCATGAGTTTCGTCTCACCCCTTCCCGAAATGTCCCGGTCCGGGAATGAATCCGCCCGCCTGAGCTTCGAATACAATGAAATCTTGTGGGGTTCCCTTGGAGGGTTTGGACCATGGAAGCGATTCAGATGTTGAAGCACCGTCTGGCCCGCCTCCGCGCCGGCCGCATCGACATCCGCAAGGACGAGATGTTGCAGCGTCTTGTCGCGCGCATCCGCGCGTCGCACACGCTCGACGACCTCATCATTGACGGTTTTCCCGGCCTGGGCGAACTTCCGGTGGAGCGAGCCATCCTGTACTGGGAAGGAAAGGCCCAGCGCAGCGGCAGGAACCTGCTCAGGGAGGACGACCTCGCCACGGGCGACCTGGTGCTGATCCAAGGAATGCTTACCCAGCCCAACGCCGACATGCCTTGGGAGGATAGCTCGAGCCAGAAACTGGTTGGCCAAAGCTTCAAGGTTCTGGCCTTGCAGCTGCCATTTGCCCTGCTCGAACCCGCCAACCGCTCGTTGACGAACGGGGAGTCGGTCAGCCTCGACCTGCGCCGCCTGGCGCTGATCAGGTGCCAGGAGGCGTTCTTCAATGCCCAGCGCGGGGCGGTTTCCCCCCCAGCCGCCCCTCCCGCTTCCCCCCCGCCCGAGACGGGCCTGCCATTCTGAGGCGTCGGGTCGCCTTGTCCGCCGGGCCAATCATGTTATGCTGGAAAAATTGATTCGCATGCGAGGTGATTCGTCATGGGCCAGCAGTGCGCCATCTGCCACAAGAAACCCGTCGTGGGCAACACCTACACCAAGCGCGGCAAGGCGAAGTACCTTGGCGGCAACGGCGTCAAGGTGACGGGCAAGAACAAGCGCGTCTTCAATCCGAACCTCCAGCGCCTGCAGGTCATGCTTGATGGCGCCGTCACCACCACCCGCGTGTGCGTCAAGTGCATGCGTTCGGGCCTCGTGGTTCGTCCGGTCAAGCGCAAGCCGTTCCAAGTCCAGTCGGCCTGACCACCATGAAGCTGACGGAAGAGCAGGTCCGCTGGGTCGCCCACTTGGCCCGGCTGGAATTGTCCGCCGCCGAGCTTGCCTCCCTCACCCCTCAAATGGCCGCCATCGTCGCCTATGTCGACCAGCTTGGCCAACTCGACACCTCCGGGGTCGAGCCCCTCTCCCATGCCCTGCCCCTGAGCAATGTGTTTCGGGAAGACGAGGTGTCTCCCTCGCTGCCGGTCGCGGAGGCCCTGGCCAACGCGCCGCGCAAGCTGGGCGATTGTTACGCCGTTCCCGCCGTCCTGGACTGACATCCCATGAGCCTGACCCGCCTGCCCGCCAGCGAACTGGTTCCAATGCTGCGGCGCGGCGAGGTTTCCTCGCGGCAGCTTTGCCGGGCCTTCCTCGATGCCGCCTCGGCGCGTGACCCCGTTTTGGGTGCCTTCCTGCACCTCGACGCCGATGCCGTTCTGGCCGCCGCCGATGCCGCGGATGCCAGCCGCGCGCGCGGCGAGGCGGCCGGCCTGCTGGCCGGATTGCCCGTCGCCATCAAGGACAACCTCTGCCAGCGCGGCGTGCCCACGACCTGCGCCAGCAGGATGCTCGCCAACTTCAAGCCCCCCTACACGGCCCATGTGGTGGAGCGGGTGATCGCCGGGGGAGGGGTGCCGTTCGGCAAGACCAACCTCGACGAGTTCGCCATGGGCTCGTCCACCGAGAACAGCGCCTTCAAGACCACGCGCAATCCGTGGGATCATGAACGCATTCCCGGCGGTTCCAGCGGCGGTTCGGCCGCCGCGGTCGCCGGTTGCCTCGCGCCCCTTTCGCTGGGCTCCGACACCGGCGGTTCCATCCGCCAGCCCGCCAGCCTGTGCGGCATTGTCGGGCTCAAGCCTTCCTACGGCCGGGTCAGCCGTTACGGCCTGGTGGCGTTCGCCAGTTCACTCGACCAGGTGGGCCCGTTCGCCCACGATGTCACCGGCGCGGCGATGCTGCTGCAGGTGGTGGCGGGGCACGACCGCCGCGACAGCACCTCGGTGGACCTACCGGTTCCCGATTACCTCTCCACGCTCGACCAGCCGCTCGCCGGCCTGCGCGTGGGCGTGGCGCGCGAGTTCTTCGGCCCGGGCCTCGACCCCGAGGTGGAGAAGGCGGTGCGCGGCGCGCTCGACGCGTACAAGTCGCTGGGCGCGAGCATCGTCGAGGTCGGTTTGCCCACGAGCCCCCACGCCGTGGCCACCTACTACCTCGTGGCCACCGCCGAGGCCTCGAGCAACCTCGCCCGCTACGACGGCGTGCACTACGGCCACCGCACCGCCGAAAAGACCAACCTCATCGACCTGTACTGCAAGAGCCGGGGCGAGGCGTTCGGCGCCGAGGTCAAGCGCCGCATCATGCTCGGCACCTATGCCCTTTCCAGCGGCTACATCGACGCCTACTACACCAAGGCCCTCAAGGCGCGCAGGCTCATCCTCGAGGATTTCAACAAGGTCTTCGCCCAGTGCGATGTCCTCGCCGGCCCCACCTCCCCCACCGCGGCGTTCAAGCTGGGCGAGAAGTCGAGCGACCCGCTCTCGATGTACCTGAGCGACATCTACACGATCTCATGCAACCTCGCGGGTATCGCGGGCATCAGCATCCCGTGCGGCTTCACCGCCTCGGGCCTGCCGGTCGGCCTGCAGCTCCAGGCCCCGGCCATGGCCGAGGAGACGCTGCTGCGCGCCGCCCGCATGCACGAGAAGGCCACCGGCTGGCACACCCGCCGGCCCGCCGGCGCCTGATCGCCTCCATACCGGCTCCACGAGGTCTCCTTCCATGCCGTTTCCGCTTCTTTCCATGGTGCTCGCCGCCGCGTGCGTGGCCGCCGAACCCGCCCCGAGGACAACTCCCGTGCTCCGCCACATCGTGCTCTACAAGTTCAAGGACACCACCACCCCGGCGCAAATCGACGAGGTCTCCGCCGCGTTCAAGGCGCTGCCGGGCAAGATCCCGGGCATCGTCGGCTTCGAGGCCGGCACCAATGTCAGCCCCGAGGGCAAGAGCGAGGGGTTCACGCATGCGTTCGTGGTGTCGTTCGCCACGGAGAAGGACCGCGACGCCTATATCGTTCACCCGGCGCACCAGGACTTCGTGAAGATCGTGAAGGATCGCCGCGAGAAGGTGATCGTGGTCGATTTCTGGGTGAAGTGACGGGACTGTTGGCCGTTACCGCGCGTTCGCCAGGGCGCCGGGCCGCCCCGCCGCCTTGCTTCTCACCCAAGCTTCGAGCCGCTTGAAATCCGCCGCGTCGGCCTTGGCCCAGGCCTTGGCCGCCAGCGCCTTGTAGCGGGCCGCCTGGGAAGCCTGGTTCTCCATCTCGCACAGGGCCTGCAGGCCCAGCGCGGCGGTCGCGCTCGCCGGGTCGTGCGCCAAGGCCTCGAGGAACGCCTCGCGCGCCGCGGCGCGGTCGCCCACCCGCAGGGCGCCCAGGCCCCACGATTCCATGTGGTGGGCCCCGTTGCCCCAGGCGTGGGCCTGGTGGTCGTCCTTGGTGCGGTCGACGCAGCGCTTGAGCAGGTCGAGTCCCGTTTTGGCGTCGCCTTCCTCGCAGGCCAAAAGGCCCATGAGCTCAAACATCCTCAACTCGTTGGGCTTGTCGTTCTTGCCCGCCTGCCTGGCCTGCCTCAGCACATCGGCGTGGGCCCGCATGCCCGAGGTGTCGCCCTGCCGCCAGCACCACATTCCCGCGGCGAAGGCCGCCTGCGGCCGGTCGTTCTTCTGCAGTTTTTCGATGGCCTCGGAGGCCAGGGCGGCATCACCCGTGCCGATGGCCAGACGGATCCAGGATGAATGGTGCCTGAGTCCGTCGCGGCGCTCCTCGGCGAGCCTTTGCCTCGCCTCGGCGAACCGCCCCTGGTGGATCAGCGACACCATCAGGATCTCCATGTGGTGGGCGTACTGGTGGTCGTCGGCGGGCTTGAGGTTCATCGACTTGTGGTAGGCCTGCTGCAGTTCGATGGCCTGCCACGACAGGTCGGTGGTGCGGTCCCAGCGGCCCAGGCGCGTGGCGAGGTGCGCCTGCATGTGGAAGGCGTGGGGAAGGCCCGGCGACGACTTGATGTACCTTTCGGCATGGTCCCAGCCCAGCGCGGGCCGGCGGAACGACTCATAGAAGTGGACGAGTTCGTGGTTGGCGCCGGGGTGCAGCGGGTTGACCCGCAGCAGGGAGTGGTAAAACGGCACGCCGCCCACGGCGCCGCCGAAACCGCCCGCGCCGCCGCCAAGCTGGGCGCGGGAATAGAGCGCCTCCTCGTCGTCGGGGAACTGGGCGATCAACTCGTCGAGGGCCCTGATGGCGGCCTTCTTGCGGGCCTCGGCGTCCCCGGCGCCCGGCTCAAGCCCGCGCTCCAGCAGCGCCGCCTTGATCAGGCCCTGCTCGCGGGCATCGGCGGCCGGGCGCAGCGCCCCGGCCTGCTTGAACACCTTCGAGGCCTGCGCCGCCAGCGGCCCGTGCTTTTCCAGCGCCCTCCCCAGGCACCACCAGGCCATCGCGCATCCCGGGTCGAGCCTCGTGGCCGTCTCGAACGAGCGGACAGCCTCGATCCACACATACGAGTAAAAATATCCGAGGCCCTGGTCGATGTGCTCCTGGCACAGCGGAACGCTGGTGACCACGGGATACCGGTACAGGCACAGGTTGGGTGTGATCCTCGCCTCGGCCAGCCCCGAGATGGGCAGCAGGGGCGGGCCTGAAAGGGCCCGCGGCCGGGCCGCGGAACCCGGCGCCGGGGAGGGCCGGGCCTCCGCCTGCGACGCCTTGGGGCGCGCCTCAACCCCCGCCGCGCCCGACCGGCCCAGCGCCGGCGCGTCGGCTCCCAATGCCAACAGGGCGGCCGTGAGGCTGATCATGGCTTCACCGAGTCCGCCGCGGGAAGCGCGCCCGCCGCGTGAAGGCCCAGCACCGCGTACGCCGTGCCCGCGTGCGTGATGAAGTGCGCCTTGTCGTTGTTGAGCGACCTCGTGAACCAGCGGCCCGAATCCTTCTGCTCCTTCCGCAGCCATTCCACTCCCTTGCGAGTGGCGTCGGAGGCGCCCCGGCACCGGCTCAACACCAGCACCGCCAATCCGGTCGCATAGCCGTCGGAAGGCGCAGCCTCGGCGTCGTTCATGGTGCCGTCCCTGCGCTTCCACTTGCCCAGCGAGGCGAGGTTCCAACCTCCGTCGCCGCGCTGGAGCTTCAGCAGGGCGTCCAGGGCGTTGTCGCGGTCGGAGGCCACCATGGCGCGGGCGTCGTAGGTGGCGGCCCAGGCCTGGTGCAGCCTGTGGTGCAGCGCCAGGTCCTTCACGGCCTTGAGGTAGCCGACGATCCTTTCCACCCTCGCCACGCCCTCGCTGTTGCCTTCCAGGTAGCCGGGCGCGGCGGTCGCCGCCAGCAGGGCCGCCACGGCGCCGTAGCCGTCGTCGCTTTCGGAGGGCGGCCAATCGCGCTTGAGCCAGTCCCACGCGCCGTCGGCGCGCTGCAGCTTCCATGTCCGCTCCAAGGCCATCCTCGCCGGTTCGCTGGCGGCCTTGGCGCCCGTCAGCCGGTCGTGCAGCGCCAGGGCTTGCGCCGTGGCCACGACCTCGGCGGGCCAGCGGGGCGCGTTCTTGTCCCAGTTGCGGGCCCTGTCCTGGAAGAAGCCGAGCACCTCGGCGTGTTCCGCCCCCGGCTTGGAAACCAGCGGACGGGCCACCACATACGGGTAGTTCGTGTGGCAGGTGCCGCACTTGCGCTGCCGAGTCCACGCGAGGTTGATCTGGTCGAGGAACACCGCGGCGCGGGCCGGGTCGAACGACGCGGCGGCCTTCTCCTCGGCCTTGTTGGGGGCGGGCGAGGGGGCGTCGGCGCCGTCGGCCAACGATGCGATCAGTAGCAGCAAGGTCATGCGAAGGTCTCCTCGGGAGGGCGAACCTGGGCGTGTGAATCCATTGCAAGGCATGGCCGGCCCGCCGGCAAGGGAAAACCGGTGGTGTGCGCTCGGGCGCCGGCCCGATAGCCTGATCCCATTGGCAAAGGAGCATCCGCAATGACCATCTGCCGCTTCGGGATCCTCGGCGCCGCCACCATCGCGCGCAAGAACTGGAAGGCGATCCGCCTGTCGGGCAACGCCCGGGTCACCGCCGTGGCCAGCCGGGACGCGGCAAGGGCCGGGGCTTTCATCGATTCCTGCTCCGCCGAGGTGCCTCCCGGCGGCCCCGTCGCCGCCGTCGCCTACGACGACCTCCTGCGCCGCGACGATGTCGACGCCGTGTACATTCCGCTGCCCACCGGCATCCGCGCCGAGTGGGTGCTCAAGGCCGCCGCGGCGGGCAAGCATGTGCTGTGCGAGAAGCCGTGCGGCTCGAACCTCGCCGAGGTCGGCTCCATGGTGGCCGCGTGCGCCAAGGCGGGCGTGCAGTTCATGGACGGCGTCATGTTCATGCACAGCGCCCGGTTGCCCCTGGTGCGCCAGGCGCTCGACGACGGCCGCTCGGTCGGCGCCATCCGCCGCATCACCAGCCAGTTCAGCTTCGCCGCCCCGCCCGAGTTCTTCACCGGCAACATCCGCGCCGACCACGCGCTTGAGCCCCTTGGCTGCCTGGGAGACCTCGGCTGGTACAACACCCGGCTCACCCTGTTCATCATGCGCTACCAGATGCCCGAACAGGTGGCGGGACGACTGCTCATCGGCCAGGGCCAGCCCGGCAAGCTGGTGCCGGTGGAGTTTTCCGCCGAGCTGTTCTTCCCCGGCGGGGTCACCGCCTCGTTCTTCAACTCGTTCCGCACCCAGCACCAGCAGTGGGCCCACATCAGCGGCGACAAGGGCTGGCTCCACATTCCCGACTTCGTGCTCCCCTACCAGGGGTGCGAGTCGGCGTTCGAGGTCAACAACGCGCACTTCGACATCAGCGGCTGCTCGTTCCGGATGCGTTCGCATCCGCGCCGCCATGCCGCGCCCGAGCAGCCCGACGGCGCTCCCGACAGCCAGGAGACGAACATGATCCGCAATTTCTCCAAGCTGGCGATCTCCGGCAAGCCGGATCCGTTCTGGGGCGACATCGCCCTCAAGACGCAGCAGGTGCTCGACGCGCTGGTCCGTTCGGCGCACGCCGATGGCGCCCTCGTGGCGGTGTGAAAGGTCAAGCTGGCGAACGCCTGGAATGAACTGAACAAGCGGTTTCCAACAGCCTTGCCGCGGCAAGCGCCCGTTGGCTCGTTCCGTCCGCGCCCGGTCGCATCATCATCCCGGAGCTTGGCCCGCCCCGGGCTTCCTCAGACAGCCTCGCCGCGAAGCCTGCGGCGGATCGTCGCGAGGGTTTCCTCGTTCTCGATCTTCCCGTCGCGGAAAACTGGCCGAAGGGCTCCGGTTTTCTCCTGCTCGGGAGTCTGCATTTCATGGAGGACGAAGTCGTCGCCCTCCTTTTCCACGCGCAAGAGGCCCTTGGCCGACTTCTTGGTGCCGCCGTCGGTCTTGGGATCCTTGAACAGCGGCCGCCCCACCCCCTCGACCACCCCGTAGGTGGCCTTCACGGCGCTGCCGAAGGTGTCGCGGGTGCAGTACTGGTAGGTGAAGCTGCCGATGCCGAACACCATGTTGCACGAGGCGAACCCCTTGGCCTTCATGCCGGCGAGGATCGCCTGGGCCCGCTCGAGGGTGATCGAGTCGCCGTAGATGAGGCCCACGCGCTCGTGCAGCACCTTGTAGCCCTTGGTGGTGACGGTGCCGCCGAAGATGTCATGCAGGCACTCGAGCGATCCCTTGGCCTCGTTCTCGGTGAGCAAAACGGGGTCGTTTCCGTCGATGGCGTAGTAGCGGCCCTGGTGCCTGACGGCGTCGTGGCCGGCCTGCCGGGCCGAGGCGATGGCGCCGGCGTCGAGCGACGGCACATCGGCGTAATGGTAGCCGCAGATGATGCGCACCGGGTCGCCCGAGTCGGGGCGGAAGACGGTCTTGGCCATGCCCATGGCGTCGGGCCGGCGCGCGAGGATCTTGTCCTTGAGGCGCTCGGCGAAACCCCCGTGGCCGACCACTCCCCAGAAGTCCCAGGTGTCGCTGACGATCGACACGATGCCCGACGGATAGACATCCTCGATGAGCCGGCGGAAGGTATCGAACTCGTCGTCCATGCCGCCCATGCACATGACGCTGTGCTCGGTGGCCGGGACCGACCCGCCCACGAAGGTTCCCGCGGCGCCGTAATAGTCTTCGAGGTAGTCGATGGAGTGGATGCTGTCGGTGCCCAGGAACGACAAGAGGTGCCCGGCGCCCGACTGCGCCGAGTCGTGGATGCCCGACATTCCCCGGGGAGAAAAATCGTGGCCCTGCCAGTCGACGAATTCCGGCGGGGCGCCCGTCTCATGGGCGTGGCGCTCCAGCAACCGCCTGTACTCGTGGGCCACCGTCGCCGTGGTGGACGGTTTCCACAACTCCGCCGAAAGCTGGGTCTCGAGGTAATTCGACAACCAATAGAACTCCGGTATGGTGTTCTGGATCGTGAACAGCGGCACCCGGATGTTGACGCGGCTGCCCTCCGGCAGCGCCTTCACCAAAATCGGCAGGTAGCCCAGGTCGTGCAGCGCCGCGATGTGGCCCACATCGACGGCGCCCTTGCCCAGCGACGAGTCCATGCGCCGTGAGTAGCGCTCCATCACCTCGGCCTTGGGCCGCTGGAAGAACTCGCGGTTCCAGGTGTCGCGCAAGAGCCACTTGCACACCCCCTGGATGCCGAAGCTCACCACCTTGTGGTCGAAGTCGGGCAGCAGCCTCGCCAGCCTGTCGCTGCGGCAGGTGAGGTTGCTGTACACGAAGCTCGTGCCGGCGGGATACTGCCGGATGTGCCCGGTCTTGTAGAAGTCGGTGGCGTGGGCCGGATAAACGCGCATGGCAAGGCTCCGTGGGGACGGCGGGTCAGGTCGGGGTGAGCACGGTGACTGAGGGATCCTCCGGCGAGGCCGACTTGAGCGCCTCCGCCGCCGCGGGGAACAGGTTCACCGTGAGGATCTCGTCGATCAGGCCGCGGAACACCCCGAAGCCCTTCGAGAAGATGCCGTGGGTGACATAGAGGCCGATCCGGCCGTTGGTGATGTTCCTGAGTTCGCGCGCCAGCTCGATGAAGGTCCTGCCGCCATCGCAGATGTCGTCGATGATGAGCAGGTTGCGGCTGGCCAGGTGCCGGCAATTCACCCGCGTGGAAACGATCTTCCCGTCGTTGGGGTCGCGCACCTTCTCCGCCATGATCAGCTCGAGGTCGTATCGCCTCGACACCTCCGAGGCGCGCGCCACGGCGCCCTTGTCGGGCGAGACGATGCCCGTTTCGCGCCGCAGGCCGGTTCCGTCCCGCAGGTCGCGTTCCTCCAGCCCGGCGAAATACCCCGCGAGAAGCTGGGCGGGAGCCATGTTCACGCAGCGCTCCAGCAGGCCCGGTGCCACCTTGCTGTGGACATCGAACACCGTCACCGTGCGGTAATTCTGCGCGTTGATGAGCGAGCAGGCGACCTTCAGGCTGAATGCCTCGCCGGGGTAGCAGACCCTGTCCTGCCGGGCGTAGGGCAGGTAGGGGCAAACGAGGTCGACCGGGAAATCGGCCCCGTACCGTTCCCGCAGCGCGTTGGTCACCAGCAGCAGCTCGATGAACTGGTTGCTGTCGTAAATGTGCTGGGTGACGGTGGCGGAGTCGGCCTGCGCGGGCAAATCGAGCAGGCGCACCTGCACCTCGCCGCCCGAGAAGACGAGAAGGTCGCGGGAGACCCCCGCCGCGGCGCCCGCCGCCTTGATGCTGATGTTCATGGTTTCCTCCAAATAACGCAAGGGACGCGCTCGCGGGCCCCCCGGTCCGCCGGCCTGATTGTCTTGAATTCCGCAGGCGCGTCCATGCCCTCACCCGTTTCCCGCGGGAAGGCGGCGCGGATGCCGCCTCTCGAATTCGTCCACGGTTCGCATGAGGCCATGTCCCAGCTTGGCGGCCACTTGCGCGCCCGCCCCGGCGGAAAAGCCCCAGCGCGCCCCGGCGAGGGCCCCGGCCATGCAGGCGATCGTGTCGGTGTCGCCTCCAATCGAAACCGCCGCGCGCACGGCCCGCTCGTGGCTTGACGACTCCATGAACGCCCTGAAGGCGACGGGCACGGTGAGCGGGCAGGCGCTGGTGAAGCGGTAGCCGGGCCGCCACGCGTCGAGCGGGCGGCCGAGGTCGTAGCCGAAGCGGGCCGAAATCTCTCCCCCGATGGCATCCGGCGCCTCGCCCTCCAGGGCCCGGAACACCCCCAGGGCCATGGCCTGCGCCCCGGCGATTCCCTCGGCGGTGGCGTGGGTGGCCAGCGCGTTCTCGCGCGCCAGGGCCAAGGCCTCGTCGGCCGATCCGGCGGCATAGGCCACCGGTGCCATCCGCATGGCCGCGCCGTTGCCGACGCTGCCGCAGGGCGAGTCGGTGTCGGCCTCGGCCCAGGCCCGGAAGAATTTGCCGAACAGTTCAGGCCGCGGCGCCGAGCGGAATTGCCGGCGAAGGTGGGTCCGCGGGTCGCCACCCTCCAAGAGCCAGTCCATCACGGCCAGCATCAGCACCGAATCGTCGGTGGGGTGGGCGTCGGCGTGGAAGAGGTCGAACGACGCGGCGCGTTCGCCCAGGGCCGCCCGGGTGGGCGCTTCGGGCTCGAACCCGGCGCAGGAGGCCGACGCCACCGTGGCGCCTTCCCACACCGACCATTCGAATCGCGAACCGGCGATGTCCCCGGCGATGGCGGCGCGGCTCATGGGGGTGCGTTCCCCGCCGACTCGAATGCCAGCGCCTCGCGGACGCGGGTGAGGATGCGGCCCAGCAGGTTCAGGCCCCGCCACTGGGCGCGGTCGAGGGCCCTGGGATCGTCCCCGGCCAGGCCGATGCCCCACACCGTGTCGTAAGGCGACGCCTCGACGAGGGTGGTGCCGCGCGTGGCCAGGAGCGCCTCAAGAAGCGGTGGGTTCTGCGTGTATTTGGCGAAGCTGCCGGTGAGCACGATCCCCTCGCGGAACATCTCCCACCGGCCCGGGTCGAAGCCGGAGATGCCGCGGCCCAGCTTTTTCATTTCGGCGGGGTCGGGAGACTTGAGGATTTTCGTGGCCGAGTCGGCGTCGCCGAACAGCACGGCCTTGGCGTGCATCATGAACTGCTCGGCATGGGAGAAGGGGATGCCGGCCACCAGAAACGGGCTGTGGGCCCACTGGCTGAAGTGGTCCTGCCAGAAGAAAGTGAACTTCTCGGGCCGCGCCATCACAAGTGCCCCCCCATGATGTTCTAGGAACCGATGAGTCGGATTCCATCGCTCGAAGGAAAATGCGGGGGATTGAAAATTGGCGCAAATTCAACAAAAACCATGAATGCGGGTGAGAAATGCCACAGTCATCAGGCCAACAGGCCATCGATCAAAGTGCCGCGGCGTCAATCCTTCCGTTGACTCTCCGCTTCCGCCGCCTCGCGTTCGGCGAACGATTCGGCATACGGTCGCGCATCCCACACCAAGGCGGTGCCGTCACGGCTTGCGGTAACGATGCGGTTTCCGTCGGGGCTGAACTGGGCGGAATACACCCAATTTGTGTGCCCCTTGAGGGAAAGGAGTTCGGCACCTGTTTTGGCGTCCCACACCTTGGCGGTTTTGTCAGCGCTTGCGGTGACGATGCGGTTTCCGTCGGGGCTGAACTGAGCGGAATTGACATCATCTGCGTGCCCCTTGAGGGAAAGCAGTTCCTTACCGTTTTTGGCGTCCCACACCTTGGCGGTGTTGTCCCAGCTTGCGGTGACGATGCGGTTTCCATCGGGGCTGAATTGGGCTGATATTACCTCATCTGTGTGTCCGTTGAGGGAAAGCAGTTCCTTGCCGGTTTTGGCGTCCCACACCTTGGCGGTTTTGTCATAGCTTGCGGTGACGATCTGCATTCCATCGGAGCTGAACTGGGCGGAAGTTACCCTATTTGTGTGCCCCTTGAGGGAAAGCAGTTCCTTGCCGTTTTTGGCATCCCACACCTTGGCGGTTTTGTCATCGCTTCCGGTGACGATGCGGTTTCTATCAGGGCTGAACTGGGCGGAAAGCACCCAATTTGTGTGGCCCTTGAGGGAAAGCAATTCCGCCCCGGTTTTGGCGTCACACACCTTGGTGGTATTGTCAGAGCCTATGGTGAGGATGCGATTTCCGGCGGGGCTGAACAGGGTGGAATTCACATCATATTCGTCGGCCTTGGGGGAAAACAGTTCGGCACCGGTTTTGGCGTCCCACACCTTGGCGGTTTTGTCATCGCTTGCGGTGACGATGCGGTTTCCGTCGGGGCTGAACTGGGTGGAACGCAACTCCCTTGTATGCCCCTTGAGGGAAAGGAGTTCCGCTCCGGTTTTGGCATCCCACACATTGGCGGTTTTGTCCCAGCTTGCGGTGATAATGCGGTTTCCGTCGGGGCTGAACTGGGCGGAATTTACAGAACTTGTGTGCCCCTTGAGGGAAAGCAGTTCGGCACCCGTTTTGGCGTCCCACACCTTGGCGGTTTTGTCTTGGCTTGCGGTGACGATGCGGTTTCCGTCGGGGCTGAACTGGGCGGAGAATACGGAACTTGTGTGCCCCTTGAGGGAAAGCAGTTCGGCACCTGTTTTGGCGTCCCGCACCTTGGCGGTTTCGTCATAGCTTGCGGTGACGATGCGGCGTCCATCGGGGCTGAACTGGGCAGAATTGACATCACTTGTGTGCCCCTTGAGGGAAAGCAGTTCGGCACCGGTTTTGGCATCCCACACCTTGGCGGTATCGTCTTCGCTTGCGGTGACGATGCGGTTTCCGTCGGGGTTGAATTGGGCGGAACGCACATCATCTGTGTGCCCCTTGAGGGTAAGGAGTTCGGCGCCGGTTATGGCGTCCCACACCTTGGCGGTTCCGTCACCGCTTGCGGTAACGATGCGGTTTCCATCGGGGCTGAACTGGGCGGAACGCACCTCACTTGTATGCCCCTTGAGGGAAAGGAGTTCGGCACCCGTTTTTGAGTCCCACACCTTGGCGGTTTGATCCCAGCTTGCGGTGACGATGCGGCTTCCGTCGGGGCTGAACTGGGCGGAAAATACCGAATCTGTGTGCCCCTTGAGGGAAAGCAGAGACGGGTCACGCAGGCGGTTCAGGTACCGCCATTCCCAACCACGCAGTTTGGGGTCAGCACCATCGAGCAACGCTCCCATGGCCACAACATTGCCATCGCGCCATTCCTGATGGGCCACCCGCATCGCGTTGCCGTATTCAAATACGGCAACACGCTCCTTTGCGTTTTCGGCTTCTTTTTGGGCCTTATTCGCACTTTCCCGCTGAATATTGGCATAGTCCCTCTGGTTTTCGGCTTCCGCACGATTTTTATCAGCGATTTTCTTCGCCGCATCAGCGTTTTCCCTTTGTATCTCAGCGTTTTCCCGTTGGACTTCCGCTTCGGCCCGGTTGCCTTCCGATACCCGCCACAGCGCCGCGAACCCGGCGCCCGCCACCCCGGCGATCAGCAGCAGCACCACCACGCCCGCCAGCATCCGCTGCGTCTGCCGCCTTTTGCGCTCCTCCTCGGCGCGCACCCGCGCCATTTCCGCTTCCTTGAGCCGTTGCTCCACCTCCGCCCGGTAATCAGCCACCGCCTTGGCCAGTTCGGCGCCATCGGCGGGCCGGTCGTCCGGCGTCGCCATCAGGCAGCGCCGGCACAGGGTCACCAGTTCCCGGTCCGCTCCGCAGGCATCGAGCCTTTCAAGCGTTTCGCCAAGGTCGCACTGTGCCGCGCGGGTGATGGTCTGCATCACGCTGGTGCCGCCAAACGGCGCGTGCCCCGTCAGGATGGCGGCGAGGATGCCGCCCAGCGCGAACACATCGGCCCGGGCATCGACCTCCTCGCCCCGGGCCTGCTCGGGCGCCATGTACGCCGGCGTGCCTTTCACCTGCCCGGCCACGGTCAGGCCCGCCTCTGTCGCGTTGATCTCCTCGGTAATCTCCTCGCCGCCGGCGATCTCCTTGGCCAACCCCCAGTCCATCACCTGCACTTCGCCAAAGGCACCCACCATCACATTCGAGGGTTTCAGGTCGCGGTGGATGATGCCCTGAGCGTGCGCGTAACCCACCGCCTGGCAGATGGACTCAAACGCCGCGATCAGCCGGCCGCGGCCTGTCTCAAGGTCGGTGCGGTTCTTGAGGATCTGGTCGAGGGTTTCACCCCGGATCAGCTTCATGACCAGGTAGGGCAGGCCGGTGGGCAAGGTGCCCAGCGCGTGCACTGGCGGAATGCCTGGGTGTGGCAGACGGGCGGTGATGCGCGCCTCGCGGTTGAACGAGGCCGCCGACATGCCGGGC
>Ga0172376_10000465_pt1 | contig 52376 bp, 40 predicted proteins | sample Lak35m_FD_121114 | JGI IMG/M metagenome (GOLD analysis project Ga0172376, IMG submission 121114) | Freshwater microbial communities from Kabuno Bay, South-Kivu, Congo - kab_092012_35m | ecosystem: Environmental > Aquatic > Freshwater > Lake | place: Democratic Republic of the Congo: South-Kivu...
TCTACGCTTAAATTTGGGGATCATCCATATGAATTTTAAGCCAAAATTAGACCTCAATTTTTATGTGGACAAAGAATTTCTGCGGATGTTATGAATTGTGTACATAAATCAAAAGAAGGAGGAGAGGATGTCTTATCTAGGCGTGCAGCAAGATAATAAAGAGATTAAATTTATACCGGGTAAAGGCAGGGGCGAGGGTTCCTTAAAGAGCTTTTCTTCTAATGGCTTACCAAACATTGATGCGCTTCGAGGTTTTTTGCCTACTAAAAGCATAAGGAAACCCAGACTTGACTCATCCTGCTTAAGGGCGTTTGGTTTGCTCAAATCTGGTAACTTGATGAACTTACCTTATTTTGAACATTCTGTGTCGGCAGGCTATCCTACTAATACAGAAGACCCCTTTACACGGCATTTAGACATTGGCAGGTATCTTATGATGTACCCTAAAACCACCTATTATTATAAGGTAACTGGCTACTCAATGGTGGATGCAGGAATTAATAATGGCGCCACGTCCAACTTTTTTCAGATTTACCTTTGCTTGTTCATATAAAACATCACTGATCGCATTACTTCTTCTTGACATAGGGTAGATACTCCTTTTATTTTTGTATCTACACTATAACACATTTTATTGTTCAATTAAATATGGGATTTGGTATTATACATAAAGACCCTGTATCATGAAAAATTTAGAAAAACCCATTACCTTGTAACCCTTGATTTTACTCAATACCCGACGATTTCAGATGGTTTCCCTTGGTGGTGAGAAGTATTCTCATAAAGGTGATTTTGACCCAGAATTTTGAGGGTATAGGCGAGGTCAACAGGGTTCTTATGGGGATGATTTTCATATATGAGAAGGCTTCTTTCAAGCAACTTTTTTGCTTTTTCGACGGAACCTAAGTCCCGATAAACTTTTGCTAAAATAGTGAAAAACCTTGCTGTATCTATATGCTCTTCGGAAAAATTCTTGCTATAAATACTTAAGCTTTCTTCAAGGCAGAGTTTGGCCTTCAGGGGTTCCTTTAAATCTGCGTACACATTTCCTAAATGGGCTAAGGACCAGGCATAATGAACCTGTTTTCCTGATATATCTTTTTTATAGATGGTCAAGCTCTGCTCCAAGAGGTTTTGGGCTTTTTTATAATTTCCGGATTCTCGCTCAAGGATGCCTAGGTGGCTTAAAACCCAGGCGACCCGTATATGGTTTTCTCCAAATTGTTGCTGATAAATCTTTAACCCCTGCTCCAGAAAAAGTTTGGCTTTTTCATAATTTCCTTGTTTTATATAAACCGTTCCTAGATTTGAAAATACCCAAGCCATTCGGGCATGATTCTCAGAAAGGTTTTTCTGGTAAAGCTTCAAGCCTTCTTCCATAAATTTTATAGCGTGCGCATAATCTCCCAGCTCTTTATAAGCAATTCCTATTTGCTCCAAGACCCAGGCCACCCTAAGATAATTCCCTGGTACATGGCGTTGATAAACGACAAGGCTCTGCTCAAGAAGCGTCTTTGCCTTTCCATAAGCCCCCAAAAGCCTGTAAATTGATCCTAAATATGCCAAGGCTCTTGCCATAACAGGATCATTTGCCCGGTTATTCCTGTTTAACGTTTTGAGATGTTCTTCAAGAAGGTCTTTGGCTTTTTCATATTGGCCCCTATAAAAACAAATGACCCATAAGACACACTTTAGAGAACCTTTAGCCCTTTCTGTTAATAAAGGGGCGTGACTTAAAAAGGTTTCAAAATGATTTATCATTTTGAGGCCCTCATCTTTATCTATAGCCTTATCCATATGGTTTTCGAGAGCGTCAACAATTTTTTGAAGGAGGTCATCATTCTTGTTTAAATTTAAAGTTTGGAAGAGATATTTTAAGATGATGGCCTGGGTGCTTCGGTGAAGGGAAAGCGAAGGGGAGGAATGAGGGGAGGACTCATAGGTAACCAAAGAATACTTTTTGAGATGGTAAATAAAGTTATCAACCTCCACTTCTCCTTGATAGGTGCTCAGTAAATCTTTGGGGATATGTTGAGAGTCCAGCAAGCTTACCAATAACAACAGACCCTTAAAACCCTCGTCTATCTCGATCAGCTGTTTTAAAGACAAGATTGTGATGCGGTAGCGGGTTTTTAAGTATGTACTCGCTTCTTTTCCTATCTTCTGCTGTATAGTGTCAAAAGCGATATTTTGTGAATCCAGATGCCCTAAATATTTTTCATAAGAAATTTGGGTGGTTTTTATATAATAGGCGGCAAGGGAAACATCTAAAGGATAAGGCGGGATAAAGCTTAAAAAGTGCCGGGCTTGTTCTTTTTGTGCAGCGGAAAAAGGGTACGTATTTTCATAGTCCATAATATTCATAAATAGGCGCAGCTTTTCTTCTTTATCAAGTTCTTCTATGAATAAAGTGCGGTTGATCAGTCGATTATTTTGAACCATGGAATCGGTTGTTGTTAAAATAAGGCGCCCCATCCCCCAGGTTTTGGGGTCAGATGGAAAATAGGGTTGAATATCCGAAAAGGTCTCAACATTATCAAAAATTAAGAACCAAGGGGCATGTGATTTCAGTTTTTCCTTAACATATAATGTTATTTTCTCAGCTCGTTCTAACATATCCTTAATATCCTGGAGTTTCCTCAGTATCTTTTTATCTTTATCCGTTTTTGAAAGAGCCTCGGCAAGCTCCTCAAATGAGTTCCAAAGAGTATCTTTCGTTTCCGCATTGATTTCCCAGACAACAGGGAAATCCTGGGATCGCGCATACTGGCGGGCAAGGGTTGTTTTACCCGTTCCTCCCGGACCCATCAGGGCAATGGTTTTAATACCGTTGCCTTTCGTCAGATATTTATCCATTTGCGCCAGGATGGATGCGCGGTTAAGGAGGGTAGGGTTAACAGGGATAACCATATCTGATCGGATCACAACATGTGTTGCTTTCTGGTAAAGCAAGGAGCCAGAAATACCTGCTAAAAAGACCAATACCCCCAAAGCTAAGTAGCATTTACGCTTCTTGAAAATTTCCCTTCTTTCACCGTAAGATGGCCCTTTTTCCTCCCCACCTTTTCCCAAAAGGGAACCTGCAAGGAAAGATCGGGGGGGAGCGGTTTCCTCTATAAGGGCATGTTTTTCTTTAAATTCTGCAATGACTTCTTGAAGGTTGAGATGAGGAAAGATTCTTTTAAGGATTTCCAGGATCAGGAAGTAGTGATTTTTTTCCACGATAAAATGAATGCTATTTTCCAAAAGTAGGGGAGGAAGAGTGAGGGTATTTTCCGCACACGGAATGAGAAAGAGAACATTTTTAAGAGGAGATATCTTTTTATGCACCTTTAAAAATATTTTTTCGTCTGCTTTGATCAGATAGTCCAACCAGGTACGAGAGAGTATGTAAATCATAAAATTTTCTTTCGAAACCCCTTGTATGAGCTTGGAAAAAGGCTTGTATTCTTTTCTGCCATCAAATGAAACTTTAATTCCTGCTAATTGTAAGTGCTTCCTCAGCTGATCGACAAAAGACTTGTCAGTCTTTTGATCGACCTCATAGATCAGCACGCAAGACGATATTTCTCTCCTATTTAACTTGAAGATTTCTTTTAAGCCTTTGTGAAGAGCTTCTCGACTGCGCAAATTGAGATAGTGTTTTCTTAAAAGCTTAATACTGGAAGAGCTTTCCAAAAAATCAATAATCCGTTCACGGGAATTGCATCCCACCTTCAGCATGATATTATGAATATGGTTCTCAACTGTCTTGGGAGAAATGGATAAGAGGGAAGCAATAGCCTTGCCTCCTCTTGCACTCAACAGGCATGCGATAATATCGACTTCCCGCCGAGTAAAACGTACCCCTTTCATCGCTGTAAGATGTGAGTAAAGATCTTCTGGGGGGTAAAATTCCATGTAGTTCACGCGCTTTGTACGTTTCCTTAATCTATTTTAAAAGCTCATCCCGACATTATGAATAACTTCGTATTCTAACAGGAAATTCTACCAAATAAATCAGGTAAATTTTACTTATATTCAGCACCCAAGGGAATTTATATGTCCATCCTAGGGGATTTTTATAGATAGGAAGACATCAAGTTATTTTTTAAGTTGTTACATATTCAAGGCGCTTGGTGTGGTTATAGGCTTTAAAATTTTTGTTGTCGCACTTTTTGGTTTTTTTCCCCGCTCAGGCGGGAGTTATTGGAGTGTATAATGATAATATTAATAATGGTTTTATCTATATTTTTTTCTCAGGAAGCTGTTTCTTGTGAAGAAAAGGAAATACCCTGCCATAGCCTTTCTGACGCTATAAGAAAAAGCTTTATAGAACTTTCAAAAAAATCTCCGGGTTCACTTCAAGAAATACGGCCTCTCCATAAAAATGAAAATGGAACAGTAGTGGCAGCTTTTAGTTCGAAGCCTAGCCCAGAAGCAATAATTTCTGTTTACAGGTGCGGATTGGACAAGTCATCAGCATACGATAAAGTTGTAGGTTTTGAATATAAGAGATCAGGTATGCCTGATAATTATATACAGTATAGGTTGGACTGGGACGCAAAAAAAGGTGGGCATATTAATCTTCAGCTTGGGCAAGGAGAAAGAAAAGAAAAATTTGCTTTTACAATTAAAGAGGGAGGTAGAAAAGATGGCGCTCACCTTACATCGGAAAATGATTTTCGAAGCCACATAAGGAGGCTAGACAGATCTGATCGCAGTGCAAGGGATGTTGTAAGTATTTTAATGGGATTAAGCAACTTAAAGCATGGCCACATAAACCACTTAAGAACCCCACAAAATAAATATTTAGAAGAAGAAATCGCTCGACAAGGTGACCCAGATCCGTATGAACAAAGTGGTCAATGGGCTGAGAATAACGGAGAGGTTCAAGCTGAGGAGGAAGGCACTTAAGTCTTCTAGACAGAAGTGTAAGTATAAGTAGATTGAGGTAAATTAATTAGGAAACAGTAATTACAAAATAGGAGCATAACATGAAGAAAAGAGTATTTATTCAAGAAATGGTATTGTTAGGCATTTTAAGTTTTTGCTCTCTTTCCGCATTCGGATCGGAGGTTTATAGAGAGTTTAAAGATCAACTAATAGAAAACGTATATACGATACAGCATGCTGCTACGTTATATCCTTTGTCTGATCCTAGTGTGGAATATAATGAAATAAATCCAATAGCTCCAAACAAAAGCAGGTTTAAAGATAGTTTTAGGTTTATTAGAAATAATCAGGGAGATTTATTAATAAAAGAGATTGAACGCGATAGATACCTTGGGTCTGATGATAGAGGAAACCCTTGTTATTCCCACTCCCTAAGAAACTTACAGTTATTTTTATGGGATATCATTCCTTTAGAGGGGAATACCGCTCACTCTTCCCGGATAGTTAAAATCCAACACTGTCAATCTCACAAAAACCTGGAACTTAATAACACCTCTAATAATACCACTATTTATTCTTTAACGTTATGTGGAGAAAGGACAATTCAGGGTAGAGAAGGGTACTTCTCACGCGCAGAATCTTTTGAATGGCATCTCCATCCTTTTTACCCTGCAGCTGGGTACAGTAATTTTTTCAATATTATATGCGATTTTGGAGAGCTTATCGCATTAAAATATAGTACACACCTTGAATCGATAAAAACGAAGTCTTCCTCTCCGCATGACTTTTGTAATTTATCGGTAAAATGCCTGGAGAACACTAATATTGTTTTAAGTCCAAGCTGTCCGGGTTATAGATCATCCACTCGAGAGATTTTTGCCACAGAAGATTATTTCTCATCCAATGATCGTAATGCTGCAAATGGATCAACCCTTAAATTAACTCGTGTTATTGAAACAGAAGAAACTTTTCAAACAACCATTGAAAACAGTCTGACTACCACCAATAAGAAAAGTAAAACACAAGAAGATAAAACGTCTGAAAGGCGCGATCACACACGCAGTACAGGTTTGGAAAAAATAGATCAAACAAGCTTTGATGAAAAATTAAGTACACAGATGAATGTTAGCATTTCTCAATCTGAAGAAAGAAGTTTAGAAAAAAATAAAATGAGTACTTCTTCCCAAGATCAAGGTTTTGCACGTACCACCAATAAAGGAAATCAAAGTACACATAATTTTACAGCCAATGCAGGATTTAACATGGCTGGGTTTAACCTAGGAGGCGGGTATGGCTATACTAATACAGCCAATAGCGGAGAAAGTGATACGTCTAACACAAACGCTCATTCTACACGTCAGAAAGGCCAAGCAGCAAGGACAACTTCAGGAAATACTACCACAAAAGATTCAGGCACAGGCACTGAAATTGGAGCGCAGAATCTCGTAAGTAATACTGGTAAACAAACAGAACAAGAAACAAAAGAATCTAGCAAAGAATCCACCTCCATGGAAACGGTAGAGTTAGAGCATGCTCTCAATCTCACAGAGGTTACATCCGTCACTAAAAAGAGAAATGAAAAATGGTTTATAGATAGGGAATTTATTCAAACACCTCATACAGCTTTGTTTATTAAATTTTTTGAGCGAGATGTTGAAGCTATAGATGTTCCTTTCTCTTCCTATGTAAGGGTTTTTGGATGTATTGGCTTTAAATTCAGTGACAGCATAAGAAAGATCGAACCCCGGTTTTTGACAGATTATTTAGATATAGAAAAAAGCATGTGGTGTATAGCGCCAGCAACAATCATCCATTATTTGCCAGCTCCTGGATATAAGATCAACCCAGATGGAGATGGGTCAGTAGATTATATAATTAAGGGAAAATTGAATCTCAAGCACCCACTAAATATTATAACGATAATAGATGAGGTCAAACGATCGGGAGAACAGGGATAAGCGATAAAAAAGTAAGGTATTGAATCGAGTAATAGATAGAAAGGAGAAGTATAATGGTAAAATTTTATAGAAATAACAAAATAACAGCTTTGATAGTTTATGGGTTTTTATTCTTGTCAAATACCGAAGGGATGGAAACTTATGAACATTTGAATGATTTTAACAAGACAGATATTAATCATCAAACTGTTAAATTATTTTTAGAACGCAATGTAGATACCTACAGAAAATTGATAGACTCCTCCGTAAACAAAGATATCGTTGTTTTTTTGGGGAATACGGGTGCAGGAAAAAGTACATTAATTAATTATTTAAATGGTAAACCAATGAGGTGTACTGGGTATCAAAAAATTGAGCTCATAAATTCTCATGATCAGGATGTAATGGAAATTGGGAATAACGACCAGTCCCATACCCTGTTACCTAAATCTACTTTTATAATAGGACATAATTTATTGTTTTATGATTTACCCGGTTTTCACGACAATAGAGGGGGTTTGATAAATTTACTAAACGCAAGTTTTATTAAAAACATTATTGAAACTGCAAGGTCCACAAGGTGCGTATTTGTTTCAGGGCTTGATGAAACTACAGCTGAGAGAGGAGCGAGTATTAAGCAACTCTTTAAAATTTCTCAGAGCTTAATGCCAGGCCAGTCAATTGAAAATATTAGTTCCTTGATCATTACCAAGTCTCTGGAAGGGGATATTGGCGAATTGTTGGACATATTAGAAACAAAGTGCCCAGAAGCAACAGCATTATGGAGGGGTAATAGAAGAGTCAGCCATTTATACCAGGCTAGGAAAGGTGATAATCTGAATGATCAATATCAATATCGGGATCCCATTATTAATTTGATTGTAAATACAAGAGCCACAAAAATTGATAATGTTAATATAGGAGTTGTTTATTCTGATCAAGATCAGGGGAAGTTACTGGAAGTATTTAAACAAGAAATTATTGAAATATCTAAAAGAATTATACAAACACGCATGGAAGCCAGGAATGAGCAGAGTGGAAACACTGAAAATATCACAGATGTAACTCGTAATTATAACTCGCCTTATGCGAGTTCCTCTGCTTATGGTGCTTCTTCACCAGAGCTGGGAATATTGCAAGCAGAAAAGAGCTTTTATGAGAATAATGCCTTCCTAAAGGAGGTTGTTGAGGAGTTCAACGCATCCAAACTTACCTGTTTGTTAAAGCCCATTGCTGAATACCAATATCATCAATCCGTGTTTGACCTTGAGGAAACTATCAAACCACATATGAACGAACAGATACTTAATATTTCGGGGGAGATTAGGAAAATAGAAGCGAAAAAAAGCCAGATGGAACTAGAAGGTGAACGGAAGAAAAGACAAGAAGCAGAGAGGAAAGCGGAAGAGCAACGGCTCAGACAGGCTGAAGAGAGAGAAGAGAGAGAAGAGAGAGAGAGAGAGAGAGAAAGAGAACAAAAAAAGTTGAAAGACAAAGCAAAACGCAAAAAACAAAACGCTAAACTGGAACGGAGGATTGATGAATTACAACGAGAGAATGCTGAACTGCTATGGCAACAACAACAACGGGAGGAGGACAAAAGACAACGGGAGCTTGCTGAACAACGGGAGGAGGACAATTGCTTCGTCCAATAGCCTGATCATCATTTGGTGCTTTTTTTTAGCCCCAGCGCTATGTTGGTGCGCTCTGACGATGGAAGCGTCAATCATCCTATACTCATTGTCCGCCTCTTCAGCTAATAGCTCAAAAATCCGTTGCCAAACTCCTTTGCGACTCCAGCGGAAGTGGCGTAGGTGAACCACTCGAAAGTCACCAAAGCGTTCTGGTAAGTCTCTCCAAGCAATTCCCGCTCGGTAGCGATATACCACGGCTTCAACAAATAGGCGGTTATCTTTGGCAGGAGCGCCAACCGAGCCTTGTCTGCCAGGTAAAACGTCTTTAATTCGATTCCATTGATCCTCTCGTAAAGCATACCGACGCATTGAGAAAAACCCTTCTTCTTATTGTTTTTCTCACTTTTTAAATATCTTTCATAAAAATTCAACCTATTTGATGACACGCCCTAGGATCCATTTCGCTTCAGCAGGGAGGAAGGTTTCATGAAATGAAGAGCCAGGTATGGGTCTCTTGTTTACCTGTCATGTGGCGTGGGCTTGCTATAGCTAAAATTCTTGGGCATCCAAAAGTTTTAACAGAGCCACAGAGGAGCCAAGCGATACAACAATTAGAAGAAAGCAAGCCCATAGCATCCATTGCAAGGAGTTTTAATACAAGCCGACAAACCATCATGCGTGCCAGGGATACTATATAATCCACTAGCCCATATTTTTGATCTTTTTCTCAATTGGCTCGTTGTTCACCTTCCAAGATTAATTTTTCTATCTTTCTCAAAGAACTCCTGTATTTTCCTTTTTGACACAATACCATAAGCCACTTCATACGAATAACCGAGCTTCATGGCCTCTTCAATTTCTTTTGTCCAATATATGTCCTGTTGAATCGCATCTTGTTGTGAGTTTTCTTTTTCTGGCAGCGCGTGCCTTTTTTTAAAGGGCTTTGAGATCATCTTGAGGAAGACCCGTTATTTTAGAAACCATTTCAATATCCATACCTTCTTGTACCATCACACGGGCCATATTCTTTTTTTCTTCTAAATTCTTTTGACGCTCTTCTTCTCTACCCTTGGCGATCCCGATCTGCTCACCTTCAGCAAATCCCTTGGCCTCGGATTTTTTGAGGGTATTGGCTTCTATTCTGAGCCACTTGAGATGCTCTTCATAGGCTTCTCTTTCTTCAGGGCCAAAGTTCATGACATCCAAAACATCAAGCGCCTTTTTAATGGCGGGGTCATCCAGTTCAGAAGGGAGATGCTCCTTGTTTAATAAGTCATGACGGGTTAAAAAAGCCACCCACATATCGAGAGAGTTTTTGACCATAGCTACGATATCGGCTAGTTCTGCATGGGAATCTTTAGAAAACTTCTTCAACTCTATGGTGTGAAGTTCAAGGTCTTTAAAATAGAGGAGACCTGTTTCTTTTTCTGTGATGTGAAAGACATTATGATACTTATCCACGTCTGGGATGGAGGTAAAATTGAGAATATGAATTCCTATGGCCTTGGAGAGAGTGGAATAATCCTCGGCAACCCTTAGCTGTTCCGTATAGAGCTTTGCCCAATAATAGAGTGCCCTTTTGTCATAGTCAGCCTCATCACTAATCTGGATTTCAATATTATATCTTTTTCCGTCTGCTCCTCTGGCCTTGATATCGAGAATAGAGAGCTTGTCCTGTCGGAAATTCTTGGCATTATAGGGGTTTAAAAGAGTTATCTCTACAACCTGGTCTTCTTTGCTGACGATCGAGTTAACCAAGGAAATTAAAAGGTCTTTATTTTCTTCAACACCGAAGATTTTCTTGAAGGCGATATCGACGCGCGGGGATATTTTTTCCATATTATTCACCCAAAAATTATTTTTTAAGACAGCTTTCAGAGAAATAGCTCCCACTTAAAACATCCATATTTTTAACTCAAGCAAGGAGAAACTATTAGTTTAATATCCCATATATTCTCTTGTTTTTCAAGGAATCATATCTCTTTGAGAACATGCCAACCAAATAGTAGTTAATGTCTTGAAGAGAAAATAAGACTACTATGTCTAGAGTATCAAATTAGGCTAAATTGCGAACAACCATTTTAATGTGCACGAAATCTCTCCTCCAACATCGACCAGCGTCTTGTTGCTTTATTGTTTTTAACGGCCATAGCTAAGGCTTTCTTTTGGCCTACGAGGATCACGAGGTTCTTACCACGGGTAATGGCTGTATAGACAAGATTCTTCTGAAGCATCGTGTAATGTTGGGTCATAAGGGGGATGATAACGGCCGGATACTCCGACCCCTGAGATTTATGGATGGTCATGGCATAGCTTAGGACGATTTCATCCAGCTCGTTCGTATCATACACAATATCCCTGCCGTCAAAAGCGATAACCACTTCGCCTTCTTCTTTATCGATATGTTTGATAATGCCAATATCCCCATTATAAATCTCTTTCTGGTAGTTATTTTGGATTTGCATGACCTTATCATTGATACTAAAACTCCACCCAAACTTCTGTAAGCTATGCTCATGAGGAGGGTTAAGGGCCTTTTGTAATTCGAGGTTTAGGGTTCTTGCTCCCACCAATCCCCGTGCCATAGGGGAGAGGATTTGGATATCATTTAAAGGATTGAGACCAAGTTTTTCAGGTAATCGGCGTGTTGTAAGATCAACAATCATATTTAAAGCTTCTTCGGGTTCATTTGCCTCTAGAAAGAAGAAGTCCGAGTCACGCCCATATCCCTGTAAGTTTGGTAAGATGCCTCGGTTAATGGTATGAGCCACGGAAACAATTTTGCTGTTTGCTGCTTGGCGGAACACTTCTGTCAAATGAATACAAGGCAGCGCTTTTGAAGCAATGATGTCAGCGAGCACTTGCCCTGGGCCAACGGAAGGGAGTTGGTCTGCGTCTCCCACCAACAAGAAGGCGCTTCTGGGGTGAATAGACTTTAAAAGAGCATAGAATAGGGGGACATCAAGCATGGAGGCTTCATCTATTACGACAAGGTCACAATCTAGGGGGTTTTCATCATTCTTGTTAAACCTTCCGGCTATGGGATTCATTTCAAGCAAGCGATGAATGGTTTTAGCTTCTAGCCCCGTTGTTTCCTCGAGCCGCTTTGCCGCCCTACCTGTAGGCGCAGCTAACAGGATATTCATATGTTTTGCCTTGAGGATTTTAAGAAGGGAACGGAGGAGGGTGGTTTTTCCAACGCCTGGGCCCCCGGTAATGACCATGACTTTAGCTTCCAGGGACTGTTTTAAGGCTTGCTTTTGACTATTTGATAATAGGATTGAATGTTTTTCCTCCACCCACCCAATCGCCTTGTCAGCATCAATTTGTGGCCAGGGAAGGGGGCCTTTATTTAAAATATGCAGACGCTCTGTAATTCCTCTTTCTGAGGCGTATAAACTCCCAAGAAATATATACTCTGTTGCCTTAATTGTATCTTTGATGACGTTTCCTTGCTGAAGCTCTAAGTTAAGGGCTTGTAAGACCAACGGTTCTTCAACCTCTAATAGCTCTTGGCAGGATTTAAGGAGTACGGGCGTAGGCAAACCACAATGCCCTTCATCTGTAGCTTTACCAAGGGCATAGGAAATTCCCGCCCTTCCTCGTATCAGGGAAGTCTTTTCTATGCCTAGGCTCATGGCAATTTTATCAGCGCTTACAAAACCAATCCCATGAATGTCTTGGGCAAGCCGATAAGGATTTTGGCGAATGAGTTCTATCGCCTGGTCCCCATAGGTTTTGTAAATCCTAACAGCACGGGCTGTGCTAATACCATGGCTATGCAAGAACAGCATGATATTTCGAATGGCTTTTTGGTCTGCCCACCCTGCTATGATTTTCTCTAAGCGATGCGGCCCGATCCCTGAAACGGTTTTAAGGCGCTCTGGGTCTTCTTCAATAATGCTAAAGACTGTTTCCCCAAAGGTTTTGACAAGTTTGGAGGCATAGACAGGGCCAATCCCTTTGATCATCCCAGAACCAAGGTATTTTTCTATTCCTTCAAGGGTTGTTGGGGGTGTTGCCCTTAAGCTCAAAGCCTTAAACTGTTGTCCATATTGGCGGTCTTGAATCCAAAAGCCACCTGCTTCTATCCATTCGCCAGCCGTCACAACGGCACATGTCCCCACAACAACGATAAGGTCTTTGTGGCCTTTTGCTTTTACTTTTAAAACACAAAAGCCTGTCTCAGGATTATGAAAGCGGGCCGCTACAGGTAATGTTAGAAAGATAATTTACTACATGCCATTTAGGATGGTTTTTAAAAGACGCAAGAGGAGCCTGGTGACCTCTATCAAAATTATAAGGCTCTTGGCTCATACCTTTATAGTCTTGTGGGGTAAAAGTAAATTGGACATCAATTTTAGGGTCTTTAGCCCAATTTCGTTTCCGCTCTGGTCCATTGATGTAAGAAGACGTAATTTTATACGCAACCCAATCGGCAAACTTGGTTTTTCTATTGGAACTCAAGAGAATCGCGTCATGGTCTACGATAATATTATCTCTTGCCGTTCCAAGAGGGCACTTAATGAGGCAATTTTTATGGATAATTGCTCCTTCTCTCTTAGGTTCCTTAACTTCCTCTTTTGTAGGAGGAAGGTTAACAGAGCTAGGCTGAGGATGTAGGAATTCACAATTTGTCAGGAAGGCTATAAAGGAGGAAGCAAGGAGGAAAGGAACCAAGAGACGTTTATATTTAAAAGTCATGGGAATTATCCATAATTATGTCAAAGCAGGAATCTTGCTCCATACTGTAATTCACCTTGAATACGCGGACAATACGCTTGAAGCATAAGGGTTTTAAACTGCTAAGTCCTATATTAGCAATGTAAAGGTATGCTGTGTCCTTGCATAACTTCTCATCAACTCTACGCTTAAATTTGGGGATCATCCATATGAATTTTAAGCCAAAATTAGACCTCAATTTTTATGTGGACAAAGAATTTCTGCGGATGTTATGAATTATGTACATAAATCAAAAGAAGGAGGAGAGGATGTCTTATCTAGGCGTGCAGCAAGATAATAAAGAGGTTAAATATATACCGGGTAAAGGCAGGAGAGAGGGTTCCTTAAAGAGCTTTTCTTCTAATGGTTTACCAAACATCGATGCGCTTCGAGGTTATTTACCTAGTAAAAGCACAAAAAAGCCCATGCTTGATTCATCCAACTTAAGGGCGTTTGGTTTGCTCAAATCTGGCAACTTGATGAACTTACCTTATTTTGAACATTCTGTATCGGCAGGCTATCCTACTAATACAGAAGACCCCTTTACACGGCATTTAGATATTGGCAGGTATCTCATGATGTACCCTAAAACCACCTATTATTATAAGGTAACTGGCTACTCAATGGTGGATGCAGGAATCAACAATGGCGACTTGTTGGTCGTCGATACGACCCTAAAGCCCAAGCATAGAGATGTCGTGATTGCGGTGTTAAACGGTGAGTTCACATTGAAGCGCTTTTATTTGGAAGGTTTGGAGATAAAGCTGTTGTCTGCAAATCCTGAATGCCCTTCAATTACGATTACTGAAGAGATGGAGTTTTTCGTCCAAGGGGTTGTAACTACTGTTATTCGTACGTTTAACCCGACGCCTTACGATAATCACTTTAAAGATTTAAGTTACTCACATTTGCGGGGCTAGTGCTGGGAATAATGGACCTTGTGCGGTTATTATTAAATAGTTAGATGCTTGTCAAAAAATTGGCAGGAAGTATCCAAAGCATCCTAAATGATTTAGCTTTTCTGCAAGATTCTAAGGGGCACTTATTTGGATATATTTTATAAGAGGAATGAGTATGAATGTTCTTAAAAGCTTTATGGTTTTGTCACTCTTGCTATCCCTAACAGGCTGCGTCCCTTCCTCTCCTGTAGAAGGTGTCATTATATCATCAAGAGAAGTAGCGCAAGGTATTATGGAGCATGTAGTTCAAACAAATAGATCTGATCTTCCTTATTACATTCTTAAGGTTAATAACAATAACTTTCGCCAGGGGTCTAAAGTTATCCTTGAGTTTCTTCCAAATTCAGTAACCCATAGGAGCTATTAGGCTTGGATCGTTGTTTCTTGGGGTATTTACCCTTAAATCAACCCCATGGCAGGTGAGAGAGGGAGACTTGTCAGGTAACAGCCCTTCAGCAAGCCAGAATTCGTAATGCTCTTTGTTAAGGATAACGGGCATCCTGCCATGAATAGGCTTTACGGATTCTTCTGCTTCTTTGGTTATAATGGTGAAGCTCAGGATAATCCCTGCTTCCTTTTCCCAGATGTTCCAAAGCCCTGCAAAAGCAAAAAGGGGGTAAGTTTGTTCGTAAAAGTAGTAGGGCTGCTTAGGACTTGTCTTAGCACTCCACTCATAGAATCCGCTGGCCGGAACAAGGCATCTTCTTTTTTGAAAGGATGATTTAAACATGGGGCTGTTATCAACGGTTTCAAGGCGAGCATTAATGGGGCGGAGGGTTTCTTTATAGTCTTTTGCCCAAGGAGGGAGAAATCCCCACTCCATTAAAGACAACTGTCTTTTCTGGTTTTCATCTAAGTGGACAATGGGAACAGTTTGGGAAGGAGCAATATTATAGGATTCATATGTGAAATCAGGTGATACTTCGACATTAAACTCGTCTTTGAGACTATTTTCTGTAAGGACAACCGTGAACCGCCCACACATAGTATATCCCTTTCCTGCTTACGTTTTTTAACCTTTTGGGTCTGCTCTCTATTTATACAAAAAATATATGAGCCATGCGAAATAAATTGATTTACAGGTATAAGGATTAATATCTATGATTTATGTACACAATTCAAAGAATGACCACAATCTTGCAAATTGGGAGAGAGAAATGCCTAAAGGCGGACGTCGGCGCGGTGCAGGTCGAAAACCGAATACCGGTATGTATAGGGAGCGCACCGTTGCGAAACGCATCCCTAGGTCTTTGGCCAAGGATTTAGAACAGTTTGTTTCTTCTTTGAAAGGAGAACAGGACGAAAGCAACTTTATAGCTGGTCCTAGTGTAAAGGAGCTGGGACCCATATACCCAAGCAATCTGGCGCTTCCTCTTTTTTCAAGTCGCGTGCAAGCGGGCTTCCCTTCGCCAGCCGATGATTACCTTGAAGAATCTTTGGATTTAAACCAGCACTTGATCAAGCATCCGGCAGCAACCTTTTTTGTAAGAGCATCTGGCAATTCCATGGTGAATGTGGGCATTAATAATAATGATATCCTGGTTGTTGATCGTTCATTAGAGCCAAAGCATGGGAATATTGTTATTGCTGCCTTAAATAGTGAGCTTACGGTGAAACGTCTTTGTGCAAAGGACAATAAAGTTTTCCTCGTACCAGAGAACCCGGATTACTCCATGATTGAAATTAACGAGGAAATGGACTTTCTGATTTGGGGGGTGGTTACGTCTGTCGTCCATCAGCTTAAAAATGCGACCAAATGATCGCTCTATTAGACGCCAATAACTTCTTTGTTTCGTGCGAGAGGGTTTTTCGCCCAGACCTCATGAAGAGACCTGTGGTCGTCCTCTCAAATAATGACGGCTGTGTTATTTCAAGATCCAACGAAGTGAAAGCTTTAGGAGTTCCCATGGGAGCGCCTTACTTTAAGTACAAAGAGATTCTCACTGACCATAATGTTGCTATCTTTTCTTCTCATTTTACTCTTTATGGTGATATGTCCGGTAGAATGATGAACTTAATAGATTCCCTTGCCCCAAGGATGGAAGTCTATTCCATTGATGAAGCTTTTATTGATCTTTCTGGCATTAAAGATAAGGATATAGAAATCTTGTGCAACCGCATTAGGAGCACTCTATGGCGTTCTTTGGGCATTCCTACCTCCATAGGCATTTCTAAAACCAAAACATTAGCTAAAGTTGCTAACCACTATGCGAAGCGGGTGCCAGCTTTTAAATCGATCTGCTTTTTAAAAGAAGATCTTCGTATTGAGCACGCCCTAAAGCGTTTAAGTGTGGGAGATGTATGGGGGATTGGAAGGCAAATTACGAAAAAGCTCGAAGGTCAAGGAATACAAACAGCCTATGACCTTAAGAATATTGATCCTCGGTGTATGCGGCAAAGCTTTAGTGTTGTGGGTGAAAGGATTGTTCGTGAGCTTAATGGGGTTCCCTGTTTAGAGCTTGAGGATATAGAAGACCCTAAGAAATCCATCCAAGTAACACGCAGCTTTTCAAAAACCATTACAGAGCTTGACGAATTAAAATCAACAATAGCGACTTATGCAACACGGCTGGGACAGAAGTTAAGAGAACAAGGGCTTATGACAAAGAACATTATGGTGTGTATCCGCACTAGTAAGTTTCGGCCCCGCGATCCTCAGTACGCTAATAGTTATACCATTAGCCTTCCTTCATTCATTCGAGATGATATCAGGCTTATTAAGACAGCCATGCAAGCCCTAATGTACATCTACAGGCCAGGGTTTTCTTATGCCAAGGCAGGTATTATGGCCCTTGACCTTGCTCCCAAAGGCCAGAGAGTACAATTGGACCTATTCTCTATAAGTGCTGAAGAGCCTTCTCAATCTGAGAAGCTATGGGATGCCGTAGATTCAGTAAATAAACAATATGGGCGCGGGACATTGTTTTCTGCTGCCTGCGGCAAAAGCTTAAGCTGGAAAGATCAAAAGAACCATTTGTCACCACCTTACACAACGAATTGGAAGTATCTCCCTATTGTTTTTGCAAAGTAGGGTTAACAGGAACCAATCTGACAGATACTACCATAAAAAACCGCTATTTCGCTTTTGCTTCACATTAATTTTGGTTCAAACCATAGGCTCAGTATTTAAAGGAAATTAAAGAATTAATTCCACGGTGAATACATTCGGTAGACAGGATGAAACCATTGTGGGTGTTCGTTATGAGCCAATTGTTTCAATTGATTCGTCAAAGCAGTTACATTTTCAGTAGATAAAGTTGAAGGGGAGGATGGGATGTAATTATGTTCGACTCGCCATGTGGTATGGTCTTCATCAATAATTGTCACACCATCCACACGGGTATGACGGGCGTAATGAAAGGGAATAATATCCAAGGTGTCAATGAGATCGTTATGTTTAAGACAAAAATCTACTGTTTCAGAAGCTTCTTTTATACCTGTTCCTGGGAATCCAAACATACAATATAGATGAGTTTTAATACCAGCATCTTGGAATGATTTTAGTAACAGTAAAGGATCAGCATTATCCGATTTCCTAAGTAAATCGCGCCCATCACTGGTAATGAGTTCAAATCCCAAATAAACCTTTTTTAAACCAGCTTCTACGCTGGATTGTAGAATCTGTGGTTTTGTCCAAGCGGTTTCCAAGCGTAAGAAGGCTTCGAAAGAAAAGTTCAGGTCTTCCGCAATTATTATATCTGCTAAGTCGCGCATCATTTTAGGATGGATGGCTTCATCGATGAATTGATAACGATGTATTCCAAGGACCTCTGTTGATCTTTTCATGGAGTTAATGACCTGAATTGCTGGAGAGCTTCCTATGTAACCATCTTTTCCGTATCCGAAAGGAATAGCACAGAAGGAACATTTTCCATAATAACATCCACGAGAAGCAACCATGGTTAGATAATTTGTTCCCCAGTATTTACCTACCGGCATACCTGAATAATCAGGTTGGGCGAATTCTTTTTGTTTTAGTGTCACAGATAAATTTTTCACAATTTGACCACCGTCACGCCACATAAGATTGGGCACTGCTGCCCAGCTCTTATTCATTTTAATACATTCATGCAGTGACTTTAGCGTCTGTTCGCCTTGTAGAGTTACAATTCCATCGACAATATCAAATACCCAGTTCAAAGCCATATCATTATAAAGTCGTGTAATAACATTTCCCCCCAAAACAATACATCCAGTATACCCGACGTTACGAATTAATCGGGCTAATTCAAATGCCTGTAAAATTTGAGTGTGGGCAATAAGGGTAATACCTATAATTAGAGGATTCTGCTCCAAAATTTTTGGAATAGCTATTGTTTTGAAATAGGTCGTAAAGGGAGAAGAAAGTTGAGAAAAACGTTTAATATCTTCGGGGGATGAAAGGGTGCAGCTATTGCGCCTAAATCCTTCATGAGCATACCACGTTCCCTCATAAGACGCGGCAATTTTTTGAAGCTGGTCTTCTGCTTTAAAATATAAATTATCCATAGAGGAGGCTGGTAAAGGGTGACAATTATCAAAAACGTCACGGATTTTACTATCAGATATGGCGACACCATAATAGTGAGCTGCTTCAATATTTAAATCATGTAGGTGAGTTTCAATGCCGAAGCTTTCCAAAAAACCTTTTAATAAAGGAAGTGCAATGTGAGGGCCGCCAGGATGAAGCGTCCAACCAGGTGGAAGGATTAAAGAGACAGAACACATTTATTAAACCCCCCATTATCCTGCGTCGAAGGCATGTTAAAAATGTCTGATTGATAATTCTTTTATGAGAATAATATACCTTCTGCTAGTGCTATAAAACTGTTTTAATAGCCTGGAGGTACCGTTTCATCTACTCAAAGAAGCGTAGAAATTCCCGTCGAGATATGGGGGCGTTTAAAGGAAGAGGCTGCTGGCATTCGCGCCGGGGGAGCAAATTTTAATTGCATCTGCCATGAAGAGGGAGAATGACTTGAAAGAAGAAAACGTGTACTTAGTATTAAAGAGAAAGCATTTGATAAATTGTTGATTTACAAGCCATACAAATATATTTCCGAAGATTTCACGAAGAGAGGTTACATAAACGATGAATAGCAAAATATTAATTTTAGCCACCACCTTTATTGTTGTACAAGCTACTGGTGCCATGGAAGACGACTCCTATAGGTGCAGGAATGATGAAGAAATTGCAAGACAGTTAGAACGAGAGCTTAATGGAGAGAATAGTCTACACCAGCAAGTTATCGATAAATCATACCATTTCAAACCTCAACAACCAGGTCGAAAAATCAATTTGAAAGAGGAGCTATCAAAAGTTGATATAAATTATGAGAAAGGTATGAGCCATAAGGATGGAGAATACTTGTTAGACTTTAAAAAAGAAGTCGATATGAAACCTGTGAAAAGAAAATTACAATTCTCAGAAGATGATTTAAGTTTTGTAGAAAGTAATTCAGAAGCGCTGTGTCAATCTGAATTAACAATTTCTAACAATCAACATGAATTTGGTGAACTCGTCACAAAGCAAGATAATAATTCCCCGGATATAAGCGAAGCCATGTATGAGGTTAGTATTTGGATTCTAAATGAATATTTTAAAAATGATCATGATTTGATCTCCTTACAAAAGATACTTGAGGGGGCTGAAAAAAATAGTAGTATTCATAATGTTAGGCAGAAAATAATCGAACATTTGCAAAGCGAGCTTTATAATTACTCTATATTTATAACACCAAAACAAGCAGACAAGATTATCGAGACGTATTTTCAAAGAAAGTAAAAATGAAATAATAGAATTCCAACCAGAGCACCTAGTTAACTATGAAGATGTTCTAGTTTTAATTCTTTTGAGAATGTTGGTGCTCTTTAATTTTTAACTCAGAAATGCTCTTTCTTGAGTCATAAGCGCGAAGTAACTGTAAGGATATCTCTTGTAAAGATAAGCCTGTTCTTGCTTTCAGTCGCGTAAGATGCGTTTTGACAGTACCGGACCCCATAGACAAGACAGAACCTATTTCTTTGTAGGATTTACCCTGCTGCGTGAGTTGGGCACAAAGGGCCTCATAAGTTGTAATATAATTATTTGGGTCATTGCTTAAGTAGAATCGATCCGAACGTTTAGGTAAGAAAAACGGGTTGTCCTTTGTTTCTTTAATATCACCTGGAATGTCAGTTGGCACTTCTAAAGCCTCTTTTGTTGTTTCTTTGATAAGATGCTTGGCTTTAGCAGGAAAAAGGTCTGAGAAACTTTGAAGTTCTTTTATTACAAAGAGGTAATGGGCAGTAGGCGTAGGATGAAGCTCAGACATAGCAAATGATGTGCAATCATAAAAATCTTTGTGTCGGCTTAAAATCGTAAGGCCATGGTATAATCCCAAAGCCTCTTGAAGATAAGAGAGTTGATCCTTTGACAAGGTTTCATCCCAAAAACAAAAATAGCTCTGATATGTATTAAGAGAAATGTGGAGCTTAGGTTCAATAAACCCGCCCTTAATAAATTCTTTAAAGAACACAGGATTATTTGCCAAAATAGTAGGAGGCTTGTTTTTATAAGTTCTTTTGAATTGAAAGTGGAAGATATTTATAGGCTTAAGAAAATAGCTGCATATTTTATTAACTTCATCTGCAATTTCAAGCACATTATAAGAATCTATATTAATCAACAGTAACATCCTAGATTTTCAACTGGATGAAACCCTGAAAATATGACAGAAAAATGTACCGTCTTTGCCTATAAGCGCATTTTCATCAGAGCTTCCTTATTAGGAGGTTTAACATATGGTACTGCCGAGCGTTGTATGACACCAAGGGATACAATTGAATTTTGATAGTGGCTTAGAATATTTAAGTTTTGAGGGTAGGAATATATCCTGTGCACTTAGATGTCGTTTATATGTGCCTTGTGGAAGCTTGCTCTAAGGAATGTTTAGCTAGTAAATCTTTTGGCAGTTAATTTGTTCCTAATGGGCCACGCGGAGCCTTTAATCCGCGACCAAATTTAAAACTTAGAGTATCCCATACCAGGCTTTTTTATGATTTTATCTACAGACTATCATCGAGGAAGCCCTATATGAGAGCGCTGAAAATTTTTGTACAGCGTTGAAAAAATCAGGGGTTTGAGGTTAGAAGGGCATCAACTCCATCAAATATAAAATATTTTCACTCGGTTTTTTGTTTGTTTTGACTGCTATCCCATAGCAAATGATTTCGCAAGAATTAGGCAGTGTTAATTTCCAAACAGAAGTATTAGCAGATATTTTTTCAACTTTTGTTTTTTCGCTTATCTCTGAAATAGTATTATAAAATGACGTTATTAAATGCTTGTCTTCACCTGAAACAGGTCCCACTTGATGGATATTTAGCGCTATTAACTTATCACGTTCTGCTGTTGTAAGAGATTTTAAATCCTTACTATTGACTTTATTAATTAAACCTTGTTTTTCTATACGATTCTCAGCATCTACCACCTTTTTGTAGTCATCGAGGTACGCCGGGTTAATTATTAATTTTTCGCTGTCTGGATTGTATATTGCCGTATGTACATAGGGTTTGCTTAAAGTATGACATTTACCATAAAGAATGTATGGGGAAAATGTTCTATCCAAGCCTTTATCCGTAAATTTTAATCCTCCTTCAGTATTAGTACAAAATACTGGGAAGTCACCATACGTAAATCTCATAACATTTCCGGTATTTTGAATATTATATTCAGGAAAAGTCATAAGAGATATAAAATCTGTGTCATTCTCAAAAACAAAGCTTTTCCAAAATTCTTCTTGAGGAGGCGTTGTCCATTTTTTTGCCCAATTGCCTACAAAATCTATAGCTTCCGCAGATGGATGTGTAAATTGAGACCCATAACCAGCATTCACAAAAACTGCACTTGGTAAGAACATATCTAACATAGTCTCTGAAATATTTTTTCTAGATCCATGATGCGGCAACATCAGCATCACGTTATGTGAGCCAGTACGTACTCGCTCAATATTAATATTAGGTATTTCTGGATTCACAACCGCTAATCTTTGGCTTATTCTTTTAAAAACGGAATCATGAGCATCTCCGGTAAATACAAACGAATATCCATCTTGATTATTATACGAAATTATGGCGCTTTGATTATTAGGGTCTTCGTCAATGTCATTTAGTGACCAAAAGTAAACCCTTTCCAACAATTTTTGAGGAATACCTGCCCAGCTTTGCATACAAAAACCTTTAGTAATTCCATTTAAACTTCCACTATAAAATTGAGGAACAACAGTAGAAGCTAAGGTAAATATTTGATCAGTAGGAAGTTTATAGCAAATATCACCATAAGCCTCATGTAAGCCCCAGTAATAGGGGAAATCAAAATGTGTTTTTTCTTTCTTCCTTTCTCTTAAAAATTCTAATAATGTACGAATATCGCCTGTGGTGTCTTCTGCTTCTGCTTGACCGGATAATAGCTTTTTTTGCGTCATAGACTCAGCTCCGCCTTTTCCGAAAAAGTCTCCGCATAGAAAAACAAATATTGTTAAATTATCTGGAATAACTTTATGCAGAAGATTTATATGATCCTTGTCTGGATGAGAAAGAAAAACTAAAAGACTTTTGAAGTTTAATTCAGAAATTGTATTACGTATTCTTTGTTCTATGGCTTCCTTGCTGCCCTGTATTTGCTTTATATTTAAAAATCTATCTGCAAAATATATGTCTTTTTTACCTTCTTCATATATTACTGGATGAGGAGAATCTCTTTTATAAAGCGGTCCGCCACGTTGTTCTGAAAAGAATGGATAATATTCTTGAGATTGAAAAGGGTTAGAGGGATCATCCCATAATATAGGTAGACTACCTGTCCCAGACGTGCCGCAATCATACATAATACCATAATAGTTTCGAGGATTATCTTCATCAGTATGAACAATTAAATTACAAGCTCCCTGCCCTACAGGAAAAATGTATAGATAAGGTTTTTCAGATAAAAAATCACTTCCTTTTGGTGCATCGGAAAGCTGTTTTATGTCCATGCAAAGTGTTAATTGGAATGATGAAAATGTGAACACCATTGCCAAAGACGATATAATAATTTTAAAGATTTTTATCACACCCATCCTCCATGAAATGAATAGTTTTGAGAAGATTCCCATGCCGCCAAGCCGCAATGAAAAACCGCGATTTTACCTTTTCAAAAACCCCTCTTAAAACATAATCCTTGATTCGACAGAGTGGCATGAATCTTAAGATTAGTATTTTGGCAAGGATAAAATTAAACATAATTTATATTAAAATTTTTTTCAACATTCTTTCTCACTTTTTTATGGCCTAATGTGTGCGTCCGACCATTTTTTGGACAACATCTGGAAAAGTGCTAATAAATCAATATCATATATGATTCCCATGCTCATTTAAATCCCTGCGCAACCCTTAAATTGAACCTCATATGCAGTAACTTTCAAATAATTCATATGCAGCATGTTTGGCCCAAATCCTGAATATGACAGCTTCAAAGTTTAAAGAGGAACTAATCCTGTCCGAAAAATGGTCGGACGTACACATTAGGTCCTTTTGATTAAAAGTAGTGACATTGGGCAATATTTTTGATTATAGAAAATTAGACCACCTGATGTTAAAAGGGTTCATTATGATGTTTTTTTAATCACCCCCTTAACGCCTTGTTAATGCTTGCTTTGAGAAGAATGCCCACAAACATATCCCCAGAATTTGTGAATAATAGTAGAGTTGAAAAAATTTAAGGAAAACGAACTAATGGCCAAAAAACCTCTAAAACTAACAGAAGACGACTTTTCAATAGTTTTTCAAATGATTAGCGAAGCTCAAGATAAGGCTTGGAGGCAGGTTAACGGCACTTTAATTTCTCTGTATTGGAATATAGGGAAATATATTAGTCAAAAGAGCATATCTGATGGTTGGGGGCAAGGTGTAGTTGAGGATTTATCTCAATTTATTCTTTCTCAAGATAGGGGGATGCGAGGCTTTTCTGCCCGAAACATATGGCGTATGAAACAATTTTATGAGACCTACAAGGATCATGATAAACTGTCAACACTGTTGACAGAAGTTTCCTGGTCAAATCATTTGCATATTCTTTCTAAAACTAAGTCCTTTGAAGAGAAAGAGTACTATCTTTGTCTGTGTGAAAGTCATCATTATTCAGCGCGTGATTTAGCAAGGCTCATAGAGAGCGCAGCATACGAAAGAACGCTTTTGGCAGATAGAAAACTGTCAACACCGTTGACAGAATTTCCAGTTGATACTAGGGGGTATTCAAGGATATTTATATGTTTGATTTTTTGGGAATACCTGAGAGTCATCAAGAAAATACACTTAGGAAAGCGCTGCTAAATAATTTTAAGTGTTTTCTGCTTGAGCTTGGTCCAGATTTCACCCTGATAGGGGAAGAGTATACAGTTCAGATAGGAATGAAAGATTATCGCATTGATTTATTAATGCACCACCGAGGTCTTAATTGCCTTATAGCCATTGAGTTAAAGGTAACTGAGTTTCAACCAGAGCACTTAGGTAAAATCCAATTTTACCTAGAGGCACTTGATCGTGATGTTAAAAAACCTCATGAAAACCCAAGTATTGGAATCCTTATTTGTAAAACAAGGGACGAAGAAGTTGTAAAATATGCTTTAAGTCGGAACGTATCTCCTGCTCTGATTGCTGAATATGAAACGAAGCTTATAGATAGGAAATTGTTACAGAAAAGGCTTCATGAAATGGAACTGCTTCTTGAGCAAAATAAAACCCCTGAGTTAGAAGCATAGGAATAAAACGTTTTTCAGGCTTGGTTGGTGCCATGGAAATGCCGAAAGGCAACCACAATAGAGAGTGTAAGAATCGTTTACTGGTCTAAACACCTAGGAGAAACCAATTTTACTGCAAAAAGTTTTTGGGCACGAGGGTATTTCGTAACTCCCCACGTATGTAAAAAAAACCTGTAAAATCTGTATAAAATATGTCACAAATCCTGCATGACAAAAGTGGAATTAGAAAATAAGATTGCAGTTTTAGAAAAACTGCTGGCAGAAGTTTTGGAGGAGAATGCGCTATTAAAAGCCAAGATAGCCGATTTTGAGAAGCGGTTAGGCCTCAATAGCAATAACAGCTCGAAACCGCCTTCAAGCGACGGATTGGGCAAGAAACCCCGCACACAAAGTCTACGCAACAAAGGAAAAATCCCAGTGGAGGGCAAAAGGGACATAAAGGGCACAGCTTAAACCAGGTTGCCCAACCGAATGAGATTGTGAATCATAAGGTCAACGCTTGTCCTGAGTGTAATAAGGACTTGGGAGCTGTAGAGGCTTCAGGGATAATCAAGCGCCAAGTTTTTGATATACAACCTATGATCGTGCACGTTGCTGAACATCAGGCCGAGATTAAGGTATGTAATTATTGTCAAACGCGCGTTGTCGCAACTTTTCCACAAGGGGTTAACGCACCCACACAATATGGTGAACGGATCAAGGCAATGGCTATTTACCTGAATCACCAGCAACTGATTCCTGAAGATCGTCTAATGGAAGTCTTTCGTGATCTCTTTGATTTGCCGATCAGCACGGCAACGATCGTGAAGATAGGGCAAGCATTAGCAGCAAAGGTAGCGCCTTATATTGAAACCGTTACGGACTATCTGAAAGGAGCACCGGTAAAGAATGCAGATGAGACGGGTTTTCGCATCGATGGTAGCACCCGTTGGTTGCATGTTTTGTCCAATGACAAAGCAACGGTTTACCGTGCAGCGCAGCGTCGTAACGAGATAATGAAAAGGCTGAAAGGAGTGGTATGCCATGATTACTTTCGGCCTTACTTCCGGATAAAAGGAGTCAAGCATGCCTTATGTAACGCCCATATCTTGCGGGAATTGAAAGCCCTGATTGAGCATGATCAAGAACCATGGGCACAGCAGATGAGCCGACTCCTTACCTTTGTGGGACAAAGTGCCAAAGATGAGGTAAAGATCCGGCGGTACAAATGGCGTCTTTCACCTCTTTATGACGAGATTGTAGAGAAGGGTTTGCATTATCATGAAAGCTTAATGCCCTTGCCGCAGAAACGCAAAGGAAAACAAAAGTGACGGGATGGCCACAATCTTTTGTTACGGCTCAAAGGACACAAGGAAGATGTTTTGCGCTGCCTCGACCTTAGTATTCCCGGAGTTCCTTTCACGAACAACCAAGCTGAACAAGACATCCGCATGATGAAAGTCAAGCAAAAGATCAGCGGCGGATTCCGTACTATGGAAGGCGCAGAAACCTTTGCGATGATCCGGTCGTCCCTGTCAACGATGCGCAAGCAAGGCCATAACCTTTTTGACGCCATCACTGCTGCCCTAACTGCTCAACCGCCTCCTCTTAGGGGTTAAATCAAGAGGGTAGCTGGAGAGCTACACTTGATATTCCTCCGGAAGTGAAACAGTTTACATCCTTTGTCTCGTAAAGCAAGGGTTTCCTTGGGTTACATTTTTGAAAATGCATTTTGTTTTACTTCTGAAGTAACAATATGATATCTTTGTAAACGCAAGAGGTTTATCTTCTCTTAGCGTGTAACTCAAGTGGGCATCTGGGAAGTTACCGCGAGAGACCTTTTTTCTTGGTTATTTTGGTTTACAGTTTAAATATACCAGAAATTCAAGGCTCTTTCACATTTTTTAGGAAAAACACTCCTACCTTTTTATCACTTATGCAAGTCCCTCATGAGTTTTGAATTGGAAAACTACTACCTAAGGAATATTCACCATGTTGAAGCAAATGAGAAAAGTTATATGTTCGTTAATCTTTGCTACTCTTAGTTTTGTTGACTCCCAAGCATCTGAACTACCATATAAATCATCAGTCGAATCGCGATCATGGTCGGTATCAAGTTCTCTTTCAAATTATACTCCAGGTTTTATCTCAGAATTTTTCAAAACAGAGCCGGATAAATACGATAGATCGAAGTTTGATAAAAGTTGTTGGGGGAAACTTTACAAAGAAAACAAGAATAACTGCTTGGGATTTTTCTGTGAACCGAAGGCTAAGGTTCTTCAAAGAGAGGATTGGTATGCGGTATTGCCGTTTATCTCGGATTTTCATTGCTCTTGGTCAAGTTTAGTCATCCTAGGTGTTGGTATTTATGATCAGTCCTGGTTTACGATATTGGCAGGGTTAATGTCGCTTGCGTCACATTCCATTCCAACAGAGTTTACTCATTACTTGGATCTTTCTGGGGTTGCTCCAATAGTAGGAATTTGTATTTATAATTTTTCAGATATTATTAATTCCCCGTCCACACTTTATAGCGGCCTTTTTGCCTTGTCCTTGTTAGGAGCTGATGCAATTCTTGCACGTACACGTGGAGATAAGGTTGGTCCTTGGCCGCACGTTTCGTGGCATCTTACAGCTTCAAATGCTTTGCATAATCTTAATTTATTGCTAAGCCAAAAAAGTTAAATGAAGCCCCATGAATTTACAAGATTATAATTCGGAACTACAACCATCAAATCATTTAACTTTATGCACAAATTGAACACATGGTCCTCAAAAATACAACAAAAAAATAACTCACAATCATAAACGGAATTCATGAAAATAAAAAAATAAGACCAAAAATGATCTCCTCAAATTTTCTGCGAACCAGGTTCTATTTTTGCAAGTGGCCCCAAATCGCTCAAATCTTCACACTGGGCCTATAACTGATCAGCCCCCTCTTCTTAGCGTTTAACTCAAGAAGGTAGCTGGGGAGTTACGGTATTTCCTATAAGACAAAATGCAAACAAAAAACTTTTGATATTCACTTAGAGCCTCCTATCAAGAATTATTCTAACAAGAGTTTTACTCTATAACTAATTTTTTATTAAACAATAATTCTTAATAATCAATAAGCTGAATTCCTAAAATAATTTTGGCTAACTATTGATTTCCATACACTCTGGGTACCTCTAAAACCTGCCGTTTTTACACTTTTGTTATATCATAACAAGAGGGGGGTAAGAGCGCGCACGATAGCCTAGCCTCATCTTTTAATGTATGACCATTGAAATAAAGTAGATTCTCAAAATGCCATACAAAGAAAAACTCAAAAATCATTCCTTGTAACCTAGAAAGAAGCCACCAAAGCAATACATTCTCACTAATTTGAAACACCTATAAGAAAGCCAATATAGTGCTCTTTCTTTTCATAAAATTGCCCGTGCCTTGACTTACCATGCGAATAATCAACCAAAAACTGCAAATGCCTTCCGCCCCATATAGGATTCTCTAGTTGTAGGCCTGTTCTTGCACTTAAACTAGGTTTGAAGTTATTTTTGCTCCAAAGGTGCGTATGTATGCCAAATACAAAACGCGTTGTATCAAACAGGAATTTATCTTTGCTGATAAAATCTATGCCCGCTTCAAAAGTAAACGGTTTGAGATTACTTGGATCACAATGTACGAGATAACCAAAACCAACATAGGGGTGCAGAGAGTTAAATTTATAGGCGGTAAAGTATTTAAATGCCTCATAGCTAAGGTTGACTCGTTTATTGATATAATCAGGTCGACTAATTAAGAATTCATCTCCTAAGTGAGAACTTAAATGTGAGAACTGAATTAAATTCTGCCATTTCCTATCATAGACAAACGATACGCCAACCCCTACAAAATAATCTGAATTAATAAGCCGCGTTGGCGAAGAAGCAATGTCCATTAACCCCGTAAGCCCGGCTTGAATCCCAAGCTCATATGTCCACCCATCTGTTTTATAGCGCAAAAGGGAAAAGTTTTCTCCAAAAGAGAGGTTAAAAACCTTTTTACCATAAGTATTGGTTAAATGGTTTGCATACCCGGCGGAAAACCTAGGCCATTTTGGGTCTGCAATAGGAGAATCATATATGACGCTCTCTGGCAAAACTTCCAAAGTAGGATGACTCTCGTGGGCCTTTACAAAACTTGCACCCTGGGGAGGGTGAACAGAAACGTTAGGATTAACGAGAGCTATTTTTATAGTTTGGAAAAAATTAGTGTTGTGTAAGCGCTTTATAAGCCTATCTTTTGTTAAAGGGTCAAGCTCTCTTTCTAAGAGGCTAATGTTAAGGTCTTGACCGTCTATATAAAAGTTTATTTTTTCTTCAGGGATAATCTCATTGACTATACAAGAAACGTATCCCAACTTATAATCTGGGGAATATGAAAGACAAGGGCTAAAGAAAATCATGCTTGAAAAAATAAACAATATTAAAGCTGGGTAAAATTTATTTACTTTATATTTTATTTTATTTTTGATCATAGTGTGCTCTATTTGTAAAATCATAATTGAAATTCTCTTAACCATCATATGATTTTATTTATCAAGATGGATAGGAAAGCTTTTATTAAAACTTAAGGCAACTAGATAGACTTAGCTGTTCCCTGTCAAGGATTAATCTAAAGACAGTATCAGGTGTCTTAAATTAACACTCTCTAGATTTAACCGTGGGTAATGAGTAAATGGTTCTGTTGAATAGGGAAGAAACTCAAGAATAACTTTATACCCCTGGCGAAACTTATTATTATTAACCTTCAGAATGTAATAAGGGAGGGATCGACTGCTTTATATGAAGAAGATAAGGCCTTTTCGCTCAAGCTAGAACCGCAGAACTCGGGCCTCATCTCCTTCCTTAATTAAGACTCTTTAACTTTCAGAGTTTATAATGGTTCGCATGGATCAATTTGTATTAATTGAATTGCTTTTTAGTTAAAGAGTCTCAATGGGGAAATTTTCCTTGAATGCAAGTGATTTTGTTTTCTTGATGTATGTTGAGTTTCTTCCGCAATACACATTGTACCTACCTTTCATTTTGAAATGTAACTTTGTAATTTTTATCAACGCTTAAATGCTCACATTTGCCACCAGACGTAAAAGTACTCGTATCACCCTTAAGAAAGTACGATTTTCCGCTAAGTTGATCTGTTGTTATAGAAAATGAAGATTTTTCATCGGCTATAATTTGCTGAATAAAACTTGCCTTGCTATCGCCTCTGGTTCAACTTTAACCTTAATCTCTTTCTTGTTTTCGTTGACTATTTTAAAGTGAACAGCGTGTGTGGCTACCAAACAAGAAATATAAGCCACCCCTGTAAGCACTGTTTTTGAAATTTTCATTGAGTTATCCTTTTCGTTAAATACGTTATTTAATCTAAGCTACAATTTTCTTGTTATTAAAGGTCATACCAGAAACTTTCACCCTAACTAATTTTACCAATAGCTCGTTAATGCTTATAAAGCTATATTATAAATTAAGCGTATGCTTTGCTAAAATTACATCACTTTATGTTATACTTGACTAATACTAACCTTGTACATCTTCTTGGCTCTTGCAAAAACTCAAGCTCATCGCTTCAATAAAAAGGCTAAGCCATACCAAAACCTTAAAAGTTAATTCTTTAGAAAATAACTTAATAGTTTTATAAGCGGGTACTTAGTTAACATATAGGTGAAAATTACGAAAGATTTCACCTAACAACTAGCATCCCCTGGTACGGTAATGCTAAAGATCGTGCGTAAAAGTGTAATTTTGGATGTTATACAGGAAAGTTTTTAATTTTGTCATCCTACTCATCTTACAACAGACTAAAGCTTCAAGGCAGCCCATGCGTCCTTTTGGGGCTTGAAGTGGATAAGTTCGGCGTTTGCAATATAATGAAATGGAATACCTGTGGTTTCTAGTAATGACCAATAAACCATACCGTGTGAGACAAAAAGAAGGTTATCTCCATGGGCCAGAAGGAACTTATTAACAGCAGCTACAACCCGTTTAGAGAGATCAACTCTTGACTCTCCATTAGGAAAAGGCACGTCTGCGGAGGTTGCCTCAATATGTTGAATAAAATCTGGAACGGGCTTTCCGTCAAAGTCCCCCAAGTCGCACTCTCTTAGTTCATGCTCAATAATCAATGGATGAAAGGTTGCCAAGCTTGCGGTTTGGAGCGTCCGCTTAAGAGGGCTACAGATAACCTTATTGATAGGCAAAGAGCTTATTTTTCCCTTCAATGACCTTGCTTGATATTTTCCCGTTTTGTTGAGAGGAGCATCAATTTGGCTTCCTGCACAGAGGTAATTCCGATTGTAATCCGTTTCGCCGTGTCTAACAAAATAGAAAGATTTCCTAAGCAGCATGATAATTCCTAAATTGAGGGGTGATGGGGATCACTTTACCATAGCTTTTAAAAATATCGTTAACGCTCAAGTGAAAAATCACCACAGGGTTTTAGTAACTTCTCTTGCGAGTCCGATATTTCTTATGGTATTAACTGTCAAACTTCCCACCTGGAAAATAGTGTTCGATTATTCCGTCAACATCCATGTCCAAAAATAAATCACTGTTATCACCCATGGTTATTTTTCCTTCTATCGTTAACGAGCTATTAAATTATTTCCCTCATACTCGATTAAGGTTCATTGTGGAAAAAAGGTTTCAATACCACAATGAGCCATTTCGCAAGCAGTTCTGGTAGAATCATGATTTTCAAACCGTTGCATCATTTTCTTGCAGTTTCAATTAGCGAGCCAAGAGTTTTTTTCCTTTTTCTTTCCAAAGCATTTTTTGAGAATTGTCATCTTGAAGCGAACGACAAATATCAGCAAGCGCCCCCATAAGGGTTGCAACATTATCGAATAGCATTTCATTTTTTTGCAAGTCATCCCCCAAGTTGATGCCAAGGGGTTCTAGCAAGTTTGCTTTTTCGATTAGTCCCCCTAATTGGATAAGGGTTCGAGTTCTGATTTTGCGTAAGCTCATGGGATTCAGCCCTAAGCGATAATGGATTTTATCATTGAGCCTTGCCTGTTCATTTTTTAGTTGGTTTATCTTTGTTTGGAGGTGATCTTTCGTTGGACTTGAAGAGAAATTTTTCTCCGGCTTTTTGCCATGCCTCCGTTTCTTTTTCGAAAGCGTTGAAGACTTTTTGAAAATTAATAATCATACCTGCTAAGGTGCGAATATCTGTGCCCTTCTTTACAATGTCTTTTATTAATTTGGCAATATCTCTTTCGCTTTTTTCTTCAATCTTTTGTAGTTGTTGATTGAGTTTTTCTATTCTTGCCTTGAGTATATCTGCTTTTTTATTCATGTCCCTTTCCCCCAGTGTAGGTGGATTCCTCCCCCTAAAACCCCCGTTCACAATTACCTATGTAAGAACTCTACCATAAACAAAAATCAAAATCCATAGTTCATTTCAAAATTTTGAAATGCGCGCTTATATGTTGCTTCGCAACACCGCTTTGTCGCAAGCGACCTATCCTTTACTTTAATGATGGTTTGTTGTAGTTTTGTGACATGGCAAACTATCATCTTTCAGTAAAAATGAAATCGAGGACAGGCGGGAAAAGCTGCGTGTCCGCTTTGGCTTATCGAACTGGAACTATGTTGAAGGATATGAACACAGGTGAAACGTACGATTATTCAAATAAGGGATTTGTAGGACATGTGGAAATTATCTACCCGGAAGATGCACCAGAATGGATTTGCACCCTAGCGGAAGAATGCAAAAATTCAAAAGAGCCAGCCTTGCAGAAATTATCAAACATTTTTGAGTCAGCTGAAAAGAGGAAAGATTCACAAGTCTATAGGGAAGTAGAATTTTCACTCCCTAATGAATTGACCGAAGTGCAGAATATCAAATGGGCTAATGATTTTATCAAAGATGTCTGTGCCAAAAAGGGCATGGTTTCTATAAACTCTTTTCATTTCGATGTCGATAAAAATACAGGCGCATACAAGCCCCATTGCCATGTTCTTTTATCAACACGGAATCTAACAGAAAGTGGATTAAGCGCCCATAAGAACTTAGATTGGAATCGAGAAGAGCTTGTTCATGAATTAAGAGAACAATGTGCTGTTTATCAAAACGTGGCTCTTAAGGAACATGGATTTGAAGCTCAGGTATCTCACCTTTCTTATGATGATCGAAATATCGATATTGAAGGACAGCCAAAACTGGGTAGTTCCATCCTAGATATGGCAAAGAGAGGCCTAAAATTAGATAAACTTGATAATTTCAACGCTGTAAAATTGAGAAACCAGTTTAAGATTTTAAAAAATCCTGAGCTGGTTTTATCAATTGTAACGTCCAATCATTCAACTTTTACCCATCATGATATAGCCAAAGTTCTCAATCGTTATATTGATGATCCTGAACAATTCCAAGGCTTACATGCTCGATTGTTGGGTTCTAACAACCTTGTTGCATTGGAGTGTAAAGAAGGCTCTGAACAAGTTTATACAACTCGAGAGATGCTCAAGGTTGAAATGGGATTGGTTAACCGTGCAGAGAGCCTCTCTGCACAGCATACACACAGGGTGAGTTCTTCAGTTATTGGTCAAGTCATCGAACAGCATAACCAGAAGCTTGCTCAATATGGAGGATTAAGTAACGACCAGGACAAGGCAATCCGGCATATGCTCTCAAGTGAGCAGATATCTTGTGTGGTTGGGTTTGCGGGCGCTGGAAAGACGACTTCCTTAGAGGCAGCCAAGGAAGCCTGGGAAGCATCTGGTTATAGGGTTCTAGGGCTTGCCCCTACAGGGAAAGCAGCGAGGAACTTAGAGGATTGTGGTATACATTCGATGACCCTGCATAAGTTCCTATATGCCCAGGAACAAGGAAGGGAACAGATATCCAGTAAGTCGGTTGTTGTCCTGGATGAGGCCGGCATGGTCGATAGCCGGCGCTTTGCCGAGCTATTGGCTGTAATCGATAAAGCGGGGGCTAAAATCGTTACTATGGGAGATGGCAACCAGTTGCAATCTGTAGAAGCTGGTCCCGCTTTCCGACTACTGGTAGATCGTATTAAGCATGCTATCCTTGAGACCATTGTGAGACAAAAGGAAGATTGGCAAAAAGATGCCACGCGCCTCTTTGGTCTACAGCAAGCCGATAAAGCTTTGGCCTTGTACCTTGAGAAAGGTGCTTTCAAGATCATTGAAGAAAAGGCTAACCCGCTTGAGGGTATTGCCCTTTCAGGAATTTCACCGGAAGCAGGACGGGAAGATAAGAGTAGACAAACGGTAGACAATTATTGTTTAGCACGGCAGATGTCAGGGCGTATCTGGAAAGAAATGGTCGCTGACTATGAAAAGGAACAAGGCACACCCTTTAATGAACAGGCTGATTTAAAAAAATTATCCAATCATCAAGACTACACGCTTTATGAAGCTTGGAGAGAAGCCCGTTATCGTGCTGTTAGCGAGTTATCAGAGAATTTTAATATTCATAAAACAGAACTTGAAAACAAGGGTATTGATATAAAGGCCATGAGCCAAATTGTCGATAGCCACTATATGTCTGAAACTGATCAACAAGCTGATGTATTTTTAAAACAGCTAGACCAAACCCTACGCAAGATGAGCTATGCCCACATCGTTGACACCCGTCAGGGGGCAAAGGATGCCATGGTAGACGCTTGGATGCGTGACAGGGCAGCAATGCCGGAAGCGTCTCACTTAATGTTGGCATTTACCATCAAGGATACTTTGAGCCTTAATGAGAAGGCTCGCGGGTTGATGAGGGAAGAAGGTGTTATTAAAGGCCAAGATTTTACCTATACAACCCAGAGCATTGAAAGAGACGACTTTGGCAAAGAGATTATTAGCACGGCAGAAAGAAGCTTTGCGATAGGTGACCGCGTTCTCTTTACCAGCAATAACACCGGTATGGGTGTCAAAAATGGCACATTAGGGACAATCCTTTCTCTAAACCAATCAAAAATATGTGTTGCTCTGGATGGGAAGGAACAACGGGAAATTTCCTTTGCTCCCAATCTATATCCCTATATTGATAATGGCTGGGCCACGAACATTCATAAATCACAAAGTGTGACCGTTGATCATGTCAAGAAACTTGCCTCTTTTGAAGAATACCGCAACCTTGCCTATGTGGGTATGACCCGTCAACGGGAGACTTTGGAGGTATTTGGTTCCTCTTTTGATTTCTGGCGGGAAGAAAAGGTCATTGACCGCCTTGCCCGTGTTCAAGAGAAACTGTCAGGATTTGATTATGTCCATGCTGACAAGTTGGAAGCTCTTGTGAAGGAAGATGATAGGATTATTTGGTATGAACAAAAGATCCAGGAAGGAAAAGATTTTTGGAACGCCATTAAGGGAACAGCCAAGAGTGCCGTTGACCAGCTTTTAGATCGGCCTCGCGATTCTATAACTGTTGATCCTCTGTCTTCCTTTGAAAACAGTGAGGAAAAGAGATCAGGTAAATTATTTGAAGAGAATAAGAGCCAATCTTCCCAACTGGAAAATACAGAATCATCCATTATTACCAGAGATACTCCTTTCGAGGATAATAAACAAGCGACCGCAGCTTTAAAAGAAAAGGACACAAAGAGTACGTTTGAAGACAGGCTCAAGGCTGTAAAGGATAATATCAACGATGCCTATGAGGTCAAAACGGTCACGAGAGAAAAGTTCTTATCCTTTGAAGAGGCCGAAGCCCAACTTAAAGAACGGATGTTCGAGTTGGCGACAAGCATACTTGGCAAACCCAAAAAAGGTAGCCGAAACTCGGCTTATTTAAGGTTTGGGGAACTGAGCGAGTTCTCTGTTGGCGTTAGGGGAAAACATCATGGCATCTATACCAATTTTGTTACGGGCGTTAAGGGAGGCCCGCTAAAGCTTATTGCAGACCAACTGGGTCACGCCTCTCCCATGGACTCTCTGAAATGGGCATCAGGGTGGCTCGGTGGAAATCCTTTGATAATCGAGCAACGTTTGGTTGAAAAGGTTCAAAATAACAAGCAACAATCCACCTGGGCGCCCATTATCCCTGTGCCCAAGGAAGTTGCCCCTCCCAACATTAAGGGTAATAAATACCTTAGCTATATGTTGAAAGACGGTAACAAGGAAGTAGCCAGATATGCTTACAGGGATGAGGCAGGGAACCTCAAAGGCTATGTGCTTCGTTTTGAACGGCCCAATCCTGATGATCCAGGGGGCAAAAACCTTAAGATCACCCCACCTTTAGCTTATTGCCAGAATGAGAAGGGCTTTAAAACATGGAGATGGCAAGGATTTTTTGGGGATCAAAAAACAGCATATGGTTTGGAAAAGTTAGCACAAGCACCTTCAAAACCTGTTCTGGTGGTTGAGGGAGAGAAAAAAGCCGATGCAGCCCAGAAAATGCTGCCTGAGTACCATGTTTTAAGCTGGATTGGAGGTGCTGGCAATGTTGGAAAAACCAATTGGGAATGTTTAGCTGGCCGAGAGGTCACAATTTGGCCCGACAATGATTCTGGGGGGTTAAAAGCTGCGGATACATTGCAAAAAATAGTATCTTCCGTAAATACGGAAAAGGGACAAGACGGCTCTGTCAGCATTGTTACCTTGCCGCATGATTTGCCAGAGAAATGGGATTTAGCAGATAACCTTCCTCAAAACTGGACAGTGGATACAGTTAGGAAAATGATTGGAGATGCGGATTCACCCAAAGAAAAGATGGGCGTTCCTGAACAAAATATTTCTGAAACAGTAAGTCCCTCAGAAGAATCAAAGATTAATATTGAGAAAGCTGCCAACCATTTTATAGAGCTATGTGTCCTTTATGAAAGTTTGAGCTGGGATGATCCTAATGACTCAAAAACCCTAAGGCAAATAGAGGCCGTAGCTGGCAAGTACATGAACAATGAAGAATTCAGGCAAAGAGTTGAATCTTGTGGCAATGAAGTGGTTATTGAAAGACTTCACACCGAGATGGAGGAGCAAAAACACCTTCTGCAAGATAATACTCATTCAAGAATTAGTAATGAAGTCACTCTATTAGCAGAGGATATTGGAGATTATAAAGCAGACACCAACATCGAGAAAGCCGCCAACCAGTTTATAGACCTATGTGTGCTTTACGAAAATATGAGCTGGGATGACCCCAGAGACTCAGAAACTCTAAGGAAAATTGAATCCGTTGCTGGCAAATACATGCACAGTGAAGAATTCCGAAACAGAATTGAATCATCCAAAAGTGAAGTCGCAATTAATAGGCTCGAAATTGAAATTGAAGAGCAAAAACAAAATATGTCCCAGAGCATGTCCAGGGGAATTTAATGGTATTCTTCCACCTTAATAAGAATTGACTAACTGGAATAATATTGGAAGAAATCGTGATTTCAGATATCATGATTCTACCTTTGGTGGTCAAACGCCCTATGAGGTTTGCCTCTAGCTTTCCAAAATTTAGGAGCCACCTCCAAATAGGGCGCAGAACAGTAGCTCTAATCAAGATCATTACTTAAGTAATATGCTTACGTATCTTTTCCGGATGTCCTAACAAATGCTTTCCTAATAAAAATCATTACTTAAGATAAACCAAACAGCAATGGAGAGATGAAAATGGATCGATCTTTGAGAACATTAGGGATTATGGTTAAGACGGGAGCGTTAGTAACTTTCCTGGCTTCTCTTTCTTGCGCTTCTTTACAAGCAACAGAAAAAACAGAAGATGATTTAAGTGCGGTTAAGAAGAATCTCTCTACCCTATCCCTACAAGACAATGTAAACTCACTTTCTTCAAAAAAAGCATCAGACCCTTTTTCTTGGCAAAATGCTAAGCATTATGAGTCCGTGGTTAAAATTTTTGAAGACCTTTCTGGTCGAGAGCTTAAGTTTATACTGAACAGATTAACTCAGACAATTAATAGTGAAAAAGATTTCTTTGATCGAAATTACGGGTTTCTCCTTTCTCACCTAAGAACCACTGTTTATGACTGGATGATCGAGGATATTTTGACGGAAGCAAACTATTCAGAAGAGTGCAACCAGCCAACCTATGTAAATTCCTCAGAAAGTGATGAAGAGGAAGACGGCTGGCGGCGAGCCTATCAAAAAGGATATGAAAACGGCTTCGATTCGGATACCCAGAGTGATTGTAGCCAAGAACTGGGAGATGAATTTGAACAAGAAAATGAAGATGAAGACCAAGAATTCAACAATTGGAAACTTATTAAAATACAGAAAATGCTCAAGCTAAATATTGATTCGATAGATGACTTCACTAAAAAAGCTATAGATGTTAACGCCCTTAAAATATTTTTGAAGAATTATTGCCGTTCTGGAGATAGGCGCTACAGTTGGCTTCTCAATGAGATCATAGAAGGATCTTTATCAACTTCTGAAGATTTTGTATCTTTGATTTATGATAAAACACAAAAAAGATTAATAAGGAATATTAAAGCAGAAAAGGGATTGAAAATAATTAATGGGTCTGATGAAAATGCACGTCCCACTACTTTGAGCGCTATAAAGTTTGCGTACAAATTTAAAGATTCAAACCATTTAAATCTAGACGATATAACTATTCAATATACAAATAAAGAATGTTTCACTGCTAAAGAGTTTATGTCATCCCTTCATCAAGAAACCAACGATAAAGTTCAAAAAAGCATAGGCGTCCCTCGAGAAGTCCTAGATAATATTTTTGGTGGCTTTTGGTTCTGCTATGATTGGGAAGAATTTGAAATAGACGATCCTGATTTCATCCAAAAGACTTACATAAAAACCATGAATGATATGGAAAAGGGAGAAACAGCACCCAAAGTTAAGAATCAACTTCTGGGGCGAATCAGGGAGCTTTTCAGCTTCAACCAACATGATTTTCAAACCCCCCTTAGAGACATTCGTGAGAAGTATAATGAGTATTATAGAAAGAAGGATTTGCTTGGAGCCTTAGTTGAATGGTCTATTTATTCAACTTACCGCAAGGTTTTTGCAAATCCAGCAAAAAGATCAGAAATCAACAGCTACGAAACAACCGTTCCAACCTTACCTGTATTTCAAAGTTTTAACAGTGAAGAGTATTTACTAAGACGTCTTCATGATGCTCGTATACGAGCTTATGCGAAATACACAAAAGTTTATCCTCATCCCGACACGAAGAAAATCGTTTTTGGTCCCCCTCAACCAAATCGTGCGGAATTAGATATTCAAAATGCCCTTGGTGAGGTACGAGAGGTGGGTAATTTTCTAGAACAATATCGTAACTCAGGAACCAAGAATGCCAACGTCTTTGTTCCAGAACTGTATTTTATCGTGTCATTAAAGCCTAACCAAGCATCACCTTCTGATGGCCAACAATTCTTTCATGTACCATTGAGCTTTGAAGATCTACCCCGCCGTCCTTTGACACGTGCGGCAACAGATGGTGTTTTTGCTGGAGTCACTGAGAATGAATATTTCAGAAGAGTAAAAACAGATGTTGTTAATGGTAAAGTTCTTCAGGGAAAAAGCAGAGAAGAATCAAAGGCTGAAATAAATGACTTGATTAATGGACCAAAAATCTCTCGCGATCAACTCCTTATTCATAGTGAACGTGGCGTAATACACAGCCTTAGACAGCCAAGAAATGTAAAGAAAATTTGTGCAGACTTTGCAAATCTCTTGATGACTTCGACTTCTTGTGGAGAGGGAGTTTATACAGTTCATGGTGCAACAATGCTATGTTACTCAACGAATACAGTATGCCCATGCTGTACCCCGACTCTTATCGCACTTCAAAATTCTCATGAACAGGGTGGCTTCCTGAACCTTTTAGTGAAAGAGCTTAATAATTTGCGAGGACATATAACATTCAACACCTCTGGGTATAATCGGGAATCAGGTGAAACAGACTGGACGCAATTTCGCCTTAATACATTCGTTACAGCAAAAATTAATTTTGACCCAGAAGCAGATGATCTAGCAGAAGAGGGGCAACATTGTAGTGGGAAAGTTAAAAAGTCACCACCAACCCATAACCCGCACGCCAAGCTTTTTTTCCCCAATGATGAAATTGATATTTCTGAGCCGATGCTAACGGAAGACGATATGCCAGATCCCTATCAACGCTTCTTTTATGAATTTGTCGGCAAGGACACACATGTTCTTCCCTTAACAAACGATCGGTATGTTGTTAATAAAGAGCTCAAATTTCCAGGAGCCGTCTTTTCAAGTGGGAGTAAGCCGTGGGGAAATGGTATAATGCGGCAACCATAAGGTATTACCCTTCTTGACTTTGTTTGTCAGGATAGGAGAATGGTCGTTTTCAGACGCAATTATACTACCCTGCCAAACAAAGTCCCGTCATATATGGATCGGTCCGTATTGCAAGAGTTAAATAATAGGCTAATTGATGTTAATTGGATAGATTGCAAGTTAAGCTTGAGGCTGCCGGAATTCCTTTAAAGCCCCATTAACAGCAGCTTACGGAGCACTGGGTCAAAAGCTGCTTTTGCCATCTGGATTGAGGCGTTTCAACAGCTTCTTTGCTTCAAACTTTTCCCAACACGGGGGGATTTTGTCTCATTCGAGTTAGCTTGACGGTACCATATAAAATATAGAAACTCTTTATAGACGGTCATTCAAGTATACAATAGTTAGGCCAGGTTTTAAAATAAACGCTCCTTTATTAGGATCACGCATAGCTTTAACAACCTCTAATACATTAGGGGAAATTTCTTTAACATCACTCCATTGAACACACCCTAATGACTGTAGTTCCTTTTCAAGAGAGGTTTGTTTAGGCCGCATTTCTTGCTTAGCTTTTGCAAGAGCTTCAAAAAGTGATAACCCGTCAGATTGATATTTTTCGGTCAATGCTAAAAGTGGGTCTTTAGCTGGTTTGTTTGAAGGAGATGTGATTTTGGGAACATGGTCTAAGTTATGGTGTTCAGGCTTCTTTACAGGATGGAAAGCCTGTTGTTCAGATAAATGCGGCCTTTTATGATCTTGAAAATGGTGTTCCTGGTGAAGGATAAGCCCTTCTGTTCCTAAAGCATTTAAACTTGTAGTGATAAAAAGTGATATTAAAGATAATAATATTTTGACTTTTTTCATAGAAGCACCTTGTATTTATGTTACATTAATTAAAATATTAATATTTATGTTTTAAAAAGTCAATATGTTCTTGCTGAATTACAGAACATAATGCCCCCAAACATTGATAATCTACACCTGTTAAAATAGATGAAATATGAGGAACATTACCTTTTACTGTAAATACTGGCCCCCCACTCATTCCATGGCTTGCAGGGAAGCTTGAAATTTTGTAATGCCAATGAGGATTTCCTAACCGATTATCATGATAGAAAATAATATCTTTATAAAAGTCACTTTGTGAAAGACCCACTATTGCTAAGCTGTAGTCTGCTAATCCTCCGCCAGGGTAGCCTGCTGCCCATACATCAGGAGAATTTAATTCTATCTTCGGATTGATCTCAATTTTACAAGAAGGGCCTAAAATCTGTGGATCATGTATAGTCATAAACGCAACATCATAATTATCGTTATGGTCATCCAGTTTTTTTAATGATTTTATGTCATCACCTTCTAAGCGAATCCCTTGGTTGGAAGATAACTCTCTTTTGTGATCTTGAAAGCTGAGAGTTGATACCATTTCATGTGTATTTAAAAGAAAAATACCATTTACTAGGTATTTATGATATTGATCCCAATCAACGCAAGAGTCTTCTTTCTCTATTCTGTGGCCTGGTAAATAATCAATAGGACTTAATTCGTGTGAAGGTATAAAATATATTTCTAATTCACGATCAACGTCTACTGGATTAAAATGCCGACATGATAGAATGATTTTTTTTCCATGAACCTCTACAACTGTTCCGCTAGCGGTATATCTAACAACACGGTTTGGGCCTTTTTTCTCAATAAAAAACAGTCTTCCAAGGTATGGCTTGATAATATCTTCTTTCTCTCTTGTTTTTACCTCTGAAATCCATTCTGTAATCTCCATGTCATTTCTTAAAAGAAATAGGACTTTTTTTATGTTGTAAAAAGAAGTCTTATATTTTTTCTCATAAAGAGTTTTGATTCCTCCTTTTGACTGTGATTCAAGGAATCGTTCTTGCCTAATAAAAATATTCAAAATTTTATCGATAGGTTCTCTAGTATGAATTAAGGAGTAGAATTTTCTTATATCATGAATATTTTCAATACGAAGAAATGAAGGATATTCTGTAGTTTTTACGCTACTTGTCAAGCTCCGCACATCACTCAAAGGCTCAATTTCAATTTTCATGGTATCACCGAACATGCTTTCTGGAAGTTGTTGCTGAAAAGAAGCCATAATAGTAAGCTTTTTATATACATTACTTATATAAGTAGCTAGCCACTGGTGTGAGAGAAAAGAAAAATCATCTGCATCCGTTTGCTGAGATAACGATTGATTCTTCTCATAATACTGGTGGCTAAAAATATCGAGTGGTGAATCATCTGCTGCAATAATTGGCTCAATATGTCCAAACAAAAGAATTAAAATCAGACCTAATAATCTTTGAAAAAAAAATTCTTTAAATTTTTTTTGACAGAACTTAATCATAACAACTACCCTCAAAAATAGAATATTACCATTATTATTTATGTAAAATGTTTAAATTTCGTAAATTTCTCAATCGATAGAGGAAGGCCCGATTTTGGGTCAAATTAGACACCTTGAATAACTTTTGAGATAGTTTATGTTTATCATAAAATGTGCCGACAGGAACAAGAAGAAAGTGGCATAAGATGAAACAAGCGAGATTTTTGATGTGCCGGATCGTTATGAGAGCCTGTCAAAGTTTGGCGACCCACTGAAAAGCTCAATGCGATAGTGGATTTTGAAGCTTTTCGCCATGAAGCTGAAAAGGGTTTGAGTTTTTTGGATGGCTTGAAAGAAGCCTTCCTTAACAGGAAGCCTCGTTACGTAACTAAGAATTGACTAAATGGAATAATATTGGAAAAAAAATCGTGCTCATGGATCTCATCATCAACTCCATTTACATGAATTAGAACAGGGCGAATGGAAAATGATGCTGACCGCTGTAACGCCTCGATCTTCTTACGAACCTCATCCACAACTGAAATACCGACAGGATTTTTAGAGAATTTAATTTCACACAAATGAAGGGCATTATATTTAGTCTGAATGAGATAGTCGATTTGGCAACCAGCCTTACGTTGCGTTTGTTTTTGGAAATAAGGACCGTCATTAATGATTTCGGCAGGATGAATTTTTAAAGCATTCTGCAATACAGAGCGGTTCTTAATAACCAGATTTTCGAACTGGTACCCCATAATCGACTCCCATCCAGTAAAACTTACCAAAGGGCGATCTTCAAACGCACCATTCTGAATTCGGTTTTTATTAGGCTCGATGTATTTAAGATAAAATCGAACGTAGTTATCCGAAATCGAGTACTGCCGCAGCTTGGATTGTTGGCCGTCAATCAAGTTCCACGTATGACTACGCCGAACAAAACCAGCTTGGGATAAATCATCTAAGTACTCAACTACCTTGCCACTTTTTTTAATACCCAGCATTTTAAAGATATCATCTAGTTGAGCATTCGGGCGGTCTACCAAACAACTCAAGATATTTCGGTAAGTTTCACTCTTTCGGGTGAATAGGTCATGAAAGATTTCATCAAATTCCCGAACCAAAGAACCGTTTGGCACAAAGCAAAGTTGCCTGATTAACTCATCTGCCATTATGCTAGGATTAATGTTTTCTAAGTATCTCGGAACCCCACCAGTAACAGAGAGGACTTTAAACTTTTCATAAGCGGAAATGGTTTTGCCTTGTTTTCCCCAAAACTCGTTACATTCAGGCAACCCCAGCTCTTCAAGATTTAAGACAAGGTCAATTCTCCCTACAAATCCAGTGTTACTGAGAATATTTTTTTCTATCCAAGAAGATACAGACCCACAAATAACCAAAACTAGCTGTGGATTCTTTGAAAAATGCACGTCCCACGCTGTTTTTAATTGACCCAGAAAAGCAGGAGACTTCATGCCCATCCAAGATATTTCATCCATCAAAATAATAAAGCGACCCTGTTGTGTGTGATAACCCAAATGCCAGAATAAATCCCCCCAATCCGAGCTATACGGCGTTGGGATTTGAAAAGCTCTCCCAAGTTGACGAGCAAATTCATCCCTCTGAAGTTGTGCGGTTATATTTTTTGAAGGTGCCAGACCTGAAAAGGATATAAATTTTACTTTTTCAGGTGCTTTCTCTGCGAATTGTTCGATTAATCTGCTCTTTCCGATACGGCGTCGTCCTTTAATAACAACAAAACTGGCTATGTTTCGCTTCAAAAGACTGTTCAAGCGATCTAACTCGCGTTTTCTACCGATAAATCGGCGTTCCTTGACGGGTGCCATTTTTATTCCAATAATGAATCTTTTAATTGGCCCGCTCTATGTAGAATAGTAAGAACAGGCTAATCAGGTATGATCGTAGCAGATGATGCATTTTAGTGCAACAAAATATAAATTATTACATTGCACTAAAATAGTTTTATCAAAATTTGGTGCTACTTTCTATGTAAAACTACTTTGCACCAAAAGCCTTTAGTTTAGCGGGAACTGCTCTTTGACAATAAACTCTTCTGCAATTTTTGGTAGATTATGGATTTGAAACCTAACTTTTGTAATAGGGTAAGTGCCAGGCAATTTCAAATACGCCTCAAGGTTGGGTATCTTCATTAATTTGTCGAAATGGATAGTCGGCTTTTCTTTGCGGTTGTCATTTAGAGATACTCCATCACGAATACGGTCCTGTCCATAGGAGATATTTTCAATAGATTCGGATACCTCTTGAACCCCCAGCCATTTAGACATTCGCTCTGCTATATCCGCTCCTTCAATTCTAAAAACAACCTTGGTACTGCATAAGTTAGCAATAGATTTGACAATACTATGACCGTAGATTTCATCCAACAAAGACATATCCTGGGCACAAAGTACGGCACACCCACCCCTTTGCCTCACCTCAGCAAGCATGACCTGTAGGGTGGGCAGTTTTCTAATAGCTGGCAGCTCATCAATAACAACCCAGATACGCCTTTCGAGATTTCGTGAAAGGCTATTAATCGACTCTGTTGCAATACTTGTCCATAAGCTCAGTAAAGTGGCCATCTCCTCCCTATATTCAGGGGGGGAAGACAAAAACAACCACCCCTCCCCTTGATCTTCTTTGACCCAGCTCCTGATCGAGAATGAATGTTCCGTATCTTCAAATAATTCAAGGCTATCTATGCTGCCTCGTAAGTGGGATCGAACACCCATGACCGTTTCTTTACCGTCTGCATTAACGATAGCAGCAGCCTTTGTGCCATTATAGAACTTTTGAATGTCTTTCGTAGGGTTGTCAGTTGCAAATGCAAAGAAATTATTATTTGTTAAATTTCCCTGTTCTTTTAACTTCTTTGCTGTTGCATCAAATAGAACGCGGGCATTTTTAACCCAATAACTTGTTTCCCCATGTACATTAGCAGGAATCAATAAAGCAGCCATTGTTTTGAAATGCGCTGGATCTTGACATTCTCCCCACACACTCCATGCTTCTGAGCGAGAATCCCTAGGATTTAGTATTTTATCTATGCCAGCCCGGTAATATTTTTCAATAAATACCCCTGTCATATCAACTATAATAGCCCGCTGCTTTCGGCGCCGAATTTGTTGAAGTAGCTCGTGTAAGCAATTTGTTTTCCCTGAACCAGTGGTACCAGCAATTAGAATATGTTGCACTTCGCTATTTTTAACCAGAGGAACATTTGCTAGTGTGAGATCAGAAGCTGCTTTAGAACGATACACCAGCTTTGCAAGTTGCCCAGCGGATACCTCTTCTGTTCCTGATAAAATCTTTTTTTCTTTTATTTTTCCTCCTCTCCATACCCAACCCACACAAGCAACGGTAAAGAAAACAAGCATAAACCAAAAAGTAAAAATGCCATTTTGTATTAATTGATCATTGATATCTTGTACTAAATTTTGATGCCATTTATCATTCAGGATATGAATACTATATACCAACTGTTTGGTGCCATCTTCATACGTATACTTTTGGGTCATTTTTCTAATTTGTTCCTTTCTTACCAAAGGAATATTTGTTTTAAAATCCGCCCAGTAATAAGCTAGAGCTGCTGAACGTTCATAAGGGGTGTATTCAAACCAACTCTTTCCCAGAAAAACGAAAAGTCCAACTAACAAAGTCGCAATAAATGTTACATTTAAAACCTGTCGGATCATGGAGACGTTGTGCATCGTCACCTGCCCCCCTCCTATAAGCCTTTTAAACATCTCACATTTCCTTTCATCTATTTATCTTAAACAGCTTCACTTAAAAGCTTTTCAAGGTATGCCTGATCCCAATTGTGAGGAAAAATGTCTGCTAAGTCCCATCCTTGAGGTGTATCGACAGGCAATGAAACCAACCGCACAGAACTAGCCCCAGCCCTTTCTAAAATTGCTTTAAGGTTTTCCATGCACTTCAATCCTGGCTCGTCATTATCCGGCCATAAGATCACTTCCCTACCCCTCAAGCAGCTCCAATTTATTTTGCAAGCATTACCAGCACCACCAATCCCGCTTAAAACTGAATATCCAGGAAATATTCTCTGAGCCGCATCGGCTTTCTTCTCACCCTCAACTATCAAGACAGGTCTCGTTGAGTTTTGGGTCAGTTTCTCTAGGCAATAGGGAGTTTTTTCATTGCCGAAGAATCCCTGCCATCTCCATGCTTTAAATCCACGGCTATTCTGGCAGTAAGCTAAAGGTGGTGTGATCTTAAGGTTTTTACCCCCTGGATCATCAGGATTTGGTCGTTCAAAACGGAACACATAACCTTTCAATTTTCCTTGCTCATCCCTGTAAGCATATCTGGCTACTTCCTTGTTACCGTCTTTCAACATATAGTTGAGGTATTTGTTTTCTAAAATATCAGGGGCTTCCACATCAGCTGGTATAGGGACAATAGGTACCCAGGTTTCTTTTTCTTGTGCACTATAAACCTTTGGCTGGTATCCGATAAAATTCTTTACCCAATCGCTTAATTCTTTGCCCTTATGGCCTGTTTTGTATTTAACAAGCTCCAAAGCGTCACCAGAAGCACCTGACTCAAAGTCACAAAACCGACCCATTTTCTCTCCAGATATATAAACGACAATCTTTCCTTTCTTACCCCACCGCCATTCCATCGATCTTTTGGAAGTTGGATTTCCAAGCAACGCCACCGCCAGTGAGGATATACGCGGGGTTAATTGCTCATTCATCCAGCAATAATACTCTTTGTAATTAAAGTCCCCCCTCGTATTGTTCTGTGGTTGAGACTGGCATTCCAATGGAGGTGTTGGCTTATTTACCGGAATTGTAGAATTAGGCAAACTCATGATTATACTCCTAAAATAATAGTGTTGTTAAAAATGCCACATGCGCAGTTTTCTTGCGTCTTAATGATTTTAGACCTATGATTAAAGGTGGTTTTTATGAGAAAATAGGAATGAAAAGGAAACATTAAATGTCTCAAAAAGTTACTAGTTACAATCCTGCATTTTCTTATCACTACCAACGCACATTCTGGCCTCTGTTGGCAGGGTTTACTGCGTTTCTTCTTTGGCACAATGAGTGGATGCCAGGAAACAATGCCGCCGTTCCAGCATTTGTATCTTACGTGGTAGCTGGACTTTTCTATGACTGGTTGATTTTTAATTATCTGAAGTACAAAGATTCTAGGAAATATATTGAAGAGCAATGGGCAATGAGTAATATAAAAGCTCACGAAGTCGATAAGCTTAATGAATTTTACATGATGGTTAGACGTTGTGCATTTGCAGCAAGTATTTCCACTACTTCTGCATGTAGTATATTTTTTCCTCAAATGTCCATCATGGGATCGTTCTTTTTTGCTTATGCAGGTGTAACCATTTTCTTGATCACTATAGGCGTACTCACCAAAGAAATTATTTTTAAATACACCCCCAAGAATGTCTTGGCGCCAACAAGAGAATGCCCTCCCGGTGGCATGTATACCCCTACGGGGCCTCTTATTGATCCAAGTGGTAGTGTAATTAATATAAATCGTTAAAAATTGAATTATTTTTATCATTTGCCAATCAACCTTCTTCCAGCTCTGCCAAAAGTTGTTTTTTCATTTTCTAAAATATGGTTGTCCTCCATGCCTTCGTATGTGGTTTGTAATTCTTGCTTTTTATCAGCAGCAGATTTAATAAACATCTGTTGATTCTCAGCCACCCTCTTTTTGTCTCCTACATCTACAGACAGCCTGCTTCTATTCTCTTTAAGAGCTTTTGTCTGAGCTTCAATAGACTCGCTTTTTGTTGGTGCTGATTGTATCGTTTGCGTATTAACGTGATGGGCTTTTTTAATTGTTTCAACAGAGCCAATTCCGTGAGGTCTCATGCTCTGTTCAGCTCTATCCATATATTTAGCCACTTCTTTATTATACGATTCGGGGTCTTCTATTTGCCAAGCCACTGCTGCTCCCTTATCACCACCAAATCGGCTTTTTGCAACGTAGGATAGGATCGCATCATTATCATTAGTGGTTAGAGACCTACCTTTTTGCCGGCTGAAGTTAGCGCTTTCGTTAAACGTTTGTTGCTGCTGGAAATGAGCTGCTGCTTCTTCAGCATATATCTGTGCCTTGCTATAACTTTCCTGGGCTTGTGACATATGCTGCCAAGCAGAAGTATCCATGATAGAACCCTTGTTCTCATCCATGAATGTAATAACGTTCGCTAAATTCTCTGTAAAACCTTTCTGCTTATCACTAGAAATTTGTTTTGATAAATCGTCAGCTATTTGACCAGTAGTCTGATGATTCAATCTAGCCTCTGCGCTTAGGCCGCCCAACAACGCGCCCGCCCATCCCCCACTCATAGCTTTACCCATAGAGCTTGAGTTACCAGAAATCCCTCCTCCAAGATGTATTTGGAACGAACTCGCATCACTGATTTTGTTATCTGAGGCAAACCTCTTAACTTGATTCACGACTTCTTGAAGTGACTTACCTATATTTGAGCTTTCGCTATCTCCAAACGATTGGTTCAACCCTTCGTTGTGAGCCAGGCTTTCCATAGCAGAAAACATCTGCTGCAATCCTGTTTGAACTTGTTCACCAGCTCGCTTACTATTGCTAACACCGGAGCTGTAAGACATGGCGCTACCTAATGCCATGACAGCGCTCATGGTATCATTTTGTGCTGAATTATTGGCTAGTTGTGTTAAGTGCTGTTGGAAGGTGCGGGTACGGTCAAACTCCCCGTCTCTTATTTGGCCATAAGTTGTCGCCACGGTGCCGTCATCAATCCTTGAGCCAGAGTTGATGTTGGGTGCGAGCTGCTGCTGGGCTAATTGGGTATTGGCCACAGACTTGTGATGCAACGTTTGTGAGTCAAACTGCACATTCCCATCCACCACTTCAGCGCCGGCTTTAGCTGCAAATGACTCGCTGCCCTGTGTCAGGGAAGTCGCCAATTGCGACATAGCATAACCCCCTCCACCAGATAACAACGCCCAAGAAACGGCCGGAACTGTTAATTGCAACCCCATAACAAATGCGTAAGCATGATACGCTGTATCCGCTAGGCCGCTTTGGGTCATAAGGTTCAACCCTTCCCCATAACCCATCAACTGCCCAGCATTGGCTTTTGCTAAGTACATATGCCCAAGGGCGTTTAATATGGCTGATAAGGGCGCCCAGATTGCAAGCCAGAGCATGACTTTAGCAAATGTTTGGATAAGATGAAGCCCCCCGTTCATAAAAGTGAAAGGGGCTACAATGACAAAGAACATCAATGCTATTGACATAAATATAGAATGCAGCATCGGCACTTGCGTACCAAACAACGCAAACTTGACAAGGGAAGATTCGTCTTGCTGTATCTGTCCTCGTTCTGCATTTAAGTAAGAATAGGCAGGATTGCGCTGTAATCCAAACTCTTCTCGCTTGTCTTGTAGGGCAGCACGGTACGCGTTAAGCATCAGCTCTTGTTGGATTACGTTAGCTGAATCACTGGAACCTTTGGCAAGATACGCCCAGGCATCCCCAAAATACTGCTTCAACCTCTGTGTTTCATAAACCCCGTCACTCGTTCCCCCAAACAACCCCTTAGCAAGAGACTGGAAGCCCTTTTCAACTTCGAGAGGAATAACCTCCCTTACCTTGGCTGCGCACTTACCGCAAAACATAAATTCACTAGTGCCGTCAGGATAACGCCAGTACATTCCAAGGGCTTTGTGGGCATTGGCTTCTATGAACCCAAGCATATCCTGGCTTTCCATAGCGGCTTTCTTCCCAGGCGCAATATTGGTAAAAACATATGGCCAGGCATAACATTGCCGTGTAAAGTCTTTGAGATTTTCCCGCATGAGCGGGTCCCTGATTGTAAGAGTGCGGGCCTCATACATGAGCCTTGCCCCAAACATCGGCCCTACTTGTGAAAATCTCTCCATATCACTCGTGGTCATGAACTTTTCGATCACGCCTACAAGGGCGTCACTCATCTTGGTTGTGAGGCTGGCTGCAAACGCTACCCCAAAAGGCACATTGGCAACTGAAGAGGCTTTGAAGGTGGTATCTACATGATCGACAATATCAACTTGTACCTTAGGCCCCCAAAAGAAGGCCATAAGGAAGAAAGTTGGCATGATCCACTTTTTAAACAAGAAAGGAAGGGATGCGGCTGGGATAGCCCGTCCTGCTACCGTTAGCAGCGCAACCCCAGTCATTAAGATACTGAGATTATGAAAGTAGGAACTGTTTGCCAACATGGCTAAACAATTAAAAATCTTCCAAAGATACTCGGCTCCACCATAACTGTATACTGTAAAGTCCACGGTCTATTCTCCTTAACTATTTTTTGATACGATTGTTTGTTCAAGGCTTGGATGGTCTGATTAAGCAGATGGATCGAACCATTGTTGGCCCCGATTAAAAGCGCCTGGACACGTGCCCTGGAATCTTGCAAGTTTTGCTTGAATTGCCCTATGGCAGAGTCTTCAAGCTGTATCTTTTGCAAAGCGTCAATAGCTTCTATAACTTCACTCATCACACGGTCGAATTGAGTAAGAATGCTGTTGGCGGCTATAAACTCAATGGCGTCTTGCATCAGGAATGGCGTCCCTGCCGCAGCACTGACTTGGATATACCGGTAAACAGGCAAGTTCACTGCATCATCTAGGAAGCCGATCTCTTCTGGGTTAAACTCCCCATTGGTCATGTACTGCACCCGCATGTCCGTGATCTTTTTATCCACCTTCGACTTCATGGAGCCATTGGGGCTTTGTGGGTCATCTAGGATGGTTATTGGGGCCAAGCGAGGGGCTAAACAACGCTCCTTATCATCGCAAACCAGTTGTGAGGTCGTCCCTCCTTTAAGGTATGCTGCTATAAATTCTTTTTGGTCGGCTTTTGGCTCGATAATATGTAACCGGAAGCCCTCACCTTCTTTTCGAGAAATGAGAGTTCCGGTAACACTCATGATGAAAGAGGCCAGCTCGTTGTTGTTTGAGTAAGAAGGCATTTTCTTCATGACGTGCCACACAAGGTTGTACTCTCCTTGCATCAAATCCTTATGCTTTTGTTGCGATGCTTCTACTCCTGACTGAACCCTATCTGGCTTCTCGCAATGTTTCCTTCCCCCAAACCAATCCTCTCCTCCACTGCGCTGATGAGCCATACAGAGTTCTTCACTTGCTGCCGTTCCCTTCGGCCACAAGCCACCAACAATTTGCTGGCTTGCCTGGCAGGAATTCAACATGAGGTTGTTCATATCCTGGATAGATTTTCTAAGTTGGGCTAAAAGGTTCTCAATTTGAGGAGCTTGTGTTTTTAAGGCAAGCTGAAGGGCGAAGGTTGGCACACCTGTCCCAATCTGGCGAAGAAGCTGTGACAGCTGCTCGCCTTTCATGAAGGAAAATGCCCCCCAATACATATCCATGCTGTTACACCCCACCCCAAGGTTGGGAAGGCTAATATTGATGGGCTGAAGGATCGTGTTGTTCTGCCTCATGGCATAACCGCCACCTGTGTAATATCCAGATGCCTGGTCTGAGAAAGACCCAGCTGATGTATTATTGACACTGGCCCCCAAACTCTCAAAAAAACGGTCAAGGGCGCCACTTGCTTTAGCAGGATTTAAGGTTATCAAAACCGCAATTACGATAACGGTAGTAAGCTTTAGAAGAATGTTCGTACTGACATTATCTAGCATGGGATTGTTCCTTTAAAAATTGGATGATCACCTTAAAGTTGTCCTTAAGCTCTGAAGGAGTGGTAAGACCCCGTGCGAGAGGGATCGTTTGACCTGAATGAGGATTAACCAGAAATATCGTCGGAAAGACCCCTTCAGGGTTGATTTGAGAAATCGTGCCATTGTCCTTAACAGCATCAGGGAATGCCTCAATAGGCTGCCCATCTGGTGATATCGCTTTGATCGCAAAATGATATCGGTCTACGAGCTGCCTTACAGCAGGGGCCATCTCGTGGCAATAA